>SMVB01302284.1_pt1 | contig 16877 bp, 13 predicted proteins | sample 2456461 | NCBI WGS metagenome assembly SMVB01 (sample SAMN11095934, study PRJNA526329) | marine sediment metagenome | biome: Marine sediment; feature: Surficial sediment; material: Deep marine sediment; isolation source: Hadal surficial sediment | place: Pacific Ocean | collected 2014-05 | depth...
GGGCCGCCCCAGCCGTCGAGCAGCGCCGCCAGCTTCCAGGCGAGATTGATGGATTCGCAGATCCCGGTATGCATGCCGGCGCCGGCGGTGGGGGACATCTCGTGGGCCGCGTCGCCGGCGATCAGGACCCGGCCGTGGCGATAGGTTCGGGCCAGAAAGTCGCGCCGCTGCCACGGCGACACGTCGAGAATCTCGTAAGGGAAATCGCATCCCGCAAGCTTGCGCAAATAAGAGGCACCGGTCAGGTCCGGGTTCGGGTCGTGAAACACCGACAGCCGCCATAGTTCCTTGCCGTCGATGGCGATCAGCTCCGCCCAGCAGCCCGCCTCGTCGAAGAAGCGATAGATATGGGCCCATCCCTTGTCGTGAATCGCCGCGAATTCGGGCGAGCGGAAGAAGACATTGACGCTGGTGGCGATGGGTCCCAGCCCCTCCAGCGGGATGCCCAGCCGGCGCCGGACAATCCCGCCCGCACCGTCGCAACCGACCAGGTAGTCGGCGGCGATGACCCGTTCCTCTCCTGACTCCGTATCGACCAGCCGGGCGCGAACGCCGGTCTCAAACTGGTCGAAGGAGTCCAGCCGGGTTCCGTAGCGGACGGAAACAGACGGCAAGGATTTCGCCTTCTCGGCCAAAATGGGATCGAAATAGATTTGTGGGCACGACGCCGCGCCTTCCGGCGAATAATCCAGATTGCCCTGGCGTTCCCGGTGGGAGCCGATCTCGAGCCGCGCCAATTCTTCTCCGACCATGGTCGATAGGTAAACAAAGTCGTTGGGATGAGTCCGCGACCAGACCGCGTCACGGACCTTGTCGGCGATCCCCCAGCGGCGGCAGAACTCCATGCCGCGGGCGGAGACACTGCTCATCCGCGGGACACGAAGTTTGCCGTCGCCCTGTTCGACGAGGACGCAATCGATGCCGCGCAGGCCGAGATCTATGGCAAGTGCAAGACCGACCGGCCCGGCGCCGGCAATCAGGACATTGGTCCCATCGCCCTTGGGCATTGTCGTTGTTCTCCGGTGCCGATGACACGCCGCCGTGGGGCCCGACGCCGTCCGCGCCCGGCTACACCTACACCCTGAACTCGTCGCCCCGCTTGCGGCCCTGGGAGACGTCGACGAACAACTCGTCCAGGGGTATTTCGCGGCCGATCATGCCTTGCTCGGCGGAATAGCCCACCAGGGTCCTGAGCTGGTTCTCGTTCTTTTCCGTCATGCCGTATTCCCAGGGGTCGGGGCCGAGGATTCCCTCCTGCTCCTCCCAGGTCTCGCGGTACCAGGCGAGCGGCACGATGCGCGGGTTGACCATGCGCTTCATGGCGATTGCCTTGGATTCATTAAAGGCGTGGAACAGGTTGATGGGCACCCAGGGGTGTTCATCGACGATCTCTTGGCGGATGCCGATCACGTGCATGATGGGAAAGACCTGGGTCTTTTTGTAGTAGGCGATTTCCTCTTCCTTGAAGTTGGGGAACAGGCGCGCCACCCGGGGGTCGCCGTCGATCAACGGCTTGATCAGGTCGGGGTGCAGCACGGCGTCCAATTCGCCCTCGGCCAGCATGGCCTCGACCGATTGGTCGTCGTTGAGGCGGCTCAGCTTGAGATCCGGCGGCGGCGTGAAATCGATGCTCTCGTCCAACTCCGAGAACCATTCCATGGAGCGGTGGGGCACCCCGTATTCGTGCTCCAGGATGCCGCGCATCCACAATTGGGCGCTGGATTGATACTGCTTGACCCCCATCTTGCAGCCGATCAGGTCGGTGGGTTTCTCGATGCCCTTGGTGGTGTTGATGAAGATGAAGCCGTGGCGGAAGCGGCGGTGCAGGAACACCGGAATCCCGGCGATGGGCATGCCCTGGTCGCGGGCCACCAGGTAGGACGAGCACGACACCTCGGCGACATCGAAATCATTGTTGCGCAGGAAGCGCCAGTGCCGGGTGGTGGAATCCATGTTGGTCAGGATCGTCAGCTCCATGCCGTCGGGTTGCACGGTGCCTTCCTTGAGCGCCCGGACGATCTCGTAATCGCCGATGGCCAGCGACAATTGAAGTTTCTTCGACATTGTTTTTCTCCCGTCGCGCTAAGACTAATCGGTGCGCCCGGCCGCCGCCCGCAGAATATCGCGAATCCTTTGCGGCGTGATGGGCAGCCTTCTCACCGCGCCGGGGATGGAAATGGCCTCGTTCACGGCGCCGGCGATGGCCGCGCCCACGCCGTTGATGCCGCCTTCGCCCGCGCTCTTGATGCCCAGCGGGTTGAGCGGGCTCGGCGCGTCCTCGGTCACCAAGACCTCGACCTCGGGCGCCTCGCCCAGGGTCGGCAGAAGGTAGTCCGCCAAGGTCACCGCCAGCGGCTGGCCGTTTTCGTCATAGGCGAATTCCTCGTACAGCGCGCCGCCCAGCCCCTGCAGGCAGCCGCCCACCAATTGGCCCTCGACCATGGCCGGGTTGACCGCCCGGCCGACGTCGTAGGCGACCATGAAGCGTTCCACGGTGATGCCGCCGGTGCCGGGATCGACTTTAACCTGGGCCAGGTGCACGCCATAGGGAAAGACCGTATCGGTGGGATTGAAGAAGCCCTCGGCCCAAAGCCCGGGTTCGCGGCCGCCCAGCACCTTGGAGCCCGGCGCCAGACGCCTGGCGACCTCGGCCAGGGTCATGGTGGCGCCCGCGGCATCATCGCGCCGCCGGATGGTGCCGTCGCTGATCTCCAGCGCCTCGGCGGGGGCCTGGAGAAGTTCCGCCGCCATGTCCAAGGCCTTGGCCCGCAATTTCAAGGCGGTGACGTGGACGGCACCGCCGGTCAACACCGTGGCGCGGGTGGCGTGCGCCCCGATGCCGTAGGGAATGCGGTCGGTCTGGCCGTGGATGACGCGGATGCTTTTGTAGCCGACGCCCAGCGCCGCGGCGCAGATCTGCGCCATGGCGGTCTCGAACCCCTGGCCGAGGGAAGCGCCGCCGGTGATAACCTCGACGCCGCCGGCGCCGTCCACCGCGATCTTGGCCCCGTCGGACGGGCCGCGCCCGCCTTCCTCCAGGAACATGCCGATGCCGGTGCCGACCATCTCGCCCCCCTCGCGGCGCCGGGCCAGGTCGGCTTGGAGATCGTCCCAGCCGAATTTCGTTAGCGCCTTGTCCAGCAAAAGGGCGTAGTCGCCGGAATCGAAATTCAGGTCGCCCACATGGGGCTCGTCGAAGGACAGCCGGTAGGGAAAATCGCTGGCCGGGATCAGGTTGCGGCGGCGCACGGTGACGCGGTCGAGATTCAGTTCCGCGGCCACGGCGTCGATCAATTGTTCGCGGACAAAGGTGCTCTCGAACCGGCCCGGCGCGCGATAGGTGGCGCAAGGCGTCTTGTTGGTCAGCCGGAAATGGGTCACCGCGCGGAAGGCGGGCACGTGGTAGAGCCCGGTCAACATGCACATGGTCCGGTTGGCGACGTTGGAGCCGTGGGTCCGCACATAGCCGCCCTGGTCGTGGAAGATCTCGTCGTCGATGCCGAGGATATGCCCATCTTTATCGACGGCGATGCGCGCCAGGTGGCGCTGCTCGCGGCCTTGGTTGGCGCACATCAGGTGTTCATGGCGATCCTCGATCCATTTCACCGGCCGCCCCAGGCGCTTGGCCGCGACCAGCACCAGGACGTCTTCGGGGTACAGCTCGCCGCGGATGCCAAAGCCGCCGCCGATGTGGCATTCGTGCAGGTGAAGCTGGGCGGGATCGCATCCCAGCATGGCCACCAGGGTTTCCTTGTTGCGGTGGATCACCTTGGCCGCGCCGTGGAGCTCGAGGATATCGTTGGCCGCGTCATAGCGGCCGATGGCGCCCCGGGTCTCCAGGGGCACACCCGAATGGCGGCCGGTGAGAAGATCCAGCGCGATGACCTTATGGGCACCGGCGAAGGCGGCCTCGATGTCGCCGAAACTGTGGGTCAACAGCGCCGCTTCGGTGCCCAGGCCGGGGGAAAATTCGCCGGGCTCCTGGTCGGCGGCGACGATGACGCGAAGCTCCGCGTAGTCGACGGCCACCAGTTCGGCACCATCCTCGGCGAGATAGGGGTCTTCGGCGAAGACCGCCACCACCGGGTCGCCGACATAGCGCACCCGGCCCTTGGCCAGGACCGGCTGGCGGTAGGGCTTGAGGTTCTCCGATGCCCGGTCGGCGCGAAAATCGACCGGGCCGATGTCGGGAATGTCGGCGGCTGTCCAGACCGCGAAGATTCCCGGCAGCGCCGCCGCCGCCCGGCAGTCGATGGACGTGATCTCGGCATGGGCATGGGGGCTGCGCACCACCCGCATGTGGAGCTGATGGGGGAAGTTGATATCGCCGGCGAAGCGCGCGTCGCCGGTGACCAGCGGCGGGTCTTCCAAGCGCTCCACCGATCGGCCCAGGACCTGGGACGTCTCTGTGCCCGTCTCCGTGCCCGTCTCCGCCGCCATCAGCGCCCCTGCCGCGCCGCGCCGCCGCACCTGGCGGGCCCGGGCCTCATGCTTGGCGATCCCGCAGCAACTCCCGCATCCGTTGCGGGCTCACCGGCAGCTGGGTCACCGCGCCGGGGGTGGAAATGGCGGCGTCGATGGCGCCGGCGATGGCCGCGCCGACGCCGTTGATGCCGCCCTCGCCGGCGCTCTTGATGCCCAGTGGATTGTGCGGGCTGGGCGCGTCCTCGGTGAGCAAAACCTCCACATCGGGCACCTCGGCGGCGGTGGGCATGAGGTAATCGGCGAAGGTCACCGCCAGGGGCTGGCCGTGCGGGTCGTAGGCGAATTCCTCATACAGCGCGCCGCCCAGTCCCTGGATGCAGCCGCCCACCAGTTGCCCTTCCACCAGCATGGGGTTGACCGCGCGCCCAACGTCGTAGGCGACGACGAACCGCTCCACCGCCACGTGGCCGGTCTCTTCGTCGATGCGGACCACGGCGAAATGAATGCCATAGGGGAATACCGTCTCGGTGGTATTGAAAAATTCCTCGGCGTTGAGGCCGGGCGCGTGGGCGCCGCGGTTTTTCGAGGCCGGGGCAAGGAACGCGGCGATTTCACCCAGGGTGATGGACGGCCCCGTGGCCCGCCCGCGCCGGGTCACCGTGCCGTCGGCGATGACCAGTTCATCACCCGGCGTCTGGAGGATCTCCGACGCCACGTCCAGCGCCTTGGCGCGCACCGCCAAGGCGGTGGCGTGTACGGCGTTGCCGGTCATCACCGTGGTCCGCGCGGCGTGGGCGCCGATGCCGTAGGGGATGCGGTCGGTTTGGCCATGGATGACGCGGATGCGCCGGTAGTCGACGCCCAGCGCCTCGGCGCAGATCTGCGCCATGGAGGTCTCGAACCCTTGGCCGAGCGAAGCGCCGCCGGTGATCACCTCGACGTCGCCCTCGGTGTCCACGGCGATCCTCGCGCCGTCGGACGGGCCGAGACCGCCTTCTTCCAAGAACATGCCGATGCCGGCGCCCACCAGCTCGCCCTGGGCGCGGCGCCGGGCCAGTTCGGGGCCAAGGGAATCCCAGCCGACATGGGCCAAGGTCTTGTCGAGAAGCAGCGCGTAGTCGCCGGAATCGATCTCCCCGTCCTTGGCCTCGGGCTCGTCGAAGGCGATGGTGTAGGGCATCTCGGCCTTGGTGATCAGGTTGCGCCGCCTGATCTCTATGGGGTCCATGCCGAGCTTCGCCGCGGCGGCGTCCATCAGCCGTTCGCGGACGAAGCTGGCCTCGTACCGGCCGGGCGCGCGGTAGGTGGCGCAGGGCGTCTTGTTGGTCAGCCGGACATGGGCCCGGGCGCGGTAGGCGGGCACCCGGTAGAGCCCGGTGAACAAACACATGGTCAAGTTGGGGACGACCACCCCGTGGGTGCGGATGTAAGCCCCCTGGTCATGGTGGAAGGTGTCCTCCATGGCGAGGATGCGGCCCTCGGCATCGACGGCCATGCGCGCCCAGTGGTGCTGTTGGCGCCCCTGGTTGGCGCACATCAGGTGCTCGTGGCGATCCTCGATCCATTTGACCGGGCGGCCGAAGCGCTGGGCCGCCGCCAGCACCAGGACGTCCTCGGGATAGACCTCGCCGCGGATGCCGAAACCGCCGCCCACATGGCTTTCGTAAAGGTGCAACCCGGACGGTTTCCGCCCCAGCATGCGGATCAGGGTTTCCTTGTTGCGGTGGAGCACCTTGGCCGCGCCGTGCAGCTCGAGGATGTCCTTGGCGGCGTCATAGCGGCCGATGGCGCCCCGGGTCTCCATGGGCACGCCCGAATGGCGGCCGGTGAGAAGATCGAGCTCGACGACGGCGTGGGCGGCGGCGAAGGCGGCCTCGGTATCGCCGTAGGAATACGGGATGATGGCCACCTCGGTGCCGACGCCGGGCGCGAATTCCCCCAATGGGTCGTCCACCGAGACGATGGCCGGAAGCTCCGCGTAGTCGACGGCCACCAGTTCGGCACCATCCTCGGCGAGATAGGGATCTTCGGCGAACACCGCCGCCACCGGGTCGCCCACGTAGCGCACCCGGCCCTTGGCCAGGACCGGCTGGCGGTAGGGCTTGAGAACTTCCGCCGCCCGGTCGGCGCGAAGGTCGACCGGGCCGATGTCGGGGATGTCGGAGGCGGTCCACACGCCATGGATTCCGGGCAGGGCCAAGGCCTCCTGGGTGTCGATGGAGCGGATCTCGGCATGGGCGTGCGGCGATCGCACCACGCGCATATGAAGCTGATGGGGAAAGTTGATGTCGGCGGCGAAGCGGCCCCGGCCGGTGATCAGCGGCGGGTCTTCCAGGCGGGGCACCGATTGGCCGAGAACTTTATCCAAGGCTATGGCCCCGCTCTTAGCTCATCGGCCGCCGCGCGGACCGCCTTGACGATGTTGGCATAGCCCGTGCAGCGGCAGAGATTGGACGACAGTGCGGCGCGGAGATCGGCGTCGGAGATGTTGGGCTCGTTCTCGAGAATACCGACCGCCAACATGAGGAAGCCCGGCGTGCAGAAGCCGCATTGCAGGGCGTGGTGTTCGATGAAACTGCGCTGCAGGGGATGAAGCTCGTCGCCCTGGGCGAGCCCTTCGACAGTGCGGATGGCCACGCCCACGCACTGCACGGCGAAGATCAGGCAGGAGCGCACCGGCACGCCGTCGAGCAGCAATGTGCAGCTGCCGCAGACCCCGTGCTCGCAGCCGATATGGGTGCCGGTTTGGCCGCATTGGTCGCGGATGGCGTCGGCAAGGGTGCGCCGGGCGTCTACGGTGATGGCGTGATCATGGCCGTTGATGGTGAGGGTGATGTCGTGCTTACGGGTCATGCGGCGGCACTTTCGGCGGCACTCTCAAGGGCGCGGCGGGCCAGGCATTGGGCCAGCTCTCGGCGGTATTGGGCGCTGGTGCCGGCATCCTCCATGGGGTCCAGCGCCGCCGCCACGGCCGCAGCGGCGGCCTCGAAGGCTTGGCTGCCGGGGGGCTGGCCGTCGAGCGCGGCCTCGGCTTGGGGAATGCGGCGCGGGTGGTCTTCGGCGCCGCCGATCCCTAAACGCGCGTCATGCATCACGCCGCCGCTCAAGCGGAAGCTGACCAGCGCCATGGCGAGGGCGAAATCGCCGGCCCGGCGGCTGAACTCGGCGAAGCCGAAGCGGGTATCGGCGGCTGGCAGGGCGATTCGCGTTTCCACCAACAGCTCGTCGTCTTCCAGGGCCGTGGTCATGATCCCCTGGATGAAATCCGCGCCGGCGATGGTGCGCCGGCCCCGCGTGCTTTGGGCGGTGATGGTCGCATCCAAGGTGACCGCCGCCAGGCACCATTCCGAGGACGGGTCGGCCTGGGCCAGGCTGCCGCAGAAGGTGCCGCGCTGGCGGATGGGATAATGGCCGATATGCCCCGCCATGAAGGTCAAAATCGCCCCCAACCCGCCATCGGTGACGGGGCGGTGGAAGGCGGCGTGACGCACGCAGGCGCCGATGGAAAGCACGCCGTCTTCGACCGCGAGGCGGCCGAGTTCCTCGATGCCGTTGATGTCCACCAGGTGCTCCGGCGTCGCCAGGCGGAAGGCCATGGTCGGCACCAGGCTTTGGCCGCCGGCCAGGATGCGCCCCTGGTCGGGGGCCACCTCGGCGAGGGTGGCGACGGCCTCTTCCACACTGCGCGCCGCGTGATACTCGAACGCCGCCGGCTTCATGGCCGCCCAGACCCGATGGACCGGCGCGCCATGGACCGGCGCCCCCCGCCGTGAGGAAGCCGGGCGCGAAATGGTGCGTCGCGTGGGATGGAAGCAAACGCGTGCATGTGACCCCTGAAATACTACCGGTGGCGCCTTGGTTTTTGCGTGGCCGGCGTCCATCGTGTCTGGTCTTATAGCACCGATAGCGCCACACGGCATCGGCAGTGCGAGAGTGTGGGGCGGCGGGTCGCGAAATTCAATATTTATCCCGGTTCCGTTCCATAAGTGTTGTCGGGCCCCCCAAGTTCGGCCACTCTTGTTGGCCATGGTCTGGGACGGGTCGAAGACGGCACCCCCGGTTATTCAGAGGAGGCACCGACAATGGCCAACAAGGACCTGAGAACGTGGATCGAGGAGATCGAGGCCGCCGGCGAGTTGCGGCGGATTTCCGGCGCCGACCGCGAGGAAGAGATCGGCGGCATCGTCGATCTGATGATGCGCAAGATGACCAATCCGGCGGTCCTGTTCGACCAGGTGCCGGGCTTCGAGGCCAACTATCGGGTGCTGGCGAATATTCTTTGTTCGTCGCCGCGGGTCAGCCTCGCCCTCGGCCTGCCGGCGGATACCGCCGGGATCGACCTGGTGCAGTATTGGCGCCAATACATGGCCGATACGCCGCTGATCCCGCCCAAGGTGGTCAATGGCGGGCCCATCCTGGAAAACGTGAGCCAAGGGGACGACGTCGATATCGAGAAATTCCCGACCCCCAAATGGCACGAAGACGACGGCGGCTATTACATCGGCACCGCCGCCATGGTGGTCATGAAGGACCCGGATTCTGATTGGATCAACTGCGGCTGCTACCGCATCCAGTCCCATGATGCCAAGACCGCCTCGATCATGATCTCCGGGGGCAAGCAGGGCGGCATGATCCTCAAGAAATATCATGATCGGGGTGAGCCCTGTCCGGTGGCCGTGGTCTCCGGCCTGCACCCGGCCATGTTCATGATCGCCGGCACGGAAATGCCGCTGGGCAAGAGCGAATACGACTACGCCGGCGGCATCCTGGGCGAGGCTATCGAGGTCATCAATGGTCCGGCCACCGGGTTGCCGATCCCGGCCAACGCCGAGATCGCCTTCGAGGGGTTTATCCATCCCGACGACACGGTTTTGGAAGGCCCCTTGGGCGAATGGACGGGCTATTACGCCGGCGGCGCCAATCAGGAACCAGCCATCCGCATCTCCACCCTGATGCACCGCAACGACCCCATCTTGGTGGGTGCCGTTCCCGCCGTGCCGCCCAACGACAACACCTTTTTCCGCGGCTATACCCGCTCGGGCATGGTCTGGTCCCAGCTCGAGGCGGCGGGCATCTCCGGAATCAATGGAGTCTGGACCCACGAGGCCGGCGGTGGGCGCATGTGGCTGACAATTTCCGTCAAGACGATGTATCCGGGCCATTCAAAACAGGCCGGGTTGATCGCCTCCCAATGCCATGCCGGGGCCTATGCCAACCGCTGGGTGATCGTCGTCGACGACGATATCGATCCGTCCAACATGAACGACGTGGTCTGGGCCATGTGCACCCGTTGCGACCCTAAGGACGGTGTCGACGTGTTGAACGGCTGTTGGAGCACGCGGCTCGATCCCATGAGCTATAGCGACGAAGATCCGCGCAATTCGCGGGTGATCGTCGATGCCTGCATCCCTTTCAGGCGCAAGGACAGTTTTCCGAAGATGGCGCGCTCGAGCCCCCAACTGGACGAGAAAATCCGCGCCAAGTGGGGTGATGTCCTGCCGCCCGGCGCCTAATGACCATCCGGTTCGACGACATCGGCAACCGGCTCAAGGCGTTCCGGCTGGGCTCAGGCCTTACCGCCGATGAAATCGCCAAGCGGATCGGCACCTCGCGGACCGCGCTCTACCGCTTCGAGAAGGGCGAGGTCGCCAAGATCGAGACCCTGGAGAAGCTGGCCCACCTGCTCGACGTCTCGGTGCCGACCCTGCTCGGCGTCGGCGTCGAGTACGTGGCCTCGGCGGTCAGCTTCTTCGAGCGGTTGCGCCAGATCGAGCAAACCAGCGAACACATCACCGTGCTGGCCGGGCCGGTGTCCATGTTGCTGGCCTCCGACGGCTTCGACGCGGCCATCGAGGAGGTGCTCGCCGAGAGCATCCCCGATACCCTGGCCGACCGCCAAGGCGCGCTGCAACAGGTGGCCGACCTGATGCCGATCCTCCGCGCCCGCAAGGAAACCTACCGCCGGCGCCGCCCCGGCATGGTCAACCTCATCTCCGGCGCCGAGATCGACCGTTTCCTGCGCAACGGCCTGGTCGGCCGTCTGGACCTGCCCGAGGCGACCTTGCGCAAACGGCGCGCCCTGGCCCGGGCGGAGGCCGAACACCTCGCCCGGCTGATGGAAGAGGAGCCCATCGGCGTCCAGATCGGCGTCGTTCCGGGGACCCTGCCCCATGCCAGCTTCCAGATTTTCCGCCAGCCCGACCGCAAGATCCTCACCCTGAGCCCCTTCCGCCTGGGCGAGCAGCCCAACGTGGCCGGCGGGATCGCCATGATCACCTCGGCGCCCGAGGCCGTGGTGCTCCATGAACGCGCCGTCCAAGACATGTGGCGGCGCGCCCTCAAGGGGGCCAAAGCGGCCCGATTCATGGACGATTTGCTGGCCCAACACCCGGACTGACCGGGGGATATGTTGTTAACCGTCTGAATTAACATGGAAAATATGGATTGTAATAAAAATGAGCATAATTTTGTTTTTTAAACACAGGCGTGGTCTACTGGCGCCAGGCGACCCTGAGACCGCCGATCATGGAGGAGGAATTTGACCCTGCGGGACTACCGATACGCTTCCCAGCCCTTCGTGGTGGGGGCCAGTGCAGCGGCCGATTTCCCGGCCCATACCGTGGTCGAGGAGACGCTGACCGAAGTCGTTGCCAACGATTGGGTCAACGACGAATACAAGCACCTGGTGGTGACCGCCTCGCCCAAGGCGCTGGCCGTCAAACCGGGCCAGTTTTTCCATGTGCTGTGCCCCAGCCCGGACCAGGGCGACCTCTGGTTCCGGCGGCCCCAGAGCATCTATGCCATCGACAAGGACGCGGGGCGGCTCGAATTCCTCTACAAATGCGTCGGCCGGGGCACCCATGGGCTGGCCACCATGGGGCCCGGCGACAAATGCAACATCGTCGGCCCCTTGGGCATCGGTTTTTCCCTGGAACCCCAGTGGAAGAACATCGTCGTCCTCGGCCGCGGGGTGGGGCTGGCCACCATGGCGCCGATCTCTCAACTGGCCGGTGAACGCGGCGTCGGCGTCACCGCGATCCTGAGCGCGCGCAACGCCAGCTACCTGTTGTCCCGCGAGAAGTTCGCCGCCATCGGCGCCGCCATCGTGCCGGTGATCGATACCGATGGCACGTCCGCCGTCGAAAACGTCGAGGCCATCCTCCGCGCGCTGATCGATGACGGCAAGGCCGATGCCTTTTTCACCTGCGGCTCCAACCGGTTGTTCCAGGTCATGCGGCGCCTCGGCAAGGAATTCGGCATCCCCGGCCAAATCGCCATGGAGCAGATCATGGCCTGCGGGCTCGGGCCCTGTTACGTCTGCGTCAAGACCTTCGAGGTCGATGGCCAAAAGGTACTGCGCCGGGTCTGTGTCGAAGGCCCGGTATTCGACATTCAGGAGGCTTTGGGATGGTAGATCTTTCGGTAAAAATAGGCGCGCTTACCCTGGCTAACCCGGTGATGCCGGCGTCGGGCTCGTTCTCCACCGAATACGCGCAAGTCATCGACATCAACCGCTTGGGCGCGCTGGTGGCGAAGACCGTTTCGCGCAATTTCCGCGCCGGCAATCCGACGCCGCGCGCCGCCGAGGTCGAGGCCGGGATGATCAATTCCATCGGCCTTCCCACCAAGGGGCTGCAATACTTCCTCGACGTGCAGCTGCCCGACTACAAGCAATACACGCCGCCCCTGGTGGCCAGCATCTCGGCCGAGGACGCCGACGATTTCCAGGCCATGGCGCGGGATATCTCGGCGCCCGGCGTCGATGCCATCGAGATCAATATCTCGTGTCCCACCCGCAAGCCCGGCGGCGGCAATTTCGCGCTGCAGGCCAACCACACCAGGGACATCGTCGCCCGCGTGCGCTCGGTGACCGACAAGCCGGTGTGGGCCAAGCTGTCGCCCAATGCGGGGGAAATCGTCGATGTCGCCCTGGCGGCGGAGGAAGCCGGGGCCGACGCGCTGACCGTCGCCAATACCATCCTCGCCATGAAGATCGACGTCGCCAGCTTCCGCCCGGCGCTGGGCAACAAGGTCGGCGGCTTTTCCGGCCCCGCCATCAAGCCCATCATCATGCGCATGGTCTACCAGATCTCCAAGGCGGTCTCGATCCCGGTGATCGGCTGCGGCGGCATCTCCAATGCCGAGGATGTCATCGAATACATGCTGGCCGGCGCTTCGGCGGTGGAGATCGGCTACATCAATTTCCGCAACCCGACGGCCATGATCTCGATCATCGATGATTTGCGCGATTGGTGCGACAAGCGGGGGATCAAGCGCATCGCCGACCTCACCAGGGCGGTGCGCGATGACGATATGGAAACCGACATTTACGCCGCCGCCGCCCAGGGCCTGTAGGCCTGTCCCCGGGGCGGGTCGCCGCCGTTGCGCGGCCAGGCGTGGGCCTTTACCCTTGGCGGTGAAATCGACGGATCAGGCCCAAACCCCATGACCGACCGCATCACCATGGTCAAGCCCGACGACTGGCACCTCCACGTGCGCGACGGCGAGATGCTGCGATCGGTGATGGGATTCACGGCGCGCCACTTCGGCCGCGCCATCATCATGCCCAACCTGGTGCCGCCGGTGACCACCATCGCCCATGGCCTCGCCTATCGGTCGCGGGTGCTGGCGGCGGTCCCCGAAGGCTCCGACTTCCAGCCGCTGATGACCTGTTACCTGACCGACGAGACCGACGCCGACGAGGTCGCCCGCGGCTTCGCCGAGGGCGTCTTCACCGCCGTCAAGCTCTATCCGGTGGGCGCCACCACCAATTCGGCCCATGGCGTCACCGATTTCGAGAAGATCCGCCCGGTTCTGGCGCGCATGGAGAAGATCGGCATGCGGCTGTTGATCCACGGCGAGGAGGCCGCCGATGCCAGCGTCGACGTCTTCGACCGCGAGGCGGTGTTCATCGAAAAGCGGCTCGAGCCCATGACCCGGGACTACCCGGGCCTGCGCATGGTGTTGGAACATCTTTCGTCGAAGATCGGCGTCGATTACGTGCGCGCCAAGGCGCCCCAGTTGGGCGGCACCATCACGCCCTATCACATGGAGCTCAACCGCAACCACATGCTGGCTTCGGGCATCCGGCCGTATTTTTACTGCATGCCCATTCTCAAGCGCGAAGGCGACCGCATGGCGGTGGCCCAGGCGGCGATTTCGGGCGAGGCGTGCTTTTTCCTCGGCACCGATTCCGCGCCCCATCCGGTGGCGGCCAAGCTGGCGGTGTGCGGCTGCGCCGGATTGTTCAACGCGCCGGTGGCGATAGAGACCTATGCCAAATTGTTCGACGAAGCGGGCGCGCTGGACAAGCTCGAGGCCTTCGCCGCGCTCAACGGCCCGGCCCATTACGGGCTGGCGCCCAATGCCGGGACCATCACCCTGGAACGCGCGGATTGGATCGCGCCGGAAGAGGTGGCGATCCCCGGCCCCGAGCAACGCGCCATCGTCTACCGCGGCGGGGAGACCATCCAATGGCGGGTGGTGGCCGGCTGAACGCGCGGTCCCGGGCGCGCGCCGTTTAAAAGCCCGCCTCCCGGTGAGAGAATTTGCCGATCGCGCGCTTGGCCCGGTCGTATACTTGGATAGACGCGGCCCCGGCCGCGCATGGGAGGGCGCCCATGGCCCGCATCAGCTACCTAGCCGTTCTCAGCGAAGACCCGGCATCCCTGGCCGGGTTCTACGCCCGGTATTTCGGCTTCACAGAGCTCGGCCGCACCGCAGACGGCGACGTGACGCTGTCCGACGGCGGCTTCAACCTCACCCTGTTCCGCCACCGCCCCGGCTTGGGCGAGCCGCGCATGGAACCGGGGCTGCATCACCTCGGCATCGCCGTGGACAACATCGACGACACCGTCGCCCGTTACCTCGCGCACTACCCGCGCGGCACGGTGATCAAAGAGAGCGGCGAACTCTCGCGCGGCGAGGTGCGCATCCACGATCCCGAATGCAACCCCGTCAGCCTGTCGGCGCGCAATTTCGGCATCGCCCCCGGGCCGCCGCGGGTTCCCCGGATCGCCCATATCGCGCTCAACGCGCTGGATCCCGAAATGGTCGAGGAATTCTACATCGATGTGTTCGGTTTCCCCGAGCTGTGGGCCGCCCACGCGGCGCGGCGCGCGGAACCCGGCTATCGCAACCGCCATGTGGGCGACGGGTACACCAACGTCGCCATTCAGGCCTTCTACAACGACACCGAGGGCCATGAGGGGCGCATGGGGATCGCCCATATGGGGGTCATCGTGCCTGATTCCAAAGCCTTCGCGGCCAGCATCGAAGGCCCCGCCACCATCACCGAGCGGCCCGCCAGCCGGACCCAGTCCGAGGTCCGCATGCGCGACCCCGAAGGCAACGGCTGCGACCTGTCCCAGCGCGGCTGGGAAGTGGAGATCGGCAAATGGGCGCGCGCCGCGGAGTAGCGCGCCCGGCCCCATAATGCGCCATCCCCGCCGGCCGCTGGCCCGGCTCAGCCCGCCAGCGCTTCCATGAGCGGGCGCAAGGTGGGCAGTTCGTCCATGGCCGCCACCTTGGAAATGATCTCCGCCGCCCGGGCCTCGTCGAGTTGGCCGGCGACGGAACGGCGGAACTTGGCGACTACGTCCCCGGGTTCCATGGGATTGCGCGCATGACCCGGCGCATAGGCGATTTCGGCCTGATACTCCGCGCCCGAGCGGGTGGTGATCCTTGCCGTGCAGGGGTAGGCGCCGGGCGCGCGCGCCTCCCAGGCGGGGTCCATCTCCATGGTGATGCGGCCCATCATGTCCTTGACGCGGGGGTCCTCCCACGGCGCGCGCGCGTATTGCGCCTCGGTCACTTCGCCTTCGAGAAGGGCGATTGCCGCCAGGTAAGTGAGGCTGTGATCGGCGGTTTCCCGGTTAGTGGGATTCTTCAGGGCGGCGTCCTCGACCTGGCGCAGGACCATGGGGCTGTCGGTCAGGGTCAGGGTGAGCGCAGCGATTTCGTCGACCGGGCCGCCAAGGGCCTTGCGCGCTTCTAACACCGCCGCGATGGGCGCCTGGCTGGTGTCCAAGCCGGGATAGGCCTTGATGGTCACCCCTTCCACCATGGGGCGCCCGGTGAGCGGAGCCGAAAGGTCCGCCATGTCGGCGCCGGCATAGACTTGTCGGCCAAGCCCCTTTTCGGGTTCCTCGAAAACCGTGCGCGGCCCGGTGGCGCCGTGGGCCGCCAGCAGCGCCGCGGTGGTGCCCGCCTGCAAGACCATGGGACCGGCCAGAAACTTGGCCGTCGACAGGGCGCCGCGGCGCACCGCGCCGGGCGTCGTGCCATGGGCGGCGCCCAGGGACAGGGCATCGGCCAGCGCGTCGACATTTAGCCCCATCAATTTACCGGCGATCGCCGGCGCGGTGAGCCCGTGGACCGTCACATGGTCCCAGCAATGGTCGCGGCCTAGCAGCTTCTGGGCGCGGCCGAAGATCTCATAGCCCATGAGCACCGCCTCGAGCACCTCGGCGCCTGTGCGCCCCCGCCATTCGCCCACGGCGAGGGCCACGGCCAGCACATCGGAAGGATGGCCGCCGAGCCGCACCCCGTCATTGGGATCCATGGCGAGGTGGTCGTTGAAGTCAAGCGCCCGGATCAGGGTGGCGTTGAGGAGGACCGCGGCCGTCACCGGGGCGGGCTCGGCCCCGCCGATGATGGTGCAGGGCCCGCCCGGACCTAGATCGCCCTGGGCGGCGATGATCGGCCCGGTGGCTTCGCTGCCGCGCGCGAGGAAGGCGCAGCCGATGGCATCCAAGACCGAGAGCTTGAGGCGTTCGCGGACGGCCGCGTCGACATTGCTGGCCTCGAAATCCCGCACCCAATGGGCCAGCCGTTCGGTCGCGCTCTTGCCTTCCATGGCCCTTCTTCCCATAACCTTCGTCGCCTCTGCCCGACAAATCGTTTGCGGCCGGGCGGGCGGTTTTCCTAAGATACGCGGGGCAAAGGATAAACCCCATCGCCCAAGGCACGAACGGCAAAATGCGCGGGCGTGCCGGGCGACCAAGCGCGACCGGAGGGAAGCCATGACGGATCAAGGCCAGGGGGCGATCAGGGAACGTCTCGCCGACCTCTTCAATGAGGTGGGGCTCACCCTCGATGACGAGGCGATGGACCGGATGGTGGCTTTGGTGGCCGAAAACAGGGCCGCCGGCGCCCGCGTGCGCCGGTTGGTCGGGCGCTACGACGAACCGGCCTTCGCGTTGCCGGCCCGCCGGCGCGGCTGAACCATGGCGGACGCGCTCTGTTATCTCTCGATCAGTGAGGCGGGGCGCCGGTTCCGCGCCGGTGATCTATCGCCGGTGACGCTGACGCAGGCGTTTCTCGAGCGTATCGAGCGGATCAACCCGAAGATCGACGCCTATCTTCTGGTCACCGGGGACCTGGCACTCGACGCCGCCAAGGCCGCCGAGGCGGCGCTGGCCGAGGGCCGCGACCTGGGGCCGCTGCACGGA
>SMVB01381492.1_pt1 | contig 16876 bp, 19 predicted proteins | sample 2456461 | NCBI WGS metagenome assembly SMVB01 (sample SAMN11095934, study PRJNA526329) | marine sediment metagenome | biome: Marine sediment; feature: Surficial sediment; material: Deep marine sediment; isolation source: Hadal surficial sediment | place: Pacific Ocean | collected 2014-05 | depth...
GCGACGCTATGGTCATTTTATTTTATCGTGTTTCTCGGGAAATGCGGCCAGACGCCAGGGAAAAGACTCCTGGGGATTAAGGCGCTAAGGACCGACGGGAAGCTAATGGGTTATAAAGTGGCGGCGGCCAGGTGTTTAATTGGCTACACGCTTTCCTTGCTGACTTTCGGCCTGGGTTTTATTTGGGCTTTGCTGGATAAAAATAATCAGTGTCTGCATGATAAAATCGCGGGCACTTTAGTCGTCAACGCCACTTTTCAGAAAGAGCAGGTTTAATTGGAATGAAAAAAAAATATTTATTGGCCCCCGGGCCGACGCCCGTCTCCGAATCGACCGCTTTGGCAATGGCTATGCCTATGGTGCATCACCGCACGCCAGAATTCAGCCAGATTTTTGCGGAGGCGGCTAAAGACGCCAAATACCTTTTCCAAACCAAACAGGATGTTTTGATCATCGCGTCGACTGGCACCGGCGGGATGGAAGGGTGCGTCACCAACCTGTTTTCCCCCGGCGACAAGCTCCTGGTTATCAACGGCGGCAAATTTGGCGAACGCTGGGGGCAGATCGGCGAAGCTTTTGGCATGAAAATAGTCTGGCACGATGTGGCATGGGGTAGCGCCGTCAACCCTGACGACGTTAAGGCGATCATTGACCAGGATAAAGAAATAAGGGGCATATTGGTCCAAGCCAGCGAAACTTCCACCACGGTGACACACCCTATCGAGGCGCTTGGGAAGTTGACTGGAGAGCGGGACGATATTCTTTTGGTCGTGGATGGGATCACGGGCGTGGGAGTTTTCCCTCTACCTATGGACGATTGGAACATTGACGCATTGATAACCGGCTCGCAAAAAGCTCTGCAGCTTCCGCCGGGACTCGCCCTGGTCGCCCTGAGCGAAAAAGCCTGGGGCTTTGCGGACAAATCGACCTGCCCGCGCTACTACTTCGATTTAAAAAAGGAGCGTAAAAATATCGGCAATGACACCACTGCATATACCCCAGCGGTATCGCTTGTTATCGGCCTGCGCGGGGTATTGAAAGGCATCCGGGAAGAGGGGCTGGAAAATGTCCACAAACGTCATAACCGCCTGGCGCGGGCGACGCGGGCGGCTGTCCTGGCGCTAGGCCTGAAACTGGCGGCGCCGGATTCTCCGGCGGACAGCGCGACCGGGCTATTTATCCCTGACGGTGTCGATGGCGCCAAGCTGGTCAAAAGCCTGCGCGACGATTTTGGCGTGACGCTTGCCGGTGGCCAGGATAGCTGGAAAGGCAAGGTGATGCGCATCGCCCACCTGGGTTATGTGGATACGTTTGATACCATCATCGCCATCTCGGCCCTTGAAATGGCCCTAAAAAAATTCGGGCATGACGTTGAACTGGGGAAAGGCGTGGCCGCGGCCCAGCATATTCTTCTGGAAGCGTATTAATTTTCTTCCCCTGGCAGTCATTCTGAGGTCCGAACCTCAGAATGACGGCTTTTTTTGACGCCTGTGTAATTTAGTATTTCTCAATTTAGTTTATCCACGAATAATTGGAGTGATTGAATGAAAGTTCTTGTCAGCGATAATCTTTCTCAAAGAGGTATTGATATCCTCAAAAATGCGGACGGTATCGACGTCGATATCAAAATTGGGATGTCGCCTGAGGAATTGATCAATGTCATCCCCGCATACCAGGGGTTAGTGGTGCGTAGCGCCACGAAGGTGACCGCCGCCGTGATCGAAGCGGCGGATAATCTTAAAGTGATCGGCCGCGCCGGGATAGGCGTGGATAATATTGACCTGGACGCGGCGGGGAAAAAGGGCGTCATCGTGATGAACGCCCCCGGCGGCAACGTGATCACCACTGCGGAACACGCGATGGCGCTCATGATGAGCATGTCGAGAAACATCCCTCAGGCCAACGCTTCGGTTAAGAACAAGCAATGGACCCCGAAAACTTTCATGGGGGTCGAGCTGTACAACAAGACTCTTGGCGTGATCGGGCTGGGGCGCATCGGGTCAGTCGTCGCTGACAGGGCCAAGGGGTTTGGCATGAAAATTATTGTGTACGACCCTTATATATCCCAGGAGCACGCGGAAAAACTCGGCGTCGAAATTGTGGAAATGGCGGACCTTCTCCAGCGGGCAGACTATATTTCCCTGCACACGCCAAAAATTTCCGGAAAACCGCTTATCGGTAAAAACGAGTTTGGCCAAATGAAACCGGGCATGCGCATCATCAACTGCGCCCGCGGCGGCCTCATCGACGAAGACGCTTTAGTCGAGGCTATCAAGGGGAAAATAGTCGCCCAGGCCGCGCTGGACGTTTACCAGCAGGAACCTGTCTCGCCCGACAACCCTATCTTGAACATGGAGGAAATTATCTGCACACCGCATCTGGGCGCTTCGACCGGGGAGGCGCAGGACAATGTCGCTATCGCGGTTTGTGACCAGATCATTGATTTTCTGAAATACGGCAGGGTATTAAACGCTATCAATATGCCCTCCATCAGCGAAGAACTGCTGGGGAAAATCAAACCAAGCCTGGCCCTCGGCGATGAACTTGGCAAGATGGCTTCGCAACTGGTCAGCGGACCTATTTCCCAGGTGCGGATTCTTTACAGCGGCGAAGTGGCAAATCTTGACGTTGAACCCATTACGATTTCGATCCTGAAGGGGATATTCACGGGCTCTATTGAGGGGGTCAATATGGTCAACGCTCCCTTCATCGCCAAGGAACGGGGGATAGAAGTCCAGGAATCAAAAAGCAACGAGATCAAGGATTACACCAGCACTATCCAAGTTGACATCATCACTGAGAAGAACAGCAGGAGCATCACGGGAAGTATTTTCGGAAAAGGCGATTCCAGAATAGTCAAGTTCGACGATTATTATTTTGAAGCTGTCATTTCCAAACACATGCTGATCTTAATGAACCAGGACGTCCCGGGCGTCATTGGCAACTTGGGGAAAATTCTAGGGGAGAACAAGATCAACATCGCGGGGTTTCACCTTGGGCGCATCACCGAAAAGGACAAAGCCGTCGCGGTGATCAATATCGACAGCCCGCCCACAAGCGAAGCGTTGCGGGCGCTCCGGGAAACTCCGAATATTCTCGAGGTGCACTCTGTAACCATTTGACGCCAAGCCGGGTGGCAATGGAAGCGGGGAGGTTTTCCGCCAGGCTTCCAGTTTTATGTAGCCGGGGCGTCATCCTGTTTGGCGGCGTCGCCTTCGGGAGCTTCGCCCTGGTTTTGCCCGAATACCTGGTCGATCACGCCCTGGACCTTTTCTTTTCCCAGCATAACGTAGACCTGGTTAGCCGCCTTGAAATGAGCGCTGGTAAACAAGCTCATCACTTTTTTGCTTGAGTATCCCAACATCATAAATTCGTGGGCGTAGTTTTCCGCTACGCTGAAACATTGACTTTCATCGGCGCCTTCGTCTCCGGTAGGCGGTCCGGCGTCGGCTTTTGCGTCCGTCTCGATTTCATAGACGTAGATCAGATGCCAGCCAAATTCTGTTTTGATGGGGCCGACGACTTGCCCTTCCTCAGCCGTGAACGCGGCGAGTTCGAATGGCCTGGCCATGGCCCCTTTCCCGAACCAGCCTAAATCCCCGCCGCGTTTTTTTGAAGGACACTCGCTATGTTCTTCGGCTATTTTGGAAAAATCGGCGCCTTCGTCAATTTCCTTTTTTAATTTTTCAGCTAATTCTTTATCGGCCACCAATATATGCCGGGCCTGAACTTTTTTAACTTTTCGTTGAGTATTCATTCTATAGGATATGCTTTCGGAAGTTATTTATTAATGTCTGGGTCTTCGGGACCCCAGCGTGGACCTTGTATTTAACGCGACCGCGACTGGGTCAGTTCATCTTTTGCGCGCAACATTTTTTATATTTCTTGCCGGACCCGCATGCGCACAGTTCATTTCTTTGCGGTTTATGCGGTTTTAGCGGATGCTTCACCGACGTTTTCATCAGCTCCTGCCCAATTTTCCTCGCATCTTTGAGCCGACTCTTGAATATGCTCGGGAGTTCTGGAATTTGCCGGTTCAGTTCGATAAGCAGTTCGTTTTCCTCATCGGTAAGATTTTTATCTTCTTCCTCCCTCAATTCTTCGTCAAAATGCCAGGTGTAGGTGAAAACTGAAGGGATGGCGTCCGACTTGGTATCGACTTTATAAAAAATCAGTTGCGCGGTTTTATCGCCGCAACGCGGGTCCATCCTGTATGTGTCCTCCGCGTAGTACTTTTCGCCATTGCAGGTGAAGTCGAGCGTCTGCTTGTTTTTAGGGAACATCAGCATGTAGTTCACATACTGGTCGGGTTCAAACACCAGGTATGAGCTGGGGTTGTTCTCTCCGTATGCCTTGCTCTCATGGTACCTCTGTTTGAAGAGGACCATCAATTCATCTGGTAAATCCTTGATGAAATTTTTTACGATTTGCGCTTGTTCTGTGGTCAGCTTTTTCTGGTCGGGGAGCGAGCTTTGCGTCTTGTTGAAGTTGAGCAGGAAGGCGATGCGGTTGTCCTGGTTTTCTTTATCTGAAAAGGAAATGACTACGTTATTGCAGTCGCAAAACGGATTGGTGCAATAATAGTCCTCCAGGACATACAGGTTGCCGAAGGCCTCTTCTTCAAACCTGTAAGTCATTATCGAGTTGAGGCTTTCCTCGCGGTTTATTTCGCTATATCCTTCGATGTTCCCGCTCCTTCAAATGTAGGGTAAAATCATCTGTTATTAAATATGGCGGACAGCCCGGACGCTGTCTTTGGTGATGTCGTCCTTTTTATTGATATTGGCGTGTCCATACCGATAGTAGAAAATCACGGCTTCATCATGGGGCCTTGTTTCGCTGGTCCAGGTTGTGAAGCCGCCTCCGGGCGAGAATGACGTGGATATATATATTTCAAAGCGGTCAAGGTCTCTGATGGACCATTCCTCATCAAAAAGGCCTTCCGCTTCTTCCAGATCAGGCATCCTCCAGTCCAGAAAGCCGGCAAATTTTTGCGTATTTACCTCAGTGATATATTCATTGGCTTGGTGCCAGTTCATCCATTTATTCAATTCTTGAAAGGAATCGGTCTGTTTCCACATCAGGTTGGTCTCGAGGTCCGTGACGGTCCCGTCGCCATTATCTTTAAACCTTGCTTTATCTCCCAAGTTTTATTTTCCTAAAATAATAAATTAACTGCGGCAAACCCTAATCGATATCCCTCACAAATCGGGTGGCCCCTCTTGAAACGCGATAGATGTCGTCGTACATCACGCCGCCTTTGCGGTAGCCAAAGCGGACAGCCTGGGTCTTGTTCCGGACGTCGCTGGTCCAGCAAAGAAAGCCGAAACCTTTGGGAAAAATCTTGTGGAGAAAAGCGTCCTTTCCCATATAGTCATTATTGACCTGGCTTTTATCGAATAAGCTTTTCGCTTCCGCCGCGGTTGGCATGCGCCAGTCCTTATGCCCGCCGATGGCCATTTTGTTAAGCTCCAGGGCATAATCCCGCGACTGCACCCAGTTGAGCCATTTTCCCGTGAGTTGCCAGGTATCTTTTTTGAGCCAAATCAAACGTTTTTTAATGTCGATCACCGTTTCTTCATCCCCCTCGGCGAAACGCAGGCTGGGCTCGGGGGCAGGTGTTTCATCAGTTTTATCGTCAATGTCCATGTTTTCTACTATAAAATGTTCCGCCCAAAAGCGGAATTGCAGACTCCATTAATAATCTACTGCAATCCTATCCGTCATTTTCAATTTTTTTAAATACTCTTAATGGGCGGACGCCGTGGCTCTTCAAGCCTTTTTTCCACCATTTGAAATCGCCATTAAAATAGTTGAACCTTATGGCAAGTTTCAGGTCTGTCTTGGAGATGGTTTTAGTCCAGGTCGTCTGGCCCGCCCCTGCGGGGAATTCTGACGGCAGATAAACGATATCGCCAAATGGGTCTGTTAAGGGATTCCCCGGTTCGTATATCGTTGCAGCTTCTTTGCGTGTCGGCAGTTTCCAATCCTGGTAATCGGCAAAAGATTCCTGGTTCATCAATTTGACATAAACTTTTGCCTCCTCCCAGATCAGCCATTTATCCAGAGTAATATAGGAGTCTTCTTTTTTCCACATCAACCCTGTGCCGTTGTCGTTGATTGTGCCGTCGCCATTGTCCTCAAACCTAATGACGCCCTCCTCCAGGGCGAAAGATTTTCGTATAGTCCTCACCAAGCGGACGGCGCTGGGAAAACCGACGTTATTTTTATCCAGCCAGAAATCGTAATCTGAGCGGTAATCGTAGCCCATGACAGATTTGGCGGCGCGGGTGTCGGTCGTCCATGTCGTGAACCCGCCGCCGGAAGTAAAAACTGCCGGGATGTGGATTTCACAGCCTTCAACGTCGACATTGCTGTACTCCGCATGATAGAGCGCCCTGGCGGCGGAGGGGTTCGGCATCCCCCAGTCGTTGTATCCGGCGAACTTCTCGTTGTTGATCTCTTTGACGTATTCCTGGCTCTGCATCCAGGAAACTAGATGTTTAAGGACGACCCACGTGTCGCTTTTCATCCACATCAAGCCCTTCTGGACGTCCGTAACGGTGCCGTCGCCATTGTCGATAAACCGGTCATTCTCAATCTTAGTGGTCATTGCGTCGAGTTTCAAAGTCATGTCCTTTGAATTCTGTAGCCAGTTTTTCTTAACGGTTCTTTCCTGCATACCCTGACGGAACCGAAGGAATATTCATCAACATTCATCATTTTGCCAAGGGAAAAATCGAAGCGCGGCCTTCTGGTGGATGTGTCGGCGGTTGCCCAGGAGGTCTTGAAAGCGCCTTCGGGGAAAAGGGGGTCGATATGAATGGGCAATCCGCCTTTGCCTATATTTTCAAATTCGCCATCGTACAGCCCTTCGATTTCGGTGACAACGGGCAGTCGCCAGTCGTCAAAACCGCCGATCTTGCGCACATTTTTCAATTTAGCAAAATCATTGGCTTCGTGCCAGTTCATGAACTTGCCCTTTTCCTGCCAGGAATCTTTTTTCATCCAAAACAGGCCTGTCTTGGTGTCAAATATCACCATTGGCCCTTTCTCGATAAACCTTTTAGGGCCATCGTCTTTTTTTACTATTTCCTGAGACGTATTTGGTTTTTCGGCCATGCCTACCCTTCCATGGTGAAATCGTTTTAGCGCGTTACCGGTTATTTCCTTCGCGGGGGATTATATCCGGGGTCAATCGGTGTACCCGATCTGCACATTGTCTTCGTCCACTTCGACTATTACCGGCACCACATACTTATCGTTGGAATATTCCAGCATCTTTTCAAGTCCATGCGGGTTGTCCTCAACGTTAATATACATGAAGGGGACGCACTTTTTCTTATAATCCTTTAAAGCTTTCTGCGTATGCGGGCAATCGTCTTTTCCAAATATGATGTAGTTAGGCATAATGTTGCGCAGGCCAGAAAAATTGGACCGCCAAGGAAATTCCAACTCCTTTTAGCTGTCAAATTTCTTGGTCTTCTTTCTCCATTCAGGTTCCCATGTGTCCGCCTTCTCGTCACGGACGGCTCTCACGTGGGAGTATTCATTATCCTTATTTTCCCAATGCTCATTGCCGGTAATGTAGTTGAATTTTTCGGCGTATTGATGATAGTCGGGTTTCTCTTCATAGGTCCATGTATTGTACCCGCCGCCGGTTTCAAACAGGGGGTCGATATGGATCTCAGCGCCTTGGTGATCGGTGTTGGACTTCACAAACGAAAAAATAGCCTTGGATTCCTCTCGACTGCATAGACGCCAATCGTCGTACCCGGCCAATTTTTTTTCATTCAAGGTTTCAATGTAATCGTTGGCTTCATACCAGTTGATGCCGTAACCGAACTCTTTGAACGAATCCGCTTTAGCCCACATGATGCTGTTTCTGGGATCGCTGATCGTCCCGTCGCCATTGTCCACAAACTCCTGGTAAGTAGGTAGTTGTACCTCTTCCTCATCTTCGTCTATATCGTCCCAGTCCTTTTCGCCTATCCACTCGACGTCTTCGAATCCTTCATCATCGGGGTCATCCAAGGCTTCCTGGGGGTCATCCAAGGCTTCCTGGTCTTGACTTCCCTCGGACTCCGGTTTTTCTTCCGCGACTTCGTCCAGATTTTCTTCGTCAGACATGGTCCTGGTCCCTACTCATTGAAAAGGTTAATGCCCAAGCTATTGCCTGGGCGGTATATCATAAATCTTTTACCAAGCGCACAGTAGAGCCTGTAGTCGAAACCGTCTGGTCCACGCAAATCTCATTGCCTTTGGGGAAATAACATTTCCAGGCGTATGAATCGTAACGAGTTTCGCAAGTCCACAAACTGGAATCGCCGCCAGGTTGATAATCAGAGCATCTTCTAGATTTTGGCGCCGACTCGTTGAGGAAAATTTTCCTATAGGCGTCAGCCCGTTTGAATAGGGAACGGACTTCGCTCTTTGTTGGCAGTCTCCAATCATTATACCCTAAATAATTCTGCTCGTTGCAAGCTTGCATATACTCGTTGGCCTCATCCCAGTTAAGCCATTTGCCCAGCTCCTTGCGGGAGTCCCGCTTTGTCCAGATTAAGTCATCCTCCGGAGCGGATACGGTGCCGTTATTATTGTCTACGAAATAGTCTTCCTGCTTCGCCATAAAACCACCCGAAAAAAATGAGCCTTACCAACAGGCGCAGACTGAGTTTGACTGTCAATTAACTTTCGAACCCCCGACCCGCGCCATTTGCCAAGGGATCCAATTTTTCAAGCTATTAAATAATCAAAAGTTAGGGAATTTACGCCTATAAAAATATCATTTACGCTGAACAATTTCAACACAAAACCGACCTAAACGCTATCGCCCATAGTTTGTTGGCGCAACGCTGGGCGACCTGCCTAAACTTATACACAGTAGGGAGGGATCCCTTCATCCACCCATTCGCCGATGTGACCGTTTTCCATATTACCGCGATTTTTAATGGCGCCGGAAATCATTTTTTCGCGCGAGACCTGTATTTGCGCCATGATTTCCTTGGGCGAATCGTTCAGCAGGTTACCGAACTTGGGCTGGCATTTCAGGTTGCCGACATCACAGCAGGGAGTTATTTCTCCCGTTTGCTGAACAGTCACAATTTCGATGGAGCCACGCGGTATAGTGCATTCCAACAGATTTATGTCTTTGGAAAAAGGCATGGAGTACATCTCCCGCATCCCCTGTTCGTCAACATGGAACCCCAATATCATATTGACCGCGAAAATAAAATCGTCGGAGCACACGTAATTCTCACAATCTGCCATAGCGCTATTGAAGGCGCTTTCGCTACACTCCGGGTCCTCACGCAAAAGATTTTCAAGTTTGACGCGATGGTTTTCAAGGAGGGCCAGGGTAGGCTGGTATTTCTTTCCCCGCCCCGCAAAAAAACTAAGCAAAATTTTTACCTGGGTCAAAAGGTCGGCCACTTTTTCAAAAATCACATTGACGATCAGCTCGTCTTGCAGTCCCAGGATTTCTTCAAGGAGCGGTTTCTGGCGCGATTCCCAAACCGTCGGGTAAAGAGTGAAATCCACCCGCCCGGATGACTTTATAATTTCTACCAGCCTCAACCACCTCTGCGATTTATTCGAGCTGATATCCAGGTTGGTATGCAAACGGACATTGGGACTGAGACTTCTGAATATATTAAATACTTCTACGATATACGGGTTCTGGGACGGTTCTCCGCCAGTCAGGTTGATTTCCGATTTAGCCAACTCGTGGAACAAGTCCATCTGGCGAATCTTATCCGCCATGACCTGGGCCTGGGCCGGCATTAAATGCCACTCGGATTTGGGAATTTGCGACAGCGGTTCGTAAACGTGGCAGAACTGGCATTCATCGCGCACGTACCGATTACAACTGGCTTCGACAAAAATATTTATCATTGATCCGCCTCTTCGGCCCTGAATAAAGCCAGGGACTCGTGGGGATGAACGGCAACCAACTCGCGGAAAACTTCGCCACAGGCCAACCGGTTATCCGGAAGAAATCGAAAGGAGAGAAAGATTATTTCCGGTCCATAAGCGTCAGCCCTTTTTTAGGGGGAACTTTCGCAAACTTCCCAGCCTGAGCCGCGTCAATTTGACCGCAGACCAAACGGACGCTCGTGTCCAGCGAATCGTCTACCTCATAATGGCCGCCTGTCCCGCTCACAAAGGAAAACACATATGCGGTGATCTTGCCTCTGGTATGGCTGGTCCAGGTGCTATGCCCGCACCCCTCAGTAAATGCGGGGTCGATATAAATTTGCATCTCGTATTTGTCCATAACGGAAAATTCCTGGTCTCTGAAATAGAGGCTATTGGCTTCTTCCTTGCTTGGGAAACGCCAATCATTATGACCGGCGAAAGATTCTTCGTTTTTTTTACCGACGTATTTTTTTGCCTGGCGATAAGTGAGGAACTTTTTCACGTCGAGCCAGGAATCTTTTTGCGTCCACGTCAAACCCGTAACCTGATCGGAGACGCTCCCATTGCCATTATCAACAAACCGTACATCCATCTCTTCATCCCTTTTTTTTAATATAAACCTTAAGAGTTGTCCCAACCCGGTAAAGGTTCATAAAAAAAGCCGGAAGGCCAAAAGGCCTTCCGACTGATAAAACTAACGTAACGGGAAATTAACGATTAGCTTCAGAAAAATCACCGGTACCGCCCATAATGCCTCTTTCCGTACCCCAAGGCTGGCCAAGGCCAGGCTCAATGTAAGTGCCAGGGCGAACATGGTCCATGTGATAGTCGCTCTGATAGGTCTTGCCGGAACCAGCGTCGATCTTCCAGTCATGGCGGTCAGAACGCTGACGCTGGCAGTTAACGCTTACGTTTCCAGGGCCATTGTTCTTAAAGGTGGTTTTTTTAGCGATTGAGCCAGCCTGATAGCCTCCAGGCGCCACTGACCTTTTCATAAGCTTACCCCAACCATAGCCCCAAGGCCCGATGTCAAACTCAATACTCGTATCTGCCGATTCACTTGTGTTGTAAACGATCCATGAAGCATTCTCACAAACTGTGGACTCGCCAGCCTTGAGATGGGTGACGTTAGCGCTGGCGGTAACGGCAAAAGCCATTACAAACAGAACAGCCAACAGCGTTGTTAAGGATTTCTTTACCATGTGCTCCCCCTTTCAACAATTAATAAAAAAAATAATTTAAAAGCGACCCGAATTCGAAAAGAGGCAAACACAAAACGCCTCGCAATCATCCATAGCAAGCAACTGAAAGCCACAAACCTCAGTCATGTAAATCTTCCTGACAGTGATAACCTATGTGGGGAAATTATCAAAACCCGCAAAGGAAGTCAAGCTTAAATTTATCCGCTTTTACCGCCGTGTAACTAACTGTTTTTCAACCGCTTGCAAACCCGCCAATATTTGCTGAAACGCGGGCCAGACAAATCATACGCGAAATTTCAACGAAGTCAGGTTCACCAGGCAGGTGGAAGTCCGTAACGCTTTCTCGCCTTCCTCGCCAAGATCGTTCACCACAAGCTGTAGGGAACGAACGTTGCTCAAGGTTTTCGAGTTAGCTAGCGACATGGCGCCTACATCAGTTATCTTGTTCGACTTCAGGTTGAGCACCCGCAGGTTGGTAAAATGCGGCGACTCGGCAATGGCCTTAACCCCCGTATCGCCAATATCATTTTGCGAAAGGTCCATGGCCCTAACATTGGCCAGTTCCTCGCATTGCGCCAGAACTTTCGCGCCCGCTTCACGGATATATTTTGCCTTAAGGCTGAGAATTTGCCCGTCCTTGCTCAAGCACATTTTGATTAATTGTTTTATATCAGCCATAAAACCCTTTTTAAAAAATTAAATTGTGAAGCCGGAAATTTATCATCCATCTCCGGCAATCTCTTTTGCCAGCCACCCATATTCATCATATGACTCCCACCCTTGCGCAAGCATTTTTTTCGAGTATTTGACCATCAGCGTAGCTTGGGAGTGGTTGGGTTCTATCTCCAGAGTTTTCTTGAGGTGCTTCAACGCCTGCTTCACGTCCTTGACCTCGTCGCCGTATTTATTTAACTGCCGCGACTTGTCGATAAGGTCCGACGCCCATTTGTAATAAACATTGGCCAGTTGATTGGGAGCGTTCTCGGCGACAAAGTCGACGATTTCATCATCCGCTTTCAGCTTTGGCAGGTCGCGCACCGCCATTTCAAATTCGTCGATGAGCGGCTGATAATCTTCCGAGTGGACATCAACAATTTGATCTCCGGGCTTATGCGCCGAATGCAGGCCCACAGAACTGTGCACCACCACAGACTGCACTCCGGACAAAAGCTTCTCGTAGTAGAGGTTGCCCAGCCCGTAATGGATGATAGCGCTAAAATCGCCATCCTTATCACAGACCAGGGCTTTTTCATACTCCAGCTTGGCCTCGTCAGAGTTGCCCAGCTCTTCAAGAGCTTCGCCGAGATTGTAGTGATGGAGGCAATGGTCCGGTTCTTCCTCGATCAGGCGGCGGAACTCTTCGATCTGGGCGTCCAGGTCGAACTCGACCTCTTCCTCTTCCTCTTGCCCGATTAGAGGCTGGCCCTCAAACTTCTCGAGGTCGGCGGCGTCTGACTCAGCCGTTTCCCCCTGATCATTTTCAGCCGTTTCCCCCTGATCATTTTCAGCCGTTTCCCCCTGATCATTTTCAGCCGTTTCCCCCTGATCATTTTCCGGCGGGAGCTCTGAACCTTCCTGAACGTCTTTGGTTTCTTCTTCGGCGCTCATTATTGAGAATCCTTTATTATGCGGCTGTAGGGTTTTTAGTCGGAATCCCTGACGGCGCGAATGACAGTGAGAGACTTCTGGATACCGCCCTTCATACTGACATAAGGTTTGCCGCGAATATAGTTAAATCCCCAGGCAAACTTTTCCTGATAGCTCTGGCTCGACCAGTAACAACAACTGCTCTGTCCGAAAATGGGGTCGATGTGGACCTTGTTCCTGGTCCAGTAATAATTCCATTCGACAATTTTGGTTTTATCGTAAAGAGTCGCGAGTTCTTCCTTGGTAGGCAGGCGCCACCTGTCAGACCCGGCAAATTTCTTTTGGTTCAGGTCGCTGATATAGCCCTGCGCCTCTTCCCAGTTGATCCATTTTTTTAATTCCTGATAGGAGTCCCTCAGGATCCAGATTTTTTTCTCCTGGAAATCAATAACCGTCCCGTCTTTATTATTAGTAAACCTGTCCGAGTCCTCGCCTATAGCGATAGCCCCTGGGTCCGTCAAAGACAGAATTTGTCCGCCAAAAACCGGGTCATAGCTTTTGCCGACGTCATCGGCAACAACCGGGGCTGACCAGGCGGCAATTAAGAGTGAGGCGATGGAGACAACCCTCATCAAACCAGATTTCATGTCCCGCAATTTGTTCATTAAAATCATATTTTCATTCGCAAGGCTAGTCCTGTGGAGCCCAATCCGGTTCCCAGGAAAGGCCGATGCCGCTTGGGTTTCTGAACTCTTTCACTTCTCTGCCGATAATCCCCCACTTGCAAACGAAGTTCAAATCGGGGTCGAATTTCTGTATTCGGTTGTTCAGGGTATCGACGACAAAAACATAGCCAAAGGGGTCTATCGCCACCGCTGTCGGGCAATTGAACTGTCCGTCCCGTTTTCCCAGCTCGCCGATGGTGTCGAGGAAATTACCTTCCGAGTCAAATACCTGCAAGCGGTTCTGGCTCTTTTCCACGACCAGGATAGCGCCGTCCCGCCTGATACACAGGCCATGCGGGAAGTTGAACAGGCCGGTTCCGAAACCATACGCGCCGAACTTGGAGACAAACTGGCCCTCTTCGTTAAAAATCTGCACCCTCTGGTTGTCCCTATCAGCGACATATATGTTTCCTTCATGGTCCAGGGCGACGCCGGTCGGGTACTTCATAAAGCCGTCGAAATCGCCGGCGAACCCGAAGCCCAACACAAACTCGCCGTCGTCATCAAACCTTTTCAGGCAATGGTTGCCCGTGTCCACGACCAGCACAGTCCCCGCAGGCTCGGCGATGATCATCTCCGGCCAGTAAAACTTGTCCTGGCCCCAGCCTTCAACCCCAACCTGAAGGATGGGTTCAAAGTTCTCGTCAAATTTCTGGATGCGGTGGCAACCAGTATCGGCGACCCAGATATTGCCTGAGGAGTCTATCGTGATCCCGCCGGGCGACTTGAACTCTCCCGGATTGTAGGGAGGCCGCGGGCCACCGGAATGGCCGAATTGGAGAAGAAATTTACCGTTGCCGTCAAATTTCTGGATACGGTCGTTATCTGAATCAGCGATCCAGACATATAATTTCGAGTGGTCTACCTTCTGCTCAGGTTTTGCTTCAGGGAGGAATTCGCCGCCAGCCACCGCAAGGGACTTGGTTGCCTCCGCTTTTGTTGCATCGTTATCTTCGGACATTTGATCCCGCTTGAATTTTTACAGGTTGAGGGCGACAAAAGTGAAACGGGAACTCCAGGAAAGTATTTCCCTAAAATTCCCGCTCTTTAACTCATAGGACAGCGCGGCTTCGCCAATGGCCGGCTCAGTTTACCAGATACTTTTTGACGTCGAGGATCTGAAATTCAAAATCGCACGCCTTTTGCAAATCCATCATTTTTTCGTTCCATGCCTTTTTTAAATTGTCCAGGTTGTCCATAGACGGTTTTTTCTTCATCAGCTCCAGCTCTTTAAAAATAGGCTTGATCATATTTTTATGGATTTGCTGGACGACATTCCTCAGCTTGATGATACAGTCCTTGGTGACCATTTCCCGTGTCACCCCATCCACCTTTTCCAGCAAACGCAAAAACCCCTGGATGGTGTTGAGATGGTTCAAGTAACTCTCGGTCAGCTTGTGGTCGTATTTCAGGCCGCAGTCAATGTGACTGGGCAGAAGGAACATGCCAACGGCGTGGTCGAACTGGATGGAAAGGGTGATCAGCTTCTGCAGGTGATCGACTTCCCGTAAATCTTCATCCTCGTCTTCTCCCTGTTCGATTTCCTTGGCCGCCTTGATCTTTTCGACCTCAAGGTCCTTTTTAATTTTTTCAAGCTCGCTCAGGTCAGACAGCGAGTCAGTCCTCTCCTCGGTGGCGGCGGTCTCTTCCTTTTTTTCTTCCTGACTGGATTCAGCTTCCTGGTCACTCAATGCAATTTCTCCTTAAATAATAGGCCAGACTATGTTTCCTGAAAATAAAATCTTTGAGGTTAAACAAGGGAATAAACGCCCCTGCTAATATAAACGAAAGGGTATCCGAATAGATCCTATAAAAAAGCGTAGCAAGCCACTGGGAATAAAACCCGTTTATGGGATAAAAAAATTATAATCATTACATAAAACGGAGTCAAGGGAATTGGAGGCGTTAATTGCCTTAATTTTCTGTCGCAATTCCAAAGGGCCGTTGACAGAAAACGCCAAATTCCCTTATTATACCTAGATACAGTTATCTTATATAGGCAGACGAATGAAGACCGCGCTAGTTTTTCCTCCCCAATGGTATCCGAGCCAACCCTACCTGGCCTTACCTACGCTTAAAGGTTTTTTGGAGAGCAGGGGACACGCAGTTGATCAGATCGATATCAATATAGAAATTTACGACACCTTTCTTTCGCGCCAGTATCTGGAAACATGCGTGGAGAAAATTCGGGAGAGGATGTCACGACCGGCCTATACGCCTGAGGAAAACCAGGCCAGGGAAGTCTGGAGCCAAATCCTCTCAGACAACGATTATCTCGAAAGCGTTTTTGCCGATGTTGGGGAGGCAAAAGAAGTCATGCGTTCCGAGGAGAAGTTTTTCCAGTTCCCGGTCTACAAAAGAGCTTACACGACGCTGAAAGTGGCGATGAAGCTGATCTCCTACGCCCACTTTCCCAGCCGCATAGACCTGGAATCCTTTTTCATGCAAGGCAACCCGGAAGAAAGCCTGGCGGGCATCATGCGGGCCACCATTGACCCCGTCGCCAACCCCTACCTTGCAGTCTACGAAGATAGTTTTATTTCCGGAATGGATTGGGACCAATACGGCCTGCTCGGCATATCCATCATCCATATTGGCCAGGTGGTGCCGGGCCTCACGTTCGCCCGGTTGATGAAAAAACATTATCCGGACCTGCACATAGTTATCGGCGGGAGCATCTTCACCCGGCACGCCAACCAGCTGGAAAACAAACAGGTGATGTTTGAAGAGCTGTTCGACAGCATCATCCTCTTTGAAGGCGAAGCCCCGTTGGAAAAACTCGTGTGCCAGCTCAAGGAAGGAAAACCATTGAGCGAGGTCCCCAACCTCGTCCATCTGGTCGACGGGAAAGTGACCCAGAACTTCAAAAGCGAATCCCTGCAGTACGAACAGTTGGCGAGGCCGTCCTTCGAGCAGTTGCCGCTGGAAAAATACCTGATGCCCTATCCCGTCCTGCCCTATATGGCCAGCCGGGGATGCTATTGGGGGAAATGCACTTTCTGCACCCACAGCCACATTTACGACTCCTATTACCGCAAGGAAAATGAAGAGCGCGTCGCCGAAGACCTGGAATACTTCAGCAAAAAACATAACACCCGGTTCTTCACCTTTTCCGACGAAGCCATATCCCCTAACGCCTTCAGCCGCATGTCGCAGGCTGTGCTCAAAAGAAAGCTGGACATGCGGGCTTTGGGGATGATCAAGTTTGAATCAGACAACGCCGAATCGCCCGACCTGTTTGAAGAAATGTTTCGCGCCGGGTTCATCATGCTTTTCTTCGGGCTGGAAAGCGCCAACGACAGGATCCTGTCGCTCATAGACAAAGGGACCGACCAGGAAAACGAAAAGACCGTTTTGAAAAACAGCTCCGACGGCGGCATCTGGAACCACCTCTACCTGTTTTTCGGGTTCCCCACAGAAGAACGGCACGAGGCTGAAGACACC
>SMVB01144654.1_pt1 | contig 16868 bp, 13 predicted proteins | sample 2456461 | NCBI WGS metagenome assembly SMVB01 (sample SAMN11095934, study PRJNA526329) | marine sediment metagenome | biome: Marine sediment; feature: Surficial sediment; material: Deep marine sediment; isolation source: Hadal surficial sediment | place: Pacific Ocean | collected 2014-05 | depth...
CCTGCCCGCCGTATCACTTGGCGGTGGTAATCGGCGGCACCTCGGCCGAACTGAACCTGAAGACCGTCAAACTGGCGAGCTGCCGCTATCTCGACACTCTGCCCACCGAGGGCGGCGAAGGCGGGCATGCGATTCGCGACCTCGAGCTTGAGGCGGAAATCGGCAAGCTCGCACAGAATTTCGGTATCGGCGCCCAGTTCGGTGGCAAGTATTTCTGCCATAACGTGCGGGTGATTCGCTTGCCGCGCCACGGCGCCAGCCTGCCGATCGGATTTGGCGTGTCATGCTCGGCCGACCGTCAAGCGCTGGGCAAGATCACCGCCGACGGCGTTTTTCTCGAACAGCTCGAATCCAATCCGGCGAAATACCTGCCCGACGTGACCGGCACCGAACTGGATGGCGATGTGGTGAAGATCGACCTCAACCAGCCAATGGACGAGATTCGGGCCACGCTGAGCCGTTACCCGGTCAAGACGCGAATCATGGTGTCGGGGCCGATGATCGTGGCGCGCGACGCCGCCCACGCCAAGCTCAGGGACCGTCTCGACGCCGGCGAGGAGCTGCCGCAATATTTCAAGGACCATTGCATCTACTACGCCGGACCGGCGAAAACGCCCGCGGGCTACGCCACGGGTTCCTTCGGCCCGACCACGGCCGGCCGCATGGATTCATATGTCGATCAGTTTCAGGCGGCGGGCGGCTCGATGGTGATGCTGGCGAAAGGCAATCGCTCGCCGGCGGTCACCGCGGCGTGCAAAAAACATGGCGGCTTTTACCTCGGCTCGATCGGCGGTCCCGGCGCGCGCCTCGCCCAGGACTGTATCAAGCATGTCGAATGTGTCGAATACGCGGAGCTCGGCATGGAAGCGATCTGGAAAATCGACGTCGAGGATTTTCCGGCCTTCATCGTCGTCGACGACAAGGGCAACGATTTCTTCGCCAACTTATAGCTCGGCGGGTTTTTATTCCCGGGCCGACTCGCGGGCCCGGCGCGTTAATCCGAACTCAGGCGATTGTTGAAGGTATCGGTCTGCTGATTCCAGCGCTGAACGATGTCGTTGCGTTCGTCGATGGCGGACTGGGCCGAATCGATCATACAATCGGCATATGTGTTCATGCGGTCGGCGAAAACCTCGACCTCCTTCGACGCGGCCTTCATTTCCTCGATCTGCGCCGTCGCGCCACTCGGGACGACGGGTGTCTCCGGCCGCGCGCCGCACTCGGCCAAGGCCGGGGCGCCGCACGCCAGTCCGGCGACAACGGCGACGCAAACAATCCTGAGTCGGGTCATGTCCCCTCCTTGGTCGGGCACCTAATAATCATGGCCCTTGCGGTCCGACGCAAGCCCGTAGACCGGATCAGGATGGATCGAACCCACTTTTGGGGTTCGATCCATCCTGCGAATCCAGTCTACCTTATAAAGTAGAGCAGATTCACGCGGTCGATGGGATCGCCCATGGCGATTCCCATCAACCACGATCTGCTCTAGCGTCGCGCCCGCGCATGCCTGTACAAATATTGTTCTCGGCCGTTTTGGCGTGAAGTCAAGGCGATACGGTCACCAGGATGATGAGTTTCGCAATCGATGGCATGATCCTGGTGCGATTGGCAACCACCGCGCGCGAGGCGCGGAGAGGGAACATGCGAAAGATTTCGGTATCGCTCCGCGGGCACCGCACGAGCATTTCTCTGGAACCGGAGTTCTGGGACTGTTTCCGGTCGCTGTGCCGAGACGACGGCCGCCGCCCCAGCGCCGTGCTGGCTGAAATTGACGCCGCGCGGAGGGAGAATCTGTCGAGCGCGGTGCGCCTGTGGGTGCTCGCCCGCCTGTGGCGCGCCATCCGGACCGAAACTACGGATTGAGCAGGTCTTCGAGGATGTCGCTGAACGCATCCTCGGGCTCCGCCCCGCGCGGCGCCGAGGCGGGCGACAGGTCCGGGGAAGGAGTCGGAACCGGCGCGGGAGCGACTTCCGCCGTGATGGCGGGCGCGGGCGCGGACTTTGGCGCCGGCGCCCGCGCGGGGGCCGGCGTCACCGATTCGCTTGGCGCGGCGACGGGCTTTTCGCGCGGACGCGGGACATCACCGGCATCCAAGATGGCTTCGATCAGATTTCCCGCGTCGCCACCAAGACCAGCCGAAAGAGATCCGTCCCCCGCCACGTTCTCCGGCGCGGCGTCGGCAGCCAGAAGGTCTTCAATTAAGGTGCTGGCGGCACCCAGTTTCTCGTCCGGAAGCGCCTTGCGCGGCGCGCCGCCCAGACCGCGGGCGAGCAGATATTCCTCCATGAGCGCGGTCTTGACGTCACGTTCGGGGGTGTCGATCGAACCGAATAGTCGGACCCCAAGCGGCGGCGCGTCCAGGTGGTCGGACAGACGGAACATCGCGGTCACGTCCATTGACCAGTTCGGCAGATCGACGATACCCGTCACGTCACCGTCTCCGCCGTCGACGACCAAGTGAAGATCGTTGGTGTGAAGTTCGCCGTTGATCACGTTGATCGTCCCAGCCAATTCGCTATAGCGGGTCGTGCCGCCATTGAAACTGAGTTTGGCCAGGTTGAGGAAATCGCCGAGATTATCCAGCTCGTCCAGCCGATCCGACAGCGCCCGCAGATCCACTCCGTCGATGGCGCCATCGGTCGCATTTTTAATCCGCCCACTACCGTTTAGCGATGAAATTAAAGCATAGGGACTGCGGCCGCGTGCCTCCAACCGCGCCTCCATATCCATGGCGCCGGTGATCGCCTCAACCCCCACTACCTGGACCAGGGCCTTGTGAAGGTCGGCCCCTTTTATGTCGAACGATAACTCGATGATGGGAAATTCACGTCCGTCCAGGCGCGCCCGGAGATCGATCGCCCCGTCGAACGCCCGCGCCGAGAGGTGGTGGACATCGACCACGCCATCATCCACCGTGAGCGCCAGTTCCGCTTCCTCGAACAGGTAACCGCCGTAACTGAGCGTGTCCGCCCGGACCTTGAGGTCGGCGTCGAACGCCCTCAGGCTGGACAGGTTGATCGGTTCGCGCGACCAACGCTCGCCCTGGGCATCGCCGCCTTCCCGGCCGCCACCACCGGCGGGATCGGTCGGGTCGGTAGCCGCCGGCAGGAAATGCTCGATCACCAGGTCGCCGGTGATCAAGTCCGCGCGCAGCATTGGACGGGGTCTATCCAGCGCGACGGCGACACTGCCCACCACGGACAATCGACCCATGGTGGCCCGCAGATCAGGCAGGGATATTAACGCGGGACTCCCGTCGATCCGGCCCGAGATCGTCACCGGACCCTCCATCTGGTCCGTCATTCGCGCGGCGCCGAAGCCACGCAGCAGCGCCGCCATGCTGGGGTTGGCGAGGTCCGCGGAAAGCTGGTAACTGGGCGCATCCGGCAGCCCCTCGACGCGCCCGGCAACGTTGACCGTGGTGTCGGCCAGAACCACCTCGGCATCGAGATCGAAACCCGTCAACACGCCGACGACTTTCACGGTGGCCCGAACAGGGCCAGTCAGCGCCGATGCGGCGACGTCCGCCTGGTAGCCGGTGGTCAACCGCAACAACGCCGCCAGGTCGGGATGGCTGGCTTCGGCCGAGAGATCGAAGGCGGGCAACCCGGTCACGTCGTCGAGCCGCCCCACGACCGACAATATACCGTCGGCCAGTTCGACGCGCGCGTCCAGGTCGAAACCGTCCAGCGCCCCCTTGGCGGTCGCCGCGACAACCACGGGTCCGCTCATCGCCGCCGCCGCGTCGCGCGCGTCGAAGTCGGTTAAGGCCGACAACAGCGCGGCCAGATCAGGATTGGTCAGATCGAGCGCCACGTCGAAGGTAGGATCGGTGGACAGGCCGGAAAAATTCCCCGTGAGCGAGAATTCGCCGTCAAGCGCCGCCAATTTGCCGTTCACCGCGAACGAATCCGCGTCGCCCTTCAGCGTCGCCTTAAGGCCTATCGCGCCGGTCAACCCGGGGGGCAGGCCATCAAGGAGGGGCACGACGCGCGCCAAGGTGGCGAGGTTGTCGGTATCGAATTCGACCGCGCCATCGACGGTGGGATTCCCGTCCAACCCCGTGATCGTCCCGGTCATGTCGACGCGCGCGCCGGCCATGTCGGCGACGCGCGCTTCACGCAAGGTCAACACGCCGTTCTGCAGAAGCCCGTTCAACACCAAGCCGTTGAACGGGATACCCCGGTACGTCAAGTTGTCGATGCGAGTCACGAAATCAGCATCGAAGCTGGTCAGGAAGGCCAACGGGGCAAACAGGGTCGCGTTCGCCTCCTCGGCTCCCGCCGCGTCGCCGTCCGGCGCCGTGCGGTCACCGGGCAGATAGGCGTCGGCGTTGAGGCGATCGAGCCTCAGATTGACCCCGAAACCTGGCCGGTTGCCAAGCGCATAGGCCACGCCGCCAACCGCGCGGCTGGTATCAAGCCGCAGGTCGATCGCCGTCACCGAGCCTTGAGTCGCCGTCCCGTCGATGGTGGCCGACAGGCTGAATTTGCGCAATCGGTCGGCGGGAACGGTCGCCACGTCGATCGCCAGCCAGTCGAAAAGCGCGCGCAGATTATCCGAAGCGGCCTCGACCTGGCCCACGAAACGCGGCGCGCCACCATGCGAATCGATGGTCCCGAAAACCGTGACGTCGGATCCTCCGGGCAACAGCGCCGACAGGCGTTGAAGATTCACGGCGCCACCGAATATGCCGACGTTCAACACGGTCTGTCGCACCAGCTGCTGGCGGTAAAGAATGGCGCCGACCGACAGGTCGATCGTTCCGCTGATATCGGCGGGAATCAATAATTCTTGCGCACCCAAGGCATCGCCGCCTTGGGTATCGTCGGCGGACGCCACGCCGGCGTCCCTGGCCCGCGCCGCCGAGGCCAGCCCGGCGAGCAACATATCGAAATCGATCCGGTTGACGCTCAGCGCGACATCGAAACGTGGCGCCTTACCCAGCGACAAATTCGCGACGCCCGTGGCCACGGTATCGGCAAGCCGGAATTCGACCTCGCTCAGCGCCACCTTCTCACTGTCGATGCGGACCCGCGCCTTCAGGCTGACCGCCTTGTCGAGCGCGATCACGGGCACGATCGGCTTGCCCACCAATGCCGCGACGGCGGCCAGCAAGGCCTGTGGCGTCTCGGCTCTCAGGTCGATTCGCCCCTCGAAGCCCGGCGATTCGCGCAGCACCTTGCCGGACAGCGTCGCCGCGGCGCCGGGGATCGCCAGCTTCACCTTGACCGCCACGGATTGTTGCGCCTTGACCTCGCCAATGACACCGTCGATTTCCAGGGACGTGCCGCGCGCGTTGAGCGCGCCCTCGACCGTAAACGGGCCCGATAGTGTCTGGGCGGATATGATCATATTGATGCCGTCGATTCGCTCCGTCCGCCCGCCGGCGTCGCGGTACACGATCGTGCCGCCTTCGATCCCTAACCGGTCCACCGTGATCGACAGGGGAAGCTTCGGCGAGTCGCCAACACTGCCCGCGCCACCGGCCTCGCTCAGCGCGCCGTCACTGAAATGCCAATTCGCCCGCCCGTCGGGAAGTCGTTCCAAAACGATCTCGGGCTCAACCAGCGTGATCTGTTCGACCTGGATTTCACCGCCCAATAGCGGCATCAGGGCGATACGCACGTCGAGAGATTTGAGGCGGATCATGTCCCCGGTGGTGGCGCCCTCGATATTGGCCAAGCGCACCCCACGCACCGACAGAGTCGGCGTCGGCAGCATCGCCAGATCGATGGCCCCGTCGATGGTAACCGCGCGACCGGTAAATTTGTTCGCTTGCGTAATGATCTGCGGCTTGTAGTGATTCCAGTCGATGAAACTGGGCACGACAAGAACACTCGCTACCACGAGGACGACGACGGCAATCAGTCCGTATAAGAGTTTCTTCACTTCGTCTTCCCGGTGGCCGCCGCGGGACATGGCCGCGACGCGCGGATCGACATGCCTCTGGTCACGTGGTTGCGCACCGCGTCAGTTCGGCTAATCTACAGTAACTTAGTGTCAAGATCGTGACTTAAAACCATCGATCGTCTGTGATTGGGTGTTTGATGGCGCGGTGTGACGGGGGGGCACGCGGTGCGCGACAATGGGTGATGTGGTCAATCTGAACGACTATCGTAAGCGGCTGGCCAAGCGGCGCGCCAGGGAACGCGCCAGCGAAAACCGGGCACGGCATGGGCGTAGTCGAGGTCAACGTCGGGAATCGACCGCCGATGCCGAGCGATTCAAGGCCGAATTAGACGGCAATCGACTGGAACGCAAGCCCCATGATCGCAACGCCGGCGCCCCCCACACACGCAACGACACCGACGACGCCGGCTGAGAGGGCCGGCCGAATCGGCGCGCGATACACGCGAGGACGACGGCGGTCGCCCGCGCGGCGCCCGCGAACCGTGGCAACCCCCCCGGAATTCTATCCAGGGTCAAACTTCATGCGAGGAACGTAAACCCATGAAAGCCTCCGATCTTTTCGTTCGATGTCTCGAGGAAGAAGGCGTCACGCATATCTTCGGCGTGCCCGGAGAAGAAAACGCCGACGTGATGATTTCGCTCAACAACAGCCCCATCGAGTTCGTGCTTTGCCGGCACGAACAGGGCGCCGCGTTCATCGCCGATACCTACGGACGGCTGACCGGCAAGTCGGGACTTTGCCTGGCGACGTTGGGCCCCGGCGCGACAAACCTGATCACCGGAGTCGCCGACGCCAACATGGACCGCTCGCCGATGATCGTGTTGACCGGTCAGGCCGACACCCGTCGCATGCACAAGGAAAGCCACCAGCACATGGACGTGGTGGCCATGTTCAAGCCCGTGACCAAATGGGCGCAAACGGTCCATCATCCGGAGAACATTCCGGAAATCATTCGCAAGGCGTTCAAGGTGGCGGAGGCGGAGAAGCCCGGAGCCGTACTCATCGAACTGCCCGAGGACCTGGCCGAGGCACAGGTCGAGGGCAAGCCGTTGACCCCCACCAAGACGCGGCGCGCGGGCGCCGACCACAAGGCCGTGGCGCAGGCCGTGGAAATCATCGTCGCGGCGAAGAACCCGATTATCCTGGCGGGCAACGGCGCGGTGCGCAAGCGCGCGGCGGCCCAGCTTCAGCGCCTGGCCAAGCTGGCCGGGATCGGCGTGGTCAACACTTTCATGGGCAAGGGCGCCGTGCCGCGCGGCGACGAACATTGCCTTTTCACCATGGGCCTGCAAGGGCGCGATTACATCAACCTGGCGCTTGACGAATGCGACGTCGTGATCGCCGTGGGCTACGATCTGGTCGAATACGCGCCAGCCTTCTGGAACAGGGGCATGGAGAAAAAGATCGTCCATATCGACTTCACGCCGGCCGAAGTCGATTCCGCCTATCCGGTGGCGGTCGAAGTGGTGGCGGACGTGGCCGACGCGCTGTGGCAAATCTGCGAGAAACTGGGAAAGGACCACCAGAGCAAGCTACCTCTGTTCGACATCAAGGACCGCGCCAAATTGCGCGCGCATATCCTCGACGACTTCGCCATGGAGAAGGACGATCAGTCCTTCCCGGTCAAGCCCCAGAAAGTGCTCTGGGACGTCCGCGAGTTCCTCGGCCCCGACGACATCCTGTTGTCCGACGTTGGCGCCCATAAGATGTGGATCGCCCGCTACTATCAGTGCGACGAACCCAACACCTGTCTGATATCGAACGGCTTTTGCACCATGGGTTTCGCGCTTCCCGGCGCCATCGGCGCGAAATACGCCCGTCCCGACAGCAAGGTGCTGGCGATCTGCGGCGATGCCGGATTCCTGATGAACGTCCAAGATCTGGAGACGGCGGTGCGCCTTAAGAAGAACATCGTGGTGATGATCTGGATCGACGGCGAATATGGCCTGATCAAGTGGAAGCAGCAGAACTCGTTCGACGGCCAGCACAGTGACCTCGCCTTCATCAATCCCGATTTCGAACTGCTCGCCCAGTCCTTCGGCATGTGGGGCAAGACACTGGACGGACCGGGACAGATACCGGCGGCGCTGGAGGAAGCATTCAGTCAGGACGGCCCGGCGTTGATCGGCGTTCCGATCGACTACGGCGAGAATCGCAAAATGACCGAGCGGCTGGGTAATCTGGCGGTAAGCATCTAGACCGGATCAGGATTGATCGAACCCACTTTTGGGGTTCGATCAATCCTGTGAATCCGGTCTAGCTTATAGAGTAGAGAAGATTCACGCGGTTGATGGGATCGCCCACGGCGATTCCCATCAACCGCGATCTGCTCTACGCCAACGCGGGCGCGGCGGCGGGGCGGGTCTCGGTTACATGCGTACGATCTTGCCCGGGTTCATGATGTTGTCGGGATCGAGCGCCTGTTTGATGGCGCGCATCACGCTCACCCCCTCGCCCAGTTCGGCGTTGAGGAAATCGATCTTGCCGTAGCCCACGCCGTGTTCTCCGGTGCAGGTGCCGTCCATGGCAAGGGCGCGCATGACCAGGCGGTCGTGCATGGCCTTGGCCTCGTCGATTTCGTCCTGGTTGTCCGGATCGATGAGATAGGCGATGTGAAAGTTGCCGTCGCCGACATGGCCGGCGATGGGGGAGATGATCGCTGACGCGTCGATGTCCTTCTTGCTCTCGGTAATGCATTCGGCCAAGCGCGATATGGGCACGCAGACATCGGTCACCATGCCCTTGCAGCCGGGGCGCAGCGCCATCATGGCGTAATAGACGTCGTGGCGCGCCTGCCACAACTTGTTGCGGTCCTCGGTGCGCCGTTCCCACCGGAAGTCGCCGCCGCCATGCTCCGCGGCGAGGGCCTGGACGGTCTCGGCCTGCTCCGCCACGGACAATTCGGAGCCATGGAATTCAAAGAATAGCGTGTGGGCCACCGGATGGTTCAGTTTGGAGAACCGGTTGATGCCGTCCATCGACACGTCGTCCAACAGCTCGATCCGCGCCACCGGAACGCCCGACTGGATGGTCTCGATGACCGTGTTGACCGCGCTTTCGATGTCCGGAAACGAGCACACCGCGGCGCTGATCGCCTCGGGAATGCCGTACAGACGGACCGTCACCCGCGTGATGACGCCCAGCGTGCCCTCGGAACCCACGAACAAGCGCGTCAGATCGTAGCCGGCGGCCGATTTGCGCCCGCGCCGGGCGGTCCGGATCACGCGCCCGTCAGCCAGCACGACTTCGAGCGACAGCACGGTTTCGCGCATGGTGCCGTAACGCACCGCGTTGGTGCCGCTGGCCCGCGTCGCGGCCATGCCACCGATCGAGGCGTCGGCGCCCGGGTCGACCGGGAAAAACAAACCCGTGTCACGCAGATATTCGTTGAGCTGCTTGCGCGTCACCCCGGCCTCGACCGTACAATCCAGGTCCTCGGCGTTGACCTCGACGATAGTCGTCATTTCTGAAAGGTCGAGGCTGATCCCGCCGTACAGCGCGGCAATATGGCCTTCCAACGACGTCCCGGTGCCATAGGGGATGACCGGGGCCTTGTATTTGGCGCAAAGCTTGACGATCTCGGCGACTTCGTCCGTGGAGCGCGCGAAGGCAACGGCGTCGGGACTGAATGGCTCATGAAAAGATTCGTCCGTGCCATGGCGCTCGCGCACCGCGGGGGACGTGGACAGCCGTTCGCCGAGCAGCGCCCCGAGCTCGTCGATCAACGGGCTTTCCCGGTCGAGGCGACTGACGCCCAATACCACCTGGCCGTTCATGGCGGCTCTCCTTGTTTCGTCCCACCCGCGGCCGGTTCGGCCGATCACGTGCCTTTATGCACCGATATCGGGCGTTTGTCAGGCCTCCACAATGCCGCGTGGAGGGCCCGCGCGGCGGCCAGATCGGGCGCCGGCGCCGACCGGACGTCCGCCAGGACACGAAGCGCCAATTCGCAGCAATGGCGGGCATAATCGTCATCGCCGTCCGCGTGGGCAAGCTGGCCCATGAGCAAGTAGCCGCGGCCAACATCCGCGTGACCGTCGCCGAAGGCGGCCCGCTGGGAGTCGACGAACCGGGACGCCACGGTTTTCGCGCCACCGCGGTCCTCCGCCCGTCGCAGGCGCGCGCAGGTCGCGGCGACACGCGTGAAGACTTCCCGGGACCGGCCTGTCGGATCGGAACCGGGGATATTCAGACGCCTTTCAAATACACGCATACGCTGCTAACTCGCGCTACGGAACGGCGCGCCGGGCAGGATTATAATTCGTCGCAAATCTTGCCACGACAACTCGCGATGATATCCTTATTAACGAGATGGTAGGGGACGAGGAATAGCATTCGGTGGCGCTGGGAAGGGCAACCGGGCTTCTGTTGTGGCTCAAGATATCGCTGATTTGCCGGGCAAAGCAACGCGGCGGCCGGATCCGGTTTGGAATTCGCGGAACCAACATGTTGACCGCGCGCCGACTCTCATCATACGAATGCGTGATAAATAGAAATCAGCGATCGACATGAGTGCAAGCCATATCAGCGTTCTTTTAGTGGACGACTCCGGCACTATCCGGCGAATCATCCGCAAGATTTTGGGTCAAATCGGAATCGAAAAGGTCGAAGAAGCCGAAAACGGATCCGAGGCCCTGCAAAAGTTAAGTTCGGAGTCTTTTCGACTGGTCATATCCGACTGGAACATGGCGCCGATCGGCGGGCTGGAACTGCTCAAGGAAATTCGGTCGAATGACGAATTGAAACATTTGCCCTTCATCATGGTCTCGTCGAACGACAGCACCAAAGACGTGATTACGGCGAAGGAAGCCGGCGCGTCCAGCTACATTATCAAGCCGTTCACGGCCCAGAATCTCAAGTTCAAGATCCAGAATATTCTAAAAGTGGACTTTGCCGAACCGGTCGCCTGACCACGCGCCGGCCGGACCACGGCCTTGACATCGACGCGGCGACCCGGCACAGGCGTGCTGGCCGGGCCGGTCAGCGGCCCCGCTCCCCACGTGTTATCGAAGGGTGGCCGATGTCAACGCCCATAATGAATATTGACGACCCCGTCCCCGCGCCGCTGGTTCTGCACCGCGAGGCGGTCCAGCGCGACTGGATCGATTACAACCAGCACATGAATATGGCGTTCTATTTGCTAGCCTTCGATCACGCCACGGACGAACTGCTTGCCCATATCGACCTGGGTTACGACCACATGAAGCGCGGTGGCGGCTCGACCTTCACCCTTGAGGCGCACGTCGCCTACAGCCGCGAGGTGAAGCTCGGCGATCCCTTGCGGATCGCCAGCCATGTGCTTGATTTCGACGAAAAGCGCATCCATTACGCGCACGAAATGTTCCACGACACGGAGGGCTATCTGGCCGCGACCAACGAATTGGTCACCCTTCACGTCAGCCTCGAAACACGCCGCGCGGCGCCCATGCCCGACGCGACCCTGGCCCGGCTCGCGCGCCTCAAGGCCGCCCACGCCACACTGCCAAGGCCGGCCGGCCTGAGCCGCGAAATGGGACTGCGCCATCGAAAAAAGGCTTGATTCGGCAGCCCGGGATAATCAGACGCTTTGTGATAGCGATCACGTATCTATTGCTGCCGTGGCCGTAAGCTCCTGATTCGAAAGGAGAGACCGATGGAAATCTTCAGTTTCCCGTTGCCGTCACCGATCGTGACCGCGCTTGAGGGAATGAGAAAGGCCAGTCGGAGTGCCGCGGAGGTGGCGCAGGACGTAGCGGAAAACGGCGTCGAGAACCTGGCCGAGAACATGACGGAGTTAAAGCTCGCCAAGACGGTTTTTCGGGCCAACGCCGCCGTGGTTCGCGCCGCCGACGATATGGAAAGAAAGCTGCTCGACATCACCGCCTGAGCTGTTCGAGCGCGTCTTCGCGCGGCGGCGGCCGGGGACCGCCCTTTGCCGCGCTTGCGCTACAGCGCGCATCCGCCCATCTTAGAGTGGGAATCTGGGTGCCGCGGGACATGGTCATGAGTCCAGCCAAATCGACCGTAAAGACCACCAAGGGAAAACGTAAACCGGGCGCGGAAACCGGGCGCGTTCTCGACGCCGGCGCCGGCTGGCGCCGCGCGTTCTACATGATCGGTTTCGCATTGGTGGCGTACTGGCTGCTGTGGCTGTTGTTCTTCCTGGCGGTGGTGCAAGCGGTAATGACCAAGATCAATGACGAAATCAATCCGCATTTGCTGGGGATGACGCGCAATCTGAACGCCTATTTCGCCGAAATGCTGTCCTTCCTCGCCTTCGATTCCAACCGCGCGCCATTCCCGTTTTCGCCATTTCCCGACACCGACGGCTAATCCCGCGCCGCGACTAATTTCATTATTGGAATGACGGTTGCCTTGTATAAACAGGCCGCGCGGTAACGCGGGTCTGGCAAGGCTATAATTGGCGATGGCTGAATCGAGGCGGTGGTCAAACCGTTTGGCCGAGGCGTCGACCTCACGGGCCGCCATGAGGTGGTCGTGTGCAAGACCCTCCCCGTGAGCAGCGCGGTGAGCGAGCGTTTTCGCGCGGTCGACGTGGCGCTTCCGATTGGCGAAACGCGCGCGCTGATCCGTTTGGTGCCCGATTCGGAGTTTTGACATAAGCCGCGGCAAGCAAGGGAATCGGCGATGCGCCCCGTGATGACCCATCTCGCCCTTCACGTTCGCGACTTGGAGGCCTGCGTGGCGTTCTATCGCGACTGGTGCGGCACGGTGGAGGTTCACCGTCGCGAGGGCGTGGCGTGGCTGGCCGAACCCGGCAAGGAACGCGATTTTATTTTTGTCCTATTGGAGGGCGGCCCGGGACGCGACCAGGCGGCGGGCGACTATAGCCATCTCGGCTTCGCCCTCGACAGTCGCGACGCCGTGGACGCCCTGGCGAAGCGTGCCCGCGCCGCCGGGATACTGGTCTGGGAACCCCGCCAAGATCCGTACCCGGCCGGCTACTACTGCGGCGTGAGGGACCCGGACGGCAACATGGTCGAATTCTCATACGGCCAGCCGCTGGGTCCCGGCGCCGAACCTTTATCCGAGTCTCCGTGAAGCCGCCACCATCGTCACCAACCGTGGCGTGGCCGACCCGCGCCGTCTATATTCAGGGCTGGCCATGTCCGATCCCTTCGACCTGAGCGGCTTCGAGGACGCCGGCGTCGCGCCGCCGGTGCCCGCCGCCACGCCCGCCTATCTCAGCGCGCTCAACGACGAACAGGGCGCGGCGGTGGACGCGCTCGACGGCCCCGTCCTGGTGCTGGCCGGCGCCGGCACCGGCAAAACCCGGGTGTTGACGTCGCGCCTGACCCATATCCTGGCCACCGGACGCGCCTTTCCCGGCGAAACGCTGACCGTCACCTTCACCAACAAGGCGGCGCGCGAGATGAAGGACCGCGTCGAGCGTCTGATGGGGCGCTCGGTCGAGGGTTGGTTCATGGGCACCTTTCATTCGGTGGCCGCGCGGATGCTGCGCCACCACGCCGAGTTGGTGGGGCTGAACCCGAATTTCACCATACTCGACACGGACGATCAGGTGCGCTTGCTCAAGCAGGTCATGGAAGCCGCCGAAATCGACGAGAAGAAATGGCCGGCGCGGGTGCTGATCGGGATCATCCAGCGCTGGAAGGACCGCGGCCTGACACCGGACAAGGTCACGGGCGCCGAAGAGGGCGAATTCGCCAACGGCCGCGCCGTCGCGCTTTACCGCGCCTACCAGGACCGGCTGATCACGTTGAACGCGGCCGACTTCGGCGATCTTTTGCTGCACTGTCTCAGCGTCTTCACGACCGACGAAGAGGTGCTGCGCGACTATCAACGGCGTTTCAAATACATCCTGGTCGACGAGTATCAGGACACCAATGTGGCGCAATATCTGTGGCTCAGGCTGTTGGCCCAGGGCCATCGCAACATCTGCTGCGTCGGCGACGACGATCAGTCGATCTACGCCTGGCGCGGCGCCCAGGTGGACAACATCCTGCGTTTTGAGCAGGACTTTCCCGGCGCGCGCGTGATCCGGCTGGAGCGCAACTACCGCTCCACCGGGCATATCCTGGGCGCGGCGTCGGGCCTGATCGCCAATAACGAGGGTCGGCTGGGCAAGACCTTGTGGACCCGGGCCGAGGGCGGCGAAAAAGTCGTCGTGCACGGGGTGTGGGACGGCGAGGCCGAGGCGCGACTCGTCGGCGACGAGATCGAGGCGCGCCAACGCGCCGGCCAAGCGCTGAACGATGTCGCCGTCCTGGTCCGCGCCAGCCACCAGACCCGCGCCTTCGAGGAACGGTTCATCCAGATCGGCCTGCCATACCGCGTGATCGGCGGCTTGCGGTTTTACGAGCGCATGGAAATCCGCGACGCGGTGGCCTATCTGCGGGTCATCGGCCAACCGGCCGACGACCTTGCCTTCGAGCGCATCGTCAACAAACCCAAGCGCGGCATTGGCACGGTCAGTCTGCGCACGCTCAACCTTCTCGCCCGACCGCGCGGACTATCGCTGACCGACGCGGCGCGCGAATTGATCGGCTCGGACGAACTGCGCGGCCGCGCCAAGGTCTCGCTTACCGGCCTGATCGACGATTTCGACCGCTGGCGCGCGATGGCCCAGACCATGCCGCCGAATCGGTTGGCGGAAACGGTGCTGGACGAGTCGGGCTATACCGAAATGTGGCGGACCGACAAGTCGGCGGACGCGCCGGGGCGGCTCGAGAACCTGAAGGAACTAGTGGTGGCGCTGGAGGAATTCGACGACCTGGTCGGATTCCTCGAACATGTCAGCCTGATCATGGACATGGTGGACACGGCCGGTGGCGACATGGCCAACATCATGACCCTGCACAGCGCCAAGGGGCTGGAATACGACACCGTCTACCTGCCGGGTTGGGAGGAAGAACTGTTTCCGCACCCGCGCGCGCTCAAGGAGGGCGGGGCGAAAGCGTTGGAAGAGGAGCGCCGCCTGGCCTATGTCGGTCTCACCCGGGCGCGCAAGCGCGCGGCGGTGCTGTACGCCGCGAACCGCCAAATCTATGGCAAATGGGTCTCCTCGCCGCCGTCGCGCTTTGTCGCCGAACTTCCCGACGAACATGTCGCGCGGAGCAGCGACCTGGGCGCGTATGGCGCCGGCCTTGTCCAGCCGGGCCTGGCCGAGACAGACGAGGGCGACTTCGCGCGGCCGGACATTGGGCCACGCAGCAGCGGTTGGCGCCGCTACGCGGAAAGCCGCGCCATCGACGCGCGGCCTATTTCAGTCGAGACCCACGACCACCCGCCCGGCACCTTTCGGACCGGTGAGCGGGTGTTCCACCAGAAATTCGGCTATGGCCTAATTCGCGCGGTCAACGGCAACAAGCTGGAAATCGATTTCGAGAAAGCCGGCGCCAAGAAAGTCATGGACAACTTCGTGACGCCCGCCTGACCGCGGCCCGGTTCACGCCGCTGGGGTGGCTGATTCGTCCTCTGTGCCCGTCCTATAGTCGGCCGGCGAGACGCCGTGGAAAGCCTTGAAGGAGCGCGAGAAATGGCTGCGGCTTTCATAGCCGACGCTGGCCGCGAGCGTCTTGATCGGCTGGTCGGTGGTGCGCAGAAGGTGTGCGGCGCGGCGCAAGCGGACCTGTCTGAGGAATTCCATCGGGGTTTGGCGCAACGCCGTGGCGAAATGTTGCGCGAAGGCCGAGCGGCTCATGCGCGAGACGGTGGCCAGGCTTTCCAGGGTATGCGCGGCCTGTGGCGAATCCAGCATCGCCGTCAAGGCCTCGCCAAGTCGCGCGTCCTCCAGCGCCGCGAGCCACGGCACGTGGCATTCGCCGCTGGCGCAATGGCGGCGCAACAACAGCACAAGACATTGTTGCATTAGCGCCTGGCACAGCGCGCGGCCGCCGGGTTTTGGATCGGCCAATTCGGAAAGCAGGCTGTCGAAGGCGCCGGCGATGGCCGTATCCTCGGATACATCCTCGACAATGGGATCGCGCAAATAGTCGAACAATCCGTGCGCCTGCCGGTAGGTCGCGCGCACCGTGCCGCAAGCCATCACGACCGAGGTCGAACCGTTTCCGGCGCGCAGTCTTTCCAGGCCCGCGGCGACCGGTTCGCAGCGGGTCGCGGTCATGCGCGGCAAATCCTTGGCATCGGAAGTGGCCAACCCGTGACGCACGCCCGCGGGTACGATCATGACCGTGCCCTGGGCCACCGGCAGAGTTTGAGACTCGCCAGCCTCCAGCACACCCGCGCCCGACATGACGTAATGTATCGACACGTTGTCGCTGCGTCCCAGGTCGAGCCGGACACGGCCAAGCACCTCGCAAATCGCGAAGGGTTCGACGGCAACGTCGAGGCCGTCAAGTAGCTTTTCCAACAGGATCATCGATCGCTCACCCGATCAGTCCCTCCCCCGGACCCGATGACGGCGCGCACTGGACGATTCGGCACAGACTTTAGACAGTTTAGCACATTGTCGCGGCCTTTTGGCTCCCCTCTCCTGCCACACTGTGGATTAAGCAGACGTGACAACTGCTGACTAGGTATGAACAGGGAATACATGCGATGAAATCCGACATTCTTGCGAACCACGATCCAATTCGCGGAGGCCTACGCCTCGCCTGCCGCGTCGGCGTTGCCGCGGCCCTTGCGGCGGGCGCCTGGAGCGTCGCCCAGGCGGCCGACGATCCCTACGCCGATCCGGCGGAGCCGTTCCTGCCGCAAACCGACGTCACGGTCGACCTTTCTGACACCGCGCTGGTGATCACCGACCCGCAGAAGGACTTCCTGGACCCGACAGGAGTCGCGTGGGGCGCCGTGGGCAAGAGCGTGGAAGCCAATGGCACGGTCAAAAATATCGGGCTTCTGCTCGGCGCCGCGAAGGCGGCCGGCATGACCGTCATCATTTCACCGCACTACTATTATCCGACAGACCATGACTGGAAATTCGGCGGCCCGCTCGAAAAGCTGATGCACGCCATCGGCATGTTCGACCGC
>SMVB01238946.1_pt1 | contig 16865 bp, 17 predicted proteins | sample 2456461 | NCBI WGS metagenome assembly SMVB01 (sample SAMN11095934, study PRJNA526329) | marine sediment metagenome | biome: Marine sediment; feature: Surficial sediment; material: Deep marine sediment; isolation source: Hadal surficial sediment | place: Pacific Ocean | collected 2014-05 | depth...
ACGCGCGCCGACATCTCCTTTCGCATCGGCGACCGAGAGTACCACTACCCCACGGACGCGTCAGGCAATGCGGTCGATCGTAACGCCTTCACGTACGGAGACGAGACCGTCTTGAGCGCCTCCATCCGTCGCGAGCTCTCGCCCCGCTTCGATGTGCAGGCGCGCTTCGGTGTCGCAGATACGAATGGTGGTGCGGACGACGCACCAGACGCCGTTGGCGACTCGCTGGGTTTCTTTGGTTTCACGAGCCTCGATCATGTGCGCCGCGCGACCGTCGACCTGCGTGCCAATGTACGGATGGGGGACTTCGTGACCACCGGTGGATGGGAGCTCGAGCAGGAGAGCCAGCGATCGTTTACCGAGTCACTGAGTCAGTACGGCGTGTCGTCCGGCCGGAGTGAGTACGCGCGCCAGAACAACGCGTATTATGCGCATGTAACCGGCGAGCTGGGCCGCGTTGCGGTAAACCTCGGCCAGAGGCTGGAGGCCAACGAGAGATTCGGGACGTTCGGGACCTGGCAAGTGGGGGCGTCCTGGCTGGCTTCGCAGAGGCACGGTACGCGCCTGCGCGTCTCGGCCGGTACCGCACTCAAGGAGCCGACATTCTTTGAGAACTTCGCGACCGGTTTTGCCAGGGGGAACGAGAATCTCCAGCCGGAGCGCTCTCGCTCATGGGAGCTCGGCGTCGATCAGACCCTATTCGCGGGCAACGCGCACTTTCGCGTTACCTGGTTCGACCAATCGTTCGCAGACCTTATCCAGTATACGTTCGCCACCTCGACTCCCAACGAATCGAACTTCTTCAATGTGGCGGCTGCCACCAGCCGGGGCCTCGAGACCGAGATCGACGGCGTGCTCGGTTCGTTCCGTGGCTCCGCTTCGTGGACGCGACTCGACACCGAAGTCACCGATTCCGGATTCGACGAAGGGCCTGGCGCGACCTTCGTAGTGGGGGAGTCTCTACTGAGGCGGCCCAAGCACACCTTCAACGCGCGTGTGGTCACCGACGTGGGTAGCCGCGCGCAACTGTTCGCCGACGTCTCCGTCGTCGGATCGCGGGCCGACCGGGACTTCACACAATTCCCGGCCTCGCCCGTACAGTTGGCTCGATACAGCAACCTCGCATTGGGCGGATCTATCGAAGTCGTCGCCGCCAAGGCAGGCACGCCAGGGTTCGTTTTGGAGCTTCGCGGGGAGAACCTGCTCGACCAGGAGTTCGAGGAGGTCTTCGGCTTCCGCGCGCCTGGGCGCGCGCTGTACGTGAAGGGCGTCTTGAAGTTCGGCGGTTGAGGAGCCCCCGATCGACCAGCGCGCTTGTTCAACGGAGGATCGTGGTGCCGTCCTCCAGCGCATAAAGCGCCCCCATGGTCTTGTAGTCCTGCGCGCTCAGTGAAGTCGCGGTATTCGTCGGGTACATCACGTCGCGTGGGTTGTCGCTGTGCATGAGAATGCCCAGCGCATGCCCCATCTCGTGCGCCGCGATGAGCCGAACTTGACGCGGCTCGAGCGTGCCGCTTCCGAAGGGGCTCTGGGCGGCGAGCTCCAGCATGAGAACCCGTAGGCCCTCTTCCGCGGACCACTGGGTGCGTGCTGCTCCGATCTGGCGGCCACCGAGTGAACGGCGCCATTTCACCTCGAAGTGTGACTCACGGTTGCCCCGCTCGTCCACGGAGATCGGGAAGGGCCGACCGTTCCACTGCCGCACCCCGGTCGCGGCCGCGACTTGCAGCCGCCGGGCGTCGCCGGACGAAAGGAAGTCCGGTCGCGGAATGTGTACGACGATGGTGCCGTGGAAGTCCTTCCACCGACGGATCTGCACCATGCCAGTGGCCTCCAGCTCTGCGCATAGGTACCCGACGTTCAAACACGCAGTCTCGGCGGATAGCACTGGCCCCTCCGGCCCGCCGGCCCGCGCCGTGAGTCCTCTTCGAGCGGATCCACCGTCAAGCTCGGAGAGGCAGGCAGGGTCATAAAGTTCATCGCACGCTTCGTGGGCCTGGTCGAGCCCTGGCGTCGTCGACCTGCGATCACGCAACATCGCGAAGAGTCCGGACAGCACGAGCACGGTTGCCAGGAGCGAGATGGGGCTGGGGCCCCTGCCGGACCGCAGCAGAGCTATCGTCAGCATGTGTGGTCTCCGGGTTGTGCCTCCTAAGACTATATGCGATCCCCGTAGCGCTGCAGTGCCCGTAGGCTACTTCTTTCAAACGGCCTTCCAAGGAACGACGTCGAGCAGACTGTGTATGCGCTGACACCCGCGGGCGCTAAGCAGTGCCGTGAGGTCGATGCGTGAACGGGTCAGTTCGGCGCTGCGTGCGCCTTTGCGAGGCATTGGGAAGAAGCGAGGGCGGTGTGCGAGGATCCGGGAAGGACCGGGGCGTCGTCGAGGAGATCATTCTCGAACAGCAGCGTGCCGCCGAGACAGGAATCATGGCGGGCATCAGGGACTGGGGAAGGTCTCTCCTGGTGGCATTCGTGCTTTTTCTCGTCATCCGATCCTTCGGCGTCGAGGCTTTCAAGATCCCGACGTCTTCGATGGAAAACACGTTGCTCGTCGGTGATTTCCTGCTCGTGAACAAGGCCGTTTACGGGGCGCGAGTGCCGGGCACGGACCTCAGGATGCCTGCCTTCTCCCAGCCCCGCCGCGGGGACGTGATCGTCTTCAACCCGCCGCACGAGCCCGATCGCAACTATGTCAAGCGGCTGGTAGGTCTTCCGATGGATACGCTGGAGATGCGCGACAAGCGTCTTTATCTGAACGGCGCACCGGTATACGAGCCGTACGCGCTGCATGTGGATCAGCGCGGCGACGCCGAGCACCCGGATATGCGGTGGCAATCCAACCACCTGGTTGCCGCGCCCATCGGGAACTATCAGCCGACCCGGGACAATTGGGGGCCGATCGTCGTGCCCCGCGAACGCTTTTTCGTGCTCGGCGACAACCGGGACAACAGTGAGGACTCGCGCTATTGGGGTTTTGTCCACGCGGATGCGGTCCGAGGCAGGCCCTGGTTCGTGTACTACTCTTTCGACCCGCGAGGGGGTGAGCCTGCGCCCTGGCTGCGGGAGATCCGTTGGGGACGCATTGGAGCGGCGGTTCGCTAGCAGGCCGCTATAGCCGCTGGGCGTAGTTGCGCGAGACTCCACCGAGTCCGATTCTACGTGCCCGACGTCCCCTCGTCGGCCGGCTTCCCCCGGTTCGTCGAGGCTGCGCTCCTTCAGCAACCTCTCGCCGCCCAGTAATGACGTTCTCCGCCCGACCCGGTTCCTTCAAGGAAGGCTCGCTGGATCAGTACCTCAAGGAGATCAGCCGCTATCCGTTGATCGACAGAGCGGAGGAAGCGAGGCTCGCCAGGCTGATCCGGGTCGGCGACGAGGAAGCACTCAACAAGCTCGTACGCTCCAACCTTCGTTTCGTCGTGTCCGTCGCGAAGAAGTACCAGAATCAGGGAGTCCCGCTCTCCGACCTGATCAACGAGGGGAATCTCGGGCTGATCAAGGCCGCTCATAAGTTCGACGAAACCAAAGGCATCAAATTCATCAGCTACGCCGTGTGGTGGATCAGGCAGGCCATCCTACAGGCGCTTGCCGAGCAAAGCCGGATCGTGCGGGTGCCCCTCAATCGCGCCGGGGCCCTCCACCGTATCGGCCGTCGGAGCTCGACGCTGCTCCAGGAGTTGGGCAGAGAACCCACCGTCGGGGAAATCGCCGAAGACTTGGAAATCACAAAGGAAGAAGTCGAGCGTACGCTGGCGATCTCGCAGTCGCACCTGTCGCTGGACGCCCCGATGACGCCTGGTGAAGACAATCGCCTGCTCGACTACCTTCCCGACCAGTTTTCGCCCGGCCCCGAGGACGAGGCCTACTCCCACGCGCTCAAGAATACCGTCGAGGAAGCTCTGAGCACGCTCAAGGAGCGCGAAGCCAAGATCTTGCGACTGTACTTCGGGCTGGATGACCAAGAGCCCATGACGCTCGAGCAAATCGGATCCACCCTCGGCATTACCCGGGAACGGGTCCGGCAGATCAAGGAAAAGGCGTTGGTTCGGCTGCGCCACGCCTCGCGGGCGAGGTTCCTCGAGACCTTCATGTAAGGGCGGCCGAATCAACTTCGCCCCCCCAGAAAGCCCCGTCATATAAGGCCAAACGCCCGTTGACACCGATCTGGGTCCCAGATATCATCTATGGCTCTGTTTTAGAATCGCCGTTTATCGATAGTGGGCATGAGAACGTACACACCAAAAGCCGGGGAAATCACGCATCACTGGTGGGTAGTCGACGCGACCGACAGGCCGCTCGGGCGGCTCGCCACCCAGATCGCCGTGATTCTTCGGGGCAAGCATAAGCCGATGTACACTCCTCACTTGGACGTGGGCGACAACGTGGTCGTCGTCAACGCCGAGAAGGTGATGCTCACCGGCAAGAAGGCCGAGCAGAAGACGTACTTCCGCCACTCCGGTTACATAGGTGGCGAAAAGCACATCCCCTTCCGCCGCATGATCGAGACGCACCCGGAACGGGTGATCGAGCTCGCGGTCAAGGGGATGTTGCCCAAAAACGCTCTCGGTCGTGCGACCAGGAAGAAGCTGAAAGTTTACGCGGGCGCGGATCATCCCCATCAGGGCCAGCGGCCCGAGCCCCTGGACATCTGAAGAGGGATCCGAGCGATATGGCAGGCGAAGTCAAAAACCAGATTCAGACGGTGGGACGCCGAAAGAGGTCCGTAGCGCGCGTGATTCTGCGCCCGGGTCCCGGCGAGTGGAAGATCAACGGCCGTGACATGGACGACTACTTTCCGCGTGCGACCCATCAGATCCGCATACGAGAGCCGTTCAAAGTCACCGACCTCGAGGGCCGGTTCGACGTTACCGTCCGCGTCCACGGGGGCGGTCTCACGGGACAATCCGACGCGCTGCGCATGGGTCTGGCGCGTGCTATCCTGAAACATGACGAGGAGCTGCGGCCGATTCTCCGTGAGAAGGGCATGCTCACCCGCGACGCGCGTCAGGTCGAGCGCAAGAAGCCCGGCCAGCCCAAAGCTCGAAAGCGCTTCCAATTCTCGAAGCGTTAGAAGTACTCGGGGCGTGCCAACGCCCTGATATCCTGATCGGGGCGTAATCAATCAGCCCCACAAAATAGAGATGGCGAAATGTCTGACGTAGGCCTCAACCAGCTCCTGGAGGCCGGAGTACACTTCGGTCACCAGACGCGCCGTTGGAACCCGAAGATGAAGCCCTTCATCTTCACCGAGCGCAACGGCATCCATATCATCGATCTGCGCAAGACGCTCGATCGGCTCAAGATCGCGCAGCAAGCCATTCGCGAGGTCGTACTGCGCGGCGACCGAGTCCTCTTCGTATGCACGAAGAAGCAGCTTCGCACCATCGTCGAGCAGGAGGCCGTGCGCTGCAACGCGTTCTATGTCACCGAACGCTGGCTTGGTGGCATGCTCACCAACTTCCAGACGATTCGGAAACAGATTCGCCGACTCAAGGAGCTCGAACGAGGCCAGGATGAGAACGCCTACGAGTTCTACACGAAGAAAGAGCGGCTCGTTCTGGATCGAGAGCGCATCAAGCTCGACAAGTATCTCGTGGGTGTGAAAGACATGAGCCGCTTGCCCGGCGCGATTTTCATCGTCGATGCCAAGCGAGAGATGATCGCGGTTCGTGAGGCTGCCAAGCTCGGGATTCCGATCATTGCGATCACCGATACGAATGCCGACCCGGATCTCATCGACTATCCCATCCCTGGCAACGATGATGCCATCCGAGCGGTCAGCCTGATCGCCAATGCGATCGCCGATACGATCGAGGTCGCCCGCGGCGAGGTTCCGGACGAGGAGCGCCGCCGGGTCGACGATTTGGCCGCAACCGTGTACTCCACCGAAACGGGTGAGACGACCGAGGGTCAGGCCCCGCAGCGCAGACGTCCGCGCCGCAAGCGGCGTCCGCGTCCCGAGGCCATCGCGCAACTGAAGGAAGGCGACTTGGGCGCCAAGAAGACGGACTCTTCACAAAGCGAGTCCGCGCCCGACACGAAGGTAGAGGAGGCTCCGGAAGCAGCGGCCGATTCAGCTCCGGAAGCGACGGCCGAGGAGGCTCCGGAAGCAGCGACCGAGGAGGCCTCGGAGGAAGCGGCATCAGCGGACGGCGAAGCGCCTACCGAGGAGTCCGGCGCCGACGCGAAGACGGCGGTCGACGAGCAGACCGAGGAGTCTGGGAAGTCCGAGGGATAGTCCACCCTCGTGGCCGGGGTAGCATGCCCTGGGCGGGTTCTGGCATACGAAGGACCGGTGAGAGGCGGCAGAGGCACCGGAAGTCACGGTGGAGCCGGGGTGTACCCGGCGCGCTCCGCCTCTTTTTTCAGCCCTGAATGATGAAGATGCTACGATGAGCGATAAGAAGATCACCGCGAGTGACGTGAAGAAGCTCCGCGACATGACCGGTGCGGGGATGATGGACTGCAAGAGGGCGCTCACTGAGACGGAGGGCGACCTCGAGAAGGCTATTGATTTCATGCGCGCCAGGGGGGCCGCCAAAGCGGCGAAGCGAGCCGAGAAGTCGGCCAATGAGGGGACCATCGGTAGCTACGTTCACTTCGACAGCCGGACCGCGGTCATTGTCGAGCTCAACTGCGAGACCGACTTTGTCGCCAACACGGACGAGTTCAAGGCCCTTGCGAAGGATCTAGCGCTGCATGTCGCGTCGATGGCGCCGATGGCGGTTTCTCCCGACGAGATTCCCGCCGAGATCGTTGCGCGTGAGCGCGCGGTGTACCTCGAGCAGGTGAACGCGGAGGGCAAACCCGACCACATCGCGGACAAGATCGTCGAGGGCAAGCTGAACAAGTTCTTCAAGCAGAACGCGCTTCTGGCGCAGCCCTTCGTGAAGGACTCGGACAAAACGATCGAGGAGCTCATCACAGAGGTCTCCGCCCGCACGGGCGAGAAGATCGAAGTGGCGCGCTTCTGCCGCATGAAGGTTGGCGAGAGCCGATAGCGAGGGCGGAAGCGATGAGTGACGCGGCTCCGAAGCTTCGATACGAGCGAGTGCTTCTCAAGCTGTCCGGTGAGGCGCTCGCCGGAGACCGTGGATTCGGCATCGATCCCTCGGCGGTCGATCAGCTTACAGACGAGATCCGATCCATCGTAGAGATGGGTGTGACACTGGGGGTCGTGATCGGTGGCGGCAACATCGTGCGCGGAGCGACGGCGTCCAAGCAAGGGATGGACCGTGTTCAGGCGGACTACATGGGCATGCTTTCCACCATCATCAATGCGTTGGCGGTTCAGGACCTCCTGGAGCACAAGCAAGTGGAGACTCGGGTCATGACCGCGATCCGAATGGAAGAGATCGCCGAGCCGTATATCCGGCGGCGGGCTTTGCGGCACATGGAGAAGAACCGGGTCGTGCTGTTCGCGGGAGGCACGGGCAATCCGTATTTCTCCACTGATACCGCCGCGGTGCTGCGCGCGATCGAGATGGGGTCCGACGTGGTCATCAAGGCCACGAAGGTGGAGGGCATATATACGGCCGACCCCGTGAAGTACCCCGACGCCGAGTTCATCCCCAGGATCACGTTCCAAGAGATCGTCAGCCGCGAACTCGCCGTGATGGACGCGGCAGCAGTTTCGCTTTGCAAGGAGAACGGACTCCCGATCATCGTGCTCAATCTCGAGAATCCAGGCGCGATCGCTAGTGCGATCCGTGGTGAGCATGTGGGAACCCTTGTATCGTAGCAGATCGAAGCTCGTTCACAGTTTCCGGAGGTTGTGATGCCGACCGTGGAGGAAGCAAAGAAGCGCATGGAGGCGGCGCTCGACGCCCTCCGCCGTGACTTCGCCACCGTGCGCACGGGGAAGGCGACTCCGGCCCTGCTCGATACCGTGCGGGTAGACGCCTACGGCTCGAAGATGCCCATAAATCAGCTCGCCACTGTGAACACTCCGGAGCCGAGCTTGCTCGTGGTACAGCCGTTCGACAAGAACTTGCTGGCGGACATCGAGCGGGCGATCATGGTGGCGGATCTGGGGCTCAACCCGGCCAACGACGGCAACATCATCCGGATCCCGATTCCCCCGCTCAATGAAGAGCGTCGAAAGGAATACGTGAAGCTCCTGCACAAGATGGCGGAGGAGGGGCGTATTTCGTTGCGACATACGCGTCGCGTAGTGCGGGAGGAGATCCACGAGCTGGTGAAAGAACACGAGCTCGGCGAGGACGAGGGACGTCGACGTGAAGACTCGGTCGAAAAGCTGACGCACGAGTACGGCGACAAGATCGACGAACTGACGAAGCGCAAGGAAGACGAGGTCATGGCCATCTAGTCGGCCACCTGAGATGTCCTCGCAGCGCCTCGGTCGCATTCGTTCGAGCGGCGACGTGCCTCGCCACGTCGCGGTGATCATGGACGGTAACGGGCGTTGGGCTCAGCAGCGGTCCTTGCCACGGCGGCTCGGGCATCGGGAGGGCATGAAGTCGGTGCGAGAAACGATCGAAGGTGCGATCGAGGCAGGCATCGAGATCCTGACGCTCTTTGCGTTTTCCACCGAGAATTGGAACCGTCCGCAGCGAGAAGTCTCGGCGCTGATGTCGCTGCTGCAGCTGTACGCTCGCAAGGAGCGCGACGAGCTCGAGAGACAGGGCGTCGAGGTGCACGTGCTGGGGGATCTGGACCGAGTCGACGATCGCACCCGGCGAGCTGTGGAGACGATCGTCGAGGGCACTCGCGGCGGCACCGAGCTCCGCCTCAACCTGATGATTTCCTATGGGGGCAGGGAGGAAATCGTCCGCTCGGCGCGCATACTGACCGAACGAGTCGTCCGCGGTGAGTTGTCGCCGGAGGACATCGACCACGAGACGCTGAGCTCCACGCTTTTCACGGCTGGTCTACCGGACCCCGACCTGCTCATCCGCACGTCGGGAGAGTACCGACTCAGCAACTTCATGCTCTGGCAGCTGGCGTATACTGAGCTCCACATTTCTCCAATCCTCTGGCCCGACTTCGATCGCGAGAGCCTCTTCGAGGCGGTATTGGACTACCAGCAGCGTGAACGCCGATTCGGTCGCGTAGAAGCGACGTGAGCGCAGGCAACCAGCTCGCGCGGCGATGGGCCGTTGCGGTCGTTGGTGTCCCGATCGTTATGGGGTTGCTCTACGCGGGTGGCTGGGTGTTGGGTGTACCCGTTGCGATCCTCGCCGGATTGGGAGCGATGGAGATGTACCGCCTCGCCGAGCAAACAGGGGGGACGTGCCCATTCCGGTGGTTGGGAGCAGCCGGAGCGGCGGGGCTCGTATTGCTCGCCTCGGCGCACCCCAGCTTCCCAGCTCTTAGCCCTTGGGCGCTGAGCCTTGTCGTGGCGGTCGCATTCTCGGGGCTGTTCGCAGCGATCGTAAGGGGACCGGAGCGCCAGCCGCTCACGTCTGTGGCGGTCACGCTGTTCGGCACCCTCTATGTGGGTTTCCCCCTGGCGTTCGTACCCCTGCTGCACGAGCTGCCGTTCCTCGACGCATGGGGAGAGGTGATTCCGAATGCGTGGGTCGGCCTGCTGGTCGTGGCACTGCCGCTGACGAGCACCTGGATTGGCGACGCAACGGCGTTCTTCACGGGCAGTGCCTGGGGTGGAACCAAGATTCTGCCGTCCATCAGCCCCAAGAAGAGTTGGCGCGGGTCGGCGGCGGGACTCGTCGGTGCTGCGGCTGGAGCGGCGCTTTGGTACCTGGTGGCCCAACCTTATTTGCCGGGGCTTCCGATCAGAAGCCTGGGTGTCGCGGCGGTGGTCGGCGTCGTGCTGGGCGTAGGCGCCCAGGTCGGAGACTTCTCTGAGTCGCTACTCAAACGGGAGGCCGGAGTGAAGGACTCGGGCGCTGTCTTCCCGGGGCACGGCGGTGTGCTCGACCGCCTCGACGCCCTCACCGTCACGCTCCCGATGGCGTATGCGATCCTGGTCCTTCTAGGAAGCACCCGGTGATTCGGGTCGCCATCCTCGGGTCCACCGGATCGATCGGGAGGAGTGCCCTGCAGGTGATCGCGCGGCATCCCGAACGATTCCGCGTCGTGACCTTGGCGGCGCACCGCCGAGTAGAGGCTCTGTGGGCGCAGTCGAAGAAGTTTTCGCCCGAGCGCGCCGTGCTCGCGGACTCGTCGGTGCCGCTGCCGGCGAGCTCCGGTCCGACTCGCTGGGAGTCGGGCCGTGAGGCGCTGCTCGCTGCGGCTGCCGACCCCGAAGTCGACGTCGTCCTGAATGCGCTGGTGGGCGCTGCCGGATTGGAGCCTACGTTGGCCGCGCTCGAGGCCGGCCACCGCCTCGCACTTGCGAACAAGGAGTCCTTGGTTGCGGGCGGCGCGCTGGTCTTGAAGGCGGCCGAGATGGCAGGGTCTCAGATCGTGCCGATCGATTCGGAGCACAGCGCCATCCTGCAGTGCCTCGAAGGCAGTAGACGCGAGTCGGTCCAGCGCCTCGTGCTCACGGCGTCAGGTGGTCCGTTGCGAGGGCAGAACCGGGAGGAGCTCTGGCACGTACAGCCCGAAGATGCTTTGCGGCATCCGACGTGGGACATGGGAACGAAGATCACGATCGATTCGGCCACACTCGCAAACAAGGCGCTCGAGATCATCGAGGCGCACTTCCTCTACGGTCTCCCCTACGACCGGATCGATGCTGTGGTGCACCCTCAGTCGATCATACACTCCTTCGTCGAGTTCGTGGACGGTTCCGTGCTGTCACAACTGGGGTTCCCGACCATGGAACTGCCGATACTGTATGCACTGAGTTATCCTGAAAGAGTGGAGGATGAGGTGTTGCGGACGTTCGACCCGGTGCGGTCGTCGCCGCTGACCTTCGAACAGATAGACCAGGCGGCGTTTCCGCTCTTCGGGCTCGGCGTCGAGGCAGGCGCTAAGGGCGGGACGGCGCCAGCGGCGTACAACGCGGGGAACGAGATCGCGGTTCAAGCGTTCTTGGAGGGAAGGATTCGGTTCCCGGAGATGGCGGATGTGGTTAGCAAAGCCATCGAAGGAGTCGGAGCGGGGCGACTAACGAGTGTTGAGGATGTGCTAGCCGTCGATGGGGCGGCACGAGTGGTGGCCACCGAGGTGGCTCACCGGCTCGGTGAGGCGAGAATGGGAACGACTTAATGACTTTTTTGGCAACAATTGTCGTGCTCGGTGTGCTGATCTTCGTGCACGAGTTGGGCCACTTCGCGGCAGCCAAGGCGGTGGGGGTGAGGGTGGTACGTTTTTCGATCGGGCTCCCCCCCAAGATCTTCGGGATCCAGTGGGGTGAGACCGAGTACGTCCTGGGAGCGATCCCGCTGGGCGGGTACGTGAAGATGGGCGGGATGGACGACGAAGTGATGGAGCGGATCGAGGGCGGCGGTGAGGCGAAGTATGAGCCGGGCCCGAGGGACTTCGACGCGCAGCCGATTTGGGCGCGAACCTTCGTGATCACGGCAGGCGTGATCATGAACATGCTCTTCGCGTTCGGCGTGTACACGTTCGTGGCCGCGAAGTGGGGCATGCCCGAGCTCAGCACGACCCGGGTAGCCTTCATCGACGTTGTCAACCTGCCGGCGGGGACGGAGGCTCTCGCGGAAATTCCGGCAGGCAGCCGCTTCGTACGGATCGGTGATACCGAGGTCCATGACTGGGGCGACGTGCGCAACGGACTCTTCCGATCGGACCCCGGTCCCATCGAGATCGAGATGGCCGAGCCTAGCATGATCGTCGAGATCCGGATCCCGGGCGAGGAGTCCGACAGACGCCGTCTGGCCGGTTCAGTGGCGGAGTGGGTCGAGGCTGGTGTCGGCAACGTGAACCCGGGTTCGCCCGCGGACAAGGCGGGGCTGGAGCGCGGGGACCGCATCGTGTCGGTGTCGGGCGTCCCGGTCGAACATTGGTACGACTTCGTGGGCGAGATCGAGGCTCGACCCGGGGAGCGCGTTGAGCTCGTCATCATCCGCGACGGCCAGGAGATCATGCGTCCGGTTACGCTCGACTCCGAGGAAGGGCGGGCGTTGGACGGATCGGTAGCGACCTTGGGAAAGGCGGGCATCTACCGGCCAGAGGGTGACGTGGTCTACCATTCCGTCACCCTGGCCAACTCGTTCGCGATCGGCTATCGACAGACCGTCGGTGTCACCGGGATGATTCTCGGCTTCCTCAAGGATCTGGTCACCGGTGGCATCTCGCCCCGCTCGATGGGCAGCATCGTCACCATCGGCCAGGCCTCGGGCCAGGCTGCAGCCGCGGGCCCGAACATGTTCTTGCAGTTCATGGCCCTGTTCAGCGTGAACCTGGCGGTGCTGAATCTACTGCCGATCCCCGTTCTGGACGGTGGCCACCTGGTCTTCCTCGGAATCGAAGCGGTCCGCGGCGGACGACCGCTCTCGCTCGAAAACAAGGTTCGGTGGAGCAACTTCGGCTTCCTCGTCATCGTCGGCATCATGCTTTGGGCGCTTTCGAACGATTTCCTGCGCCTGTTGGGGATGTAGCGAGCGGCCGGCTCGTAGTCTCTGGTCGGGTATGTTCGTGTGATGCGTGAAACATGGGTTTCAACGGTCTTGCTGTGCCTACTGACTGCGGTTCCGGCGGTGGGTCAGGGCCGTTCTCAGCCCGATCTGCGGCCCGGCCTTCAGATCGTCATCCAGGAGGACCGCTATCGCCTGGAGGCGGTCACTTTCCAGCAGATGATCGCCGTTCTGAACGACATGCGCCTGGAAGGGGAACGCGCGCGGCTGAGTCAGGGTCTGACAGTGTACAAAGTGGTGCCGCGGTGGAAGTATCAGCCGAACGGTGGCGACTGCGCGGTCATTTCTGCGGAGGTGAAGGTAGAGATCACGGTGAAGCTTCCGCTGTGGCCCGGTTTCGCAACCGCGACCGCCGAGCATCGACATCGCTGGCAAGGGATTCTCGGGAGCATTCGTGAACACGAATATGAGCATCGCGACATTACGATCGAGTCTGCCGGCGAGCTCTTGGAGAGTCTGCTCGCGCTGCGAGCGGGCACGTGTCGGGCGCTCAACAGGGCTGCCGAATCTGCGCTCGCTATCGCAGAGGAGGCGCTTCGCTCGCGCCATGCTGAGCTCGATGGTGGCTAATGGAGGACTGACGTGATCGCCAATAAGGGCGCCACGATTGGGTTGCTGTTGGTGCTCCTCTTTACCCCGGGCCTGGACGCCGCGGCCCAGGATGAGTCGAGGTCCCGCGACCGCGACGCGCGCTCGTTTCTGGTGCAGCTGAGGGGTAGGGTCATCGACGCGCAGACCCGAAACCCGCTCGAAGGCGCGTTCGTGGCACCGTCCGGCTCCTTGACGGGATACATGACCGACTCGATGGGTCGGTTTGTACTGGAACTAGAGCCCAGCCGAGCCGGATACCCGATCACCGTTGAACAGCTGGGCTATTCGACGCTCGAGGTGACGCTCGGCCCGACCGCGGAGGAGGAGTTCACGACGGTGAAGATGACGCCGAATCCGATCGCGGTGGAGGGCCTCCGGGTCCTCGTCGATCGATTTCAGAGCCGGCGGCGCTTCTATTATGGGTCGGTGCGTGTCGTGGACCAGACCCGGTTGCTGCGTTTCGCCGGCACCGCGTACGACGTGGTCCGCAGGGAGGTGCCGTTTGCGACCGTGTGTGTCGGTGCCCCAGACGAATTGTGCGCGATCCGCCGCGGCAGGAGAATACAGGTCGAGCTTTGCATCGACGAAGTACCCACGTACGGCGCGACCAGCGCACTGGAGTCCTATGACTCCTCCGAGCTCTACCTGGTCGAGGTCTACGACAGGGGCCAGCAAGTCCGCGTGTATACTCGCTGGTTCGTGGAGCGCGCGCTGCGCGGGGGCAGGAAACTGCAGCCGCTGGAGTGGGGCTGCGCGTAGGCGAGCCTTCTAAAGGAAGCTGAGCTGGCTCGGCCCGGCCCGGTAGCGAAGCTCTTCCACGTCGAGCAGTGCGGTCGGGCGGTCTTGAGGTGCGACCTCCAGGTGTCCTGACCAGCCAGCTTTTTCGAGTGCCTCTGCGACCACGCTGCGCGCGAGCACAGGCCGGTTGCACTCTTTCGACAGGTGGGCCAGCACGACGCCGGCCAGCCGTGGATGCAGCAGGTCGACCACGAAGCGGGCCGCCGCCTGATTGGACAAGTGCCCGTGACTCGAGGCGATGCGGCGGCGGACCGAGGCCGGGTAGGTGCTGGTGTGCAGGAGCACCTCGTCGTGGTTCGCTTCCAGAATCAGGAGGTCACACAGCGACAGCGCGTGCCTCACCTGAGCGGTGGGTCTCCCAAGGTCGGTGGCGACCCCCAGGCGCAGCCCCGTGCACTCGTCGATGAGCGTGACGCCGACCGGGTCGGCTGCGTCGTGCACGGTCAGAAACGGCTCCACGCGAACATCTCCGATATTGAACGCACGTCCGGGGCGATACTCGACGATCGTCTCTTCACCGCGTAGCAGCTTCTCGCACGCTGCTCGGGTTCGTTGAGTCATGTACAGCGGTGTGCCATGGCGACGAGCAAAGACCCCCATGCCACGTGTGTGGTCGCTGTGGTCGTGCGTCACGACGATGGCGTCGATTTGCTCGGGACCGTGGCCGAGGGTTTCGAGCCGGCGCGCGAGGTCCTTCCCGCTGAAGCCTGCGTCGACGAGCACGCGGGTATTGCCGGCCCATACGAACGTGGCATTGCCGGCGCTTCCGCTGCCCAAGACCGCGACCCTCATGACCCTCTCGTCGTCACTCCGACCGACGATCCTCGGTGGCGACCCAGGCCGCTTCGAGCACAGACCTCACGCCGGGGGTGAGCGCAACGTCGCGACGGGCCATCATGCGCTCCGCCGTCTCCAGGAACTTGTCCAGGCGGTACTCGGTCAGATTCGAACCTGACCCCCAGCTGAAGGGAGGCACCGCCACGGGCGGCATCGCGCCTCCGAAGATGTTGCTGCCGGCGCCCACGACAGTCCCCGTGTTCAACAAGGTTCCGATACCGGTCTTCACGTGATCGCCCAGGAAGCACCCGATCTTGATCTGGCCGGTGTCCACGTCCCCGTCGGGGGTCCATACCGTTACGGTTCCGTAGTTGTTCTTGAGATCCGAGTTCGTGGTGAGCGCACCCAGGTTGACCCATCGCCCTACCAGCGCATGCCCGAGGTACCCGTCGTGCGCTTTGTTGACGTAGCCGAGCAGCACGGAGTCCGAGACCTCACCGCGCACCCGGCAGTTGCGCCCGATCGACGACGCCGAGATCGACCCTCCCACCAGCGTGGTGTCCGGCCCTACATAAAGCGGACCCGAAAGCCGTGCGGGTCCTTCGACGCGGACGCCGCGATCCAAGCGAATGGGTCCGAGCCGGGTGTCGAGCGTAACTCCCGACTCGATCTCCCCACCCTCGCCGATAGACACAGGGCCGTCGCCAATAACGACCACGTCGGACGGAACCGCGCCCTCGACCTTCATCATTGAAGCGTCCGCGCACACTCGCGCCGCGTTCCGTGCGACGAGATCCCAGGGGCGGTCGAGAATAATGCCGTCGAGCTTGAGCTCGGGAGCGTCTCCCGGGTCATGGCCGGGATTGCGGATCCAGAGCTCGGAGGGGAGCTCGGACCCGGGTGGCACGACCCATCCGGCGGGCACGCCGCCGACCGTGATGCGCGCGCGATCGCTCGGCACTTCGACTTCCTGGAAGTCGGGTATGGCTCGGCTGGAGAGCAGGACGACCACCTGATCTCGCGCTACTTCGCTCAGCGACACACAAGGCGCTGCGCCTGCTTCGTCGAATCCTACCAGCGCCCTCCTGGAGACGTGACCGCGGCACTCCATGCCGAATACATGTTCGGCTCGAGCCTTCAAGGTGCTACAGCCGAAGAGCAACTCACCTACTGGGCGCGTCAATGAGAACGGCGCCCAGCGCCGCGCGCGGCTGTCGTCGAACAGGTAGAGCTTGGTCTCGCTCACTCCTGGCCCGCCTCCAGCGTGGCCAGCAGCGTTTTGAGGCGCGCGGCGCGCTCCCTCGGCATCACCAGCGTGGTATCAGTGGTACGTACGACGACGAGGTCATCGACGCCGAAGAGCACGACGTTGCCCTGATCCGCAAAAACGATATTCCCGTTCCCATCCACGGAGACGGCGTTGCCCACCAATACGTTTCCGTCGGAGTCCGAGGGCTTGGAGCGTGAGAGCGCCTCCCAAGTCCCGACGTCGTCCCAAGCGAAGAGCGCCTCGACCGTCGCTACGCGCCGCGAGCGCTCCATGACGGCCGTATCGACGACGCTCACCGGGACCGCCTGAAAGAACGCTTCGACACCGTCCTCGAGAAGGGCCAGGCATTCGGAGACGTCCGGGGCGTGCTCGGCCAACTCGGAAAGGAAGGTCGACACTTTCCACACGAAAATGCCCGTGTTCCACAGATGACCATCCCTGACGTAGCGCTGCGCGGTCTCTGCGTCCGGCTTCTCGTGGAAAGCCTGCACGCGGTGCGCGACGATCTCGCCACCTGTGTCGAGTGCTTCCCCCCGCTGCAAGTGGCCGAATCCCGTCTCGACCCGGTCCGGCACGGCCCCGACGCAAACCAACATGTCTTCTGTGCGGGCGATCTCTACGGCTGCGTGTATGGTCTTCTGAAACGCATCAAGGGACTGGATACGGTGATCCGCGTGCAGGCTGACCATGACCGCCTCGGAATCCAGCCGGTGAATCTCCCAGGAAGCCCAGGCGAGCACCGGGCAGGTGCCTCGCGCGTCCGGTTCGATCCAGTAGGATGCGTCCGACAGGTCGCCGAGCACCGAGCGGAACGGCTCGGCAAGGTGCTGTCCAGCCAAAATACACAGTCGCTCGTCTGGCACGAGCGCCCTGGCGCGATCGACGGTGTCTACGCTGAG
>SMVB01088344.1_pt1 | contig 16860 bp, 16 predicted proteins | sample 2456461 | NCBI WGS metagenome assembly SMVB01 (sample SAMN11095934, study PRJNA526329) | marine sediment metagenome | biome: Marine sediment; feature: Surficial sediment; material: Deep marine sediment; isolation source: Hadal surficial sediment | place: Pacific Ocean | collected 2014-05 | depth...
AAATAACTGAAGTTACGCAAAACACCTATTAACAGAAACAAAATCCCGATTTGTCATTCCCACTGCCTGTCCCGATTCATCGGGGAAAGTGGGAATCTATTTTTTAGTTTATTTTTGTATAGTGGATACCTGCTTTCGCGAGCATGAAATGCAGTTTTACGATTTTGAGTAACTTCAGTAAATAATAAATATTTAATTTTAAAGACTTAAGTAAAATGATTCGGAGGAATTTGTGGAATCAACTGATAATGACATTAATGATTTAATTAAAAGACGTTATGAAGAACTAAACGAACTTACCGAGAAGGGAATTAAACCATATGCATATTCTTTCGATGTTGATACTGATTCGGCAGATATAAAACAAAATTATAACGAAAATGAAAAAAGAAATGTTAAAACTGCCGGAAGAATAATGGCTATTCGTAGAATGGGTAAAGCATCTTTTTCTCATATTATGGATCACAAAGGTAGAATACAAATCTACCTGCGCAAAGATGAAATTGGTGATCAGTACACAGCATTCAAGTTAATGGATATAGGAGATGTTGTTGGGGTTGAAGGGTATATATTCAAAACAAAGACGGGAGAAATTTCTATTCACGTCACCTCCTTAGAGCTGCTGTCAAAATCACTAAGACCATTACCGATAGCAAAGGAAGTGACTGATGAAGATGGAAATAAAATTATTTACGATCAGTTTGCCGATAAAGAACTGAGATACAGGCAAAGATATGTTGATTTGATTGTAAATCCGGATGTGAAGAAAATATTTATATACAGGAGTAAAATTATTACTGCAATGCGTACTTACCTCGATGCAGAGGGCTATCTCGAAGTTGAAACTCCTGTACTCCAGCCACTTTATGGCGGCGCGGCAGCAAAACCTTTTATATCTCATCATAACTCACTTGATATTGATTTGTATCTGAGAATTGCAGATGAATTATATTTAAAGAGATTAATCGTAGGTGGTTTTAACGGAGTGTATGAAATTTCAAAGGATTTTAGAAATGAGGGAATGGATCGCTCGCATAACCCGGAATTTACCATGATGGAATTGTATGTTTCGTATAAAGACTATAACTGGATGATGGAGTTTGTGGAAAAAATGATAAATCATATTTGCAAAACGGTTTTTGAAACTTTGGAGTTTACTTATGACAAACATCAAATTAATTTTAAAGCCCCATGGAAAAGAATTTCATTTGTTGAGGCAATAGAAGGAAAGACAGGTGTAAACGTGATAAATGCAACTGATGATGAACTAAGAGAGGCGGCGAAAAAACTAGGTATTGAAGTTTCATCAATTGAAGGCAGGGCTAAATTGATTGATGAAATATTTGGTGCAGCTGTGGAACCTGATCTTATTCAACCGACTTATGTAGTTGATTATCCTTTAATACTTTCACCACTTGCAAAAAAACACCGAAGCAAAGATGGGCTTGTTGAAAGATTTGAAGCTTATGTTGCCGGCAGGGAAATATGCAATGCTTTTTCGGAATTAAACGATCCGATTGACCAGAGGAAAAGATTTGAAGATCAGGTTAAATTAAAGGAAGCGGGGGATGAAGAAGCACATCAAATAGATGAGGATTTTCTTAGAGCAATCGAGTACGGTATGCCACCAACGGCAGGACTTGGGGTTGGAATAGACAGACTAGTAATGCTGCTTACTAATCAATCTTCAATCCGGGATGTTATATTTTTTCCTCAGATGAGACCTGAAGGATAAATTTGAAGTATTATTTTTTTACTCTATGTTTATTCTGACTATAGATATAAATAATTTGGTTTGAGTTCTTCTCCGGGCAGTAAAGTACAATATTGCAATAAATTGGTGATAAACATTATCGGAATAATATTTGCTCACCGAATTCGGAATTTAAGTCAATAAAGATTCTTATATTAAGAATAATCACTAGTTATTAATTATATTACAACTCTTTTCTAAACGGAGATAAAATGGGTAAATCATTTAAGTATCCTTTTCTATTTATAATACTCACTCTGGGTATTGTTGTGGGTATTCAAATCGAAAAAATATTTTCTGGCGATAATTTACGTGAAGGTATTAGAAAATTTAATGATGTATTAACATTTACAGAGAAATATTATGCCGAAGAAGTTGACACACCAAAATTAGTTGAAGAAGCTATTAAAGGTATGTTTAATCAGCTTGATCCGCATTCTGTTTATATTCCCGCAAAACAATTTGCTAATATTGAGGAATCATTCCGTGGAGATTTTGAAGGGATTGGAATTGAGTTTCAAGTAGTAAATGATACGTTAACCGTAGTCTCTCCCATTACCGGAGGTCCGAGTGAAACTCTTGGTATCAGTTCAGGTGATAGAATTGTTAAAATAAACGGAGAAGATTGTATAGGGATATCAAATGAAGAAGTACGAACCAAGCTGAGAGGTAAAGCCGGTACAATAGTTAATGTTTCAATTATAAGAAACGGAATATCTGAACCGATTGAGTACAAAATTACTAGAGATAAAATTCCAATATATTCAGTTGATACACATTTTATTTACAATAATAAAACTGGTTATGTTAGTGTATCCCGTTTCTCAGAGACTACATATGATGAACTGAAAGATGCTTTAAAAGATTTAAAGGCATCGGGAATGGAACAGTTAATATTAGATTTACGCGGCAACCCGGGCGGTTATCTTAACCAGGCAGTAAGGATATCCGATCTATTTATTGACGGAGAAAAAAGAATAGTTTATACACGGGGAAGGCGGGAAGAATTTAATGATGACTTTTTAGCATCAAAATCTTCAGATTATGAAAAGATCCCCCTTATAATTTTGATCAATAAGGGCAGTGCATCAGCAAGCGAAATAGTTTCGGGTGCAGTTCAGGATTGGGACAGGGGACTGATCGTAGGCGAAACATCTTTCGGTAAAGGTTTAGTACAACGACAATTCCCTCTATTTGATAATTCAGCCATCAGGCTTACAATATCAAAATACTATACACCTTCAGGAAGATCAATACAAAGAGATTATAAAAATAAAGACAATTATTATGCAAACCTCGGTAATAGAAATGAGACAGAAGGTGATAACATCACTCACGTTGCTGAGCAAGATTCATCTCGTCCGGTATTTAAAACCGAAAGCGGCAGAACAGTATATGGTGGAGGCGGTATAACACCTGATTATATTATATTGTCAGATAAAATTTCTGATTATACACGTGATTTACTGCGTAATAATATATTCTACCAATTTGTACTTAAATATCTAGATGGTAATGGTGATCAAATTGATATAAGCTTCGGAGATAATCTGGGTAAATTCAGAACTGAATTTAATTTTAGCCAGGAAGAAGAAAACAGTTTCATAAATTTTGCAAAAGACAAAGGGGTTGAAATTGTTGACGAGGATTATAAAAATGATAGAGACTACATATTTGCAAGACTTAAAGCTCAGATTGCACGGAACTACTGGAAGAACAAAGGATGGTACACGATCCTTCTAGATTATGATACCCAATTTCTTAAAGCTGTTACTCTTTTTGATGAGGCAAAGGATCTTGCTAATCTTAAATGAATATTTTGTTGAAAACTTTATTCAGTACTTCATTAATATATTTATTTAGTTTTCAACTTCTCTATCCCCAAAATGAAATCAGTATTGATAATAATGCTGTACCTGCACCAAAACTACTGGTGGGTGAAGAATATACTTACATAGTTAAATACGCCTTTTTGAATTTAGGTGAATTAAGAATAAATGTTTTCGCTAAAGATACTATAGATGGAAAAATCATTTATAAATCCAGGGCATACATAGATTCTTATGAAGGTCTTCCTTTTGTAGATATACATCAGATTCATGAAAGCTGGTTTGATTCTTCTTTTTATCCTGTTTACTTTCAGGCATTAATTTTAAATAAAAATGATACTTCATATACAAGATATTTCTTTCAAAACGATAACCGGGTTCATATAATAAAAGGAGAAATGAACAGTACTAAAACTGTAAGGGATACAGTAATTAATTTAGATAAAAGATTTCAGGATGGTTTATCTTTACTATTTACAGCACGATACCATTTTGGATTCTCCCACACTATTTTATTTCCATGCTACATTGGTGAAGATACTTCTTCGGCATTAATTAATTACTATTATAATGATGAAGATATCTCCATAGATGCAGTGGATTATAGTATAAAAAGTTTAAGGCTGGATGGAACAGCCAATTTTTCAGGTATCTTTGGTTTTACCGGTTACTTCGAAGGATGGTTTTCAGATGATGAATTTCATGTGCCGCTTACAGCAGATTTACAGGTTCTTATAGGAAATGTTACTCTTGAATTAATTGATTGGAATAATAATCTATGGCAGCCACCGGCATACAACGAATAAGTAAAGAACAACAATTATTTCTTTATCAGGATCTTTACCCATCGCTCCACTCAACTGTATTTCTTGCACCCGGTGTAAAAATTATAGGCGATGTTCAAATAGGTAAGTACTCAAGTGTATGGTATAATTCTGTTATTCGTGGAGATGTACATTACATCAGGATTGGTGATCATACAAATATTCAGGACTGTTCAATGCTTCATGTAACAAATGGTAAATTTCCAATTAATATTGGCAGCAAAGTAACAGTAGCGCACTCTGTTAAGTTACATGGGTGCACTTTAAAAGATCTTTCTTTCATTGGTATTGGTGCAATTCTGCTGGATGGTTCGGTTGTTGAAGAGAACGCAATGGTTGCTGCAGGTGCTGTGGTTCCTCCTGGTTTTGTTGTTCCTTCGGGAAAACTTGCAATGGGTATTCCCGCAAAAATAATCAGGGATTTGACAGAAAGTGAAATTGAGGGTATTGAAGTAAACGCAAATCGGTATACTGAATATTCCCAAATAACCATTGAGTCACTTTCCGGAATAAATCTAAAAAAAAATAGATAAAGTAACATTTTAAAATTTAACCATATATTTTTTATACATTGATTAGAAATCTGTACGTATCATCATCTAATAATAAGATAATTAAAAATCGGGTTCATAAGCTTGTTGGGCTGCTCAAGAAAGAATTAAATTTTAGTATTCAATTACTCTTTATAAATTTTGCCAACGGGGAAGAAATTCATAAAATCAACAAAAAATATTTAAGTCACGATTACTCAACCGATATAATCACATTTAATTATTCTGGTAATCATCTTGAACTTGATGGAGAAATTTGTATATCTCTGGATGACGCACTTAATTCATCACAAAAATATAAGGTATCATTAAATTCTGAATTGAAACGGCTTACTATTCATGGTTTGCTACACCTATCAGGATATAACGACATTGAAAAAAAAGATAAAAAAAGGATGAAAAGAAAAGAAAATAATTTGCTTAATATGTATAAATTTGCTTTATTGAAGTACGAATAAAGTCTGCAGATCAAATTCTATCTGACAAATATAATAAATATGCAAACTAAGTTTAATTAATGAAGATAAAAGATCTTATCAATTCTTATCTTAGTTATATTCAAAACATTAAGAGATACTCTCTTCATACGGTTAAAGCTTACAGAACCGATTTGACTCAATTTTTGGAATATTGTAAAACTGCAAATAAAGTCGATGCTGGTCAGTTAACTGAGAGAACCATAAAAATGTATCTGATGCATTTAAGCGAAACCGGTATTGATAAACGATCCATTTCAAGAAAGCTTGCTTCAGTTAGGGGGATGTTAAAATTTGCATTTCAAAACAAAATAATCGGATCTAACCCGGCTGCATACATTATCAACCCTAAGAGTTCCAAAAAACTTCCGGAAGTGACCACAACAGAATCAATCTTAAAAATATATCAAATTGCAGATGAAGCTGATGAAAATCCCGAACTGGTAAAAATTATATTTGAAATGTTGTATGGCTGTGCGTTGCGTGTTAGTGAATTATGTGATTTGAACGTTGGTGATCTTGATATTAATAGTCGGACTGTACGTGTGATGGGGAAGGGCAGCAAACTGAGAATTATTCCGGTTGGAGAAAAATCAATCGGAATTATTAAGCAGTATCTTAACAAAATAAACCATCAACAAAATAATGATCCGCTAATTTTAACGAAAGGAGGAAACAGATTATACCCGAGACTCGTCTATAGAATTATAAACAAGTATTTATCAAAGGTTACTGATATTAAAAAGAAAAGTCCTCATGTTTTACGACATAGCGCAGCCACACATATGCTTGATAATGGTGCAGATTTGATAGCGGTAAAAGAAATTTTAGGACATGAAAATCTTTCCACAACTCAAATATACACTCATGTAAGTATAGAAAGGTTGAAATCGACTTATAAAAAATCACACCCAAAATCTTAATAATGGAGGAATAAATGAACATCTCGATAACAGCTCGAAAATTCAAAGCACACGAAACCTTAAAAGATTTTATTAATGATGAAGTATCTTCATTAAAAAAATATAATGATGATATTCTTAATGCCGATGTGATATTAAGCTATCAAAATCCAAGGGATTCTATAAAAACAGTTGAGATAATCATTCATGTTCCGGGTCAAACACTTAATGCTACCGATGATTCTGATGATTTTAAAAAATCGATCAGTTCTTCGGTTGATAAATTATCGAGACAACTCAAAACATTAAAATCGAAAAGAATATCCCACTGAAATGATAAATATTAGTAAAAAATCAATATCTCAAAAAGAATCAATTTCAGTTGATTTTTTTTATGAAAGCACTCAGCGATTATTTAATTTAAAACTATTGACCGAATCCTCTGATCTGCAACGAAAAATTTATGATCAAAATTTGCACAGACCCGGTTTAGCATTGGCCGGGTTTTTTGAATTGTTTTCATATAAGAGGGTACAGGTATTTGGTAATACTGAAATGAAATATTTGAACAACCTCTCTGAAGAAGATCAGAATACTACATTGAAGAAATTATTCAATTTTGAAATTCCTTGTATCATCTTAAGCAAAGATAATAAGCCTACTGCTATTCTAAAAAAATTAGCTGAGAATCATAATGTACCTCTTTTTGGTTGCGAGTATGCGACAACAAAACTGGTTTATCTGGTCAGTGATTTTCTTGATGATCAATTTGCTGAAAGAATTACTATTCATGGTTCATTTGCTGATGTTTACGGTGCAGGAATGTTATTTATAGGTAAATCGGGAATAGGAAAAAGTGAAGTTACGTTAGATTTGGTTGAAAGAGGGCACAGACTTGTTGCTGATGATGTGATTATCTTAACAAAAAAGGGTGAAGGAATATTGATTGGGGCTGGTACAAATATTGCAAAACATTTTATGGAAATCAGAGGATTGGGTATAATTGATGTAGAAAGAATATTTGGAATTCGTGCTATTAGGTATCAAAAAAGGCTTGAAATAATTGTTGAGCTTGAATTTTGGGACGATGAGAGAGAATATACTCGTACTGGTCTCGGCGAAGAAAAAGTAACAATCTCTGGTGTAGATATATTATATATTAGACTTCCAATAACTCCGGGTAAAAATATTACTGTTATTTCTGAAGTTATTGCACTTAATTATTTATTAAAACATTATGGGCATGATACAGCAAAAAATTTTCGGGATAGACTTAACTCGCGTCTCAAGAATAAAAATTTAGAAGATCAACGTGGAATTGACTATTTTGAGCATGATTTTGAATAAAATTTAATGCCAACCCCTTGACAGAATTCTTTTATTTCATTATGTTTTGCCACTAAATTATGAAAAAATATTACTACTTCTCAGAAGATTCATTAGAATTTGTTGAGATAATAAAATTCAAAGCTAAATTTATTATTTATTTAGCAGCTATTTGTCTTATTACGACTTCTTTTGTGTTCGGGGGGTTTTATTTAATTACTTCGATCACTAACTCAAGAGGTGATTTAGCTTCGCTCAAAAATCAAAATCTAATTTTGAGTGATAAATTAATAGAGCTATCTGATCAATACGAGATACTCCAGTACAAGCTGAAAGATTTAAAGGTAGTCACAGAAAATTTAAGAATAGCAGCTAATCTTGAACCGATATCCGATGATGAAAAATTACTTGGTGTTGGCGGTGAGTCGTTTGATAATTCACTAGATTTTCTAAATTCACCTGAGAAATTAAATATCGATGCTGCTTTTAATCTAATTGAACAAGTGACAAATGAATTTAAATTTGAAGAATTACAATACCAAGAGATCTCAAAAAAGATAGCTGAAAATGAAAAGTTATTTGAATCAATACCAGCAATAGTACCAACAAAGGGTTTATATGTAAGCAGTTTTTTTGGGATAAGAATGCATCCGATATTAAAAGTACGTAAAATGCATGCAGGTATAGATTTTGTTACTGATATCGGAACCTTGGTCTATGCAACCGGTAAGGGTAAGGTTGTATACGTTGGCACAAAAGGCAGCTATGGTCTTGAAGTGGTAATAGACAACGGTTTTGGTTATAGAACTACATTTGCTCATCTATCCAAATCCTTAGTCAGAAGAGGCCAGAAAGTTGAGCGTGGTGACGTGATTGCAAAGACAGGAAATTCTGGTTTATCAACCGGACCGCATCTTCATTATGAAGTTTCACATAAGGGCATTAAGCTGAATCCAACCCGGTTTTTCTTTGATGATCTGGACTTTATTGAATTGTTAGGTAAAAATTAATTTCTTGGTAAAATATAAGCAAAGATGATTTGGACTGTAGAACTTGCCGCATATTTGATAGATGCTCCATGGCCTGCAAGTAGAGAGGAGTTAATAGATTATTCAGAAAGAATTGGAACACCGTATGAGGTTATTGATAATCTAAAAGAGCTTGAAGATTGTGATGAGCCTTACGAGACCATTGAAGATATCTGGCCAGATTACCCTACGGAAGAGGACTTTTTTTACAACGAAGACGAATTTTAGACTCGGGCGCTGTAAGCGCCTTTTTTTATGACTGATTACTTCAAAAATATTAATGGTCAGAAACGGGTAAAAAAAATTCTTTCAAATTATAATTTAGTTTCTAAAATCCCTCACGCATTATTATTTACCGGACCTGATGGTGTTGGTAAAGAAAATTTTGCAATTCGATTTGCCCAATCCGTTAATTCAACTCTTCTCAATGAAGAGAAAAAAGAAAGAGTCTTAAATCAAATTTCTAATCTCTCTGAACCATTTGTAAAATATATTATTCCATTACCACGCGGTAAAAATGAAACTGATTCTGATACGCCTACGGCTAAATTAAGTAATGATGAAATGGATTTGCTCCATGAAGAACTTAGCAAGAAAATAAAAAATGGTTACCATAAAATTAAATTACCAAAAGCAAATAATATTAAAATTAATAGTATAAGAGAAATAAAAAAGTTTCTATCATTAGAGTTTAGCGATGTGGCATGCCGTTTTATCATAATTTCCTCTGCACATTTAATGAGTGAACCTGCGCAAAATGCTTTACTTAAGAATCTAGAAGAACCACCACCCGGTGTTGTGTTTATTTTAATCACTTCCTTTCCGAAAAGATTGAGAGAAACTATTAGATCAAGATGCTGGGTAATTAATTTTGATCCCTTGTCTTATGAGGAACTGGTAAGCGTTCTTACAAAATATTTTAATGTTGACAAAAATATTGCAAATACTGTTGCACCGTTTGCCGATGGTTCTGTAACAATGGCTTTAAAACTTATTAAGATGGATATTGGTGATCTGAGTGAGAAAACTATTTCGATACTGCGCTATTCATTTGGAAAAAAATTTCATTCTGCATTCAACGAGTTAAATTCATTACTTGCTGAGCAGGGACCGGATAATATTCAACTGATAATAAAGATGATTATTACATGGTTAAATGATCTTCAAAAATATAAAAAGAATGTGGATCATTATTTTTTCAAACAACATAAAGAAACGCTTGAGAAATTTAACTCTAAATTTCCAAACGTTGAACCAAAGGATCTTGTTTACAGGATAGACAAACTATCTTCTTATGTAAAAAACAATATTAACATTAACCTGCTTTCTGCCAACCTTATTTTTGAACTTTCCACTCTCCCAAGCAGCAGCGTAAAATAGAATTAGCATAATTTTATTTTTCCCTATCTGATTATTAGATGTATTTTCGTTAATTTTTATTATCTAAATATTATTATTAAGTGAGTGAATTATGAAAAAGATTGTAATTACTTCGGCAAAAAGAACTCCTGTTGGTTCTTTTAACGGAGCTCTCTCATCACTTTCTGCAGCACAGTTAGGCAGTCTAACAATTAAATCTGTACTGGAAGATACGAAGATAGACTTGAACCTTGTAGATGAAGTTATTATGGGAAATGTTTTAACTGCCGGACTGGGACAGGCGCCTGCAAGACAAGCAGCAATTTATGCCGGGCTGCCGGACAAAACTGAAACTATGACTATAAATAAAATGTGTGGAAGCGGACTTAAAGCGGTAATGCTGGCTCAACAAGCCATACTTGCAGGTGATGCTGATATTATCATTGCAGGCGGGCAGGAGAGTATGAGTAATGCTCCTTATTTATTAGACAAAGCACGAAATGGTTACAGATTAGGCGACGGTAAAATTATTGATTCAATGGTGAAAGACGGCTTGTGGGATGTTTATAACGATATCCACATGGGAAGCTGTGCCGAATCCTGTGCACGTGATTTCGATTTTAAGAGGGAAGACTTAGATGAGTTCACTATCGGCTCATATAAGAAAGCTCTGGCTGCCCAGGAAGCAGGAAAATTTAAAGATGAAATAATTCCAGTTACAATCAAGAACAGAAAAGCTGAAATTGTTGTTGATAATGATGAAGAACCGGGAAAAGTAAAATTTGAGAAGATTCAATCACTAAAACCGGTTTTTGAAAAAGACGGTGTTGTAACTGCGGCAAATGCTTCATCAATTAACGACGGCGCAGCCGCATTAATGATAATGACGGAAGAAAAAGCTAAAGAACTAGGTTTAACACCTTTGGTCGAAATTGTTGCGCAATCATCGTCAGCAAAAGCTCCAATTGAATTTACAACAGCACCTGCAGATGCAATTGCAAAGGTTCTGAACAGAGCAAACTTATCCAAAGATGACATTGACCTCTTTGAGATAAACGAAGCGTTTGCGGTTGTTTCATTAGCTGTAAATAAACTTCTTGAGCTTGATGCTACTAAGGTAAATGTAAACGGTGGTGCTGTGGCTATTGGTCATCCTATTGGTGCAAGCGGTGCACGAATTCTTGTAACTCTCATTCACGAAATGAATAAACAAAACTCAACTTACGGTTTGGCTTCACTCTGTATTGGCGGCGGGGAAGCATCGGCATTAATTGTTAAGAATTATTAAAATAAGGGAGAAATTAAAATGGAAATAAAGAAAATAGCTGTGATCGGTGGTGGCACGATGGGTAACGGAATTGCCCACGTCTTCGCAATGAAGGGATTTGAAGTAAATCTTATAGAAATGAAAGAAGAATTAGCAGATAAAGCCCTTGCTACAATCTCGAAAAATCTTGACAGACAAATTAAAAAAGAGATAATTTCTGAAGATGATAAAAAAACTATTCTTAGTAGAATCAATAAGATTATTGGCGTTGAAAACACACCTATTGATGTGAATTTAGTTATTGAAGCAATATATGAAAAGAAGGAAGTTAAAACCAATATATTCAATATATTACAGCCGTTAATTAAATCAGAATCTATATTTGCTACAAACACATCTTCTATTTCAATTACGGAATTATCTGTTTCTAACCGACCCGATAAATTTATCGGGATGCACTTTATGAATCCTGTTCCGATGATGAAATTAATTGAAATTATCAGGGGATATTCTACAAGTGATGAAACATTCAATACAATTAAAGACCTAGCTGAAAAGCTTGGGAAAGTGCCTGTCGAGGTTTTTGATTATCCTGGTTTTGTAGCAAATCGGATTTTGATGCCTATGATAAACGAAGCTGCTTTTGCTCTTATGGAAGGTGTTGCTTCAAAAGAAGATATTGATACTGTAATGAAATTGGGAATGAATCATCCAATGGGACCACTAACTTTGGCAGATTTTATAGGGCTGGATGTTTGCCTTGCCATAATTGAAGTGCTTTACAACGGATACAACGATTCCAAATACAGACCCTGCCCATTACTTAAAAAAATGGTTGCCGCAAATAAGTTAGGAAGAAAAACAGGGGAAGGATTCTTTAAGTACGATTAGGTAGAGAGAAACATTGAAATTAGATATCGATAGACCATTAAAAAGGACCTATCTAAAATTTAAAAAATTCCGCGGCTACATTAAAGAAAAGTTAGCCAATTTATCTATACCCGATTATACAACATTTACAGTTTTTGCTGTTGTTACCGGGATAGCTGCAGGACTTGCAGCCGTATTTTTTCACGAATCTATTGTATTCTTTAATAAGCTTTTCTTCAAGCAAACTGCCGAAGGATTATTTTTCCTTGGTACAGCCGCTGTAATTTTGCTGCCTGCTATCGGAATGCTTATACAGGCAATAATGATAATCATATCACCTAAAACTGCGGAGAAAAAAGGCGTTTCAGAAGTTATTAAAGCGGTTGCATTGCGCGGTGGTTACATTCCATTAAAAACAACCATATTTCATTTCATTGCACCTGTAATTTCAATTGGTTCGGGTAATACAGTGGGACCCGAAGGTCCTGCTGCACAAATAGGCGGGGGAGTGGCAAGCAAGATAGGATTTCTTGCCGGGCTTTCAGATTCACAGGTACGTATTTTTACTGCAGCAGGAGCCGGTGCTGCAATTGCTGCTATTTTTAATACGCCTTTAGGGGGCGTTTTTTTTGCATTAGAAATTGTTCTTTTAAATGATTTTCAGACACCTACATTTTCTGCTTTAATTCTTGCTTCGGTTACAGCAAGTGCAATTTCAAGAATTTTTTTAGGAAATGAATCCATATTTATATTTAACATTCCTGAGATTGGCAGTTACTCATTATTATATCTTTATGCTATCCTCGGATTATTTGCAGGACTGGTTTCAATCCTGTTTATAAGATACTCCAGCGGAGTAGAACATTTATTCCGAACAAAAATTCTTAACAGTAAAATTCCGCAATGGCTTGTAATGGTTATCGTTGGATTATTGATGGGCATAGCAGGTTACTTTTACAAAGAAATTTTTGGTGTTGGTTATCTTGCTATAAATGAAATATTAAACGGTTCAATCACATGGAAAGTTATTTTAATTTTATTGATATTGAAATTTGTCTTGGTTCCATTAATTATTCATTCGGGTGGATTCGGTGGACTTTTTGCTCCATCTCTTTTCTTAGGAGCATGCTTCGGTTATCTCTTTGCTATAACAATTAATTCAATCTGGGGATTAAATTTAGACACAACTACCTTTGTTTTAGTTGGGATGGGTGCAATGCTTGGCGGAATAAACACAATTCCCATTTCGGCTATTATGATAATATTTGAGATGACACAAGAATACAGTTTTATACTTCCCTTAATGCTTGCAGTAATTGTTAGTACAACTATGGTTCAAATAATCTTAAAGGGTTCAGTTCATATCAAACATTTAGAAGAACAAGGATATGAAATAAAGGAGGGAAGGGAAACAAATCTTTTAAGGTCCATTCACGTTTCCGATGTTAAGTTAGATGAAATTGAACTTATTCCGGATCAAACACCATTACCTGAATTAATAGCCAAAGTGATGGAAAGTCCGCTTCACACATTTTACACAGTAAATAGTAAAGGAATAATGACAGGGACAATAACAGAAACTGAGTTGCGCCCGATAATTACAGAATATGACCATTTGAAAGATGTTATTTGTGCAAGTGATATTATAAATCCTCAGGTTATAACAATTAGCAAAGATAATGACCTGGATTATGTGCTTAATTTATTCGGTAAATGGAATCTAGATCAATTTCCGGTTGTTGATCCTGAAAACCCAAATACGATATTGGGAGCTGTTACACGTCAGGAAGTGATTTCAATTTACAACAGAGAAAGTTTAAAAGTAAACCTTGCCAGCGGACTCTCAAAAGAATTAAAATCAATTAAGCCAACTACAACGGCAAAAGTAGCTACAGGATATTCAATAGCCGAATTAAGTGTACCAAAAAAGTTTATAGGAAAAAGTCTTGTGGAATTGAAAATAAGAAATGAATTTGGTCTGGAGGTATTAATGATAAAACAACCAAAGGAATTTTTAACTGATGTTAATTCTGAATCAGAAATAATAACACCTGATCCTGAATATAAATTAAAGAGAACAGATACTTTAGTAATTTTCGGTGCAGATGAAAAAATTGAAAATTTGAAAAAACTTACGAAAAGTTGATATATTCGTTCTCTGTTTTGTCCGATAATGTATATTATGTAAACTTAATAATTCCCCGTTTAATACACCGATTATTAATCAGTATTATTCACGTTACGCAAAACAATGTATTATTATCATATCATCAATTTTTGCTGAACAAACAGCTCTTTGTCATTCAGAAAGAATCTTGTTAAATGATTTGTTAATCAGAATATTTGTTCATCATTCCGTTAATATAAAAAAATTCCTACGAAATGACGTTGGGTAACGTGAATAAGTTAGACAAACATTCTGTTTACAATTAGGATAGATGGCAGATGTTATTTACCAGACAACTGTATGAGTTATATGGCTGCAAAATTGTATGGACAAATAATCACTTTTCCTTATTCTAAAATCAAACAGTGCCGGATAATTTTAGGATTATAAAAATAACTATTAGAACAATAACAAAGAGAATAATCGGTCTTCTTTTACGGGATTTATATTTTCTTTGTCGTGAAAATCCGAGACGTCTTTTCGTTCTTGCAGCCCGATCTTCCTCAGGCTTGTAATGTCGTGGTGTATAATCGAAAATGCGATGTCCTGGCTTTTTCATAAACATAATTAATTCTTTTGCCCGGTTCCAAAAATTGCATCTACAAATATTTTAGGATCAAATGCTTGCAGATCTTCAATTGATTCACCAACACCAATATATTTAACAGGAATGCTTTGCTTATTACATATCTGGAATACAACTCCGCCTTTAGCAGTTCCATCTAATTTTGTAATAATTAGACCGGAAATATCAGTAACTTTTGAAAACTCATCTGCCTGTATCAATGCATTTTGTCCAACAGTTCCATCAAGAATTAAAAATGTATCGTGGGGAGCACCCGGGAGCACTTTGCTAATTGCACGCTTTAATTTACTCAATTCATTCATCAGATTTGTTTTATTATGTAATCTGCCGGCAGTATCAATTAGTACAAAATCATAATTCTCGTTTACCGCTTTTTCAACAGTCTCAAAAGCAACTGAGGAAGGATCACTTCCGGATTCTTTTTGAACAATATCAACACCGGCTCTATTAGCCCAAATATCAAGCTGTTCCCCTGCAGCAGCTCTAAATGTATCGGCAGCCCCTATTAATACTTTTGCTCCACCGGATTTAAAATTATACGCTAATTTTCCAATAGTAGTAGTCTTCCCTACTCCGTTCACACCAACAATTAAAATCACATAAGGTTTGAATATTTTTGTACTATCTACTTCCTTATTCTTAACATTGGTGCTGCCGTTGCTTATTACGGATACTAATTCATCTTTAATAATATTAATAATATTAAACTGCGATCTGTCTTTTTCACTTTTTAAAGTTATACGAATTTTATCAATTATCTTTTCCGAAGTATCAAAGCCAATATCTGATGTAATTAATATTTCTTCGATTTCATCAATAATGTTTTCATCAATTACTGCTTTGCCCGTAATCTTTTCATTAATTGAGTTAACAATTTTTTCTCTCGTTTTGCTTAAACCGGATTTAAGTTTATTAAGATTTATTTTATCGAATAAAGCCATTATTTTTTTTCTTTCTTTATGTATTCAACGGCGCGGTAAGCATATGCGAAAAATGAAACGATTAGTAATATAATACTTCCGTAATAAAAGAATTGAAACAGATAAGAACTGCGGCTCATTTCCCAAACTATTAATAATATTACCACACCAATCATTGTAACTGTTATTTTACCTAAAACATTTGATGGAAGAACTTTGCCAATCATTTTAGAAACAATAACACCACCGATAAATATTAACAGGTCTCTTCCGATTATTAAGAAAAAATAATATTCAGGTATTTCACCAACCATATATAAGCTGATTATAATAGCACCAATTGCTATTTTATCTGCAAGAGGATCGATAATTATTCCAAGCTCCGTAACTTCATTACGCTTTCTTGCAACGTAGCCGTCAAGCCAATCCGTTAATGCAGCTATAATTGCTAATGCAGCTATAACATTTCGTACACCGGGTTCATTAATGTCTCCGATAAGAATCCAAAAAGGTACTGCCATCAGCAACCGCAGGAAGCTCAGTAGATTAGATATTGTGTATATTTCTTTACTTGAATACATATAGATTTTATTATTATCTGTTATTCATTTATCTTCTTTGTGAAATGCTTTTATAAAAAATAACAAGCTCACTCTAAACGGGCTGCTTTACAAGTTTCGAATTATTTGTCATTTCCGTGAAAATGGAAATCTAAATGTTCAGAAATATAAGAGATTCCCACTTTCGTGGGAATGACAAATCCGTATTCATTAGTTTTGAGACCCCCGAAATATTTTCAGGTTGACATTTTCAGGTTGTACGACAAAACAATAAATTCCGATGTTTTGAGATCATCTTACAACAGCAAATTTACCAATCTTCTCTTCATTTTCATTATTGAATTCATCAAGCATTACAATTCTATAAATATAAATACCGGATGTTAAAAATTTACCGGAGAAATCTTTTAAATTGTAATCAGTTCCACCATTGCCATCTGTC
>SMVB01350804.1_pt1 | contig 16859 bp, 12 predicted proteins | sample 2456461 | NCBI WGS metagenome assembly SMVB01 (sample SAMN11095934, study PRJNA526329) | marine sediment metagenome | biome: Marine sediment; feature: Surficial sediment; material: Deep marine sediment; isolation source: Hadal surficial sediment | place: Pacific Ocean | collected 2014-05 | depth...
ACTTCACACTCGCGGCGCCGCTCGTCGGCGCGCCCGACCGCCTGTCGTTCTTCCTGGGCCTGCTCTTCATCGTCATCGGCACCGGGCTGCTCAAGCCGAACGTCAGCACGATGGTCGGCGACCTCTATCCGCGGTTGAGCGACGACGCGACCGACCATGAGCGCAAAGTGTGGGGCGCGAATCGTGACGCAGCCTTTTCGGTCTTTTATATGGGCATCAACATCGGGGCGATGTTGGGGCCGTTCATCTGCGGCACATTAGGCGAGGGGATCAACTGGCCGGTCATCGGCTTGGTAATTGAGGGAAACTGGCACTGGGGCTTCTCGGTGGCCGGGTTCGGGATGGTGCTCGGGCTGATCCAATATCGCATGGGCGACAAGTACCTGGGCGAAGCCGGCCTGTTCAAGCCGGACGCCTCAGAGGCCGAGATCCATCGACGCGGGCGCAACTTCTATCTCTCGGCGGGTGCGGTCGCGGCGGTATCAGCCTTCGTGATCTTCTTGCTGGTGACCGACGCGCTCGGCATGACGATCGTGGACTTCGCCACCTGGATCGCTTACGGCATCGTGCTGCTGTCGATCGTGTTTTTTGCGTATCTCATCTTGGGCGCCCGGTGGGCTGCCCCGCTGGTGATCCTTTTCGCCATCCTGTGTGCAGTTCTCGTGCCCCGCATGGGCGTCGAGGGAGGACAGTGGGCCGCTGCCGGTACGCTCGGCACGTTCGTCGTGATGTGCCTCGGGTTGTTAACCTTCCGAGCCGACCAGGTCACGACCGACCAGAAGCGCCTGATGGTCATCTACTGGTTGTTTCTGCTGGCAGCCGTCTTCTGGGCTGGATTCGAGCAGGCCGGTTCATCGATGAACCTGTTCGCCGAAAATGACACGAATCGTGTTCTCGTCGGCTGGGAGATCAACACCACGTGGCTCCAGAACGTGAACCCGTTCTTCGTCGTCGTGCTGGCGCCGGTCTTCGGCTCCTTGTGGACCTGGCTCGCGCACCGCGACATGAACCCGTCGACCCCGCGGAAGTTCGCGCTTGGCCTGATGGGTCTGGCGGCGGGCATGTTCGTTTTGGCTTGGGGCGCGTCGTACGCAACTGACGGAGACCGTGTGTCGATGGCCTGGCTCGTCGTCACCTATTTCTTCTTCACGTGCGGAGAACTCGCGCTGTCGCCTATCGGACTCTCGGCGATGACCAAGCTCGCGCCACGCGGCCGGCTGGGACAGATGATGGGCGTCTGGTTCATCGCCTCGGCGCTGGGCAGCCTGGTGGCTGGACTAGTGGCCGCCCAGCTCGAAACTCTTCCGGCCGTGACGATCTTCACATTCACCGCGATCTTCGCCGGTGCAACGGGCCTGCTCGCCCTAATGGTGAGCCCAGGTGTGAATAAGCTGATGGGCAACGTGGAATAGCCCCAGACCCTTCCCGACTCGATAGCAGACCGACCGGAGGACCGGAGCCAACACTGGTGAATCATTCCCGATACCCCATTCCGGCCCACACACACCGCGTACAAGAGACGATCCAGCGAAGCCGGTTCATCACGACCCTTTCACACGCGCCGGAACCGGCCGTTGCCCACCAATTCGTGAAGCAGATCAGAGACGAGTTCCCCGACGCCACACATCACTGCTGGGCCTTTGCTGCGGGCCCCCCAGGATCGACTTCTCAGGTCGGACTCAGTGACGATGGCGAACCGCACAACACCGCGGGCAAACCCATGCTCAACGCGCTTCTCCATAGCGGAGTCGGTGAGGTCGTAGCTGTGTGTACCCGGTACTACGGGGGCGTGAAGCTGGGTACTGGCGGGCTGAGCCGTGCGTACTCCTCGGGAGTGAAGCTGGCCCTCGACTTTTTACCCACCGAGCCCAAGATCGATCGGGTCCCCGTCGAAATCGTGATCGGGTACGAGACCGTTACCGAGCTCCACCGCATCATGACCGTGATGGAGGTCGTAGTGGAGGGCGAGGAATACGGTGAACGGGTTCGGTTCCGATGCGCCGTCCCCACCGTTGCATTCGAAACGTTTTCCGCGGCCGTGGCCGATGCCACCAACGGGACGGGATCCGTGACGAAGCGTTAGAAGGCTGCCAAAGGTCCCTCCGTTGGACATCCACTTCATCCAGGGTAGATTCGACGTTGCAAAATCTGGACTCAGCTATCTGGATCCCCTTATCTGGATCCACTTGTCTGGACTCACTTATCTGGACTCACCGATAAGGACGACCCATGCGACTCCGCAACTGGACGGCGATTTTCGCCGTGACGACCCTGGCCGCCTGTCAGGGTGGCGAGGCTGCCCTCGAGACCGACGATGAGATCGCGAGCTACGGCTTCGGACTGGACATCGGCCGCTCCCTCGAGCCGACCGTGACCCATCTCGACCGGGATGCGCTCGCTCGCGGCATCGAGGACGCGCTCGACGGGCGTGAGCCCGTGATCTCCCCCGAGCAACTCGCCGAAGTCACTCAGCGTGTGAGCACACTGATCCGGGAGGAGCAAAACGCGGAGTTCGAGGCCATGACCGAAACCAACAGGCTCGCGGGAGAGGCGTATCTCGCATCGAATGCCGAAAACGACAACGTGATGGTTACCGACAGCGGGCTCCAGTACGAAGTGATTCTGGAGGGGGAGGCAGGCGGCGCGCGGCCCTCACCCGCCGATCAAGTCACACTCCACTACCGGGGGACCCTCATCGACGGAACGGAATTCGACAGCTCCTATTCGCGAGGGCAGCCCGCCACGTTTGGGGTGAGCGGTGTCATTCCAGGCTTCAGCGAGGGCCTTCAACTCATGACCGTGGGGAGCCACTACCGTTTTGTCATTCCCTCGGACATGGCGTATGGGCCCCAGGGCACCGGACCTGACATCGGACCCAACGCCACGCTGATCTTCGAGATCGAACTCATCGGGGTTCTCTAGGAGGGTGATCGTAAAGGCTGTCCCCCGAAGGGTCTATCCGCCTATCTCCAACAGCACGGACTCGATGAACTCGGTTTTAGCCCGCGAATATCCGTCGGCATCCGCGTGCGGCGCGAGATCGATTTTGATTCTCGCGTAAGCGGCTCTGGCATCGGCGTCCCCCTTGAGATGGTCACGGAACGCCAAGTATCGGCGGAGGGCCCAAGCACCCAGGATCGCCGCATATAGATGGTGGGGTGAGAAGTCCCGCTTGTGCTCGAGAAACGGCACATCCGGCCCCTTTCGGCGGAAGGCCTCTAACCCCGGCCGCCCTTGATCCGCTTCGTGGATGTAGCCCAACCGCCCCAGCCCGGCGATGAGGGACGGCATATCGGACGCTTGGGGAACGATGACGCAGATGTCGAGCACAGGCCTCGACACGAGTCCCGGGACGGCGGTGCTCCCGACATGTTCGATCTGGACGGCCCCACCCTCACCCGCCAACCCGGTCACCAGGCAATCTCGGATTTCCCTGAACCGCTTCGGCCAGTCCTCGTCGTAATTGGTTACCGCGATCATTCGACTAAAGCCTCTGCTTCGATCTCGACCAAGCTCGAGTCTCCGATTAGACCTGCCTGAATCATGGTAGTTGCAGGAAGTATGTGACCAAACCGCTCTCCATGTACCCGGGCTACAGCTTCCCAAATGGACACATCTCGAATATACACCCGAGTACGGACCACATCCTCGAGACTTCCTCCAATGGACCTGAGTACCCCCTCGATCTTGTCGATCGCAAAGTGGGCCTGCGCTTCCGGGTCGGTCCCTCCCACCACGCGTGACCGATGTGTCGCCGTCGTGCCCGAAATCCACACGTAATCGCCCCGGCGTACTGCACGGCTGAACCCCGCGGTCTCTTCCCACGCCGTCCCCGTGTGCACCATGCTCCGACGATCACGGCCCCGTTTCGTCTCGTACGGTCGAGGGTGGGGGCCAAAATGCCGGCCCGGATCGCCGGTCGCCGTCAGGAGCGGGGCCCGACGATACTCGTCCCCGCAGTCGCCGGGGAGCGGATCGAGTCTCGTGAGGGCATTCTCGATGTCGGATCGATTCCTCTTGGTGAGCAACATCTGGAAGATTCTCAGATTGTCCTGAACGTGCTCCTTTACCCCGACTCGCGCTCCGGTGATGATCGCACCCACGGCAGGCAAATCGAGCATATAACGACACGCGACGTTGGCAATAGAGACCTTGTGCTTCTTCGCCACGGCCGCCAAACACTCGAGGATGTGCTGAAAGGGGTCCCATCCCCCGGCCGCTTGTATAAATCGCCAGTACTTCGCCTCCGCGGGGGTGGTCAAATCCTCCAGATCGGGCCGCCGCGCCCCAATCCACCGTTCGCTGAGCAGTCCTCCGGCCACGGTTCCGAACACCAACAGTTTGATATCGTGCTCGAGGCACAGATCGGTCATGTGACCTCGGGCTCTCTGGTCGACGAGGGAGTAGGAAATCTGGTTGGACACGACGTCGATGCCGCTGGTCACGGCGATGCGGAGATGGGCAGTGTCGAAGTTCGTGAGTCCGAGATGGCGGATGAGCCCCTCCTCCTTCAGGTCCTGAAGCCAGAAGAGGCAATCGAGCCAAGCAGGGTCCGCATAACTCCACGCGTCGAACTGAAGAAGGTCGATCCGTTCGATTCCGATACGGTCCAGCGACCGTTGGACGGCGGCACGAACAGCCTCGAAGGTGATCAGGCCAGGCTCAGGCGCCCACGTCGTAAGAATCTGCGCCTCAGTACCCCGCGCATGACCTTCCTGGAGGTGGCCGGCGATCACTTCGGCGGATCCGTGGTGGTCCGCCATCGCGAAGGTCGTGAAGCCCGCATCGAGATAGTGTGCCAGAGCAGCCGACGTCAGTTCGGGCTCGAGCTTTTCCCCGTCGCGCTCCATGCCCGAGGCCTGCCGAAGCCCGGTTGATATCCGCGAGACCGTGAATCCGGGCGCCAATTCAATGCGCTCCACGGCATCATCCATCGGCCTCTGCATCGCCATCATCCTCGGTGTCATCAATTACTCCAATGGATCTGAAAACGTGACATCAACGGGGATAATCCCCTCCGACACCACCTCTACCGGTACCGTCACCCGCCCGAAAAACTCATGCCAAGCCGTGAGTAGGTACCTCCCCGGTGGAATGCCCGCGACGGAGTAGCTCCCATCCTCGGCGGGCATCGTATAAAAAGCGTTCGGAAGCACAAGGATATGAGCAATCATCTGGGAGTGGAGATCGCAACGAACCAGGATACTGTCTGGCCGCTCGAACGTTTCGGTGAAACTCGAGCCGGGAAGCTGTGAACGGTTGAACATTCGGTTCGCCCGAGGACCCCTCGCAAACGTGTGGATGTTGTGGAGTTCCGAGTCGCTGTTGTGGAATCTGAGCTCGGTACCGGCCTCAACCGGCAGAACCCTCGGAACGAACGTGTAGTCGATCTGATCCAGATGGGCGACCCGTGGCTCCGCCTGGGCTGCACCGGGGGCATCGGCCAACCCCTCCCCAGTGAGGTAAACAACCGCGTCCGTGGGCTCGAAAAACTCGTCGGGGGGAACCGTGGCAAAGGTGATCCGGCCGGCAATGCCGCCGGCTTGCCCATCATGCCCTTCGGGCCGACGGGCGGCGACGAGGAACAACAGACCCGCAAGGCCCGTCATGATGAAACCCAACGTCTTGTACCGCAGCGCAGTCATGAAAACGTATCCTTAGATCTATTCCCGGCCATCATGGTCTTCCCATGATACCACTGTATCCCGGCTCCCGTTCGCTGAAGCCCGCCGCGGACCCCACCGTCCACTTGTGCCCGAGCCCCTGGCAAGAAACTATGAGGGAGCCTCGAGGCACCTAAAACGCAATATGGCCAACATTCTACCGTCACGACCCCTGGTGGGTCGCACCTACGAGCTCGAGGTTCTCGGCAAGGCCCTCGCCTCGGCGCAGGGGGGTACGGGAGCGGCAGTCTTTCTCAAGGGCGACACGGGCACGGGCAAGTCTCGCTTGGCATCAGCTGTCGTCGAACAGGCAGACCGCCTCGGCTTCGACACCGTCAGCGGTCAGGCGTATCGCATGGACACCGGGGTACCCTACGGCCTCTGGTCCAACGCCTTCTTCCCGATGCTGCGGGAGCTGGACGACGCCACGTTGTCGGTATTGACCCGAGGGGGCGAGGAGGAGCTCTCGATCGTGATACCTGGGCTGCGGGGTGGGGGCGCTCAGGATCCTGTGTTCGCGTCGGCTGATTCCGGCGAGCTCCGAACACGTATCCACTGGAACTTCACCGAGTTGGTTCGGGGGCTGAGCAAGAGGACACCGCTTCTGGTGGTGCTCGACGACCTCCACTGGAGCGATCCCTCAGGCCTGGACCTGTTTCACTTCGTTTCACGGCAGATCGCCGAGGTCCCGCTCGTTCTCCTCGGCGTGTACAACACCAAGGAACTCGTCCACAATCCGGCGTTCCAAAAGATGGAGCGAGCGCTGCTGTCCGTCTCGGGCTCGGAAGCACTGGACGTAGGACCGCTCTCCGCCGACGAAACGGTGGACCTGGTTCTCCGTACCTTCCAGGTCGACGCGGGCATCGGGGAGCCGTTGGCGCGGCAGATTCACGAACGCGCAGGAGGGAATCCGTACTTCGTGGAGGAGATCCTCAAGTCACTCGTGGACTCGGGGAAGCTCTTCCTGCAGGACGAACGGTGGCTGGGGTGGGAGGTGGTGGATCTGGATCTTCCCGCCTCGGTCACCGAGGTGGTGTCCGCCCGCTTCGGCGAGTTGAGCTCTGCCGCGCGCGAGGTAGCGAACGTCCTGGCGGTGGCAGGAACCAGAGTAGACCACCAGCTCCTCACCACCGTGGCCGAGCAGGACGAGGCCGACATTTTGGCGGGCCTGGATCAGCTTCGGACGGAGCAGCTCATCCACGAAGCGTCCGACGGGGCCCATATCGTCTACCAGTTCGTACATCCCTTGGTGCAGGAGGTCATCTACTCCGAGATGGGGCTCGCCCGTGCGCGAACGCTCCATCAGCGAATGGGCGAGGCGTTGGAGCGTGGAGAGGCAGCGGTGATCGACGATCCGGCCCATGCCTTGGCCTATCACTTCTCCCGCGCCGGCGGTGATGACCCCAGGGTCGTCCGCTACCTCGCGGCGGCGGGACGGGAAGCGCTGGAGAGCCGGGCAGACCGTGAGGCCGCGGGGTTCTTGAGGGAAGCGATCGAGCGGGTTCGGGCAGGCGCATTCACGGAAGAGGATACCGGCGTTGAAGTACTCCCCTTGGAGGAGGATCTTGGGCGGGTGCTCCAACGACTCGGCAAATACCGACGCGCCGCGGACCATTGGGGCGCAGCATTGAAGATCGCCGTCGAGCGCAACGACAACGAGCGCGCAGCCGACCTCCACCTACGGATCGGAGGAGCCGCATCCTTTCCCGGCCGGTTCGAGGAAGCCGTGCACTCGTACACCGCAGGGCTGGAGTACGCGAAGGCGGGGTCCGATCGATCCATCGAAGCCCGCCTCCATCTTTACAAGGGAGTCGCACTGCAAGCCCAGGGCAGTGCCGACGAGGCTCGTAAGGAGATGGAGACCGCGCTGGCGGTCGCCGAATCGGTGGCGGACCCGAGCCTGCTGGCCAGAGTCCGGCGTGAGTTGATGATCCTCCACAACTGGCTTGGAGAGACCGACGAGGCGCGCGAACAGGGCCGCATGGCCATCGCCCTCTCCGAGGAGGCCGGAGACCGGCAGATCACCTTCTGGATCTATTGGGCGCTGGCGATTGGGGAGGGCTTTCTGGGCGAGGTCGAAGTGATGGACCGCCACATCCAGCGCTGCCGAGAAATCGCGAAGGAGCTACGGTCTCCCGTCTTGGAGCTCTCGACCTCGGAGCTTCTGCTCGAACACGCGATGGCCGCTGGGGAGTGGAACACCGGAATCGCCCTTGGAGAGCGGGCGGTGGCCCGAGCACGGGCTCTCGGACAGGACGCGCTCCTTCCGCGCCTTCTCGTGTGGCTTTCACTGATCTACCTGGGCCGCGGCGAGATCGAGCGCGGCCGAGCTTGTGTGGACGAAGCATGGACGTTGTCCGGCGCGGCCACAGGCGACCACTCCAGAGTACATCTCGTGGTACCAGCTCATATCGGGAAGGCGGCTTACCATCATGCAGCCGGAGAGTATGAGGAGGCGATCCGGGTCGGTGAAGCCGGGTTGGCGATCGCGGAGAACACCGGCTTCATCATCTGGGCGGCCCATCGTCTTCTACCGTTCATCGGCGAGGCGTACTTACAGATCCATGACGCCGAGGCCGGCGTCCACATCGAGCAGCGAATGCTGCGTTACGGCAAGAAACTGCGCACCCGATCCGGCTTGGCCTGGCTCGGCGCCTTCGAGGCAATCAAGGTCTGGTACAGTGGCGATATCGAACGAGGTACCGTGCTGATGCGCAAGGCCGCCGAAGAGCTCGAGGCCATCCCCATGATCTACGACGCCGCTCGCCTGAGGAGACAGCTGGCCGGCAGACTCGCGGACCTAGGCCAACGAGACGCCGCGCTCGAGGAGCTTCGCCGGGTCCATGACGTCTTCCAAAAGATCGGCGCGAAGCCGGAGCTGAAGAAAACGCGTGGGATGTTCCGTGAGTTGGACGCGAGACCACCGAGCACATCCCAAGGCTCGGGAGCGGAGGCCCTATCGCAGCGGGAATTGGAGATCGCACGCCTCGTGGCTCGACGTAAGTCGAACAAGGCCATCGCCAAGGAGTTGGGGATCTCGCCGCGAACGGTGAGTACGCACCTCTCGAATACCTTCCAGAAGCTCGAGATCGGCTCCCGGGGAGAGCTGGCCGACTACGCCAGGGACCACAGTCTGCTCTCGGGCGAGGGGGGGGGTTGAGGCGACGCGCCCTATGTCCTCTCCTGGCCGCATTCACCCTGGCGTGTGGTGGCGGCAGGGCGCACCAGGCGCTCTGGGAGCCCTCGGCCTTGGACCTCGCGGTCCAGGCGCCGGATTCGTTCATGGTGACGTTCGAGACGAGTGCCGGAGACTTCGTCGTGGCATTCTATCGTGATTGGGCACCCCTGGGGGTCGACCGCGTCTACCACCTCGCCCGTTATGACTTCTACGCCGGAGCCCGGTTCTTTCGCGTCAACCCCGGGTTGGTCCAGTTCGGCCTGAGCGGACAGCCCGCGCTCGACTCCGTATGGGCGGACCTGACGATCCAGGACGATCCTCTGGTCGGAAGCAACACCCGGGGGGCCGTCTCGTTCGCGAAGGCCGGTCCCGGTTCGCGTAATACCCAGTTGTTCATCAATCGCCAGGACAACCCCCTCTACGATACATGTTGCGTCGGCGGATTCCCCCCGATCGGGAGGGTTGTGAGCGGCATGGAGACCGTCGATGCCCTCTTCGACGGACACGGCGAGTCACCTGTGAACGACCAGGACTCGATCATGATCCTGGGGAACAACTTCCTGGACCAGCGATATCCGGGGCTCGATACGATCAGAGCGACTCGGGTGGTAGAGTCCCGAGATTAGCTACCCGAGGTTAGTACCCGATCTCCTCTTCCGCGCTCTCCCACTCCGAGGTGAGTTCGTCGACCTCGCTTTGAAGCGACGTGCGCTCGGTCTCCAGGATCTTCACCTCTCCGGCCGAAGTCCGTTCGAAATACGCGGGTTCGCAGAACACCTCATCGATCTCGGCCATACGAGCTTCTGCTTCTTCAATGGAAGCCGTCAGCGCTTCCTGGCGTCTCAGGAGTTGTTTCTTTCGGGCCTTCGAGACGCCAACGGCAGGCGCCACCTTCCGGCCGTTGCCTCGCTCGACCTTCGTATCCGCCGCTCCATCCGTCCGCGTCGCCGTGCTGGTCCCCCTTCCCTTCTTCTTCCGCTTCTCCGTCTTCGCCTTGAGGATCACGCGGTCAGCATCGAGGTGATCGTCCCCGCAGAAGTGCACGTACTCCTCGTAGGTTCCATGATAGTCGAGGATTTCTTCCGGCTTGATTTCTACAATACGGGTCGCCAAACGGCTGACGAACCAGCGGTCGTGCGACACCAGAATGAGCGTCCCCGGAAACGCCTTGAGGCCCTCGATGAGCGCCTCGATCGACTCGAGGTCCAGGTGGTTCGTGGGCTCGTCCAACACCAACACGTTCGGGCGTCCAATCGACAATCGGGTGAACACCAGCCGTGCCGCCTCGCCGCCTGAAAGCGCGCTCAATCGCTTCTTGGAGTCGTCCCCGGAAAAGAGCATGAGCGCCATACGTGCTCGCACGTAGCCGATATCCCTGTCCGAGCAAGAATCCCAGACCCAGCCCTCTGCCGTATTGTGCGGAGGGTCGAACTGATCCCGATGATCCTGTGCGAAATACCCCGGATGGGTCTCGTATCCCCACTCGACCTCGCCTTGATCAGCCTCGAGCTCACCCATGACGATCTTCAGGAGCGTGGATTTGCCGATGCCGTTCGGCCCCATGATCGCGAGTCGCTCGCCGCGCTGCACCAGGAGATCCACACCATGGAGCACATGGTTGTCGCCAAAGGCCTTTTTCACCCCTTTGAGCTTGAGGACGTCCCTTCCGCTGTCTCGAACCTGCTCGAAGCGGAAAGTCGGATAACGTCGGGAGCTGGGGGCGAGCTCGATCAAGCCCTCCGCTTTCTTCTCGATCATGCGCACCTTGCTCTGCGCCTGGCGCGCCTTGCTCGCCTTGGCGCGGAACCGATCCACAAACTTCTGGTGATGCGCGATCTCGCGCTCTCTGGCAGCGATTTCTTTCTCCCGGCGCTCGCGCTCGGCCTGCTTCGCCTGGAGAAAAGTTGTGTAGTCCCCGTGATAGAGCAGTACGGTCTCGTAGTCGACATCGAGGATGTGCGTGCAGACGTTGTCGAGAAACCGGTGATCGTGTGAGATGACGACCACGGGCCCGGCGAAGTCTCGCAAGAACATCTCCATCCAGCGGATCGAGAGGATATCGAGGTGGTTGGTCGGCTCGTCGAGGAGCAGGACATCGGGGGCGCCGGCCAGCACCTGAGCGAGCAACACGCGGAGCTTGAACCCGCCGGAGAGCGTGGACAGCAGATCCCCGTGAATGCGTCCGGGAAGACCGAGCCCCTCCAGGATCTTGGTCGCCTGGGCCTCTGCCGAGTAGCCATCGTGACGCTGCACGGTCTCCTCCAACTCACTGAAGCGGTCGGCGTCGAAATACTCCTCCGCCTTCGCCAGGAGCGTCTCCTTCTCGACCATCGCCTCCCAGAGCTCCGGGTTGCCCATCATCGCGACCGCGAGGATCTCCTCGTCCTCGTACAGGAACTGATCCTGGCGCAAGACACCGAGCCGCAGCCGCTTGGGAATGGACACGGTGCCCTCGCTGGCCTCCAGGTGACCGCTCACGATGTCGAGGAACGTCGTCTTGCCGGAGCCGTTGGCGCCCACGAGTCCGTAGCGCGCCCCTGCGTTGAGCTGGAAAGACGCGCCAGAGAAAAGTGTACGGTCGCCGTACGACTTTTCGAGGTTGGAGATGGAGATCATGGCGGAGAATGTACACAAACCGGCCGCATACAGTCAGGCACCAGAGAAGGCTGTTGAAGGACTAAATCGCGTCGCTAACGCTCGCGAGACAACGCTGAATCTTTTCCGCTCGAACATCCGTCATGACTTCAACGGTCCACAAAGTAGACCTCAATCCGAACGTGGAGTCGCGAATGACCCGCAACACCTTCCTCGGTGAATTCGAGCAGATGATCCTGCTCTCCATTCTGCAGGGTGGTGAGGACGCGAACGCGTTCGAGGTCCGAAAGGAGCTCGAGAGCAGTGCGGGTAGGACCGTGACCAAAGGTGCCTTCTACACTACGCTGGATCGCCTCGAGAGGAAGAAGTACCTCACCTGGACCACCCGGGTCGCCGAGCAGGGTCGCGGGGGAATGCCACAGCGGCACTTCAAGGTGACTCCTGAGGGGATCTGGCACCTGCGCAAGTCGCGCGACGCCCTCGTGATCCTGTGGCGCGACCGAGTTCTGGAGCCGTGATGAACGGTTCGTCCCGGCTGGCGCCGCCCGCAAGGGCCGTAGCCCTGCTGCATCGATGGCTTCCGGACGGAGCGCTCGGTCTCAGCATCATCGGGGATCTGCACCAGGAGTACAACGAACTGGCCGAGGCCGGGAGGGGTCGGGCCGCAGACCGCTGGTATTGGCGTTCTGCGATGGCGCTCAGTGCACGCTACGCCGCGATTCGATTGAAGAACACAGTGCTGGACCGGCGGTCCGGCCATGATAGGAGAGTGGAGACGATGAGTAACATGCTGGCCGACCTACGGTTCGCGTTCCGTATGCTGATCAAGACCCCAACTCTGTCTCTGGTGGCGATCTTCACGATCGCCCTGGGCGTGGCGCTGACGACACACACGTTCAGCTCCGTATACGGCACCATCGTGCGGGGTCTGCCGGTACCGGGCGAAGAGCGACTGATGGCCATCGATCAGAGCCGACTGGACCTGGGCATTGTCGGCATGGCCATGTCGATGCACGAGTACGAGGACCTGCTCGAGCAGCAGACCCTCTTCGAGGATCTGGGCGCGTTCTACCAGGGCACGATCAACCTGGCCGGTGACGACGCGCCGCCTGAGCGCTTCGCTGGAGCTTTCGTGAGCGCGAACGCCCTCTCGCACCTGGGGGTCGAAGCCCATCTCGGCCGCACGTTCCGCGAAGGTGAGGACGCATCAGACGCTAGTCCCGTGGCGGTGCTGGGATACTACGTCTGGCAAAACCGATTTGCGGGGGATCCCGCCATCCTGGGCAGGTTCATTCGCCTGAACGGCGAGACAACCGAAGTCGTGGGCGTCATGCCCGAAGGGTTCGCGTTTCCCTTCGACGAGGAGATCTGGGTTCCCCATCACATCGACGTCGCCTCACTCCAGTGGGGTGATGGCCGGTCGGTGGTTGTGTTCGGCCGACTCATCGAAGGGGCCACCATCGATGCCGCGCGGGTCGAGCTCGCCGCCATCGCACAGCGCCAGGCAGGGGCCTATCCCGAGAACAACGAGAACGTCGAGTTCGTGATCCGGCCGTTCGAGGAGCGGTTCATGCCCCCCGAGATTCGCGCGGTTCTCTGGGTGATGCTGGCGGCCACCTTCGGCGTGCTCCTGATCGCGTGTGTGAACGTCGCCAACCTGTTGCTCGCCCGGGCCACGATGCGCTCGAAGGAGGTGGCAGTTCGCACGGCGCTCGGCGCGAGCCGCGCGAGGGTCGTGCGGCAGATGATGATCGAATCGCTGGTGCTCGCTTCTGCAGGCGGGCTGCTGGGCGTGCTGCTCGCGATCTGGGGCCTGAACGTGTACAACAACGTTATCGCGGGCATCGAGAAGCCCTATTGGATCGACCCGCGGATCGATGTTCCAATGGTGGTGTTCGCCATAGCTGTGACCGCGGTTGCGGCTGTTGCAGCGGGTATGCTCCCGGCCCTCCGCGCCACGGGCGTCAAGATCGGAGACGCGTTAAGTGACGAGGCCCGAGGCTCATCGAGCTTGAAACTGGGGCGGTTCAGTTCCCTGCTGGTCGTGACCGAGATCGCCGTGTCGGCCGGCCTGCTCGTGGGCGCGGGTTTCATGGTGCGAAGCATCGTGAACCTGCAGAATACCGACCTGGGCTTCGACACCGAGAACGTGCTCACCGGGCGGGTCGGGTTGTTCGAGACGGAGTACCCGACGCTGGAGAGCCGTAGCCAGTTCTACGAGCGCCTGAAGCAACGGCTGGCCGAGGAGCCCGGAGTGCTTTCAGCCGCGCTCGGCACCAACCTACCCGGATTGGGGACGGGCCAGTTTTTCATAGCCGTCGAGGGTGCGACATACCCCACAGACGCCGACTACCCCATCGCCAATACGACGGCTGTCACCGAAGACTACTTCTCTACGTTCGGAGTCGAGTTTCTTCGGGGTCGCGATTTCGGGCCACTGGATCTGACCGAGGACGGCCAGAAAGTCGCCATCGTCAACCAGAGCTTCGTGGACCGTCATTTACCCGGCGGTCAGGCGCTGGGCCGGCGCGTCCGCCTCGGAAATTCAGGCTCCGAAAGGCCGTGGCGTACGGTTGTGGGCGTCGTGCCTGACATGCACGTGGGCGGGGGTACGGGTGGCATCGGGGACGACCTGGTGATTCCCGAGCGGCTCTTCGTGCCGCGGGGGGCGCTGGGCGCCTCGTTCATGTCCTTCGCCATACGCACGCAGGGACCACCCGAGGCCATGGCCTCGACCGTTCGCGCGCTCGTGGCCGAGCTCGACCCGAACCTGCCCGTGTACGACCTGTACTCGCTCGACCGGGCCATCTCTGAAGCGACCTGGGCGTTCGGCTTGTTTGGCGGCTTGTTCGCCATCTTCGGCGCAGCGGCGTTACTTCTCGCTGCGGTCGGCCTCTATGGGGTGATGGCGTTTTCGGTCGCACAGCGCCGGCAGGAAATGGGAATCCGGATGGCGCTCGGCGCAGACCGGGGCTCCATCCTGCGGCTCGTTCTCGGGAAGGGCGGTAAACAACTTGTCTTCGGCATCACCGTGGGACTGCTCTTGGGGGCCGCTATGGTCCGACCGATGCAGTTCATTCTTTACGGCGTCGAAGTTGGTGATCCGCTCGTATACGTGAGCATCGTGGTGACGCTGGGCCTGGCAGGGCTCATTGCTTGCCTGTTGCCGGCCCGGGCCGCCACCCGTACCGACCCGATGGTGACGATGCGCACGTAGTAAGGGCATCGGATAGCGGCTCAGTTTCGGACGCAGCAGCCACCGTCGGTCGAAACCCCAGCGGATGCAGCACTAAAGAGCCGGGCGATCGACTCTATGACCAACTTGCGCTCTTCCGAGGTCAGGTCGGCCAGGACCTGTGCGCGCTCCTCGAGCAGATCTCGCTCGATTTGGTCCTGGAGAGTCCTGCCACGTTTCGTGAGCTCAAGCTGCACGTAACGGGCATCGTTCAACCCGGGCTTCCTCCTGATGTATCCTTTTCGTTCGAGGCCATCCGCGAGCCTGCTGGCGCTGCTCTTCTCCAGGAACAACGAGGCGGCGAACTCATTGAGGGTCATGGGACCTCGATTCGCCAAACGTTCCAGTCCGTGACTCTGACCCATCGAAACGTCGTAGCAGCAAACCGCATCCCGATCCCGAAACTGATATACGCGAATCAGGTCTGTCAGCACTCGCTGAAGCGCTGCAGCGTCGCGCTCGAGATCCTCCTGATCCCCAATTCGTGGCATCGAGACCCTCCGACACTGGTTAGTTGTGGTCTGCAACTCTACACACCTTGGCGGCTCCGAGCAAGAAGAGACAGCGGTCAGGGCGTCTGCGATTGGTCCCGACCAGGTGTACACCAGGCGGTCAATCGGACCTGGCTCTCTTACGGGCCGTCTCCGGTGAATCGCTACGAGCCCGGAGGGCCCTGAGTCGGGCCCAGTCCCCTCGGGTCGGGGCCTAGTCCCCTCCTTCGCCCTCCACCGGATACCGGGCCCCCAAACGCCACTCAGGATGCGCCTCGAGAAACGTTTGGACTCTGCTCTCCCGGCTCAACGCCTCCGGAATGAAGTCCAGCGCCTGTTGCAGCCGCTCGTCGGACGCGGCGCAACTGAACCTCAGGAAGCCCGCCCCGGCTTCGCCGAAGCACTCTCCGCCGAGACACGCTACGCCGAAATGGTCGTCGGCCCCTTCCAACAGATAGATAGCGAGACCGTGGCTGGAGATTCCGAGCCGGTTGCAGACTCTGGACACGTCGGAAAAGACGTAGAACGTGGCGCGCGGTTCGAGCGTGTGGAAGCCATCGAGGCGGTTGAGGCCTTCGGTCAGCAAAATCACCTTCCCGCGGAACTCGTCCATCACGGCATCCCGCTCGGCGCGGTCCATTTCGAGGGCGGCTTGGCCGGCGATCTGTACGAACGGCGGAGTGCAGGAGAGTGTGGTGTTGACCATCGTGGCCATGGATTCCGCGGTGGTCGTGGATGACACGGTAAAGCCGAGCCGCCACCCGCTCATGCTGTAGGATTTACTGAACGTGTACGCCGCCACTCCCTGGTCCAACATGCCAGGCTGAGCCATCAAGGAATGGTGTCGCCCCTTCCACACCATGTGGCAGTAAGGCTCGTCACTGAACACGGCGATCTGCTCGCCTCGAATCAGGTCGGCGATACGGCGAAGGTCCTCCTCGGTCGCCACACCGCCGGTCGGGTTGTGCGGCGAGTTGAGGAAGATCGCCTTGGGTGAAGGATCCTCCGCAAGAAAGCGCTCGATATCGGCGATGTCCGGCCGAAAGTCGTTCGCCTGCCTGAGGGGGGTGAACACCGGCCGACCACCCCGTCGGACAATGTTCGGCACGTACGTCGGGAAATAGGGGCTGAAGACCAACACCCCATCACCCGGGTTCAGAAAGGCCTCGCAGAAGAACTGCTCGAAGACCTTGGCACCGGGGCCCACCACCACATTCTCCCGCTCAGCGGGGATGCCGAACTCTTCTCGGACCATTCGAGCCGCCGCATCACGGAAGTCCGGCAGGCCGGGTGACGGGCAGTAGTGGGAGTGGTTCTGCTCGATGGCTTCGATGCCGGCGGTCTTGGCCGGAGGAGAAGAGTCGAATGGACTGTCTCCGATCTCCAACTCGACCACGTCCTTCCCCGCGGCCTGTAATTGTTTGGCGGTAGCCAGCACAGTGAAGGCCGTCTCGGCAGTCAGGGACTTCGCGAAGGTGCTGAGTTCAACGGTCACGGGGCCTCGCGGCGTAGGAGGGTCGGGTGCATCGGAGGGGATCCACCATCCGACGGGGCACCAAGATGCGCCCGACTCCCGCCGGCTCACAAGCTCAGCCCGACGCCCATGGGGTCACAACTCCGGCACAAACCCGGGGCCCCTCCCCGTTTCCCCACGTCCATACCGGTCGTACTCTAGTCGTCGCCTCCAGGAGTTCTCT
>SMVB01139731.1_pt1 | contig 16852 bp, 13 predicted proteins | sample 2456461 | NCBI WGS metagenome assembly SMVB01 (sample SAMN11095934, study PRJNA526329) | marine sediment metagenome | biome: Marine sediment; feature: Surficial sediment; material: Deep marine sediment; isolation source: Hadal surficial sediment | place: Pacific Ocean | collected 2014-05 | depth...
CTCCGCATGATGGGCCGTGCGGATATGCGCGAATTCCTGCGTATCGCCGGCATCAACATTTACGACATCCTGAAGGAAAACTTCGACAACCCCCTGCTGAAGGGGGCACTCAGCCTGGATGCAGTGCTGGGCACGAATTCCGGCCCAAGGTCGAACAACAGCGTGTTCACTGCCCTGCACCGGATGAGTGGTAATACCGGCAACGCGCCGGGGGCAGTCTCGATCCCGGCAGGCGGGATGGGTGCGGTAACCGAAGCCCTGGCTGGCGCAGCACGAAAATTCGGCGCTGACATTCGTACCGGCAGCCCGGTCAGCGAGATATTGATGGATGGCAACGCAGTTGCCGGCGTACAACTGGACAACGGTGAACAAATCACCGCTGCGACCGTGGTTTCCAACGTCGACCCAAAAACCACCATCTTGGAATTGCTGGGCGCGCGGCATGTGGAAGCCGAATTTGCGCAGAGGATCGGCAACATCCGTGCGCAGGGCAATGCCGCCAAGCTGCACCTGGCACTGGACGGTCTGCCTGATTTCAAAGGCGTCAGCCAGGATCAACTGGGTGAACGCCTGGTGATCGCGCCCAACGTCGAATACGTGGAACGCGCCTTCAACCACTGCAAATACGGCGAGTACTCAAGCAAGCCGGTAGCGGAAATCACCCTGCCAAGCATCCACGACAGCAGCCTCTCGCCGCAGGGCAAGCATGTTCTCTCCGCCATTATCCAGTATGCACCGCGCAAGCTCGGCATGGGCTGGGCTGCAGGCAAGGCGGCATTCCTGGACAGCGTAATGGAATTGTTTTGTGCTTATGCACCCGGTATTCGGGAGCAAGTGCTAACAGCCGAGCTGCTGACACCAGAGGATATCGAGCATGACTTCCGCATGGCCGGCGGCCACTGGCACCACGGTGAAATGTCGCTGGACCAGTTCCTGATGCTGCGCCCGGTGCCCAAATCGGCGCAGTACAAAACCCCGGTGGATGGTCTTTACTTGTGTGGCGCCGGCTGCCACCCGGGCGGCGGCGTGATGGGCAGCGCCGGCAAAAATGCGGCATCTGTCGTGCTCGCAAATTAGGACAAGGTTAAATTTGGACAAGAAGATGAGAACAGTAGATCTAACTCAAGCAGATCATTATAAAAATGCCGTTTACCCCAGCCCCTTCCATTCACGGCAAAAGGAACTCAACCAACTCAAGGAATGGAGCCGCTGGAGTGATTATCTTTCGGTGCCGGCTTATTGGTGCGAGTCGATGGAATATTTCGCCGGGCGCAACGCCTGTGGCGTATTCGACCTGACACCCATGGTCAAACACCTGGTAACCGGCCCCGACGCCTTGGCGTATCTCAACCGCCTGATGACGCGGGATGTAGCTAAGATCAAACCCGGCCGCGTCGGGTACAGCGTCTGGTGCAATGATCGTGGGCAGGTGATTGACGACGGCACGATCTTCCACCTGCGCGAGGGTGTGTACCGTATCTGTTCCCAGGAGCACCAGATCGACTGGTTCATGACCAACACTGTGGGCTTTGACGTCAACATCTTTGAGGATACCCACGATGTGGCTGCCCTGGCCGTGCAAGGCCCGACCAGTTGCGCCGTATTGAAGGTCATGGGACTCAACGGTATCGAGAACCTGACTCCTTTTGGCCTGACCTGTTTTGATTTCGAGGGGTTCGAGCTGATGGTGTCACGCACCGGATACACCGGCGACCTGGGATACGAATTATGGGTCGACCCCGACCATGCCGAAGTTCTGTGGGACCGGCTGTTCGAGGCGGGCGAACTGCGCGGTATCCGGGCCATGGGCAGCCAGGCGCTGGATCTGCTGCGCATCGAGGCAGGTTTCATCCTTGCCGGTGTTGATTTTCTGCCCTCGATGGAAGCGGTGCGCCCTACCCACACCCGTTCGCCGTTCGAGCTGGGCCTGGGCTGGTTGGTGCATTTCGACAAGGGTGTGTTCAATGGCCGACAAGCTCTGTTGGAAGAAAAGGAGAACGGCTCACGTTACCATCTGGTGAAACTCGATATCGACGGCAACAAAGCTGCAAAGGATTCCTTCGTTTTCACCAAGCAAGGGAAATACGCGGGCACCGTGACCTCTGCCATGTGGTCACCCTCGGCCAAGGCCAGCATTGCACTGGCGTCACTGGAAGCACCGCACGGTAAACCGGGCGAGGAATTCGAAGTGGAGATTTACTACCAGCGGGAATTGAAATGGAACCGTGTAATGGCCCCTTGCCGCGTGGTCAAGGACGTTTTCTGGAACCCGCCGCGCAGGCGCCAAACGCCGCCGGCTGATTTCTAGGCCTACAGGGTGAATTAAAGCCCGTCTGCATCTTCCAAGAAGAAACCACATGCTCACTGCATGCCGGGCCCCACCGGCAACGGGATTGTTTGACTGAAGGAATGAGCCCAGCCAAACCACTTGCTTGCTGTTCCCGACCAGGGATCGGTAGGTCCTTTTCGGCTGCAATGATCACTGCGGCACAGTGTCTTTCGCCCTGCAGGCAGGAATTGGCCTGAAATAGAGAAGTAGCCAGGACGAATTCAGTCGTGTGTGGCAATATTTGCTGAAATTTCGGGATGAACTGGATGAATAGTTGAAAAAACAGGATATTCAATAACTCCAGATTTCTGGCAAAGTAGTGTTTATTTTACTTTGCATCATAGCCCCGATGGGCGACCAGTTGTGGGATTCGAGTTTCATTCATATAAGTTGCACCGCAGGTACCATGATACTGCAGGATGCCTGTGAGGATTGTGTTTAACCTGGCAGTGGCGAACCCTATGAATCCCACTCGGCCCACAGGGCTTTGATTTCCTGCCACTTTTTCTCATCCGCTCCACTATCTCCCTCTGGAAGGAGCTTTGCTCCTTCGAAGGTGTGGTGTGGTCGTGTCCAGGTGCCTCGTTCGTACAGGGACTCGATATTGCGGCGATATATTTTGTCCACTTCATTGTGATGCGCAGGGTCGTCTTTAAGCCATAAATTTTTGGGGTGAATGGGCTTGTCGTACATATTCTTGAATAGCTCAGTGCGCAAATCCTTCAGCCAGTTGCTATTGAGGTTCATTGCGCGAAATTGTCGCAGGGCTTCAATGTCGATAATTGCCGAGCTTACGGTGTTCATTCCCGAGGCCGAGTGACACAGCACCTCTCCACGGTAGCCGATAATATGGCTTTGCCCACCCGAAATATCGATGGGGTGTTTTGATGATGGTGACAGATAAATTGGCCCGATATTCGGGCACAGCATGTAGACATTATTGAACTCCGCATGGCCACGATTTTGGACCATCCAGCTACCGCCACTACTGCTTCCGCTATTGGTCATGGGTATAGCTTCAGAGGGCCTGTAAACAAGTTCGGCGCCATTAAACGCCAGCGCACGTACCGCTTCGGGATATTCGCCATCGGAGCAGCAAATGGTGCCGATATTGCCAATATCCGCAGTTTTTAACACCGGATAAAAAGCCTCAATGCCATCGCCGAAGCACTCCACCCAACGGTCGTAAATGTCATGGGGAGTGCAGGAGCGCTCCCGGCACCAGATATGGTTTTTAGCAGCTTTGTGTACGACATTACCTTGGGGATCAATGACGATCAGGGTATTAAAAAAGCGGTCCGTCATAACCTCGGGCCAGCGCGCTTTGCACTGCAGGATAATATAGGTTTTGTAGAGCTTCGCTAAGCGCCCAAGGAATTCTGTTTCCTCACCCGGAACATCAATGAAAAGATCTTTTGCTGCCAACTTGTGGGGGAGATCGAAGATTTCATCGGTAAATCCCGTTAAGGCGCCCTCCGCTAGTGAGATGACTTTCACCGGCATATTGATACTGACCATGCTTACTGCAGCGTGGATGGTTTCTTCGATAATCTCCAGATTGCGTTTGATATGACTTCTATCGGCAATACCATAGGCAACGGTAGATAGTCCAATCGCCATATAGGGCGCAATAGGCCCTTCAGTACCCTGTTTTTCCGCCTCCACAGTGCCTCCTCGTTATGATAACTCGATTAAACTGGTGTAGGGAGAAAGCTTCACTGACGCCAATTTCAGTATAATCCACCCCGGGGTAGATTTTATTCCGGGCAGAACTAGAGTAGCTTGTCCCAGTGTCCAATCATTGCATAAATTTCGTTGCAGATGGAATTTTAGAGGAGTGCAGAAAATGTACAAATTAGTAATTTTAATCAATGCCATCCTTGTCATGGGGGCTTCCTATGTGGTTGCGCAACCTCAGTCCCCCACGATTGATCCAGCTGTCGTGTCACCCACCATGAACACGGTGTTGTTGGAGAATGAGTATGTTCGGGTGATTGAATATCAGATAAACCCCGGAGAAAAAGATATCTGGCACACCCATCCGGCGAAAGTATCTTATGTAATATCTGGAGGTTCTTTACGGATAACGACGGAGGAGGGAGAGTCCTTCATTGTCGCAGAAGAAGCAAATTCTGCCAGTTGGTTCGGAACCGTGGGCAAGCATTATGGGGAGAACGTTGGCAATACTCCGGTTCGAATTGTGTTTGTGGAGATCAAGGGAATCGACGCAGGGAAGGAGGATCTGGATAAATACCGGGCAGGGGGAAAACAAGATTGAGTAGAGGCCCAAACCCGTTCGATCACAAAATTTCTACGACGGTAGTTATTTCGACTGTCTATCCTCTGGGACCAGCAGCAATTATTCTCATGCCGATGATCGTGGGTGGTGTAGTGGATGATTACGGTTTCAGCGAGCAGCAGGCGGGAATGCTTGCCTCCATGGAGGGCATGGGCCTGGTTATTGCCTCGATATTTGCCGCTTTCTGGATACGCAAGTTCTCCTGGACCAAGGCTCTTTTTGTCGGATTGCTGCTCGCTGCCGCTCTAAATATAGTCAGCGCGAACCTTAGCGACTTTACAGGCTTAACGGTTACCCGGTTTCTAGCGGGGTTTATGGGGGGAACCGTGCTTGCGGTCGCGGTGGTGGCGCTTGGTGATAATCTGGAACCGGATCGGGCTTTTGGTATCGCTCAACTTATGCAAGGCGTGATGATGTTTGTGGCATTTGCTGCGGCGCCAGGCCTTTTGGCGGCTTATAGTGTGAGCGGTTTGTATTATATGCTCGCCGCAGCCTCTCTTCTCATGATGCTGAGTTTGTTCTGGTTTCCGGACCAGGGTGTGATTCGCACTGAAACAGACGAGAAATCTACCCAGGGAAACAGTAATACGCTGCTGCTTTGGTTGGGTCTATTTTCCAGCTTTCTATTTTTTATCAACATTTTTGGTTTCTGGGCTTTTATTGAACGAATCGGCCAGGCGGTCCAACTTCCTATTGCTACCATTGGTTTTGCGCTGGGCGCGTCTCAAATTGCAGCTATCGGCGGTGCACTGGCGGCAGCGTTGGCCAGTGACCGGTACGGCCGTAGCCTGCCGCTGGTAATCGTTCTTGTCGGTCAGTCACTCGTGTTATGGGCGTTAGCTGGAAAATTCGGTGCGGTCACTTTCTTCATTGGCGTCGGTGTTTTCCAGGCGCTATTTATGGTCGCCGTTTCCTACCAAATGGGCGCCATTGCGAAAATCGATATCAAGGGGAGGTACCTGGTGATGATGACGGCGGCGCAGGGGCTGGGCGCAGCTTTTGGACCCACGATAGCCGCAGCACTGATTCGGGGTGGCAACGATTACAGGGGAATCAATTTGATGGCCGCCTTCTGCTGTTTACTCAGCATTTTAATTTTCTTTTATATTATTCGGCGCAGCCATCAGTTTGTGGCGGCCACAACGGAATAATTTTTACCCGTTCAAACACTGCAGCTATGCCCATCAAGCAAAGTCTTCGGGAGCAGAGCCGTACAGCGAATACAGTACCGTCGGTTCGGATTCACCACAACCTTTATCAAGTGCTTTGCGATATATCTTTACTGCTGTGGAGGTGATAGGCAATGGAGAATCCGTTTCTGCAGCCAGCGCCAAAGCACATTCCAGATCCTTGAGCAAACTAACGAGATGGCCAATAGGCTTATCCGGTTTCTCAATTATCCGAGGGAGAAACAGTTGAAATGGCAGTGAATCCGCCATTCCACCTTTAAACGCATCAGAAAGCTTACTTATATCGAGACCGGCATTGCTGGCCAAACGCACGGCTTCCATAATGGTTGCCATTGTCGTACCGGCTATCACCTGATTACAAAGCTTGGCAACCTGCCCTGTTCCAACTTTTCCAAAGTGAGTCAGCCTGGATGATAAGGCAGATAAAACCGGTTTTATCAACTCAATATCATCATCTTCACCACCAGCCATAATGACTAAAGAACCATTTTCCGCGCCCTTAGTGCCCCCAGATACGGGTGCATCCACCCAGCGCATACCTGATTCAGACTGTAATCTGTCTGCCATTTCACGAGTTGCATCCGGTGCAATGCTGGAATGGTCTACCAGTAATTTGTCCTGATGCGCTGAATGCACCAACCCGGATTTTCCAAACACTACTTCTTGTACTGCGGTTTTATCCAAAACACATAGCAAAACAATATCGCAGGACTGACCAAGATCAGATGCTGATTTTGCTTCTCTGGCGCCCGCTTCCAAAGCAGGGAGTATTTTTTCTCGAGTACGGTTCCAGACGGTGACAGAAAATCCTGCCTGTAATAAACGCAAGGTCATAGGCAGTCCCATTAACCCCATGCCTATAAATCCCAGTCTTACTGTTTTATTTGTCATTTCCTGTGGATTCTCACACTTAATATTACTTAGATTCAACTCGTAGGTGCAACTCCATAATTTTACAGCGGGCAAGCCGCGGCAACATCGTGGCTTATCTCACCGCCAAACAAGAGCAGCACAAACCCAGATGCGCGCGTTGGGGCACCCGGATACTATATCGCACCTTTGGTTTAAGCTTGTATATTCACTTTGTTGTTGAATCCAAGTTAGTCTTTATAGATAACCCCATGTTTCATTACAAAATCCACGGTTTCCAGGGCGGAGATATCCTTTAATGGATCACCCTTCACGGCAATGATATCAGCTAACAAGCCAACGGCTATCCGTCCTCTGTCATTCAGATCGAATAATTCAGCATTGTGAATGGTAGCACTACGGATCGCATCTGCCGTTGACTGACCCAGTTCAACATGTACTGTGAGTTCCTTGGCGTTATCACCATGGGGAAAGACTGCAGCATCGGTTCCAAGAGCTATTTTCAGACCTTTTTTCAAGGCTAACTTAAAACTCTCATCTGCTAAAGGCATAATAAATTTGCCTTTGGCTTCAAGTGCTGCGGGAATCGAAGACCAGTCTATGGATCTTGCCAAATAGAGTGTAGGGACAAGCCAGGTACCGTTCTCTTTCAAGATATCAGCAGCTTCGGATGTAAGAACAGAGCCGTGTTCAATTGAATCTATTCCTGCTTCAGATGCGGCAATAATACCTTCTGTACCATGGGCATGGGCCGCGACTTTTATTCCATGACGGTGCGCTTCGTCGGCTACTGCTTTCAGTTCTTCAAATGTCATCTGTTGCGCACCGACACTGTCCTCAAAAGACAGTACCCCGGCTGTGGCACAGACTTTAATCACTTTGGCTCCATGCTTTATTTGATAACGAACAGCTTTAACAAATTCATCAACTCCGTCCGCGGCGCCAGTAGTGAAATCGGTTTCCAGTATGCCCGGGGCGAATCCGGTAATATCACAATGACCACCTGTCACACCCAGACCGTGTCCTGAGGGGATCATATCCGGGCCCACAACCCAACCTTTATCGATCGCTTTTGACAGGGCAACATCAGAAAATCCGAAGGCGTAAATATCACGGACCGTGGTGAATCCTGCCATTAGTGTTTTCCTGGCATTGGAAACACCACGCAAGGCAAATTCACTTGGTGTAAATCGCACTGGTTCATTAACCCAACCAGGACCAATATCGAGTGTCAAATGAGTATGTGCATCCATCATTCCGGGTAACAGTGTCATATCGCCCAGATCAATAAATTCACCTTGCAGTTCTGTCGAAGGGTTAATTGCTTTGATTTTACCGTCAGTCACCACAATAACAGCTGGTGTTACATATCGACCAGTCTCCACATCCAGATAGCGCGATGCTTTGATAATTGTAGTTTCAGCATTAGATACACTTGTTATCAGTAAGAGCAATATCCCACCGATTAGCAATGAAACTTTCTTGGTAGCTAGACGACCTGCACTCATTTCAATCTCCTTCAACTGTTACTCAATATTGAGTCCAATGAAGCTTAGCAGTAAACCGAAAAAATGTTTTATGAGCCGCTGATCCATTTTTCAATCCGTTAAACACAGAATGTTGCTCCTTGAAATGCATTCATCAGACGTCTAGTATAATAAAAAAAACTTTCAGGTTATTGTCATACACATCTATAAATCCGGGGATAAGAAATGTCTGATTTAAAAAAGAAGCAACTAACACTATTGAAAGCTGCAGCATTATTACTGCTGTTTGGAACACCTTTAGTATCTGCCCAGAATACGGGCTATGAACTTGAGGAAATAATTGTCACTGCGAACAAACGTGATGAGCAATCATTGCAAGATATCGCAGGCAGCGTGCAAGCCATTTCATCACGGACATTGGAACGAACTTTGGCCGAGGGCTTCGAAGACTATATCAAACTGGTTCCCGGCCTGACTGCAGTTAGCTCCGGCCCCGGTCAAGCGCAGATTGTTATTCGCGGTGTCAATTCAACCCGGGTTATCCATACCTCAACCCAGACACGATCTTTGGCCGGGCTTTATCTTGATGAGATGCCAATTTCCCTTGCTGGATTCAATCCTGATTTGGGTGTGGTGGATGTTGAACGTATTGAAGTCCTGCGCGGTCCTCAGGGGACGCTCTATGGTTCCAGTTCCATGTCCGGCACAATTCGTGTTATTACAAAACAACCTGATACGGAGAAATTTTCAGGCCGGGTAGGTGCTGATACCTCTTTTACCAAGCACGGTGACATTAATTTCGGATTCAGAGGCTCAGCCAACATCCCGATGTCCGACAGGGTTGCTTTTCGATTCAGCGCCTACGCTACAGAAAAAAGCGGGTTCATTGATAACGTCCAGCCCGGCAATGAACAAGATGGATACAACGACGAGAGCACCATTGGGGGAAGGGCGCAAATTGCCTATTTTGGCGACAAACTGACCGCATCCGCCAGCTTGATGTACAACAAGATTGAAGCGGATGGTCGTCCGGATGAATTTGAGATAACTCCCGGTGATGACCGTTTGGGCCCTATTACCGATGAATTACAGGCGGTTAAGATTATCGACGACCCCTTTGACAGTGAGTTCCTGGGTATAAATCTTACTCTTGCTTATGATTTCGACAATGTTAATGTACTCTCGGCAACCTCTTATTTTGATATGGATTTATCAAATCGATTGGACGATACCTTCCGGGTGAAGGCGGTGACACCACTCGACCCACCATACAGCGACTTCCAGAATGTAACGAGCTATAGAACAAAGGTTCAGGAATTCCGGATTTCTTCTACCTATGATTCACCTTTGCAATGGATAGCTGGAGTTTTTTACGAAGACAACCGGCGGATATTCGACCAAACACAACCCACTCCCGGAACCAATGATTTCTTCGTGTTCCTCACTTCGATCGGTGCGTTTCCCCCTGGCATATGTGACGCCGCGCCAGCTACGTGTTTTGGTGCGGTCGCCGATTCCGTTTTTGACGGCACAGAAGCCGTAAGGACTGAACAGATTGCCTTCTTTGGCGAGGCCACTTACAGCTTTACAGATGCGCTAAGACTAAAGCTCGGCTTCCGTTGGTTCGATTACGAAAATGATGTATCTATCCTTGCCGCCGGCGCAGCTAATGGCGGAGTTTCACTCGATGAGGATATTCTCAAAGAGAATGACTGGGTACCCAAAGTTGAAGTGTCGTATGACGTAGGCGATGACCACATGATTTATGCGCTTTATTCCGAGGGCTTTCGGCTGGGTGGGATTAACGGTTTTATCCCGCCTGTATGTAATGAACAGCTTGCTGAATTGGGGACATCCGTGGGGGCGCCATTTGAGTCGGATAGCCTAACCAATTATGAAGTGGGCGCCAAAACTTCCTGGTTGAACAATCATCTGACGGCCAATTTCGCCTTGTACAGGATCGATTTTGAAGATATTCAATCACAAATAAATCTTGACTGCGGATTTTTCCATAGATTCAATGCAGGCAAGGTGCGAAACATAGGTATTGAAGCAGATTTTGCCTATCAGGCCAGTGACGCATTAAGTCTGCGCTTTGGCTTCTCTTACGTGGATTCGGAAGTAAAAAATGCTGTTCCAGGTTTGAACAGCGATGGAGATGAGCCACCCTATGTACCAGAGTTCACGGCATCAGGTTCCATTGAGTATGGTGTTCCAATCTGGAGTGGTTTTGGTTACATCCGTAGCGACCTCAGATATGTGGGTAGCAGCGGCAATGAGTTTTCTTCGCGCGCTACAACGCTGCAGCTTGATAGCTATACCATCGTCGATCTCATCCTGGGTTATGAGTTTGATGCATGGACATTGAACCTTTTTGCTAAAAACCTTTTTGATGAAAGGGTCGTGACAAATATTGACCCTGATCGAGTACAGCCGCCCCAGTTTACCCGCGGCAGACCCAGAACAATAGGTGTTAGTATCAATAAAAATTTCTAGTTGAGCTTAAAAATAGTCCAAGCTCGTTGGCGTCAATAGCGGATTAAACGCAAAGCAGCAAAATCTATTTCATGATGAAATTATTCCTTGTTTGCAGCCTTGCGTTTATTTTGGTCACGTTCAATTACACAACCATGGCAGAAGAAAATTTACCGCAAGGAAAGGTCCATCATCTGGTGGTTTTCTGGTTAATAAAACCAGGTGATTCCGATGATCGTGCAGCCCTCATTGACGCGACTAAATCGTTCAGAAAAATTCCCGGGGTTCTTTCGGTCTCTGCCGGTCTGGCCTTATCCGGCGATCGCGCAGTTGTAGATGATTCTTTTGATGTCGCAATCACCATTACCTTTGAAGACGAAGCTGCATTGGCAAGCTACCAGAATCACCCCATTCATGTGGAAGCAAAGGAAGAGATGCTTAAATCTCTTGTCGATAAATTCATAGTTTACGATTTCATTGACTAGCATACTGTCACACTCAAATTGTTTTGCCACATCTTCCACTGCTTTATCAATGGCTTTTTTCCTTTCGATATAAGATAAATATCTGTTATGCGGTTATCATCTGAACATGGACGGCGCTCACCAAGCCGGCTTTTCTGCACACGCTCGAGTATTCGGCTGACAGTCGGGCGCATGATAGCCGTATGCTCAACTAAATCAGTTACACTCAAACGTTAGCAGAGACTTGCTCAATGCTCTGACGATAATGCTTCAAGCCAAGGCCGAGTAATAACACCGCAATCGGAGCCGTCAGTACAATCATCAGCGCAATGGAATATCCTACGTATTCATCTCCGGCAAACACATAATCAGTAAATAACGCAACAGAGGTAGGACCGAGGGTTAATCCGATTAGATTGATAACAAACTGATATAGGGCGGATACCTGGGCTCGCATCCGGTTTGGAGTTATTACTTGTAATGCTGCTGGCCCGATCCCAAAAGTCATTGACCAAAGTAAAGTCGCTGGAATCATTAGATATAAAGATGACCATGCGTCATCAAAAAAATAGGCGAGCGGACCGATCCCTATCATCAATGCCGCAGCAATCATAACGGTTCGCATATTCGCATCCACATAACCTCTGCGGCGGAGATGATCCGCAATCCAACCAGCACCAACTACACCAATGGTACCGAAAATCAATACGACCAACCCAAATCTGGCTCCAACCATTCCAGGCGTCCAGCCATGTACCCGGATAAAATAGGTCGGTGTCCAGGACAAGATGCCATAACCCATCAATGACATGATGGAAAAACCAAAGAAGTGAAACAAAAATGTCCGCCGATTTTTGTCCATAAATTTAAACATTTCCCCCACAGAAACACCCTTTTTACCCGCATCGCCCAGACCTCTTCTGAGTGGTTCCTTAACTGTCAATAAAACCACTAACGAAACAATTACTCCCGGCGGTCCAACACAAAAAAAGACCATTTGCCAGGGTCGAACGACTCCTATTACCGGCAAGGAAACATCACCCATATTCATCGCCAAATCGATAACCCACCCCCCCACGATAAGGGCCAGTCCCGATCCTAGAAAGGCGCCCCCCGAAAACAAACTGATGGCGCGAGATAATTTGTCAGGAGGAAAATAATCACTGATTAATGAATAGCCAGGTGGTGTTAACGCAGCTTCTCCCACGCCCACACCCATCCTGGCCAGAAATAGAAAAAGAAAATTCCTTGCCAGACCACAGGTAAAAGTCATCAGACTCCATAACGCAATACCGTAGACTATGATGGACCGACGATTTCCCCGATCTGCCCAATACGCTATAGGCAAACCCATAAAGGTATAAAACAGTGCAAATGCCAGTCCCTGTAAGAGACTGATCTGGGTGTCTGTGATCTGTAAGTCTGCACGCACCGGCCCGATAATTAAATTGAGAATTTGCCGGTCAATGAATGAAAAGGTGTAAGCAACCATCAGTATCGTGACCACATACCAGGCATAGGCCGCGTTGGGATATGGCGGGGAGTTGGTCGCGGAGGCGGATTTTATATCCGCATTTAAAATTTCTTTTTGAATTTTCCTGGCCTATTTTCTGTGAAACCAGGTCAATGTGTCCAGGGTATGTTTTGAAGGAATGTATTCTGCACCGACCCAATCCGCATAGCCCAATTCATCAATCTTGTTGAATATCTCTGTGAAATTAATTTCACCTGTTCCCGGTTCATGCCTGCCTGGTGAGTCGGCAAATTGAATGTGTCCTATTAAGGAAAGATATTTTTCCAATGCCTTTTCGATTTTTTCTTTCATCCTGTGCCGGTGATAAATATCAAATTGTATTTTTACTTTTTCAGAGTTCATGTTTTCTATCACCTCTGCCGTTGAACTCAATGTTTGCAGCAAGTAATCTGGAACATCAAACCCATTTACCGGTTCCACCATCACAGTTACCCCCAATGGATCTAATACATCAACGGTGTATTCCAGGTTTTCTATCAGCGTATCGAGATGATCCCGCACTTCTTTATTGCTATCAATCTTGCCGGTAAGAACATTAACCCGCCTATTTCCCAGTGCGTCGACATAGGCTAATGCTTGTCTCACTCCATTCTGAAAATCCTGCTTTCTGTCTGGGTCGCAAGCCAGGCCTCTTCCACCCTGAATCAGATCACCAGCGGGTAGATTAAATAACACAACTTCCACTCCGGCAGATTTAACGGCGGTTGCTATTTGTGCTGCTGGCACATCATATGGAAATTGAATATCGACGCCGGTAAACCCGGCCTCTGCAGCAATTCTAAATCTATCGAGAAAGGGGTATTCCTGCAACATCATGCTGACATTTATTGAAAATTTTGGCATGTCGAGCAGCTTCGGCAAAAAACCTATAACAATCTATGCTTTAGTCCGGGTTCGACCTGGATGCGTGGTTGCACCAAGGTTTGCTGGACCGACTACTTTCGAGTAACGGTACAGAGCACCATAACTGAAGCCATGATCATGGGGCTTCCATGCTTGTCTGCGTGTGTTGAAATTTTCCTCTGAAATGTTCACGTTGATACTTCCCTGATCGGCATCGATCGAAATCTTGTCGCCGTTCTGCAATAAGGCGATGGGACCACATTCTGCTGCTTCTGGACAAGCGTAGCCAATGCACATCCCTCGAGTAGCGCCGGAGAAACGTCCATCTGTCAGTAGCGCCACTTTCTCCCCCATCCCCTGCCCGTAGATCAGGGCTGTTACTCCCAGCATCTCCCGCATACCAGGACCTCCTTTGGGCCCCTCATTACGTATCACGATGACATCACCTGCAGAATAAGCACGGCTTTTGACCACTTCCATGCATTCTTCCTCATTTTCAAATACCAGGGCCTTGCCGTGGAAAATCCTTGATTTCAAACCAGCTACTTTTATCAGTGCGCCTTCAGGACAGAGGTTACCCTTCAATACGACAACACCGCCTGTCGGCAGGATCGGAGCATCGGTTGGAAAAACAATATCCTTGTCTACCTCCCCTGCAGATACGACGTTCTGGGCAAAGGTTTTTCCGGTCACGGTCAGACAATCGCCATGAAGATAGCCACCATCCAGCAATGCTTTATACACAATCTGTGCGCCACCTATCTGGTGCATATGATAGGCCAGATACTTTCCCCCGGGTTGCATATTGGCGATCAGCGGTGTTCGTTTAAATACCTCGGCAACATCATCCAGGCTAAACCGAATGCCCGCTTCATTAGCAATTGCCGGGATATGCAAGGCAGCGTTGGTTGACCCCCCAGTTGCAGCAGTCACAGCACAGGCATTCTCGATACTTTCGATGGTAATCAAATCAAGCGGTAGTGGTCCGCCCTCTTCCAAAATGCGTACAACTGCCTCGCCGCTCCGGTATGCCAGCGCTGAACGTTGAGAATAAACCGCAGGCATCATGGACGTGCCGAGTAAAGCAAGTCCGAGAGCCTCCGAGACCATCGCCATCGTGTTGGCGGTAAACTGTCCAGGACAGGATCCAATAGTCGATACCGTGCAATGTGCCAGGGTATCCAAATCTTCAGGGGACATATCACCAGCGAGGCAGGCGCCTACGCCTTCATATGCCTCGATCATATTAACCTCTTTACGCTGGTGGATGCCGGGTAACATGGATCCGCCATACATAAATACAGATGGCAAATTACAACGAATCAAGCCCATCATGAGACCGGGTAAGGTTTTGTCACAACCGCCAAAGGCCACCAGACCATCGTAACAATGGGCCCGGGCGACGATCTCTATACTGTCCGCGATAATCTCCCGTGACAACAAACTGAATTTCATTCCCTCATGGTTCATTGATAAACCATCAGACACCGAGATAGTCGTGAACTCGCGAGGGATCGCGCCAGCAGCATAGATACCATATTTAGCATGCAAGGCCTGTTGCCCCAGCCCCATTGAACAGGGCGTCACCTCACCCTGGGTCGTAGCCACACCGATAAATGGCTTTTCTATCATTTCATCATCAAGACCGGTAGCCCGCAAAAACGCTCGATGAGTCGTCCTGTCTATGCCATCAGTGACTGTTCGCGAAATTAGTTTGTTTGATTTTTCTGACATTGTTACAGGAATTTACCGGTCTGGCTCAGGTAATAAATACATGATTTTCTTTCAGTAAATATGACCAAATTCAAGTAAATTATCAAGCTTTATTTGTTGTTATGACCTTGATGAAGCCTCCTGTAGCATTGAATTGCATTGAATATTGAGAGGCGGCACGCGGTGAGCTGTACACCATTCCTCCCGCTGGGTATGACCTCGACGAACTCGGGCAGTGGGTGAAGAGCAGCGACGAGGCGGTCATGCATGCGATCATGACGGTGTTCGAGAAGTTCGACGAACTCGGCAGCGCCCGGCAGGTGTTCCAATGGTGGTGTCGTCAGGGTCTGCAGTATCCGGTTCGTCACTTGCGCTCGCGAATTCACCCGGTGGCGTGGCTGGCGTCGAAATATGCGATGTTTCTGCGCACCCTGCATAACCCGATCTTTACCGGTACCTGTGTGTTCGGACGCACCAAGGCCATCGTCACCGATCCCCGCCAGGGGCCATTCAATGCCGAACAGGCGGCGCACGAACTGGGCGGGGCGATGGGCACGGTGCATCGATGGCTTGGGACGGACTATTGGCCGGCCAACAACTCACCCCGGGCGCGCCCTGGCGGATCGTGCTCACCGATGAAGTCCGCGACCGGCTGGCAGGTACGCAGGCGCCCGAGGGTTGGGTGGGAGTGACCGAGGCTGCCCGGCGCCTTGGTGTGTCGAAACCGCTCGTTACTTACTGGGTCAAATCGGGTAAACTGGCGGCCAGGCGGGTCACTGCGGGTAAGCGGAAATGCTGGAGAATCGATATAGAATCAGCAACTTGCGGCCTACAAATCGACATCTTTGACCAATGAGTGACGCTCAATTCCAGGAGGACGTAGTATGCAACCATCTACGGCTTTCTCAGGGTCCGCTGTGAGACTTGCCAGGACGAGAGGCTGGTGGTGTTCATCAAGCAAGGGAAATACGCGGGCACGGTGACCTCTGCGATGTGGTCACCCTCGGCCAAGGCGAGCATTGCGCTGGCGTCATTGGAGGCGCCGCTCGGTCATCCGTTGCCGACGGATGACGGTCCTGCATACAGATACCCGATCCCTCTTTCGATCTTGAACTCCAAACAAGCACGTCTTTTGTGAACCGATCCAAACATTACCTGGACCCTCTGCTCAGGCCAGCATCCATCGCTGTTGTCGGCGCCAGCGAACGACCGGACTCGGTCGGCCGACAAACCATGGAAAACCTGTTGACCGGCCGGTATCCGGGCAAACTCTACGCAGTAAACCCAGCTTATCAATCGGTTTGCGGAGTTCCGTGTTTCTCTGACCTTGTTTCCCTGCCCGAAAACGTCGACCACGTCGTACTTACGGTGGGTGACACCCACATCGAGGCTGCATTGGACGACGTCATCACCCACGGCGCAAAAGCCGCCACCATGATGTCCAATCTGGTACTCGCGGGTGATGCAGAATCCTTGCTGCGCGAGAGGGTGGCGAAGAAAATTGCCTCCACCGGCCTGATCGTCTGCGGCGCCAACGGCATGGGATTCTACAATTTTTGTGACGGCATCTGGGTCTGCGGCTGGGACACCCGGGACAACCACGTCCGTGGAGGCAACGTGACGCTGATCAGCCATTCAGGCTCCGGTA
>SMVB01190457.1_pt1 | contig 16845 bp, 12 predicted proteins | sample 2456461 | NCBI WGS metagenome assembly SMVB01 (sample SAMN11095934, study PRJNA526329) | marine sediment metagenome | biome: Marine sediment; feature: Surficial sediment; material: Deep marine sediment; isolation source: Hadal surficial sediment | place: Pacific Ocean | collected 2014-05 | depth...
CTACCGACTCGACGCCGTGTACCGCACGGGTCATCATGGTCCCGAGATCGTGCCGCCGACCGGTGCCGGCTTTCGCGCCTTCGAGTTCGAGGCGCCGGCAGCGGGTGAATCGACCGTCGTGTTCGAAAAAGACGGCCTTCGGGTGACGATGTTCCGGGTCGATCATGCCCCGGTGGTGCCCGCCGTTGGCTATCGCTTCGATTATCAGGGTCGCTCGATCGTGATCAGCGGCGATACCAAGAAGAGCGCAAACCTGGCGCGTTTCGCGACCGGCGTCGATCTGCTCGTTCATGAGGCCCTTGCGCCCGAGCTGATGGGCCTGATTCAAGACGCGGCCGAAGTCGTCGGCAACGAAGCCCTCTCGAAGATCGCCGTCGATGTACTCGACTACCATACGAGTCCGATCGAGGTCGCCGAACTCGCAGAATCGGCTGGCGTGGGGCATCTGCTCTACTATCACGTCCTACCGCCGATGCCGATTCCCGGTCTCGCATCGGTCTTTCTGGATGGCGTGAAAGATGTGTACGGCGGGCCGATCACCTTGGGGCGGGACGGAACATCTTTCTCCTTGCCCGCCGGTCGCGAAGAAATTCTCGAGATCCGAAGGTGATCGGGTGAAGGAGATCGGGTGTAGCGGCGTGAAAAAAACGAAGCGCAGAGGGAGTATCAGATCATCATGAGCGTGCTTGCGGGTGTCCGCCGCGATTTCGAAGTCGTCAGGTCCCTCTTTCCGATCGCTCTAGGCACGCGCAAGGCAGCGCCCGAGAAGGAGATCGACTACTCGGATTTTCTCGACATCCATTTTCGACGTCGCGCCAATCGCCCCGTCCTGATTGGCGAATCGGGGAGCATGACCTGGGGCGAGCTCGATGCTTTTGCCAATCGAATCGCCCATTGGGCACTTTCCGAGGGGCTCTCGCGGGGGGATGTCGTCGCGCTCTTGATGGAGAATCGACCGGAATTCATCGGCATCTGGCTGGGTCTTTCTCGAATCGGCGTGATTTCCGCGTTCATGAACACGAACCTGACGGGCGAAAGGCTCGCTCATTGCATGAGAGAGGCTGAGGCGCGCCACTGGATCGTAGGCGTCGAGATGGCCGAGGCGGCGGCTTCCGCCATCACCGAGCTTGCCGAGCGGCCGCAGATTCTGGTCGCGGGCTCGATCGCTACGCCCACCCTGGATTCGGCCGCCATTCCCAGCTCCCTTTCCGAGGTCACCGCCGATGTCCGGGCCTTTGACGAACTTCATGCACGACAATCGGCGGAGGCCGTCGACCCGGCTGTGCGAGCGGGACGGCGTGGGGCTGACGGAATTTTCCTGATCTACACCAGTGGCACCACCGGTCGCCCCAAGGCCGCCCGGATCAGCCATACGAAGGCGATCCTGACGGGCATCGGTTCGTGGAAGTCGCTGGGACTGACTCCGAATGATCGAACCTATTGCTGCCTGCCCCTCTATCACAGCGCGGGCGGCATGATGTCGGTCGGCGGCGCGCTGCTCTCGGGTGGCACCTTGGTCATCGCGCGTCGGTTCTCTGCCAGGCGATTTTGGAGCGATTGTGCACAGCATGACGTGACATCCTTCCAATATATTGGAGAGCTGTGTCGCTACCTGCTCAATTCGCCGCCGCATCCCGATGAGCAACGTCATCGGATCCGGTGTGTGATCGGAAACGGTCTGCGACCGGAGGTCTGGGAGCCGTTTCAGAAGCGGTTCAAGATTCCCCGAATCGTCGAGTTCTATGGTGCGACGGAGGGCAATCTCGCGCTGATCAACATCAGCGGAAAGGTCGGCGCGGTCGGGCAGTTTCCGGGCTTTTTGCGGAAGGCGATCGGAATCGAATTGGTGCGCTTTGACATTGAATCCGAAGAGATCGTGCGGGCTGCCGATGGGTTCTGCGAGCGGTGCGATTTCGACGAGGCCGGAGAGCTTCTGATCAAGATTACCAAGACAGCTCGTTTCGAGGGCTATACCAGCGAGAGCGCGACGGAAAAGAAGGTGCTGCGAAACGCCTTCGAAGAGGGAGACGCCTATTTCCGAAGTGGCGATCTGCTGCGTCTCGACTCGGAGGGATTTTTCTTTTTCGTCGATCGCATCGGAGACACCTTTCGTTGGAAGGGCGAGAACGTTTCGACGAGCGAGGTCGCAGAGGTGGTCTCGTCCGCGGTGGGAATCGAAGAAGCCAACGTATACGGTGTGTCGATCTCTGGAACCGATGGACGGGCCGGCATGGCGGCGCTCGTGACGAATGGTGATTTCGACATTGCCGTCCTCAACGGCGTGGTCGAAGAGGGTTTGGCTTCCTACGCTCGGCCCATTTTCGTCCGAATTCTTCAGCAGATGGAGATCACGGGAACCTTCAAACAGCGAAAGGTCGAACTGGTACGGGAGGGCTTCGATCCCTCCAGGCTTTCGGATCGACTGTATTTTCGAGATCCCGAGAAGGGGCAATACGTCCTGCTCGACGCCAGCGCCTTCGAGCGCATCGAATCCGGGCAGATTCGGCTCTGAGCCTCTGGCCCTCTCGGCCCAATCGATTCTACTTGGCCCTATTGGCATCATGCGTGCCAATATGCGATCGTCCGAGTTCGCCCGCCTCGCCTGTTCTGCTCAGGAGGATCCGTCGTGTCCGATGTCTATCGCATTTTCGGGATCGAACTCTCGCCCTTCTCGGTCAAGGTCCGTTCCTATTTTCGCTACAAGCAGATTCCACATCAATGGATCGTCCGCAACGCCGAGACGATGGCCGACTATCAGAAATACGCGAAGATTCCGATCATTCCCCTGGTGGTAACGCCCGACGGAAAGGGCATCCAGGACTCGACGCCGATCATGCAGGCGATGGAGTCGCTCTTTCCGGACCCGACCACGCACCCGAGCGACCCGATTTCGAATTTCGTGTCCTTGTTGCTCGAGGAGTTCGGTGACGAGTGGGGCAACAAATGGATGTTTCATCTGCGTTGGGCGCGGGAGGAGGATCGGCTGAGCGCGGGCGGTCGAATCGCCAGCGTGATGGCGCCCAAGGGAGACGAAAAGGCACGGCTTGCGGTTCGCACCCAGATCATCGAACGAATGACCGGCCGGGTCTTCTTCGTCGGGTCGAATGAAGTGACCGCTCCCCAGATCGAACAATCCTTCCTCGACGCGATCGCGCTATTGAATACCCATCTCGCGAATCGACCCTATCTCTTCGGCGGGCGTCCGGCCTTCGGAGACTTTGGGCTGTGGGGACAGATCTACAACGCCTGGACCGATCCGACCGCCGCAGCCTGGATCGAAGGCGGCGCGCCGAACGTCCTCGACTGGATTCATCGCATGCTCTATCCGCGCGCCGAAGGCGACTTCGAAAACTGGGCGAGTGTCGAGTCCACGCTCGCGCCCTTTCTGGCAGGGCAGGTGGGCGCGCTCTTCTGCCCCTGGACGGAGGCGAATGCGGCCGCGATCGGCGCGGGCGAGGACGAGTTCAGCGTCGAGTTGGACGGCAAGACGTTTACCCAGAAACCGCAGAAATATCATGCGAAGTCGCTTCGCGCGATTCGCGAAAAATACGCGAAGGCGCCGGACAAGGCTGCGCTCGACCCCGTCCTCGAAGCCGCGGGTTGTCTCCGGGCCATGCAGGGTGAATCGCAATGATCGATCTCTATACATCGCCGACGCCGAACGGACACAAGGCCTCGGTCACACTCGAAGAACTCGAAATTCCCTACGAAGTCCACGCCATCGATCTGGCCGCGAATACCCAGAAGGAAGACTGGTTTCTGAAGCTGAACCCGAACGGGCGAATTCCGGTCATCGTCGACCCGGAAGGTCCGGATGGAAAGGACTTCGCCGTCTTTGAAACCGGCGCGATCATGATCTATCTGGCGGAGAAGACCGGCCGGCTGTTGCCGAGCGATCGCCGGGGTCGGAGTCGCACGCTGCAATGGCTGATGTTCCAGATGGGCGGAATTGGGCCGATGATGGGCCAGGCCAACGTTTTCTATCGATACTTTCCGGAGAAGATCCAACCCGCCATCGATCGCTACCAAAACGAATCTCGGCGTCTCTTTGAAGTCCTCGAGCGAGGCCTCAGTGACAGCGAATGGCTGGTCGGCGACGAGTTTACGATCGCGGATATCGCCAACTGGTGTTGGGTCCGGACCTATAAATGGTCGGGTGTTTCGATCGAAGGCCTGCCGAACCTGCGTCGCTGGCTCGACGCGATTCGCGCTCGGCCGGGCTGCCAACGTGGCATCGAGGTTCCGTTCAAGGTCAAGAATCTGATCAAGGACGAAGAAGCTGCAAAGAGATTCGCGGAAAGTGCCCAGAAAACCCTGCAGCGCTAGTCGGGCTCGAAAAAGGAATCCCCCCATGAAGCTTGCCATTGGCGCCATGACCTTCGGACCACGGGTCCGGCTCAATCTCGATCTGATCAAGCACGCGGAGAAGCTCGGCTTCGATTCGGTCTGGACCGCCGAGGCCTACGGCAACGATGCCGTCACGACAGCGACCTGGATCGCGGCGAAGACCGAGACGATCAACGTCGGCACGGCAATCATGCAGATCCCTGCACGCACACCGGCGATGGCCGCGATGACGGCGACGACACTGAATCAGCTTTCAGGCGGACGCTTCAAGCTGGGGCTCGGACCGTCGGGACCGCAGGTCGTCGAGGGCTTTCACGGTGTGCCCTATGGCAAGCCGCTGACCCGGACGCGCGAATATATCGAGATCATCCGCCTGATCTGGGCGCGTGAGAAGCCGCTCGAATTTTCCGGCACCGAATATCAGATTCCCTGCAAGGGGGAGGGCACAACGGGCCTCGGCAAGCCGCTCAAGAGCATTCTGCACGGCGATACCTCGATCCCGATCTATACGGCGGCGATCAGTCCAAATGGCCTCGCCTGTGCGGCCGAGGTCGCGGACGGGGTGATTCCGATGATGTGTGATCCGGAACGCTACGACGAGATCCTGAAGCCGCATCTCGAAAAAGGTTTTGCCAAGGCGACAGGCCAGAAGAGCCTCGAGAACTTCGACGTGATGACGTCATGTACGGTCATCATCAGCGACGACGTCGAGAAGGCGATGGCACCCGTGAAGGCTGGTCTCGCCCAGTACATTGGCGGCATGGGCGCGCGCAACAAGAACTTCTACAACGATTATGTGAAACGCCTCGGCTTCGAGGAGGCGGCGATCGAGATTCAGGATCTGTACCTGGCTGGGAAGAGACCGGAGGCGATCGCAGCAGTGCCGAATGCATTGGTCGATGCCGTGCATCTCGTCGGCGGCAAGGACAAGATTCGCGATCGCTTGCAGGCCTGGAAGGAAGCCGGGAAGCGAGGTGAGGTCGGCACCATGCTGCTGGGTGCGATGCAGCCCGAGGCGCTGGAACTCGTGGCGGAGGAAATCCTCTAGATCCTGACGCTGCGCAGCGGATCGCGGTCCGGCGTGGCCGACTTCTTGCGAGTGAAAAGCTCTTTCAGGTCTTCGAGTACGATGTAGGCGCTCGGCACCAGAAAGAGCGAGATGGCCGACCCGAACACGACGCCGAATCCGAGCGACGTGGCCATCGGGATCAAGAACTGGGCGGAAACGCTGGTCTCACGCAGGATCGGGGCCAGCCCGACGAAGGTCGTGATCGAGGTCAGAACGATCGGCCGGAAGCGTGCGACGCCCGCCTCGCGAACGGCCTCTTCGATTCCGATCCCCATGTCGCGCCGCTGGTTGATGTAATGGACGAGTACCAGGCTCGAGTTGACGACGACGCCCGTCAAGGCCACGAACCCGAAAATCGACATCATCGAAAAATTGAAGGTCTGATCCGTGAAGATCTCGCGTGTAAAATACATGAACCAATGTCCGAAGATGGCCCCGACGAGTCCAAATGGGATCACCGCCATGATGATCAGGGGCTGGACATACGATCGGAGTGGGACGGCCAACAGCGAGTAGATCACCAACAGCGCGATGATGTAGTTCTTGAAGAGCCCGACGATGCTCTCGTTCTGTTCCGCCTGGGCGCCTTCGAGTGAGTGGGTCAGACCGGGATAATCGGCCGCGAGAAGCGGAAGAAACGTTTTTTCGAGGTCGGCGATGACATCCCCGGCGGCGACTTGTCTGGCGTCGACGTCCGCGGTCACATTGATGACCCGCTGGCGATTGCTGCGCTTGATCGTTGCGTATCCACGTCCGAGTTCAGCTCGGGCCACGGCGTAGAAGGGGACTTCGCCGCCATCGGACGTGCGAATTCGCAGATTTTCGAGATCGGTCAGGGACCGACGCGCGCTCTTCGGGTAGCGGACCATCACTCGGATGTCGTCGCGACCGCGCTGAATGCGCTGGGCCTCCTCGCCATAGAATGCCTGGCGAACCTGTTTCGAAAGATCGTCGAGGGTGAGCCCAAGCGATTGGGCGGCTGGCAGGATGCTGAGCTTGATCTCCTGTTTGCCTTCGCGAAAGGAGTCGTTGATGTCGGATACGCCATTGTACTCGCTCAACTTTTGTTTCAGACGGTCGGCGGCCTCGCGCAATTGATCGACGTCGTTGGCTCGGAGCTGGATGTCGATCGGGTCGCCCGCGTTGAAGAGATCGGCGCTGAATGTCAACTCGACGACGCCTGGAATCGCAGGCGTGAGGCTTCGCCAGCGTCGCTTGATCTCGGCGGCGCTGATCGGGCGTTGATCGCCGGATTGGATCGCGATGCTGACCTCGGCTGCGTGGCTACCCATCGAGCCCGCGGTGTCGCCCGGGCCGACGCCGCCGCTCATCGGCTGCTCCCCGATCGACATCAGGACGTGCTTGATCAGCGACTCGCCGTCGACTTCGAGACCTTCGTCGTCCAGCTGAGCCTGTAGTCGATGGGCGGATTCGAGCAGTAGGCGAGCGGCGCGTTCCGTCGCCTCGACCGGCGTTCCCTGTGGCATGACCAGCGAGGCCGTGACGTAGTCGCTTTCGATCGGGGGGAAGAACGAAAAATTCATCTTGGCGGAGCCGATTCCCCAAACACCCGTGGCCAGCGCGATCGCGAGGATGCCGACGCCGCCTGCAATGACCGAATAGCGTTGGCTGAGTGCACGATCGAGCATGGGTCGATACCGATCGTGTGCGAAGCGACTCAAACTCGTCGCCATCCGTGTTTGGAAGCGATTCCAACTCGCTCGGAACGAATTCTGTCGTTCGCTCTCGGCCGGATCGCTCCAGCTCATGTGTCCGAGATGTGCCGGGAGCACGAGCTGCGATTCGATGATCGAGAAGATCAGACATAGAACGGCGGAGAGGCCGATCACGCCGAAGATCTGTCCCATGATGCCGGGCGCATAGATCATCGGTCCGAACGCGACGATCGTCGTCAGAACCCCGAAGATGACGGGAACCGCGACCTCGTGTGCGCCCGCGATCGCCGCCTCGAGGGGATCTTCCGCGTTCTCCTGATGTCGGTGGATGTTCTCGCCGACTACGACGGCGTCGTCGACGAGCAACCCGAGAACCATGATGAAAGCGAAGAGCGAGATGACATTGATCGAGATACCCGCGATCGGGAAGAAGAAGAGCGCGCCGAGGATCGACAAGGGCACGCCCAGGCTGACCCAGATCGCGAGTCGGAGTCGGAGGAAGAGCGCGAGGACGACGAAGACCAGAACGAACCCGCTCAGTCCGTTCTTGATCAGGATGTTCAGCCGATCTTGAAGTTGGCTGCCCGCATTCCGCCAGGTCGTGAGGGTGAGGCCCTGCGGAAGCCGGCTGCCCAACTCGTCGACATGGCTCAGCACGGAACCGACGAGATCGAGGACCCTCTGGTCACCGACTCGGAAGACCTTGATGCTGACGGCCGGGTTTCCGTCGAAGAAGGCGTAGCGGTCCGTCTCGTCGAAGCCATCCACTACGCGCGCCACATCCGAGAGCAGAAGTCGCGTGCCGTCCGACTCTGTTCGGAGCACGATCTGCTCGAATTCCGGTCCGGTATACGCCTGGCCCTTCGTGCGCAGAAGGATTTCGCCTCCGGTCGTCTTGATCGATCCGCCCGGACGATCGAGTGAGCCGCGCCGAACGGCGGCGACGACCTCGTCGAAGGTCAGCCCGAAACGTTGCAGGGTCTCTTCAGCGACCTCGATCGAAATTTCATAGTCCCGCGCGTTTCGTAGCTCCACCTGCGTCACGTTGGGGAGGCCTGAAATCGAGTCGCGAATTCGTTCGCCGAAAACCTTGAGCGTCTTCTCGGAGGCATCCGCGCTGATCGCGATCTGGAGAACCGTACGTTTGACTTCGAGATGGCTGACGATCGGCTTCTCAGTCTCGACGGGAAAGGTCGTGATCGAATCGACTGCGTTCTTGATTTCGGACAGGGCACGGTCGACCGGGTAGCCATCCATCAGCTCGGCGCTGACACCGCACGCGCCCTCGGCTGCGGAGGAGGTGATCTTTTCGATGCCATTGATTCCGTTGATCTCCTCCTCGATGCGAATGCAGACGCCCTGTTCGACCTCCTCGGGGGCGGCGCCGAGGTAGACGACCCCGATCGCGATCACATTGACGTCGATATCTGGAAAGGTTTTCTGCTGGATGCTAGGCAGGCTCACGAGGCCGCCGACCGCCATCAGCGCCATCAACAGGTTGGCCGCGACGTGGTTTCGCGCGAACCAGGCGATCACCCCGTTCACTGGAGCGCCTGGCCGGGCTCGTGAGCTTGCTCGGCGAGACCGCTACTTTTCTGGCCGCCCTCCTCGCTGTCGAGGACCCGGACCCGCATGCCGTCGATCACCGCCTCGAGCGCCGAGATGCAGACGCGGTCGCCCTCGGCGAGTCCCGCCCCGAGAATTACATTCTCCCGCTCGATGCGGAGGATTTTTACGTCTCGAAACCGGATCCGGTCTTCGGCATCGACGATGTAGACGCGATCTCCCGGGCGCAACGCGTCTCGCGGAAGGACGAAGGCGCGAGCGATGGATCGACCTTCGATTTCCGCTTTGACGAAGAGACCAATGGCGAGTGGAGCCGTGGGTCTCGCCTCGGGGTCCCCTTCCAAGCCGAAGGGGTCGGACACCCGGGCCACGAGATGGACCATTCGGCTGCGCGGATCGAGTTCGGCTTCCGTACGCACGAGCGTCGCTTCCCAGCGATGAGGACGGCCGGCGAACTCGGCCGAGAGCACGACGCGCGCGCCGAGCCGGTCCGTGGACTCGGTCGTTTCGTCTCGGCTTCTCGGCCCCAGCGGCACGTCGAGATAGGCCAACTCGCGGTCGGGCACGGGCAGCCGGATTTCGGCATAGTCGACGGCATAGAGCGTGGCGATCACTGCGCCACGGGCTACGAACTGGCCGACGTCGACCTGCTTGCTTCGAACGCGCCCGCGGTAGGGGGCCGTGAGTTCCGTGCGCGCCAGGTCGCGGGCGGCGCGTTCGAGTCGGGCCCGGGCCTCTTGAAGACTGGCCTCCGCCACCCGGAAGCTGTTCTCGGCGTCATCGATTCGGGACTGACTCGCGACCGAGCGGTCGGCGAGTCGACGCTGGCGGTCGAGTTCCTTTTTGGCCCGACCGTGTTCGCTCCTGGCGCGGGCCACCGCAGCCCGACTGGTTTCGCGACCGACGAGATAATCGGCCTGATCGATGCGGGCAAGAACGTCCCCGCTCTCGAAGAATCCGCCCGCGACCAGCGAGGGCGAGATCCAGAGCACTTCTCCGGAGACCTGCGGAATCAGATCGCTCTCCGTCCGCGGCGAGACCGTTCCGTGGGCGGTCACCGAAAATTGGTAGGGCACCGGTTCGGCCAGCGTGATCCGCACCAGGGGCACCGCGTTTTGCTGGACGCGGTCTTCCGGCGTTCGGCGCACGAGAAAGAGCATCAACACCACCACGGCGGCGGCCGCCAGGATTCCGAAGGGCAGCATTCTCGAAGAGCGCATCAGGTCCCGACGTGGCTCACGCGTTGGCGGCGCTCAGAGGCTGACTCCATGTAAAGCGGATCGAGGGCGTCCCCCAGGCGAATCCGGGCGGGTGTTTGTAGTTGTCTGGGCAATTTTTGGCGCATCCACAAGGTCGCCGATCGGCGAACTCATCCTGGGGGCACGGAGCCCCGAAAGGCTAGAATCCATCTGACGCTGTGTCAAATTTGAACTCAGGTGCGATGCGGAGTCTACGGTGTGGCGAGATTTCACTAGACTGCGGTCGAGGAGAGATCGCATGCCCGCTGAGACGAAGCCGACCGAGAAAACCCGCACGGCCTATAGGACCTGCCCTCTATGCGAGGCGACTTGCGGGGTTGCGATCGAGATCGAGGGCGACCGGGTGGTCCGGGTTCGAGGCGACAAAGAGGATCCCTTCAGCCGCGGTTTCATCTGCCCCAAGGGATCCACCCTGGGCGAACTCCACCATGACCCCGACCGGTTGCGGACGCCTCTGGTCCGCCGAGATGGTCGACTCGAGGAGGCGACCTGGGAGGAGGCCTTCGCCGAGATCGATCGAAGGCTCACGGGGTTCTTCGAGGAGCACAGCCGCCAAGCCCTCGCGGTGCTGCTCGGAAACCCGATCGTTCACCACCTTGCGACGGCCCTCTACATCCGTCCCTTCGTGCTCGCCGCGGGCTCGTTCAATCTGTATTCGGCTTCGACCGTCGATCAAATGCCGCAACATCTGGTGAGTGGATTGCTCTGGGGCGACCCGGGCGTCTTTCCCCTACCGGACCTCGATCGGACCGATCATCTCTTGATGCTCGGTGCCAACCCGATGGCCTCGAACGGCAGCCTCGTGACCGCGCCGGATTTCCCCGGGCGACTCAAGGCGATGCCGGCCCGAGGCGCACGCCTGGTCGTCGTCGATCCGCGCATCACAGAGACCGCCAGGCGCGCAGACGAACATCTCTTCATTCGCCCGGGGACTGACGTTTTCTGGTTGGCCGCGCTGGTGCATACCCTCTTCGAGGAAGACCTGGTGTCGATCGGGCGTCTCGAGCCCTGGGTCAATGGCGTCGAGGAGATCCGTGCGCTGGTGGCCGCGTTTACACCCGAACGTGTCGCGCCGATCTGCGGCATCGACGCCGATACGACACGGCGACAGGCTCGCGATCTGGCCGGTGCGGCGGCGGCCGCGGTCTACTCACGAATTGGGACCCATACCGTGGAGTTCGGCAGCGCGGGCGCCTGGATGACCGCGATCTTGAACATCCTGACCGGCAACTTCGATCGCCCGGGCGGGACCATGACCGCCTCGCCGCTCGCGTCACGCATCGACGATCGCGAACCGGGCGGGCGGGGCTATCGAACGAATCGCTGGAAGAGTCGCGTGAAGGGTCATCCCGAAATCAACGGGGAGTTTCCGGCGGCCGGTCTTGCGGACGAAATGGAGACGCCCGGGGAGGGCCAGGTTCGTGCGGCGATCACGGTCGCATCGAATCCGGTGCGCTCCTATCCCAATAGCGAACGCCTCGATCGCGCTTTTGCAGGGCTCGATTTCTTTCTGGCAATCGATATCTACGTCAACGAGACGACGCGCCACGCGGACGTGATCTTGCCGCCGCCCTCGGGCCTTTGTGAAGAACAATACGAATTGACGTTCATGAACACTGCCATCCGTAGTTTTGGAAAGTATTCGCCCCCGGTCTTTGCACACGAAGGGCCCTCCGAGGAGGACATCTTCGCTCGGCTGATTCTCATCCTGCGCGGCGAAGGCGTCGACGGCGATCCGGCCACGATCCACGACGAACTCGTTTCGCAGGCCGTCGATCGGCTGCTGAAGGATCCATCGAGCCCAATCGCAGGTCGCGATCGGGACGAGATCCTGGCGGAGCTCGAAGGCCTTTCGCCGGCGGCGAAACAGCTCGATCTTCGGCTGCGCACGGGCTGGCAGGGCGATCAATTTGGCGCCAAGCCCGGCGGCATCTCGCTCGAGAAACTCTCGGAGCATCCCCATGGCGTCGATCTCGGGCCGATGGTCGAGCGCTACCCGGGACGACTCAAGACCCTATCCGGTCATTTCGAACTCGCGCCGGCCCAGCTCGTCGAAGACTGGGAACGCGTTTCTGCCCGGCTGAAGGATCCCGTTCGCCAGGACCAGATGTTGCTGATCGGTCGGCGACACCTACGTTCGAATAACAGCTGGATGCATAACGTCGCAACGCTCATGACGGGCCGCTCTCGCTGTACGCTGTTGATGCATCCGGACGACGCGTCGCGCCTGGGCCTCGAGGACGGAGCGGAATCGGAAGTGCGCTCGCGCGTCGGAAAGCTTCGCGTTGCGGTCGAAACGAGCGAGTCGATGATGCTGGGTGTGGTTTCGCTACCGCATGGCTGGGGCCATGACGTGGACGGGATCCGAATGGAAGTCGCTGCGGCACACGCCGGCGTGCCGAGCAATGTGCTGACCGATGATCAAGTGATCGACGTCGCGAGTGGCAATGCCGTGTTGAACGCCATCCCCGTCGAGATTTCTGCGGTCGGTTAGGCGCCTATTCCGCGTCTGCGATTTTCAGGAGCTGCTTGCCAAGGTTCTTGCCCTGGAAGAGGCGCAAGAAGGTCTTCGGCGTGTTTTTGAATCCCTCCTGGATGTCTTCTTCAACGACGAGATCGCCCGCGGCGTTCCAACGTTTCAGATCGGCGATGGCTTCACCGGCGGCTGCGATGTGGTCGAAGAGGATGAAACCCCGCACCGAGAGCCGGTGAACGACGATCTGCATGAAATTGCGCGGGCCCGGGGGAAGTTCCTTTTCGTTGTAGCTCGAAATCCCTCCACAGATCGTGACGCGGCCGTTGTCCACCATACGAGGCAGGGTCGCGTCGAGAATGTCTCCCCCGACGTTGTCGAAAAACAGATCGACCCCCTTCGGAAACTCCTCGCGGATTCGACGGCCGACATTCTCGTTCTTGTAATCGATCGCCCCGTCGATTTTGGCCCGATCGACCAGCCAGGCGCATTTCTCGGAGCCGCCGGCGATTCCGACCACCTTTCCCGCACCGAGGATGCGAGCGATTTGTACGACGACGGAGCCCGTGGCGCCAGCGGCTCCCGAGACGAGCACATTGTCGCCTTCCTTAACGGGATGAATCTTGTGAAGCCCGAAATAGGCGGTCAGTCCCGTTCCGCCAAAGAGACTCAGCATGCGGTAGGGCGGGATGTCGTCGGGGACGAGCGAGATCCCACCCATCGGCCCGGCGTTTGCGCGGCCCGTCCCGCCGCCAATGAAAAATTCCTGCCAGCCAAACATGCCGGTGACGAGTTGGCCCTCTCGATAGGCTGAATTCTTCGACTCGATCACCTGGCCGACCGTCGAGGCTCGCATGACTTCGCCGATCGCGACCGGGGGGATATAGCTCGGGACGTCGTTCAGCCAGCCACGCATCGCGGGTTCGAAGGCGAGATAGAGGTTTCGGATCAGCACCTCCCCGTCCTGGATCGCGCCGACGGGCTCTTCGACGAATTCGAAATCCGATTCTCGAACCATGCCTTCGGGTCGCTTGGCGAGTCGCCATTGTCCGTTCGTTAGTGTCATGTCTTTTCTCCTCGTGTCGGTCGCTCGAATCCGAGCTCCTTCAGGATTTCCTCGGTGTGCTGTCCGAGCGTCGGTGCCGGGCGTTCCAGTGTAGTCGGGGTCTTGTCGAAGCGCGCGGCGGCGCGCGGCTGGCGGATTCGACCGGCGACCGGATGATCGCTCTCGAAAATCAGTTCGCTTGCCACGACCTGTGGATGCTGGATCACCTGTGACAAGGGCAGGATTGGCGCGCACGGCACCTGTTCTGCATCGAGTAGAGTGAGCCATTCTTCGGTGGTGCGTGATTTGAGGACCGAGGCCGTCTGGTCCAGGCGCTCCTTGGCGTAGGCCACGCGCCCGCCGGCCGTCTTGTATCGATCGTCGTCGAGCCACTCGGGATGATCGAGCGCCCGTGCCAGGCCCCGCCACTCGGAATCGGAGACCGCGCCGGCCGTCATCCAGCCGTCCGAGGTCTCGAAGACGAGGTCCTGTGCGAGGGCGTTGCGTGGCGAATCGGTCTCCTCGCCGACGAAGGTATGACCGGCGAAACCTTCCGGCCAGGCCAGGGCAATCATGGCGTCGATCATCGAAAGTCTGACGTGTTGGCCCTGGCCGGTTCGCGTGCGGGCGAGCAATGCGGCGGTGATGGCTTGTGCGGCGGTGATCGCGGTGACCTTGTCCGGAATCACCAGTCGCATCATCCTCGGGCGACCCGCGCCGCGATTGCCCTGGATGGTGGCGAGGCCCGACAGCGCCTGCACGATCGGATCGTAGACGCGCTTGCCGGAATAGGGTCCATTTTCGCCGAAGCCGGAGATGGATACGTAGATCAGGTCGGCTCTTCGCTTTCGAAGATCGTCTTCGCCAATGCCCATGCGTTCCACGACACCGGGTCGAAAATTCTGCACGACCACATCGGCCGTCGCGACCAACGCAAAGAAGGCCTCGCGGTCCTCGTCGTTCTTGAGGTCGAGGACGATCGAGCGTTTGTTGCGATTCGTGGTGGCGAAGACCGCCGTGATGCCCTCGCGAGGCTTGCCCAGCAGGCGCATCAGATCGCCAACGCCCGGGGCTTCGACCTTGATCACATCGGCGCCCTGGTCGCCGAGTAGCCCGGTGGCCATCGGGCCAGAAATCATGGTGGTCAGGTCGATGATGCGAAAGCCCGCTAGCGGACCGGGAATCGAGGGCATGTTGGGAGGCTCCTATGTTTCCGAGGTCTCCGAGACGCTAGCAACTGAATCGCCGGTCTACGGGGCGCCCCGAATCGGGTATTCTGACGCCATGAGTCAAGCCCCCCCCGATCGTCCGTCCTTGCCCTCGGGTGTGGTGGCCTTCGTGAAGCGCGATTGCCCGACCTGCGAATTCGTCGTGCCCATGCTCGACGCGATCGGGCGGCAGGTCCCGCTGACGATCTATTCCCAGGACGATCCGGAGTTTCCGCCGGGCCTGGAGCCGGTGGACGACACCGATTTGAGCGTTTCGTGGCATCACGAGATCGAAGCGGTCCCGACACTGCTTCGTATCGACTCCGGCCGTGAAGTCGAGCGCGCGGTCGGTTGGCATCGGGGAGAGTGGGAAACGCTGACGGGCGTCGAAGGCCTTGGTCCGGATCTTCCCGAACTTCGCGTCGGCTGTGGCTCGCTTTCCGTCGATCCGTCCCGTGCAGGCGAACTCGCTGTCCGCTTCTCAGGCTCGAAACTACACTCGCGGCGGGTCGAAATCGCTCGCCTCGAAGACGAAATACAAGCCTGCTTCGATCGGGGTTGGAGCGATGGTCTTCCGGTCGTGCCCCCGACCGAAGCGCGCGTTCTCGCCATGCTCGAAGGAACCACGCGCTCCCCGGACGAACTCGTCGCGGTCATTCCACCGGACCTGGTGCCCTGTAGCGTCGAGAAAGTCGCCATCAACGCGGTGTTGGCGGGTTGTCGACCCGTATATTTGCCCGTCGTGCTGGCGGCGGTCGAGGCTGCATGCACGGACAAATTCAACATCCACGGGTTGCTCTCGACGACGATGTCGACGGGGCCTGTGCTGATCGTGAATGGTCCGATCCGCAAGCGCATCGGCATGAACTCGGGAAAGAACGTATTGGGCCAGGGGAATCGCGCGAATAATACGATTGGTCGCGCACTCCAACTCGTGATTCGGAATGTCGGTGGGGGTCGGCCCGGGGAGGTGGACCGCGCGACGCTCGGCAATCCCGGCAAGGTCGGATTTTGTTTCGCGGAGGACGAGGAAGGATCGCCGTGGACGCCTTTCTCGACCGATTTCGGATTCGACGTTGGGACGGATACCGTGACGCTCTTTCCCGGCGAAGGCCCGCGAACCATCTTTGATCAACTTTCGCGCGAACCCGAATCCCTGGCACGAAGTTTTGCTGCCAGTCTACGCACGATGTACTCGCCCAAGTCGGTGATGGTCTTCGACGTGATCCTGATCGTCGCGCCAGAACACGCTCGCATCTTCCGAGAAGCCGGCTGGTCCAAAGACGACCTTCGCGCGAAGCTGCACGAGCTGACGCTGATGCCGGGCGACGACCTCGTCCGCGGCGCGCTGGGAATCGCCGAGGGCTTGCCCGATGGCGTTCGCGGCAAGTCGATTCCAAAATTCCGCCCGGACGGCCTCCACATCGTGCATGCGGGTGGCGGTGCCGGCCTGTTTTCTGCGATCATCGCAGGGTGGGTGAATGGCGAGATGGGCAGTCAGACCGTCTCGTGGGAGATACAGCCATGACGATCCTTCTCGATCCGACGAGCGAGCGTGTTCCCGCAGAGCGATCCCGCGCGGCACGTCTCGCCACACTCGAGGGCCAGACGGTTGGCCTCCTCGACATCGCCAAGATGCGCGGTGATATCTTCCTCGATCGACTCGAGCAGCGACTCGAGGAGCATGGCGCGAAGGTCATCCGATACAAGAAGCCGACCTTTACCAAGCCGGCTCCGATCGATCTTCGACATGAGATCGCAGTGCAATGTGATGCCGTCGTCGAAGCCCTCGCCGATTGAGGCAGCTGTACGTCGTGCAGTGTGCACGACATGAGTGAGCTTGAATTGAAGGGCATTCCTACGGTCTTCGTATCGACGGTTGAGTTCGTCGACGCGGCCGAAATCCAGGCCAAGGCCTTCGGATTTCCGTTCAGTGCCGTCTTTGTAGAGCATCCGATTCAGGATCGAACAGACGCGGAAATGGTTGAAATCGCTGACAAATCAGTCGACGGCATCATAGCCGCCCTGGTTGTCCAGTAGCGTGTCTTGAGAGGTGCTGAGGTCCTCTGAGAGGCGTGGGAGGATTCCCTGTCGGGTGGCCGATGATGTGGGGTCGTGTGGTCCATGTGGACACAATGGGGTCCACATCCTGAGAGACGCCCCCGCGCTTCTACAACGTGTACGTCGGCAAAACATTCTGGA
>SMVB01323306.1_pt1 | contig 16844 bp, 15 predicted proteins | sample 2456461 | NCBI WGS metagenome assembly SMVB01 (sample SAMN11095934, study PRJNA526329) | marine sediment metagenome | biome: Marine sediment; feature: Surficial sediment; material: Deep marine sediment; isolation source: Hadal surficial sediment | place: Pacific Ocean | collected 2014-05 | depth...
AAGTCAGCATTTCGGGCCAGCCTGACTGAATTCTGACACGGCCTGGAATCGAGGCAGATAGCAACTGTTTGCCCGGGACGTTCCAGGCCTAAGACCTGGGTCGGTTTTATCTCTTTGCCATTTGGTAACACGACTGTCTCGCCGTTTTGCAGGCTTGCTCTCAATGGACCGTCAGGAATACTGAGTTGTTCAGCCTTTTTAATATCAAATTTGCCGGGCCGTGGTTTTTCCTCGAGCCTGAATCCCAAAGTTAAGATTCGATGGTTTAAAGGCAAGGCGGTTATTGAGTATTCTTTAAAGTCCCAAATATTTTCTTCCAGGTCATTTTCAACTTCACAAACCGTAATTGGATAACCAAGTGTGAAAAGAGACATTTTTTGCATAAAGCTCAAATATTCTGAAAGCCCTTTGGGGCCGTATAAGAACAGCGGCTTTTGACGTCCGTTTAACTGCATAGAAGTCAAAAGTCCAATCAGACCGTAAAAGTGGTCGCCATGAAAATGGGAAATGAAAATACGGCTCAATTTTCCCGGCTTGAGCTGTGCTTTTTGAAACTGAACCTGCGTGCCTTCTCCGCAGTCAAATAATAAAATTTCGCCAAGCCGAATCAAAGCGGTTGCGGAGGTACAACGGGATTTTGTGGGCAGTGCTGCGCCTGTTCCTAAAAGAACGATTTCCATGAGATAATTAATTGTGAGTTACAAATTATGAGTTAAGAATTTCAAATTAACATATAAAAAACTCCGCGAGTATGGACTCTTGTGCTACCAAGAGATTGCTCTATTGTGTTTGTCGCCCCGGAGGGCAAAGGCCACGCCGGTCAAAATAATAAATCCGCCGAGAAATTGCAAACCGGTTATTTTTTCTCCTAAGAGGAAAAAGGCCAGAATGGAGGCGCCGATCGGTTCGCTTAAAGTAATGACTGCAACTGTCGTTGCTGAGAAAAGTTTCAGCGCCCAATTCAGGGTCGTGTGTCCGATGACCTGCGGCACAAACGCAATCAGGAAAAATAGCAAATACGTATTTGCATTGTAATCAAAAAATGAGTTTCTCAGGAACCCGCTGATGAAAACTAGAAATAAAGCGGTGATTGAGTAAACGATCGTTACATAAGAAAAGGTGTCGATGCGGGCGCGCAGGACTTTTCCAATCAAATAGTGCCCGGCGATTCCGATGGCGCCGGCCAGAGCTAATGCGTTTCCAAAAAGAGAGTTTTTACCGACGCCGAATTCTTTAGAGCTTAGAATCACCGCGCCAATGAGCGTGAAGGTAATGCCCCAAATAAGCAGTTTACCCGGTTTTTGTTTTAAAAAAAAGATTGAACCGATGGCGACAAAAACCGGCGAGGTTGAGACCAGAACGACCGAACTTGCAACCGAGGTGTGGTCTAAAGATGTGATCCAGGCTGCGAAATGCCCACAAAGAAACAGGGCGGAGAAAAATGCCAGACCGAGGTCTCTTTTATGGAATTTATTCAACGGGTTGGTTTTTTTTACGCCAGCGGTGGTGATGAAAAAAAGAGAGGCGAAGACGAGGCGGTACATGGCGATGACCATGGAAGGCGCATCGCAGAACTTAATTAAAATCGATGCCGAAGAGATGGCAATGATGCCGATCCCCAGTCTAAGATAATGGCGCATGGATTGGATTTTTTGAAAAGCAAGTTTTGGTTATCGGAAAGTATGAAGGAAATTGGAGAAGATCAAACTGTGTGAGCTGCGAGTTTCAGGTTTCGGTTTATTCAAGCGGAAAGCTCGAACACCGAATCAGAACACTTTAAAATGTTATAATAGTAACTTCTGGGCGTGGCGCCGGAGCGGCCTATAAAATAATCAAGTAAAATGTCAAGCTGAAACTTGAACTGCCCAATAAAAAAGCCACCTCATTCAGATTTCGAAATAAGGTGGCTTGGAAAAATATCTGATAAAATTTAATTACGGGGGTGAACAGCCAAAGGCCACGTAATTATATTCGGTGTATTTGCTCCATTTGTCGGGCAATTCATCTTCGGGGAAGATGGCCTCAACCGGACATTCAGGTTCGCAGGCGCCACAGTCGATACATTCGTCCGGATGAATGTAGAGCATTGCCAAGTGCGCTTCATCACCCTCCGAGAGTTCGGTGTCTGCCACTTCATAAATACAATCGACCGGACAGACATCAACGCATGCTTTATCCAGAACATCAACACAGGGCTCAGCGATGATATAGGTCATATTCTCACCTCCTTTTTAAAAATAATTTAGCATTAATTAAAGTATCGTTATTTACTTTTATTTCTTTACCATTTTTAAGCAGGTTTGGGTCACCTCCTTGATGACGTCGTCATAGTTGACTGCGATGCGACCATTTTTGAGGTAGAAAATCGTTTGCATGATTGTGCCGATGACCATTGCGCTAGCCAACGACAAGTCCATTTTCCTGAAGATGCCTTCCTTCTGGCCTAAGCGTAGAATTTTGGTGAGCATTTGTTTGGGCTTCATTTTTTCCCGGGAATGCCGTTTTAATTCCGTCTGATGGGCGGAGATTATGAAGCCGTACCTTCGCTGTTCGCGACGGGAGAATTCGAAGAAACCGGCGACAAATGCCTGCAACATCTCCTCGGTGTTTTTGGTGTTTTTAAGATACCCCTTTAAGTATTTCCAGAAATAGTCCAGATTGTGCTCGAAAATACTTTCGGCAAGGTCTTCTTTGCTATGAAAATGCCGGTAGATTGTGCCTTCGGAAATGCCGGCACGGAGGGCTATAGCACGGGTAGTGGTGGCCTTGATGCCTTTTCTCATAAATAAAGCCAGGGCGGCATCGATGACGTCTGTTTTTTTGGTAAGGGGACGTGCCATTTCTTATAATAAGTGAGTGTTTACTTACATCGGGATTATAAGGAAATAAATTGTTGTAGTCAAGAGGGAATTTCAGTAAAAAGCATTTTTATTGGTGATTACTTTTCTTGACTTTTTATGCTTATTTGTCTATTTTGATTCATCTTAAATCTGGAGTGATAATTATGAGTTTAATACCATCGTTGCTCGATGCAAAGAATCGCTCTGCACGGTTTACAGATCTGAAACTGATGTGCAAATGTTAGCTGAAAATGATTCTTTAATTGGAGAGGAAATATTGGCCGGGTTCGAAATAAAGATTGCAAAGTTTTTTGAAGAATAGTCCTCTTTAAACTTGCCTCATAAACTCTGGTTGACTTGCTTTTCATTTTCATTTAATTTTTTATAGAAAATTATTCAGTTGTTCCATCAAAATCAGGAGGAATTCATGAGTCGGATTAAACAAAATTTCATTCTTCTGGCACTAATGACACTGTTCATCGTCAACTCATCTCTTTGGAGCCAGGATGTAGAAGAGGATTCACTTAAACTGAAATTTAAATTTGAACCGGAGTCCATTCAACTCGGGGTTGGCGATACGATCATTGTAAAAATTCAGCTGCTGAACGAGGCCGGCGAAATTCATAAGATGCCGTTCATCCTGTATGCCCGTGGCACCAAGGCTCGCAGATCTGTTGAAGTTCTGCCGAGGCTTGTAAAAGGTGGTAGCGTTGACGCCAAAGTCATAGCGCACCGCCCGGGTACTTTTAAAGTAAATGCGAGAACGGTTACGGTAAAAAGAGAAAATCGTATGAGAGGTGAAATACCGGTTGATGTGGCGTTTCCGCCGCTGGAAAAGATCACCTTTATTAATCCTCCCGATCACATTTATACCGGAACTGCCATTGTAATTGAAACGCAAGTCTGGGATAAGGCCGGCCTTGAGCGCAGAGGGCTCGATGTTCGCCTCACGAGCAGCAATCAGCAGACCGCCTCTATGGACGAATATGGAAATCTTAGCGCGCATAAAACCGGCACTGTCACCATACAGGCTCAAATCGAAGATATTGAGGCCAAAATCAACGTAAAAGTTTTGGCAAATCCGGTTGAGAGGCTGGAACTTTCCGCAAATATGAAAGATGCCCGCACCGGAGACGTTATCGAATTTAAAGCGGTTGCCCGAAATGGCTTGGGAAAAGTTATCGAAGATGCACCAATCAGCTACTCGGTTATTGGTAAGCCGGAGCAAAAGCGTGGCGCACCTGCTTCGGCTCTTATCGAACAGGACGGCAGGTTTGTGGCTGAGACGCCGGGGACTTACACGATTTTAGCCCACTGCGGTTCATTTGTTGCCCGCAAGACCGTTGGTGTAAAGGCGCGGAATCTTAACACAAAGCTCGAGCTGGTTGGCCACGGCGAAGTGCTGGATGTTTACTCCTCCGACCTCTGGGTGTGGGAAGGTGCGGACGGACGGGATTATGCCGTCACCGGAACCTGGGGTGCAAAGGGAGACACTTATTTTTGGGATGTTACTGATCCGGCCAATATGAAAACCATCGACACTGTTCGGGTGGACGCACGAACGATCAACGACGTCAAGATCTCGGAAGACGGCAGGATCGCTGTGATTAGCCGAGAAGGTGCCTCTAACAGAAAGAATGGCCTGGTTATTTTGGATGTTAGCAATCCTGCCGATGTCAAGATTCTTTCACGGTTTGATGATAAATTAACCGGCGGTGTGCATAATGTATTTATTTATGACAACCACATTTATGCTGTCAACAACGGGACTCGTTATGACGTCATTAACATTGAAGACCCGACGAACCCCTACCGGGTCTCTCAGTTTGAGCTGAAAACACCGGGACACGGGGTTCACGATGTTTGGATTGAAAACGGCATCGCTTTTTCGTCTAATTGGCAGGACGGCGTGCAACTGGTTGATATTGGCGGAGTGACTGCCGGCCGGCCATTCCGGAAATTCGGAGAAACAGCCAGCCCGGAGATCAGTTCGCCGTTTATGGGAGGCGGTTCACCCACCAACCCGATTCAATTTGCAGGTTATGAATATGCCAGCGGCTGGAATCACGCAGCTTTCCCCTTTTTAAATAAAGAAACAAAAAAGTTTTATGTGCTTGCCGGCGATGAAGCATTTCCTTACGGTTTGAGCGGCCCGAATAAAAAAATACCGGAAATTGCCGCCGGCTGGATTCACTTTGTGGATTTTACCGATCCGTTAAATCCCAAAGAAACGGCCCGCTACGAAGTTCCCGAAGCAGGTTCGCATAACTTCTGGGTTGAGGATGATATTCTCTACGCCGCATTTTACAACGGCGGTCTGAGAGTGGTAGATGTATCAGGAGACCTCATGGGCGATCTTTATAAACAAGGCCGGGAGATCGGCTGGTTTTTACCGATGCACCGCGACGCCAGCATCCCGAATGCACCGATGGTCTGGGGTCCTCAGCCGCACAAAGGCACGATTTTCTTTACCGATATGAACAGCGGGCTCTGGGCTGTGCGGATTGTTGAAAAGAAAAAAGAGGGCACAAACTGATGAAACAATTAGCCGTTTATTTGACTTTTGCGGCCTTAAATATTTTATGCTTTAACGTGAATGCTGAGGCTAAGGGTAAGAAGTATTATATTTATGTCGCTGCTGAATCTGAGGATGAAGTTGCGGTCGTTAAATTTGAAGGTGAGACTGCCTCGGTGGAAAAACGTATTTCGGTTGGCGTCTGGCCGGTGGAGATCGAAGGGCCGCACGGCATGACCATTAGTCCGGATGGTCAGTACTGGTACCTCTCCATGGCGCACGGCAAGCCGTATGGTCATGTCTACAAGTTCAAGACCGGCACCGATGAAATGATTGCCCGGGTCGAACTCGATTTGTTTCCCGCAACCATGCAAATTTCTCCTGCGACGGGATTTCTCTACGTAGTGAATTTCAACCTTCACGGTGATCATGTGCCCAGCACGGTCTCTATTGTCGATCCGGAATCCATGGAAGAAATTGATCGTGTCACAACCGGCGTTATGCCGCATGGCTCACGCCTGTCACCGGATGGCCTCAGTCATTACTCAGTCGCAATGATGAGCGATGAGTTGTATGAAATCGACGCTATGTCTTTTGAGGTAAGCCGCATATTAAATTTAGCTGGAGAGTCGAGTGCAAATGAGCATCAGATGGCAGGTAAGGAAACAATGCAACACGGTATGCCTAAAGCAAAACCTACCTGGGTCTATCCTCATCCGACTCAACCACAGGTTTATGTGGCCAACAACGGCACAAACGAAGTCGTCGAGGTTGACCTGAATGACTGGAAAATCACCCGCCGATTTCCGACCGGGAAGGGTCCTTACAACCTTGAAGTGAGCAACGATGGGAAAATACTGGTGGTGAGCTACAAGTCCGAAGGCTCGACGGGTATCTGGGATTTGAAAAAAGGCAAAGAATTAGCGAAAATTCCCAACAGCCGCAAAGTCACGCACGGGGTCGTCATTTCTCCGGACAGCCGTTATGCTTTTGTGTCGGTTGAAGGTAAAGGCGGTGAACCCGGCGCGGTTGATGTGTTCGATTTAAAAAAACTCAAACATGTTGCGACCGCGGAGGTTGGTAAACAGGCGGGGGGAATTTCGTTCTGGAAGATGGAAGAATAGTAGTTTTCAGAAACTATATTTTTTTCTCAACTTTCAATAGTAAATTTGTCCTGTTCTTCAGGCTCAACTTCAGGAGCCTCTTTTAAAGCGTCTATAATATTTCGCGACCTAAAAGTGTCGGAGACCGTTTTCACTTATCTCCGACACCATCGGTTGTAAACTAACTTTTTTAATTTTAAACACCAAAAAATGCCCGATAAAATCATTATAAAAGGCGCACGAGAGCATAATTTAAAAAACATCGATCTTGAAATTCCGCGGGACAAATTGGTGGTAATTACCGGTCTATCCGGTTCGGGTAAATCGTCGCTGGCTTTTGACACCATTTATGCTGAGGGTCAGCGCCGGTATGTGGAATCACTCTCTGCTTATGCCCGCCAGTTTCTGGGTTTGATGGAGAAACCCGACGTAGATTATATCGAGGGGTTATCGCCGGCGATTTCGATTGAGCAGCGCAAAGCCAGCCAGAACCCACGCTCAACCGTTGGAACAGTGACTGAAATTTACGACTACCTGCGATTGCTATTTGCAAGGGTCGGCAAACCTTACTGCTACAACTGCGGCAAGCCGATTCAACGGCAAACCGTTCAGCAGATTGTCGACACGGTGCTTGGCATGGAGCAGAATACCAAAATTCAGGTTCTGGCTCCGGTGATTCGCGGCCGAAAGGGTGAGTATCGCGAAGTTTTTGAAGGCGCGCGCCGGGATGGTTTCGTCCGCGTGCGGGTTGATGACACGGTCCATGATCTGTCAAATGAAATTAAACTGGACAAAAACAAGAAACACAATATCGAAATCATCGTCGACCGTCTTGTGGTTAGTTCCAAGATTGAATCCAGGTTAGCTGAGTCACTTGAAACTGCGCTCACAATTGCCTCCGGAATCGTGCTCATCGACGTGCTGGACGATAAGCAGAATGGCGCATCAAAAGCGCTGCTTTTCAGCGAGCACTTTGCCTGTGTCGATTGTAGTATTTCCTATGAAGAACTTGCCCCGCGCATGTTTTCTTTCAACAGTCCATATGGCGCCTGTTCAGCTTGTAACGGTCTGGGCACAACCATGGAAGTCGATCCCGATTTAATCATTCCGGATGAAAAACTTTCTTTACGGCAAGGGGCCCTGTCCAAATGGGCGGTTAGTGAAGACGGCTGGTATTCAAATCAATTGCAGGCGGTTTCCCGACACTACGAAATCGATATGGATAAACCGTGGGAGGCTCTCGACGCATCTCAAAAGAAAATTTTGCTGCACGGTTCAAATGGCGAAGAAATTCGCTTTCAGTACGAGTCAAAAAACAGAAAGACGCAGGCGGAATTCACCAGCACTTACGAGGGGATTATTCCGAATTTAATGCGACGGCACAAACAAACAGAGTCGAATCACGTTCGATCCTGGATCGAGTCTTTCATGAACGTCAATTCCTGCCCGGACTGTAATGGGCAGCGTTTGCGGAAAGAAGCGCTTGCGGTGCGGATTGGCGACAAGAATATCCAACAGATCACCGGAATGTCTATCAAGGTTGCACACGAATACTTCGCTAAAATAAAACTCAATAAACGCGAGCAGGAAATCGCCCGGCAAATTATGAAAGAAATCCGCGAGCGGCTTGGTTTTTTGGTGAATGTCGGGTTGGACTACCTGACTCTGAATCGCAGGGCGGGCACCCTTTCCGGGGGTGAGGCCCAGCGTATCCGCCTGGCGACTCAGGTTGGGTCACAACTTGTCGGCGTTCTTTACATTCTGGATGAACCCTCCATCGGCCTGCACCAACGCGACAATGCGCGGCTCCTTAATACCCTGACTAAGCTTCGTGATTTGGGCAATACAGTCCTTGTGGTTGAGCATGATCAGGAAACCATCGAAAGGGCGGACTTCGTCGTTGACCTGGGACCGGGAGCAGGGACGCATGGCGGAGAAATTGTCGCAATCGGCACACCCAAAGATATTTTAGCCAATAAAAAGTCGCTCACCGGGCAATACCTGGCCGGAACGAGAAGGATCCCCATCCCCAGGAAACGCCGAAATGGAAATGGAAACTTTCTTTCGTTGCAAGGGGCTTCCGGTAATAACCTTAAAAAAGTTGCGGTGAAAATACCACTTGGAGTTTTCACCTGCGTGACCGGCGTTTCCGGATCAGGGAAAAGTACCTTGATAAATGAAACTCTTTATCGCATCCTGGCCAAGCATTTCTATCGCAGCAAAAAAGCGCCGCTTGAATATGGAAAAATAGCCGGATTAGAGTTTATCGACAAAGTTATCGATATCGACCAATCACCGATTGGGCGCACGCCGCGATCTAACCCGGCCACTTATACCGGCCTTTTTACTTACATTCGGGATTTATTTGCCCAGCTTCCCGAAGCCAAAATCCGTGGCTACAAACCCGGGCGTTTTAGTTTTAACGTGAAAGGCGGACGCTGTGAGGCTTGCGAAGGCGATGGCCTTATCAAAATCGAAATGCACTTCCTGCCGGATGTTTACGTCAATTGTGAAATCTGTAAGGGCAAACGCTACAACCGGGAAACCCTCGAAATTAAATACAAAGGTCAATCTATTGCCAAAGTGTTGGATATGACTGTGAGCGAATCGCTGATTTTTTTTGAAAATATCCCCACAATTAAAAGAAAACTGCAAACGCTTAACGATGTTGGTTTGGGCTATATTCATTTAGGCCAGCAAGCCACGACACTTTCAGGAGGTGAAGCGCAGCGGATAAAACTCTCAACCGAGCTTTCCAAAGTCAGTACCAGTCAAACTCTTTACATTCTGGATGAACCGACTACTGGCCTGCATTTTGAAGATATTAGGATGCTGCTTTCGGTTCTCAACCGACTGGTCGATAAAGGTAACACAGTGATCGTCATTGAGCACAATCTTGATGTCATTAAAACCGCCGATAATATAATCGACCTGGGCCCTGAAGGAGGAGACGGCGGCGGACGGATTATTGCAGAAGGAACTCCGGAACAAGTAGCAAAGACGAAAGGGTCGTATACCGGAGAATACTTAAAAAAAGAACTCTCAAAGTAAGCTCAGAATAGATTGCATTTTTCATGCTCTTGACAATTCTCCTTTCTCATTCCCATTAGACTTCTACAAAAACGTCCTTTTATGTCATGTCGACCAACGGGAGAAATCTTTTTACGCATACAATTGAATTAAATAGATTTCTCGCTAACGCTCGAAATGACGAATTAAGCTGTTTTGCAGAAGCCTATTATTCCCATCATATTCCTCATAAGTATCTTCATTATCGGGTTTTCGGGGTACACAGCATCGGACAGTCTTAAGTCGGTTGATTTGTCAAAAACAAAAAAACACCGGGCGATCACCAATTACCATTTGAGGATTTTTCAGTTGTAAGCGACGGTTTGACTTTAGAAGGTTGGTTTATTCCGGTGCAAAATACTTCAAAAAAATCCAAAGCCCGCCGATTATTTTGACGCATGGTTGGGGTGGAAACTCAGAAAAAATGCTGCCGCATGCTGAGTATCTGAGCCGAGCTGGCTTCAACGTAATTCTATACGACCTGGTGGACATGGTGACAGTGATCCGGTCGAACTTACTTCCCTAAAATCGCATGCTAGGAGATTTCGATAGAATTGTGGAGTATGCATTAAGCGCGACAGAGGTAGCTGGAAATGCAATTGGATTAATGGGACATTTTTTAAAAATATTTTTGAGAAAGCTTGCCGGTGTTGCGCTTGAAACCCTCAGCCCGGTCGGTCAAATTGGTAAAATAGCAGTCCCGCTCTTGTTAATTTCATGACGGCGAGGATGAGGTTATTTCTGTAGGGGAATTTGAGAAACTTTCCAAAAAACGCAGGAACAGCGGAGAAAGTCCGGTTGGAAGAAGTTGGGAATTCCGATCTTTATCTGCACCCGTAGTCCGTAAAAAAGTTACGGAATTCTTTAAGTCACACTTGCTCTAGTCAGGTGCTACGTTTTCATTTGTTAACTCTAATTTTTGCCTCACCGCTTCAAACACACCTGTGAAAAAACACCGGCCATCAACTTGTCGTCTATGTCTTAAGAAAACCGGGACCTCGGGTTCCTGTTTGCGGTAAAAGCTTTTCATGAAATAATAACTTTTTTCATTTTCATGACGATTTAGAAAGAAGGAGTTGGAACAGGAATTGCAAATATATTGTTAAAAATTTTTCGCATTCAGGTGGTCAAGAAATCACTTTTTAAAATTTAAATAAAAGTATATAAAGGCAAATGTCCAAACGCAAAAATAAAATTGCTTTGTGCCTTGCTGGCGGCGGCATTACCGGCTCCATGTATGAAGTTGGTTGTCTGAAAGCATTAGATGAATTTTTTGAACCTGCAGATTCTACCAACAATTTTGATATTTTTGTGGGTATTAGCGCAGGGGCGGTCATCGCTCCTCTCATTGCGAATGGCTACTCGCCCGATGAGATCTATGAAAAAATCAGCACCGACAGCAGTTCCAATTTGAATTTTCAGAGAAAGGATATTTACGACTTGCGTTGGTCTGAAGTTTTCAGGGCTTTTGCTCCGCTTTTCAAGCGTTTGCCGGGTTTGATTCGCTATGGCTGGGTGAATCGAAAACAGGCGAGCTTTATGGATCTTCTTTCCATTATGCAGGAATTTATTCCCCCGGGTGTTTTTTCCATGAATAATCTGGACAAACTTATGGCAGGCTTGCTCTACCCGGAAGGGAAGACGAACGATTTCCGCAATTTAAAAAAAGAGCTTTATATCCCCGCCACAGATTTGGATACCGGAAAGCGGTGGGTTTTCGGTGAAGATGATAAAACCGTACCCATTTCAAAAGCGGTGGCGGCTTCTGCAGCAATTCCCATTTTTTTTCGACCGGTCAACATTAACGGACATGACTTTATCGACGGCTCCACAGGGCAGGTGGCGCACATCGACATTGCGATCCGAAACGGCGCTAAACTCATCGTCATCATCAATCCGACGGTACCTTTCGCAAATGACAAGATGAAATTAGGCTTGCCTACATTTAACGGAAATTTGGGAAGCATAAAAGACAAAGGGATGGGATTAATCAGTGACCAGGCCCGCCGCATCGAAACCTTAACGCGTTTTGAATTCGGATTAAAGAGATTCCGACAAGAAAATCCGGATATTGATGTTGTTATTTTTCAACCGATGTCTTCGGATGGCATGTTATTTCTAACCGGCGTGATGGATTTTGAGGCGAGAAAATCAGTTCTAAACTACGGTTACTATTCGACATTGGCTGAAGTAAAATTAAATTTTTCCAGGTATGAGCAAATTTTTAAGAAGCACGGTATTAAGTTGAAATCGAAAATTTCGCAGAAATAGGATTTCCTAATACCCATTCGATAAACATCTTAGTTTTTCTCAGCCCAGCAATCTCACGAGTATGCAAGCAGCAGCATGCGTTCGCATGAAGACGCCTTGCAATCAAAAACAGTGAATCGCAAAAAAAAGGGCCAGCATCGCGGACGAATACTGGCCTGTTCCCCCTAATCCCGTCAAAGGAAGTGGGTGCAAGTTGTTGTAGGATTAAGGATGCTTCTTAAGCAGTTGCACCTGCTAATTTTTTCACATTTAAAATTAAGTTTTTATTTCTAATCGGTTTATAAAGAACCTCATCCGCCCCGTGTTCCTGGATCTGGACTTGATCATTGTTATCCATAATCATCATGACTTTGAGATCGGTGTATTTTTTCTTAACTTTCTTAATAAAGTCAATGCCGGTTTTTCCGTTTGCGGTAAATTGATCTAAGTTATAATCAAGCAGCAAGACTTCCGGTTTGGTTTTTCGGAGCAGGTACATTGCTGATTCGACATTTTCAGCAATTTCTACTTTGTAGGCATCACAAAGTGCTAAGTAGATTTGCATTTGCGTACCAAGATCCTCATTGAGCATTACGATTTTTTTCATATAAAAAAGGAGTTAAGCCAAAGTTGCAGTACGAGGTGCGTGACAACAATCTATTATTATGATCAAACGGAGGCTTTTGCGGAAGGGGAAAACGGAAAAAATTTTATTTTTTTTGAAGAATTACAGAACACCAAAATGTTTAGAAAATTCACATTACGAAGTGTAGGAAATGAATGGCCATTTGTTTTACGGTAGGGCAACAATCTCTGAAGGATTTTGAGGAAACGTAGCCCGGGCGTCGTTATCAATCAGGCCTTCAATCCCAAATTTAGCTATAAAAATGGCAACATACTATGCCGCGTAGGTGTTTTCAGTCAATCGAAAAAACGATTTGGCTGAGTAGAATAACAGGCCTGCAGCAATAACGAGGACGGTGGGGTTGACGTGGCCGTTCCAATTGTACCAATTCCAACTTTCAGGATTTGTGTTGGCGAAGATAAGAGCGAAGCCGTTGTTTAAGCAGTGCAGAATTATAGGCGGGATAATGCTGTTGCTGCGCCAGGCAATAAAACCGAGGACGGTTCCCAAAATCATTATTTGAATCAACCAAAAGGGCAAGTGGATAATAGCAAAAACAAAAGCCGTTAGAAAAATTGCCTGATGCAATTCAAATTTTCGCTCGAAAGCTTTTTGCAGCATACCTCGGAAAAGAATTTCTTCAAAGATGCCTGCTAAAACCACGGCGCCGAAAAAGAGGTTAAACCATTCTAATGGAGATTCAGCGGTTAAATTTTGCGCCAGTAGTTCCTGCCACTCAGGAGATATCTCAATAAAAGAACTTACGATATGGTCTATCTCATCGCTTAGAATCGTAATTGAAAGGCCCAAAGGAAAGCTCAAATAAACTATCTGTGGGTCGATTTTAGTGAGTCGAAAGACTGCCTTCAAGTTATATTTTTTATGATGCAAGTAGGCAATTGTTGGAACAATGAGCAAAATCTCACTAAAGACCAATAACGAAGATGTTGAAGCCCCGGCAAGGCTGAAAATAGAAGGCAATCCTGCTAAAATAAGGCCGGCAAGGATCAATCCCAAAATGATCTTTAAACTCGGATGTGGAACGGGTTCTTTCTCCGGGATATTATTCAATTTTTATATTGCCTTAAAGTTTCCGCTAAAATGATTCCGGCGGATACTGCTACATTTAGAGACTCACCCTTGCCTTTGCGGGGAATATTTAGAACGCCTGAAGCAATTCCCTTGATTTCTTCACTGACGCCTGTAATTTCATTGCCAAAGATAAGAACCCATTTTTTACTAAAGTCAGCCGTGGCGTACTCAATGTCCCCGCTGGCATCGGCGACGAACAATGCATAGCCAAGCTCATTTAACTTGTCCAGTTCTTTGTAGAGGTTGAGATGCTGCAGAATCGGCAGATGAAACAGACTCCCCATACTTGCTCGCACGACTTTAGGGTTTGTCAATTCAACTGAATTCTGGCTTAATAAAACGCCGTTGGCGCCAAACCAGCTTGCCGAACGAATGATGGTTCCTAAATTTCCGGGGTCATTTATGTTATCCAGGGCAACCAGGCCTTGCGGAGAATTGGCCATTAATTGTTCAATACTAAGACGCTGCATTTTAATTATTCCCACAATCCCCTGGGAATGCATGGTATCGGAAATGTGTTTCAGAGATTTTATGTTTAATTCTTTGGTCGGAACGCCGGCGCTTATACATTTTTCAACAAAGTGAGTGGCTCGTTTTGTGGAAATTTTGGCGGGGCAGTAAAGGAGTTCATCAAATTCATATTCCGAGTCAAAGATTTCTTCGCACAGCCGCAGCCCTTCAACGATAAATTTTTGTTCCAGCTCGCGAACTTGTTTTTTCTTCAGTGAAATATAATATTTTAATTGAGTTTTCGAAATCAAGGGAAGGGTGTTTAAATGCAAAAATTACGATTCAAAGTATTTTTTTTCTTCTGAATTAATAACTTCGATGGCCTCTTTGGCGGCCGTCGTTTGAATGAGGCGTTCTCTGAATTCTTTTTTGTGCATAAGTCTGGAGATTCGGCTCAGCGCTTTTAAATGCGGTCCGGTTTTATCCTGGGGCCCAATCAGAAGCCAAACCAAACGAACCGGCTTGTCATCCAGGGAATTGAAATCGATTGGGTCTTTGGTAATCCCGAGCGCAGCGATAATTTCGTGCAAACTTTCGGATTTTCCATGCGGGATGGCAACTTCATCGCCGACGCCGGTGCTCATCACTGCTTCCCGATCCAGGACTGCTTTCAAAATTTCAGCTTTATTTTCCAGTTTGATGGAATCAGCGACAACTTCCACCATTTCTTCAATGATTTTTTCCTTTTCGGTATTGGCGAGAGGAATCTTAACTCGATTCTCGCTCAAAATATCCGTTAACTTCATTTCTGAAATGGCTCCTTCATTTTAAGGAGTAAATATAAAAGAAAAATTTTGAATATCAATGCAGAATCCAATTTTTGAAAAACTTTTTTGTAAATCTATCACTCCCAAAAAAAAGCCATCACATTTGTAGAGATGTAATGGCTTTGAAATTGACCATATGTGCGGGGCCGACGGGATTCGAACCCGCGATCTCCGGCTTGACAGGCCGTAGTTATGTTGTCATAAGTATTTGTTTTTATTAATCTCACAATCAGTCAGTGTGTAAAATCGTGTGCAATTCATACTCACTACATGCCTCCACACAAAAAACGTAGAAAGATAAAAAAACAAAATGCCATTGTCAATAACATTTTGGTTAAAGCAACGTGATTGCGGATTGGAACAAAGTAATTGACATTGAACATGAGTCAATCCGTCCATCTAAAAGTAGGAGTTTAACTTTTAGGAAAAAAACGAACTTGCCGATATTAAAGACTCAATTTGTAATACTTAAAGAGACCCGGGCTGAGGTTGATACCTGTCCTGTATGTGGTTTTCGTGAAGTCATCGACTTTCAACAACAACGGCTATCAGTGCCGGTCATTCCCTCGATTTTTCTCAATTAGTCAAATCTTTATAAAAAAAAGATCCCCGATTCTTTTCGAGCCGGGGATTGTTTTTTTCCATGAGTGTTCTATTGTATAAGTTCGCCATGCAACGTTCGGGGCCTGTCCATAGATGAAATGTGCTCCTATTTTTCAAAATCATATTTACCAGGTACAGGAAAATCACCTTCCTTTATTAGCGAGGAAATTTCAGCTTCCATAGATGTAATAAGATGTGGGGGGGCATATCTATATATCGCTTCACCCAATGATGTTTTTATTCTTATGGCAGGTGCAATAAAAGCGGACGTATCTCGAAACATTGTGACAAATTCTTTTATGTAAGTCCTAAAAAGGTCGGAATGTAACGCAGCCATTGATTTTTCTTTTTCTGTCAGAAAAAAAATATCTCGAGTTCCTTCCTCATAAAACACTTTGGCTGGTGCAAAAAAAGAATACCTTTTCATTCTATGTTCAGCGAGAATTTCTTGGTTTAAGTCGTTGGTGACGTCGGGATACTTTTTTTCGACCGCAGAATAGAGGTCTTTGAGTTTTTTAGTAATTTCTTTCTCCAAATACAGGATTTGTTTTCCTGCTCTTATATTGTCAGCATTTGTTGTTTTAACCGTAAACGCCACAGGATGATTTGGGACGATTCGTGGGATGTGGACCGAAAATGCTTTGTGCATTTCGCTGCTTTTCGGATAAAGAATTGGGTTAATAATTCTATTGGCTTCTACAAGTCTTATTTCTCCAAATTCCGGTTTTGCAATTACGCTAGTTTCCAGCGGGAGCAATTTATTAAAGGAAAGATAAACATCTTTTGCCTCAGCTCGTCCGTCATTTTCTATTGTGCACCCTATTGAACATGGGTCTTTGTCTTCTAAAAGATAGCACTTTGCGCTTAATGACGGTTTTTTGCCTTGCCCCGTACCATACGTCAGAAGGGCTGTCGCAATGGCTCCCAGAACAATGCCAAGGACAATGTAGATATTCATAATCCTTCGTCTCCTTCAAAGCGGTACGGACGGTCTTTGTATAACGACAAATTGAGGGGCGGCGAAGCCCGTCCCGCTCCTATGTTATGTTGGACCATATTTTGATCGTACAGAGGTTACCTTATAGGTCAACGCTTGACCGCCGGAGCGTGGAAAACTTGACACAGCTTCCTGGTTAGTTCGTAGTATGACCGAAAACCAAGGAACATAGTCCATAGGGTAAAAATGATTGCCAGTGATCTCAAAAAAAAGGAGCTACTGTGCCAAGATCGGCCAAGTATAATCAAATTTGCAAGAAAGGGAAGGCCGGGATTAGAAAGCAAGGTTAATGTCTGACTTGTCCGGCCCTTAAAGATAGCTAACCATGGGAATATTTGATCCTCTGTCTTTACATCCTCAACAGACTTCACCAGCTCTACGAGTTTCATAATATAGAGATGCAAAAATAGAGCTAAAAAGAATGTAGCCAGAGGAACAGCAAAAATGGCACGGTTTGCTGGTATTGAGACGCC
>SMVB01066954.1_pt1 | contig 16843 bp, 14 predicted proteins | sample 2456461 | NCBI WGS metagenome assembly SMVB01 (sample SAMN11095934, study PRJNA526329) | marine sediment metagenome | biome: Marine sediment; feature: Surficial sediment; material: Deep marine sediment; isolation source: Hadal surficial sediment | place: Pacific Ocean | collected 2014-05 | depth...
GAGCTGCCGAAGAAGGCGTGCTCCGGACTCTCTGCAGCCGCTCCGATCAGATCGGTGCGAGCAAACTGCGGATGAACGCGCCCCATGCTCTTGGGTTTGCCAACTTCTGACGACTATGTCAGCATGAAATTCGCGCAAAAATGTCGTACGAGCCGAAACGCCTTCGTGTGATTTTCCGGAGCGGCTCGAATGGACTTCGCCGACGATCCAATCGTTCGCATCACGCTGAATCGCCCCGAGCCCGATTGAGGGTGCCTGGGGCCACCAGGAGACTTCATGTCCGACCAAATCCCCTTCGTCGACTACCTTGTTCTGGGCGACCGACCCCACCTGGTTGCCAACGAATGCACGTCCTGTGGCGCGCGCTTCTTCGATCGTCGAAATGCCTGCGCCTCCTGCTCTGGCACCGAATTCAAGCCTGCGGCCATCGCGACCCAGGGCGAAGTCCGCACATTCACGATCGTGTCCTTTGCGGCTCCCGGTATCGCCGTGCCCTTCGTTTCGGCAATCGTCGACTGCGACGGGACGAGTGTTCGAACAAATATCGTGAACATCGAGGCCGATCCCGATCACGTGAAGGTCGGTATGCCCGTCAAGCTCACGACCTTCCCGATCGGAAAGGACGACGAGGGAGTCGAAGCGATCAACTTCGGCTTCGAGCCGGCGGCCTAACGAGATCGACCGTCGTTCATTTGTCGTTCGTTCGCCGTTGAACCGCCATTGAACCGCCGCTCAACCGCGATTGCACCCGCGATCAACACACTGACTACGTACCGTCTACCTCTTTCAGGAGAAATATCATGGGCTCAGAAGACGTCTATATCCTTGGTATCAAGATGACCAAGTTCGGCAAGCACAAGGAACTCGACACCGTCGACCTCGCGGTCGAGGCCACCCTCGCGGCGTTCGAGGATGGTGGCGTCACCATGAAGGACATGAATGTCGTCGCGGCCGGCAATCTGATGGGTGGCGCATTGCCGATCGCTCAGGTGATCCAGAAGGCGTGCGGCCAGACCGGTATTCCCGCCTACAACGTCTCGAACGCCTGTGCGACCGGCGCAACGGCCTTGCGCGTCGTGTGTATGTCGATCAAGGCAGGGGAGTCCGACTTCGGGCTCGCCGTGGGCGTCGAGAAGCTTGCAGGTGCGGGTCTGCTCGCGGGCGGTGCGCGCAAGGACGACGGCAAGGCCTGGGAACGTTCGGGTCGCTACGGAGCGGTCGCGCCCGTCGATGGCCGTATCGGGACCGACATCATGCCTGGCGTCTTCGCACAGATCGGCATGGAGTATGACCACAAGTACGGAGGTGCCAACTTTGAGCTTTTCGCCGAGATCTCGCGAAAGAACCATTCCCACTCGACGCTCAATCCCCTTGCCACCTACACCAAGGAAATGACGCTCGAGGAGATCATGGGCGACATCATGATCGCCTATCCGAATACGCGACCGATGTGTTCGGCCAACTGTGACGGCGCCGCCGCGGCGGTCCTCGTGAGCGGTACGAAACTCGCGACCCTGTCCCTCGAGCAACAGCGCCGTGCGGTCAAGGTTTCGGCTTCGATTCTCACGAGTGATCCCTACGAAGAGGCCTGCCAGGTCCTTCCGAACGTCAACACCCTCACCCGAGACGCAGCCAAACAGGCCTACGAACAGGCGGGCGTCGGACCGAAGGACCTCGACCTTGTCGAGCTGCACGATTGCTTCGCTACCGCGGAACTCGTGCACTACGACAACCTGATGCTGTGCGAGGAAGGAAACGCGGTCGACTTCTTCAAGTCGGGCGCAACCTGGCGGACCGGAACGACGCCGGTGAATGTCTCTGGTGGCCTGCAGTCAAAGGGACATCCCATCGCGGCGACGGGGATCGCGAACGTCTGGGAGGTCTGCCACCACCTTCGTGGAGAGGCGGGCCCGCGCCAGATCGAAGGAGCAAAGGTAGGCCTCGCCCACGTGATCGGTCTGGCTTCCGCTTGTGGCGTGCACATCCTGGAGAGCAACTCGGCCTAGCGCGCGCCGAAGCTCTCATCCAGCAAGCTCGAGCGGGCCCGTTGTCGGATCAGTCCGGCGGCGGGCCCGGTGTTTCTCAGGTCTCCGGCAGATTTTTCAGAGAGAGGACGGACGAAATGGCTGAAGAAAAAGTCGAGCTCGAGGAATTTCGCAGCGAGGTGCGCGGCTGGCTCGCCGAAAATTTTCCGGTGTCTCTCGAGGGACGAGGTCCCGCACTGATGGGCGCCGAGACGATCGACTCGAAGGAGGACGACTTTCTCGTCTGGGAGAAGCGTCTCGGGGCGAAGGGCTGGGCAACGCCCACCTGGCCCGCCGAGTATGGAGGAGGTGGCCTTTCGCAACATCAGGCCCGCGTCCTCAACCAGGAGGTGGATCGGGCCGGTGCTTTCAACCCGCTCGTGCGAACGACCGGAATGGGCATCACGATGGTCGGCCCGACGATCCTCGAGTACGGCACCGAAGACCAGAAGCAGCGTCATATTCCCCGGATCTGTCGCGGCGAGGTCTTCTGGGCGCTCGGCTACTCCGAGCCCAACGCGGGCTCCGACCTGGCTTCGCTGAGCATGAAGGCCGAAGACAAGGGCGACCATTGGGTCGTCAACGGCCAGAAGACGTGGACTTCCGGCGCGGATCACGCGCAGTGGATCGGCGTGCTCGTTCGGACCGATTTCGAGGCCGCGAAGCGCGATGGCATCAGCTTCTTGATGATCGACATGGATCAAGTCGGAATCGAGACGCGGCCGATTCAGCTGATCGGCGGTGCCTCGCCCTTTTGCGAGACCTTCTTCAATGATGCGCGCGCTGAGAAGAACGAGATGCTCGGCGATTTGAATGCCGGATGGACCGTCGGCAAGCGACTCCTGCAGCACGAGCGCCAGAGCCAGACCGGCGCCACATCCGGGATGGGCGGTGGAAAACGCAAGCCGCTCGAGGAAGTCGCCCGGGAGTATGTCGGCGTCGACAGCGAGGGGCGTCTCGCGGATGCCGACCTTCGCTCGCGTCTGACTGCCCACATGATGAACGCCCGGGCCCATTCTCTCACGATTGCTCGCGTCACGGCCGAGGCACGCGGCAACGCCAAGGTGAGCGCAGCCGCGTCGATCCTGAAGAACGCGGCCTCGAGCGTCTCGCAAGAGCGGGCCGAGCTGATGCTCGAAATGATGGGTCACAACGGTTTGGGCTGGGAAGGCGAAGGCTTCGACAAGGACGAACTGAACGCGGTCCGCAACTGGCTCTCCGGAAAGGCCATGTCGATCTACGGTGGCTCCTTCGAAATCCAGAATAACATCATCGCGAAGAACATCCTCGGCTTGCCGGAGAACACCCAACGCGGCTGAGCGCACGGCCCCGATCGATCGACTCGAGAAGGAAGAAACAACGATGGCAGCTCTCACCGAAGAACAATCGCTTCTCCAGGAGCAGGCGAGGTCCTGGGCTCGAGACGAAGCGCCCGTCGCCAAGTTCCGGGAAATGCGCGACAGCGGCAATGAGTTCGGTTTCGACAAGGCGACCTGGTCCAGCATCGGTGAGATGGGTTGGGCGGGTATCGTCGTCCCCGAAGAGTATGGCGGCGTCGACATGGGATATCTGACGTTTGGGGTCGTGCTCGAAGAACTGGGCCGGCAGCTGACGGCGTCCCCATTGTTGGCATCCGGTCTCGTAGCTGCGACCGCGCTCGTCACAGGCGGAACCGACGCCCAGAAGAAGTCGTGGCTTCCCAGAATCGCGGACTCGACGGCCATCGTGAGCCTCGCCCTCGACGAGGGGCCGCGCCACGCACCAGCCGATACGGCGCTCAAGGCGACCCAGATCGCTGACGGCTTCAAACTGAGTGGGCAAAAGGTTCACGTACTCGAAGGCATGGCAGCCGACGCGTTCATCGTGGTGGCGCGAACCGGCGGCGCGCCCGGTGAGGGGGCTGGCCTCAGTCTCTTCCTGGTCGAAGCCTGCTCGCCGGGCGTCAGTCGCCAGCGGCGGAGAACCGCTGATAGCCGGGGTTATGCCCAGGTCCTGTTCGAGGGCGTGGAAGTTTCATCCGAGGCGCTGATGGGTGCAGTCGATCAGGGGGATGCCATCCTGCAGGCGACACTCGATCGTGCCCGAGCTGGGCTCGCGGCCGAGATGCTGGGTACGGCCGCACAATCCTTCGACATGACCCTCGACTATTTGAAGAATCGCGTTCAGTTCGGCCAGGTGATCGGTTCCTTCCAGGCACTCGGACATCGGGCGGCGGGGCTCTATACCGAGATGGAGATGACGCGGTCTTGTGTCGAAGCCGCATTGCAGGCGATCGACGCTGGCGCCGAGGACATCCCGCAGCTGTGCTCGCTCGCCAAATGCAAGGCAGGCGACTTCCTGCATCACGTTTCGAACGAGCTGATCCAGATTCACGGTGGCATCGGGATGACGGACGAATTCGATGCCGGACTCTACCTGAAACGAGCGCGGGCGTTGGAAACCACCTGGGGAAATCAGGCCTTCCATCGCGACCGTTATGCGACGCTAGTCGGATTCTGAAGAATCTGTGTCTTTAGAATGAGGACCACGCGCCACCGACCCCTATCATGGGGGGCGCCCTGAAAGGTCACGATGCCCCGAATCTACGACTCCGCCGACGATCCGCTCAGGTATCCCTTCGTGGACACGCCAGACCCGGGCGATGCGGTCGAGGTCGCGGACGGCGTGCTCTGGCTGCGCATGCCCATGCCCGGTCGACTCGATCACATCAACGTGTGGCTGCTGCGCGACCACGACGGCTGGAGCATCGTCGACACGGGCATCGCCTCGGACGAGATCAAGAAATGGTGGGATCACGTCTATGAGCGCTATTGCGAGGGCAAACCCATCAAACGCGTCTTCTGCACCCACCTCCATGGCGACCACACGGGGCTTTCGGGTTGGCTCTGCCAGCGCTTCGGGGCCGAGCTCTGGATGAGCCGCACAGACTTCTATATGTGCAAGGTGATGGCGGCCTACGGGCCCGGCGACGTGCCCGACGACGCGATCCGGTTCTATCAGCGCGCGGGCTTCGAAACGAAGCGGCTGGACAGCTACCGCGAAAATTTCGGAAAATTCGGCATGCGCGTCTCACCCTTGCCCTCGGGCTTCCGGCGCGTGACGGATGGCGAGTACATCGACATCGGTGGCCGCGAATGGCGGGTGGTGATCGGGCGCGGGCACGCCCCGGAGCATGTGTGCCTCTACTGTCCCGAACTCAAGGTGCTGATCTCCGGTGACCAGATTCTGCCGCGTATTACGCCTAACGTAAGCGTGAATCCCTCCGAGCCCCATGCCAATCCGCTGAAGGACTGGCTGCAGTCGTGCGCCGAGTTGCGTGAGAACCTGCCGGGCGACCTGCTGGTTCTGCCCGCTCACCAGCGGCTCTTCCATGGCGTGCATGAGCGGCTCACCGCCCTGATCGAGTTTCACGAGACGGGGCTCGACAAGCTCTACGACCTGTGTGAAGAGCCGAAACGTGCCATCGATGTCTTCCCCGCGCTCTTCAAGAGCGAAATCAACGAGTACATGTTCTTCGCAGCTGCAGGCGAGAGTATCGCGCACCTCCACTGCGCCCTCGATCGCCGCATCCTCAGCGTGGAAGAGGACTCAGACGGCGTCGCCTGGTGGCGACAGGCCTGAAGGCGACGTGCGTCTAGCCTTGGTCGATGCCCTTGTCGTTCGGGGCGTTCGCCTGGCGGCGGACCCCGGGCTCCGTTCGATACGCGGGTCGAGTACGTAGTTCTCGTCGCTTCCCAATCTCGGCCCCGGAACAAGCATGACCGGACCATGAGAGCCACAGATGGGCGAGAGCAGGGATCAGAGTTACCTCACGAGCGAGGAGCGTACTGGAAACGGTATGATGACGGACGTGATTCAAGCGCCGATTCTGGGTGGATCATGAACCGAAACAGGGGAGCGACCATGGCTGCAACCGGTGAGAGCCTTTCGGAAATCTCGGCCCAGACCCGGACCGAGACAGGGACTGCCGGGTGGCCGGCATGAGTGGACCCCTGGATGGCATTCGGATCGTTGAGATGGCGAGTTGGATGTTCGTGCCTTCGGGCGGGTCGGTCCTGGTGGACTGGGGTGCCGACGTCCTGAAGATCGAGAATCCCGACGGTGGTGATCCTCAGCGCGGATTGATTACCTCGGGGCTCGTCCCGGGCGGGCCGGATGGCGTGAACTTCATGATCGAGCAACCCAATCGTGGCAAGCGGTCCGTGGCGATCAACGTCGCACACCCCGACGGCCACGAAGCGTTCATGAAGCTGATCGAAACGGCTGATGTCTTCCTGACCAACTACCTCCCTCCGGTCCGACGCAAGCTCGAGATCGACACCGACGATATTCGTGCCCGCAACCCAAAGATCATCATTGCCCGCGGATCGGGCCAGGGTCCCAAGGGTCCTGATGCGGAGAAGGGCGGCTACGACGGTGCTTCGTTCTGGGCCCGCGGTGCCTTGAGTGCAGTGTTCCCACCTGTCAACGAAGACTGGCCGATGGGGCAACCCTCCCCGGCCTTTGGCGATGTGATGGGCGGTCTTGCCACCGCCGGCGCAATCGCTGCGGCGCTCGTAAAGCGCGAACGGACCGGCGAGCCCAGCATCGTGGATGTCTCGCTCCTCGCGACGGCGATGTGGCAGATCTCCCCGCTCGTCGTCGCATCGAAACTCTTCGGCTTGAAATCACTTCCGCGTGGCGATCGCAGGATGTCGCCCAACCCCGGCGTCGGCGCCTACCGCACCCGGGACGATCGGTTCATCAGCCTGATTCTCCTGCAGAGCGACAAACACTGGGACGATTTCGCGGCCCGCCTGGACCGGCCTGTCCTCGTCGAAGACGAACGTTTCAACCATTCCTCCGCAAGGGCAGAGAACGGACCCGCGTGCATCGACATCATCGACGAGGCCTTTGCCGAGCACACGCTCGAGGAGTGGAAGGAAAGGCTGGCGACCTTCGACGGTGTGTGGACTCCGTTCCAGACCCTCGACGAGCTCTACGTCGACCCACAGGTGATCGCCAACGGCTATTTGCCGTCGATGAGCCATGGCAGCGGCGACGAGGTGCAGCTCGTCGCGAGCCCCGCGCAATTCGACGAGACGCCGATCGTCGTCGAACGCGCTCCCGAGCTCGGTGAACATACCGAACTCGTGCTCAGCGAGATCGGTGTCGACTGGGACGACATCGTCGCGATGAAGGAGTCGGGCGCGATCCTCTAGCCCGGTCCGGAGCCGAGGGAGGAGCGGACGCAGCGGTGCGCGAAGTTCTCTTCGCCTTTGTGCCGTACCCTTGACGGCGTATCAACCGAACGTATTCGGGATCCACCTCCCGTTCGGTCGGGGGACACGAGCAGGCTGGGTCGGAGAAGAACGAGCGCATGCGGATCGGAATCAACGGGACCGGGGTCAGCTCTCGCGGCTCGCTCGAAGCGGTCGTGGCGCATGCGCGTGAGGCCGACGCGCAGGGATTCGCGAGCTACTGGCTCGCACAGTTCATGTCAGTGGATGCGCTGACTGCCCTGGCGGTCATCGCGGGTGAGGCGTCCCGCATCGAGTTGGGAACCGCCGTCGTGCCGGTTCACGGCCGTCACCCCTTGGCACTTGCCATGCAGGCACTGACGACCCAGGCCGCCACGCGCGGCCGCCTCCAGCTGGGGATCGGGCTCTCTCACCAGCCTATCGTCGAGGACCAGATGGGCTTGTCCTACCAGCGCCCAGCGCTCTACATGAGCGAATATCTCACAGCACTCGACTCACTTCTGCGTCACGGAGAAGCAAGGCTCCGCGGCGAGTTGCTGCGCTGTGAGGCCAGCGTGGTGCGCATGAGCGAGACCCCGCCACCGCTGCTCCTCGCAGCGCTGGGACCGCGCATGCTCGAGCTGGCCGGAAGCGCCGCCGCGGGAACGAACCTGTGGCTGGCCGGGCCGCGTGTGATACGCGAGCACGTGGCCCCGCGGATCCGGCAAGCAGCGGAAAGGGCGGGGCGCCCGAAGCCGCGGATCGTCGTCGGCCTTCCGATTTGCGTGACCGACGATGTCGGAAGCGCGCGCCGGAATGTGCAGCGCGCCTTTGGTGTGACCAGTGAGTTTGCGTCCTACCAGACCGTACTCGCACGCGAGGGCGTCCGTGGTCCTGAGGATGTCGCGCTGATCGGTAACGAGTCACGCGTGGCTGCTTCAATCGGGGAGCTTGCGCGGGCGGGGGCGACGGAGTTCATCGCGATGGAGCTGTGCAAGACCGACGACGAGGTACAGCGAACCCGCGAGTTTCTTCGGGGCCTCTTGTAGTGCGATCGATTCCCTCGGAAGATCGGGTCGATGGGAGGGAGACGAGAAAGACCACGACGAATGAGAAGTTGCGGCACGTAGGTCGGGATGCGATGAGCACGTCGTCTTTCGATCCTTGGAGGATCGTCGCCTAACGAAATTCGGGTATGACTTCCCGAGCGAATCGATCGAGGGTCTCCGGCTCTCCACGGTCGTGGAAGAAGAGTGCGAACTGGGTGAAGCCCAGCTCGACTCTCTCGCGAATCTGATGAACGATCTGGTCCGAGGTGCCCATGAAGCCGCCTGCTTCGAGTCCCCAGCCCTCGCCGCCAAAGCGCCGCCGTGCGATTTCGAGTTCCCGATCCCGATCCTCCTCGCGCTCGAGCAGGACGACGACGGCCTGTTGGCCGAAAACAAGGGATCCGCGATCGCGACCGATTGCGTCGCATGCGCGTCGCATGGCTTCGAGCTTTTGTTCGATCTCGCCGAGCGAATACGTCGGGCAGTTCCAGACGTCCGCGTGACGCGCCACCAGCGGGAGTGTCCTGCGCTCGCCGCCACCGCCGATGACAATACGCGGATAGGGCTTTTGAATCGGGAAGAGAGCGGAAGGCGCGTTCTGCAGGCGGTAGTGTTGCCCGCTAAAGGTCGATCGCTTCTGCGTACACAGAAGCTTGATGACCTCGCAGGCCTCATCGAGCTGCTCGCTGCGGGTGGCGATGTCGGGGCAGGGCAGACCGAATTCAGCAAACTCCTCGAGGTAGGATCCGCTGCCGAGACCCAGCTCGAGTCGGCCCCCGCTGATCACGTCGAGCGTGATCGCCATCTTCGCGAGCACGGCCGGGTGACGAAAGCCATTACACAGTACGAGCTGTCCGAGCCGGATGTGCTCGGTCAAGACGGCCAGGGCCGAAACGAGGGTCCAGCCGTCGAAACCCGGGACGTCGGGGAGATGGGGCGGATAGAGGTGATCGTAGAACCAGGCGGTGTCGTAGCCGAGCCGATCCGCGAGCTGGACGCGATCACGAATCGATTCGAAGTCGATCTGCAGTTGCGGAAGATAGACGCCGAATTCGATCCGGTTCGTCTCGCTCATCGGCCCCGCTCCGCATCTTCGAGCTGCCGCGCCAGTCGAGCGATGTCGGCGAGGGATCGAAGCAGGTCATTCAAGTGGGTGCAGGTCGTCGTTCCGACGAGCCGTTGTCGGACGAAGCTCCGCAGCGTATCGACGCGACGTCCGACGAGTCGCTCGCCACTGGTCGCGGCCTTCGGGCATTCACTCCAGGGCAGGACGCGCGCGGTGGCTTCGCAGCTGCGGATGATGAGATCCACGCCATCCACCGTGGCCTCGAGCGAGTATTCGTGGAGAACGGTTTCGAGGCCGTCCGCATCGACGTGCGAGTCGCGGAACATCGCGTCGATCGAGAGCATCTCGCCGGGGAGGACGTCGACCCGCCGACGCCTACGCATTGTTCCGGAGCCGAGCGGACCGATCGGGTGCCAGCCGAGTGGGTCGTCGTCGCGTTCGAGGCGAGGCGCGATCGGGCCGAGCGGTGTCGGGATTCGACCGACGCGTGCGATCTCCTGCATCATAGTGGCGTCGCTGGCCCAGCCTGCGCAGATGTCGGCCTTGAGGCTCTGGGCGCGCTGGCGTGATTCGGACTCCGGCTCGTCCGGATGACGGATGTAGAGATCGGCATAGCCGGAGATGAGCGCGGCCACGGGCAGGTCGTCGAGTAACAGGTAGAGGGGGGTCTGCGCTTCACGCTCGAGGGGAATGGTCTCGTCGACCGCCGCGCGGAAGCCGCTGGCGACGACGCGGCCCAGGAGCTGCGAGACGTCGGGTCCAGCGGGATCAATCTCGAGCTCTTCGAGGACGCGTGCCCGGCCGACGGTCGCGCGAACGGAAGCCTCCGCGAGAATCGAGCCGACCCCTTCTGCGTCGGTTTTCGTGTCGCGCGCGGCGCCGACCAACAGCACACCGTCCTGCGTCGTTGTGCCGGTTCTGATCATGTCGATGTGGCTCGTACGCCGGATCGAATTCGCCGCCCGCAGTGGGGTCGAGGTCGAGGGATTTCGGACAAGCCCGTCGCTTGCGAGATCGAGCGTCGTCGAGGTCACCGAGGTCGTAGTCGTAGAAGGCGCTTGGGACATTCTTGAATCCTGGAATCGTCGAATCTTTGTCGAGCTTTCGAATGGTGGTCGCAGTCGGGCTCGTCCGCCACCCCTCCTTCAAACAGGTGATTCTCGTCCCGACGCCCCAGGTGTCATGGGGCAGGCTATGCTCGAACGGACCCTGTTCGGAGGATTCCATGCGCTTTGATCTGATTATCCGCAACGGCCGCGTGATCGACGGAACCGGTCTCAAGGGCTATGCCGCAGACATCGCCATCAAGGACGGACGGATCGCGCGAATCGGACGCATCGACGAGAGCGCCGAGCGGGAATACGACGCGGCAGGCCTCGTGGTTTCCCCCGGCTTCATCGATATCCACACCCATTATGACGTGCAGCTCGACTGGGATCCGATTGCGACGCCCTCGGCCTGGCATGGCGTCACGACGGTGATGGCGGGCAATTGCGGATTCACCCTGGCCCCGGCGAAGCCCGATGACGTCGGGTGGCTCGCACGCATGCTGAGCCGGGTCGAGGGAATGTCGCCGGCGGCGCTCGAGGAGGGGCTCCGCTTCGAGGGGGGTAGTTTTGGTGATTTCTGGAAACGCTTCGAGGGAAAGATCGGAGTCAATGTCGGTGCCTATGTCGGGCACAGCGCCGTGCGTCGTTATGTGATGGGAGATGACGCTTCCGAGCGCGAGGCAACCAAGGAAGAGATCGAAGCCATGAAGGAACTCGTGCGCCAGGCCATGCGCGAGGGGGCCATCGGGTTTTCGACCTCTCAGCTCGATATCCACGTCGGTGACGATGGACGAGGGGTGCCGTCGAATCATGCGACGCCCGAGGAGATCGTCGAACTGGCCAGCGTGCTCTCCGAATTCGACCATGGAGCGGTCGAGATCATTCCACACAGCTTTGCGGCGGGTTACGACGACGCCGACCGGAAGCTCCTGGTCGATCTCTACAAGGCCTCCGGCAAGCCGGTCGAACTCAATCCGCTGATCCCGAGCACGACCCACCCGATGGGCTGGGAAGCCACCTTGAATTTCGTGAGCGAAATGGCGGAGCAGGGCATTCGTCTGCATCCGATGTGCTCGGTCAACAAGCTCGAAGCCCATCTCCGGCTCGGCGACACCTTCATCTTCGACGAGAGCCCGCTCTGGCGCGAGGTATTGTGTCGGCCGGAGCCAGATCGCATGAACGCGCTGCGTGACCCCGTGATGCGGGAGAAGCTCCGCGTGGCGAATGACGATCCGACGGGGCGGGCGTTCGTGATGGACTTCGAACGGTTGATCGTCGAGCATGCGACCGTCGAAGCGAATCGGGCGCTCGAAGGTCGTTCGGTCGGAGACATCGCCAAGGAGCGAGAGATCAGCCCCCTCGACTGTTTCCTCGACCTCTCGCTTTCCGAAGATCTCGAGATGAACTTCTACTCGGAGATGGACGAGGTTGCAGTCGAGTTCATGAGGCACGTCAATCGGACGGCGGTCCTCAATCCGATGGTGATGGCGGGTTCGAGCGATGGGGGTGCGCACCTCGCCACCTTCGTCGGGGCGGACTACACGACGCGACTACTCTCCGAGTACGTTCCGGATCCCTTGAGTCTCGAAGAGGCGATCTATCGGCTCACGGGAATGCCTGCCAACGTGCACGGCCTGGTGGACCGCGGCACGCTCCGTGTGGGCGCCAAGGCCGATATCGTGTGCTTCGACGTAGGGGCTCTGAAAGCCAGTCGTGCCTATCTCGTCAACGATTTTCCCGCTGACTCCAGCCGTTATGTAGTCGACTCCGAGGGCTACAAGCTCACGGTCGTCAACGGGCAGATCCTGATCGAGGACGGCAAGCATACCGGTGCGCTGCCGGGAGAGGTCTTGCCGGGAGCCTGAGGGCGAATTCGGTACAATATAGTCATGCGAGTACGTGTCGATCATGGGAAGTGCACGGGCCACGGCCGCTGTTACGTACTCGCCCCGAAGGTCTACGAGCCGGATGACGAGGGCTCCTGCGTCATCCCCAACGAGCGGGTCTCCGCCGCGTGGGTCGATGTCGCGCGGCGGGCGGCGCTCAACTGCCCCGAGGATGCGATCGAGATCCTGGACGACTAGTTTCTCCGATGAACAACTCGAGGAGGAGAAGAAGCATGGCCGACGACACCGGGTCCGCAGGGTTCGACCGAAACGATCCTGAGCTGGCGCGCAACCCGCGCAGCATGTTCAAGCTGCTTCGAGACCATGCGCCGATCATGCATAACGAAGCGGGGCCCCGCCCGGGTACGCTGGTCTCCCGCTATGCCGACGCACTCGAGGTTCTTCGCAATCCGAAGATTTTCTCGTCGAACGACGATGCGATCGACATCGGCCAGAAACGCCCCATGATTCCGCTGCAGCTCGACCCGCCCGAGCAGACGATGTATCGAAAGCTGATGGCGCCGCTCTTCGCGCCCAAGGTGGTCGATGGGCTCGAGGCCCAGACGCGCCGACTCGCGATCGACCTGATCGAGAAGGTGGCCGGAGACGGCCGATGCAATTTTCACAGCGCGGTCGCGGAACCCCTACCCAGCACGGTGTTCCTGCAGCTACTCGGTCTGCCCGTCTCCCGCGCGGCCGAGTTCATCGAATTGAAGGACGGAATCATCCGTCCACCCGCCGAAACGGAAGCGGAGCGGACCGCCGCGGTCCGTGCCACCGGTGAGCGCATCTATGCCGTGCTCGAGGAAGTCGTGGCGGAACGCGTGAAGGAGCGGCGGGACGACTTCATCTCGGGATTCCTCGACTCCGAGGTCGACGGCGAGCGACTGACGCCCGAGAACGTGGTCGATATCGGCTATCTCTTCTTCCTTGCCGGACTGGATACCGTCACGGCTTCGCTCGATTGCATCCTCGCCTATCTGGCACAGCATCCCGAGCAGCGTGCCTCGTTGACCCAGGATCCGTCGCTGATCCCGAATGCCATCGAAGAACTGTTGCGTTTCGAATCGCCGGTGAGCGGTGTTCCGCGCATCACGACCGAGGACACCGAACTGGGTGGCTGCCCGATCGCGAAGGGAACGCGTGTGAACGTGATGATCGGGGCGGCCAACACGGATGATCGCTTCATGGAGGATGCAGACGAAGTGGACTTCCACCGTGAGGTGAACAAACACATCGCCTTCGGCGCGGGGGCCCACCGCTGTCTGGGTTCGCATCTTGCGCGGATGGAGCTCAGGGTGGTACTCGAGGAGTGGCACGCGCGGGTCCCCGACTACGCTCTCGCACCCGGGATCGAACTCGAGTACTCGGAGGGGCTGCGCCAGGTCGAGAATCTCGAGCTGGTCTGGTAGGGATCGCCGCCGCGCGGCGTATGCCCCGCAGCGGGAGCATTCTCTCGCCAGCTGAGATCAAGGGAGTCCAACCGCGCGCGAAGTCGCGGCTCGCGCTATCCATGGGCGGCCGTTGAGTCGCCAATTTCAACTTTCGTGAGGTCAAGTCCATGTCCGGAGTCCTGATTGCCATGCTCGTTCTGGTGGGCGTCATCGTCGTCTTCGTGATGATGGTGATCGGCGTCTACAACCGATTGATCGCGCTCAAGAATCGTTACGAGAACGGCTTTGCGCAGATCGAGGTGCAGCTCAAACGACGCCACGATCTGATCCCGAACCTGGTCGAGACCGTGAAGGGATATATGTCGCATGAGCGGGAGACGCTGGAGGCCGTGGTCCAGGCCCGCAACCAGGCGGTCGGTGGGCTCGAGCAGGCCGCGGGCAGCCCCGGTGATGCGAATGCGATGAAAACACTCGGGAATGCAGAGGGCGTGCTTTCCGGGGCGATGGGGCGACTGTTGGCGCTTTCTGAGTCCTATCCCGATCTCAAGGCCAGCGAGAACATGAAGCAGCTGACCGAAGAGCTGACGTCGACCGAAAACAAGGTGTCCTTCGCGCGGCAGGCCTTCAACGATCAGGTCACGACCTATAACACCTACAGACAGAGTTTTCCGGCGGTGGTCTTCGCCGGCATGTTTGGCCATTCGGCCGACGGCGCATTGCTCGAATTCGACAGCCAGGCCATCGCCGAGGCCCCGAAGGTCTCGTTCTAGGCGAATCGCTCGGTCAACACGTGATGACTCGGTTGAGTCGTCACGCCGTCGGAATCATCTAGGCGAGGTTTCGAGGTTAGTTCGGCGCGATTTCGGCACGATCTTGGCGATGTGCAGCGAATGCTGACGGACGGAGTGCTGGCTGGCATCGGGAGTGGGTTACGGACTTTTTTGAACTTCAGGATCACGCGCGTACACAGACGTCGCGGCTCGTCTTCCTCTTTGGATTGGCGGTTCTCGGCATCATGGGGCTGCTCTATGCCCTGGCGGCCGTGGTCCTCGGCTTCGATGGACAGGACCCGGCAACGGGACTCACCCGGTGGTCGATCGTCTGGGCCGATCCTGAACTCATGGTCGCGATTGCGGCCGTTACGTTGGTGCTGGTCGGCGGAGCGAGTCTGTATCGAATCGCTCAGTTGCGTGGCGGCGGTCGGGTCGTCGCCGAAGCGATGGGGGGACGGCTGCTGCATGCCAATACCTCCGACCGCCTCGAGAGGAGGGTACTCAACGTCGTCGAGGAGATGTCGATCGCTTCTGGGATCGGCACACCGCCCGTCTATCTGCTGGACCGCGAGGCGGGTATCAATGCATTCGCGGCGGGCTATACGCCGAATGATGCCGTGATCGCCGTTTCACGTGGATGTGTGGAAGAACTCTCACGGGACGAGCTACAGGGAGTTGTGGCCCATGAGTACAGCCACATCCTCAACGGAGACATGCGGCTCAATATCCGGTTGATGGGAGTGCTCTACGGGATCCTCGTGATCGGCACGCTCGGCTATTTGTTACTTCGCTCGTCGTTCTGGGCCGGGGCCGTAGGTCGCCGGGGTCGGGACAACAGCGCGATGGTGATGTTGGCGGTGGGCGCTGCGCTGATGGCGATCGGTTTTCTCGGAACCTTCATCGGGAACCTCATCAAGGCCTCGGTGAGTCGACAGCGTGAATTTCTGGCGGACGCATCGGCGGTTCAATTCACGCGCAATCCGTCCGGGATCGCCGGGGCGTTGAAGAAGATCGGTGGGCTCGACGTCGGTGCGACGATCGAGAATCCGAATGCGGCGGAGGCGAGCCACATGTTTTTCGGGCGCGCGGTCCGTCTGGGATTCAACTCGCTCTTCTCCACCCATCCGCCCCTCGAGGAGCGCATCGCACGGCTCGATCCAAACTGGACTCCGCCGGGGAAGGATGCTGCGGGAAGTTCCGCCTCGACGTCGACCGCGGCAGCGAGTGATTCCGGGACCGCCTCCGCAGCGATCGGATTTGCGGGCGCCGTGGCTGCTCGCGGCCTGGATCAGATCGGTCAGGTCAGCGTGGCGCATCTCGACTACGCCAAGGCGCTGATCGCCGGCCTGCCCGAAGAGGTGATCGAAGCCGTCCGCGAGCCCTACGGCGCACGCGCCGTCGTCTACTCCCTGCTGATCAGCCGCGACAGGGCAACGCGGGAAACTCAGCTCGCGGTTCTGCCCGAAATCGCCGAGGCCGATGTCTGGAAGCTCAGCTTGCATCTCGAGCGGCAGATTGCGCTGCTCGACCCGAAGGTCAGGCTGCCCCTGATCGACCTGACTCTACCGGCTCTGCGCGAGCTCTCGGCGAGTCAGTTCAATCGATTCGAACGCGCGGTGAAGGCGCTTGCCGAGGCCGACGAGATCATCGACCTATTCGAGTGGACGCTGCAGAGTATCCTGCTGGCCCATTTGAAGCCCCATTTCGATTCGATTCGACCGTCGCGTGTGCGGCACAAGAAAATGGCTCGTGTCGCGGGCTCCTGTTCCGTCGTGATCTCGATCTTGTCTCGAGTGAGCGGGCATGAGGCCGAGGTGGCGGAGCGTGCCTTCCAGCGGGCGAAACAAACGCTGGGGCTTCCTCAGCTTCAGCCTCAGCCGCCCGAGACGGTGGGGCTGAAGCAGCTTGCGATCGCTCTCTCGGAACTCAGCGAACTCACTCCGCAGCTGAAGCGGCGGCTCCTGACAGCGAGCGCCGAGTACATCAGCGCGGATCACGAGATCCTGGTCGCTGAGGCCGAGCTCTTTCGGGCCATCGCAGACACCCTCGATTGTCCCGTTCCGCCGCTCCTGCCCGGCCAGCCCCTCGCCTGAGCCTGCGGCTCGAACTCGGCTGGAAGCGTGGATTGAGTGAATGCCGTCGTGTCCTGAGCGAGAAGGGATCCCCAGAAAAGTCCGAGAGCTCCCCAGTCGCCAAAACTCCTTCGATCAAGGCGTTTGCTCCTGTTCCGGTCAGTCGATTGCCCTAGTTTGGTCATGAACGATCGGCCTCCGCGTGACCATACTCCCGTCTGATCGCGCGACCGGTCGGACCTCCCGCTTTGGGGGCCCGAGAACGCGTTCGAACCGGAATTGATGCGCACGACGATCCCGGAGAGTGCCCC
>SMVB01232815.1_pt1 | contig 16840 bp, 22 predicted proteins | sample 2456461 | NCBI WGS metagenome assembly SMVB01 (sample SAMN11095934, study PRJNA526329) | marine sediment metagenome | biome: Marine sediment; feature: Surficial sediment; material: Deep marine sediment; isolation source: Hadal surficial sediment | place: Pacific Ocean | collected 2014-05 | depth...
AAGCGCTTGCTGCAGCGAAACGAAGCTGGAGAAGTCATCGACGCGCAGATGCCGGAGCAAGTCGCGGACCTGCTGGATTTTATGCGGCTGGGGCGGACGTTCGAGTCTAACTTGGGCGACAGTGGCACCGCGTCGCGGCTGGCAATGGCGGAACTATTCAAACCTGGAGGCGGGCGCAATCTTATCAAGCAACGCATGGCCGCGAAGTTCATCACTGACGTTTTGCTTAATCAACCTGCTCGCGCTGCTGACCTGCCTTAGCGCTTGCACGCAGACGCGCGAACGGACCATTGAGTGTGAGACGGAGCGCACGGAGACGGTGCGCACGGAGACGGAGCGCACGGAGTCGGACCGCGTGCGCATCAAGTGCTCTGTTATTTTGAGTGATCCAATTCAGCCGCCGAGCATGTAACGTCGCGCTGGTACTGCTCGCCGAGAAACGCGCGCGCTTTGTCGTCTAGCTCTAACCAATACCAGCGATTCACTTTGTCCTGCAGTTCGTCGCGTTGCGGACCTGGCGGCACGCAGCGCGGCGTCACCGCGTTGCCGTGCCACTTCGGCCAGCCGTGCGCGTTAGCCCACCAGGCGCGGCGCGTCATTAGCAAATGACTGCAGCGCTCGGGCTGCGCGATGGGCTGGCCGCGCTTGCTCACTCGTCTGGCTCCGGCTCCGGTCGCTTAATTATTGCGACGGTGAACTGCCCGCGTTGGTCCAGTTCCTCTAACATGCGCAGCAACCTGGCGCATTCAATGCACTCGACAAAGGGCGAGTCGTGACCGTGCATACATGGCTTGTCTGTTCGGATAGTTGGCACGTCAGTCTGCCTGCCGTGGCACCAGTGGCTGGTGCGCTTGTTCGATAACGTCTTTGATGGCGCGGTCCAGGTCAGCGAGCCGCGTGTCCTGCGCGATCAACAGTGATGCAGCCCAAAGCGGATTATCTTTGACGGTCAGCAACACCGTCGCGTAATTCATGCTGCCGATGTTTTTATCGGCCATCGTTATGCACCGACCGGAAGAACTTTAGCATCGTGTCGCGTCCGTACCGTTCCGCCAGCATCGCGCGGTCGCGGCGGCGTTTCCATGCAGCGAACAGGGACAGGATAATGTATCCGGCCAAAAACGCGTATCCGCCATTTGGTCCGACGAATAGCGTCACAAGAATGCCAGCGATTAAAAATTTCATTGTGTCTCCAGGTCTAGGTTTAAAACGTCACGCGTGAATAATTCGGAATTGCCGCTGCTCAGCAGATCGCGTCCAGTGTACCTGTCATCCGTGAACGCGCGAAGGGTCTGCGTCTCTGCGCACTTCGCCCATTTGCCGAGACGATAGCGCTGCGTGCGCAGTACGGTGATTTTCTCCAGGTCGGCAGGCGTGAATCGCTCGCCGACTGAGCGCGCCGTCACGCCGATTTTATAGACCGGGCAGGGCTGCGCATCAATGCGCAAATAGTAGAGAATGGCGGGCTTAGAATAGTCCATACGTCACCAGGCAGAACAGCCCGCTATTGTCTCACACCAGGCGCGCAGATAGGCGGACATACTGCCGCTATTGGCTTGACTCCGTGCGCAGAATGATGCAGGCAGGCGGTGGGCAGAGACTATCAACCAGGTGCGCGGACCGCAGCTCGTTTTCGGGTCAAAGTGGGAAAAGCTGACTGCCGGCAGTCCGCAATGCACGTTAGAAGTGGGCTGTCAAGCAAAACGCGAGCGCAGATCAACCATAAGAACCGAAACCATGACCGGGCCATTAGGGTGCTGCTCGCACTGACGATGATGCTGCGGGTCTGACTTATCAGGGGCCGATGTAGTCTGCGGCTAACTCTCTGAGCGTCATTATCTTTTCCCTGTGTCGCTGCGTCGGTACATCATGGACGCGTTGCGGCGGTATCCGCTCGGACCTGCGCCTGACTTGATCTAGGGCAGCGACCAGGCGGCGCTGCATTGATTGCAGCCTAGCCTGTGAGCGTGTACTGTTGTCCGTCTCGCGTTGTTGTCATCATCCGAGACTAAGCCCGAACAGTCGCACCGTCAACTCCGTGTCACCAGGCATGCGACGGTCCTGCTGGACGGGCTTTTTAATGGCTGTTTGCTTGATTGTCTATCTGATCGAGCGTATAAGTCGGCAGTCATGAAACGCACGCAACGCGCAGGCGGCAGACGAGCAGGGGCAGGACGACCTGCTGGTTCCATGAATCTGGACAAAGCACGTCCATATTTCGCCACCATCAAAAACGCAATCCTCAAGAAGAACCGTTCATGGGTTGAGGAAATCGAATACACGCTCGGCGTACTCAACGATAAGAATGCAAGCGATGAACGCCGAGACGAAGCACGCGATACGTTGCTAACGATGACGTATCACAAGCCAGCGCCAGCGGAGACGCAGCCTGCCGAGCAGTTAGGCTTTAATCTCCAATGGGGAACGCAACCAGGTGAATTTGACCCTGCCGTACACGCCACGCAGATGGCAAGCGACAGCTCACAAGTCAATTGATGCTGTTCGTTTCGCGGTACTCGTCTGGCATCGACGCGCAGGCAAGACCGTCGCGTGCATCAACGAGCTAATCAAAGGGACAGTCCGCTGTCCGTATCCGAATGCGCGCGGCATATACGTCGCGCCGTTTCTAAAGCAAGCGAAGAAAGTCGCATGGCAATACCTGCTCGACTACACCGCGCCGATTCCTGGCGTGCGTTACAACAAATCAGATTTAAGCGCTACATTCCCGAATGGCGCAGTCGTCTATCTCGGCGGTGCGGATAACCCGGACAGCCTGCGCGGCATTCACTTGGACTTTGCTGTCCTGGACGAGTATGCCCAAATGTCGCCAATGATGTGGACCAGTGTGCTGCGTCCGGCGCTGTCAGACCGCAAGGGCAAAGCGATCATGATAGGCACGCCGCAAGGGCGCAATAGTTTCTATAAAATGTACAAGCAAGCGGGCGAGCTGGACGGCTGGTACGCCAATTATCTGCCAGTAACGGACACCGACTGCATTGACGCCGCCGAGCTGCTCGCGCTGCAGCGAGAAATGCCGCCAGACGAATACGAGCGCGAGTACCTGCTGAATTGGGACGCGTCGATACAAGGCGCATTCTTTGGCAGCGAAATGCAGGACGCACACAGCCAGGGACGCATTACTAGCGTGCCGTATGAGTCAGGACTGCCGGTCGTCAGCGCGTGGGACCTTGGCATTCGCAACAGCGTGGTCTGGCTATTCCAGATAGCAGGCACGGAGGTCCGCGTTATCGACTGCCGGTTTTACGAAGGCACCAGTCTGGAGGCAATCTGCCGCGACCTGGACAAGCTGCCGTATATCTGGAACCGCCACATACTGCCGCATGACGTGCGGGTCCGTGAGTTCGGCACCGGCCGCACGCGCCTGGAAATGATGCAGACGCTAGGCATGGACGTGCAAATAGCCAAGAACTTGCCGGAGCTGGACGGCATCGAGGCCGCACGCCGACTGATTGAGCGCTGTTGGTTCGACGCTGATGCGTGCGAGCTAGGCATCGAGGCGCTGACACAATTCCGCACCGAATACGACCCGACCAGGCAGTCGTTCAAGCTGCGACCGCTCGAAGATTGGACCAACCACTTCGCTGACGCATTCCGTTACTTCGCAATTGAAAACGGCGGCGTGCAAATGGATATGCAGCTCGGCTGGCGTGACCCGATTGACTACGGAGGGCGCAATGCGTCGATTACATGACTGATAACGAACAGCAAGACACGACCTGGCAGCAGCGACTGCAAGCGGAGCGCCTGCAGCTGGCCGAACGCTACGAAAAGCTAGACGCGTTTCTGACTGACCCGCCAGAGCTGACCAGTCACGACCAGGACCAGCTGCTGCGACAGCTCGACCTGATGGGGCGCTACCTGGCTATCCTGGAGCAACGTGAGCGGAGGCTCGGCTAGTGGCAAAGCACACACACGGCAGCAGCCATAACAGCGGACACGCACGCGACGGCAAGCGCGGCAAAGGCAAAGGCGAAGGCACGCGTCCGACCGACCAGGAGCTGGCGACCTGGATCAACCAGGCGCTGATTGCAGCGGACGGTTTCGACGACGACGAATGGTCCGCTAATATGCAGCGGGCATTCGACTATTACACGCTGCGACCGCGCGGCGACGAGGTAGACGGCAAGAGCGCAGCGCAATCTGCTGACGTTGCCGATATGGTCGAGGCGGTGCTATCGCAAATGATCCCGTCATTCGCTGGCGACTCCGTGGTCACGTTCGAGGCGCTGTCAGAGCAGGACGAGCAGCAGGCGCAAATGGAGTCGGACGTGGTTAGCCAGGTCATCATGGAGGATAACCGGGGCTTTTATGTGTTCCTGGAGTCACTCAAAGACGCGCTGATGCTGAAAAACGGCATCATCAAAATAGAGGTAGAGGAAACCGTCACGCGACGGACTGAGCTGTTCGAGAACTTGTCAGAAATCGAAATGCTCGAAGCAATACAGCCGGATGACGACACCGTTGCCAAGCTGCTGGAGTCGAGCGCGAATGATGACGGCACGTTCAACGCGCGCATCAATTTCACGCGAACCAGGGAGCGGCTAATCGTTCGCGCCGTACCGCCAGAGAACTTCTTTATTGAACAGGGCTTTGACTCAATCTTTGTGCAAGGCGCGAACTTTGTCGGCGAGCGATTCCAGAACACACGCAGCGAGCTGCTCGAAAAGGGTTTCCCGAAGTCAGTGGTGATGCAGCTCCAAACGACAACGCAGACGGACGAAAGCGCGACCATGCGCAATTTGCGCCAGGTACAGCCGACCGCGACCAGCAACCAGCGCGCGCAGGAAAACATCGAATGGTACGAGACGTATTACCAGGTCGATATGACCGGCGACGGCGTGACGGAGCTAATCAAGGCGAGTATCTCCGGCGTCAGCGCGAGCACCATGCTGCAATGGGAGTTCGTTGATTTTATACCGTACGCGGCTGGTTCGCCGTTCATCAATCCGCACCGTTTCCTGGGCTATTCGATATACGACAAAGAGGCGAGCGTGCAGGACATTAAGACCGCTGCGCTGCGCCAGTGGCTGGACAACGCAGGCAACAACAACGTCAACAGGGCGACCGTGGTCGAGGGTCAGGTCAACATGGCGGACGCCAAGGATAACCGCAGCAGCGGGCTAATTCGGCAGAAAGCGCCAGGCATGTATCAGCCGGTGCCAATTAACGATATTGGTCCGTCAATGCTCGGGTTGCTGACCTACATGGACCAGGTGCGCGCCGAGCGCGGCGGTGCGAGCCTGGAGCTGCAATCCGGCGAGCTGCAGCTAGCGTCCAGCATCGGTAGCCAGGGGCTTGACCGCGCGTACAGCACAAAGGAGCAGCTCGCGGGCTTGATGACCAGGACCCTGGCGGAGACGCTGATACGAACCACATACCTGCTGGTGCATCAGACAATCCGCTCGCAGATGACCGCAAAATTCCAGTTTAAGCGCGCTGGTCAGTGGGTCGAGACGGACCCGTCAACCTGGCCGGAGCGTAACCGCGTCAACATCAAAATAGGGCTATCGCCAAACGAACGGCAACGCAAGTCGCAAAACCTGCAGCAAGTCATGCAGACGCAGCAGCAGCTGATGCAGCAGGGCGGCGACGGCATTCTGGTGGACGTGGGCAAAGTTCACAACGCGCTGATTGATTGGGCGCGCTCGGCGGACGTGGACGCACCGCAGCAGTACTGGATTGACCCGGCATCGCCGGAGGCGCAGCAGGCGATGCAGCAGCGCCAGGAGCAGCAGCAACAGCAGCAACAGCAGCAAGCCGCGCAACAGGAGCAGGTCCTGCAGCTCAGCACGCAGCTCGAAGCGGCAAAGATCGCCAGCGATGACTGGCAGACGCTGCTGAAAACGCAGTACGACTATTTCAATGCGGTGCTCGACAGCCAGACGGAGGAAGCGAAGCTGCTCGGCGGTGCCGTGATTAATCAACTGGACGCGATGCAAAATGCCGGACTTAGACAAACTGAAAAATTGGGCGCACAAGCTGACAACGGAGGCGGAAGCGGAAGCGCTGCAGGCGATGCTGCAACGCCGATATTGTGAAGAATGGGCGATGCAATCAGACGCGCGAGTGCGCGAAGTATTGTGGCTAAAACTGCAGCTACTCAATGACTTATTCGCAGAGCTGCGAATACTAGCGGAGGACGACGAGAATGCCGGACAGTAACGGAAAGGCTGCGGAGACGCAGGGCGCGGAGCGACACACCGTCGCTGACCGTGGTATGAGTCGCGGAGACGTGGACGACATTACAAAGCTGATCGCGGGCGAGAGCAACGCGCAGGCAGACGAAATCGTGAGACGCCGAGCAGACGGAGACGCCGAGCTAGGCACCAGGCCGGACCGGCCGGAGGGAGGAAAAGACAATGGCGACAATAGGCCGGATTTTGAGGCGGCAGACGCGGAGGCGGGCATCAAGCGAGTTCCGTCAGAACCACAAGCCGACGCCGACAAACAGGGAGAAGGCAAAGCGCCGCAAATCAAATCTTTCAAAGCGCTAGCAGAGGCGGCAGGCATCGACCTGGCGACACTGTACGACCTGACCATATCGTTCGGAGACGGACAGGGCGTCGATGCTGAGCCGGTTAAACTCGGCACCATCAAAGACGCATTCCAAAAAGGGCTGGACCTGGATACCAGGACAGCCGAGCTGGAGACAGCAACAGCAAAGTTTGAAAACGAGCAGATTGTCAAAAACCAGGCGATAGAAAGCGCGCTGGAGTCACTCAATCTGACACCGCAACAGATCGAGGCGCAGCAGCAACGCGTCGCCGATAATAAGCTGCGAGAGCAGCAACTACTATTCCAGGTAGTGCCGGAGCTAGCGAAAAACGCCGAGCTGAGACAGCAGACGCGTGCAGAGATTGTGGAGCTGGTCAAACCCTACGGAATATCCGCCGTTGAAATAGATAGCCTGGCGGACCATCGGTTCTATAAGTTCGCAATGGACGCGGTTAAGTGGAGACGCCTAATCGCGGAGGCTAGCGCCAACGCAAAGCGAGTTCGTAAAACCGGGAAGTCCATTAAGCCGAGCCGAAAATTCGACGGCAAAGGGAAGTCAGCGAGCAGCGACACAGACAAGCTAGTTGACACAGCAAAAACCACGCGGAATGTCGGCGACCAGGTTGCCGCAATCTCCGCATTACTTGGGGACTAAGCCTTATGGCGAGTCAATTTTGGAGTAGTGCCGACCTCAAAGCGATTGAGTTCGGAGGGTTGATCCGGGAGGACGTGATGCAGCAGATATGGGATATATCTGCAATCCCGTTGCCGGTTCAGGACATGATTTCGGACGATACCGTGAAGAACTCACGGACCGAATGGACAACGGACGAGCTGGCCGCGCCGGACATTACGAACGCGCGGGTCGATGGCTCGGACTCGACAGGCAATGACGCGACCGGAGGTGCGCGCGTTGGCAACGAGTGCCAGATAAGTACCAAAGACGTGCAAGTCACGACCAGGGCGCGCACGTCAGACACCATCGGCCGGGCTGACGAGCTGTCATATCAGGTCATGATGCGGCAGCGCGAGCTGCGGCGCGACGTGGATGCAATCTACCTGGAGAATCAAGGTAGCCAGGTCGATGACGGCGATACGGTGCCAGGGTTAACTGGTGGACTGCCTGCCTGGCTGGAGACTAACGTCGCAGTCGGAGCGGGCGGCGTGGTCGGCGGATTCGACGGAACGACGGGACTGGTGGACGCATACACGCCAGGGGCCGCGCGCAATCTCACGGAGGATGACGTGCGCGACATTAGCGAGGGCATTTTTAACGAAGGCGGCGAAGCAACCAAAATGCTTTCAACGCCTGCAGCGATTCGCAAATTCTCGGAGTATATGTTCACCAGCTCCGCGCGCATTGCGACCTTGCAATCCGACCAGCCAGGGCAGCGTGCAAAACAGACCGGCAAAGGCAGCGTCAACGTCTTTGTTTCGGACTTCTCTGTTCTGGAGTTCGTACCGGACAGGCTGCAGCAAACATACACGGACGCGGTTGCAACGCAGGTCGTGTTCGTGTTCATCCTGGACCCGATGTTGCTGCGACTTGGCAAGCTCAACGGTTACGCGGTTGATCCGCTGGCTAAAACGGGACTCGCCGATAAGCGCCTGATGCGCGTCGATTGGTGTGTCAAAGTGCTCAACGAAAAGGGCAACGGCATGGTTGCCGATGTTGACCCGACGCTGGCCGCGACGACCAGCTAACAAAAAGGCGCGAGTGATGCCAGACACGCAGAAAAACATTGAAGTGACGTTAGTCAAGGCTGGCGGTGGGCTGGTATTTACAAGCGCTGGCGCGCTCCATGGCGGGCAGACCCTAAAGCTGCCCGCTACGGAGGCGTTACGGCTAATTGGAAAAGGCAATGCGATCAAAACTATTAAGCGACGCAAAGCGCGCGGCGCTGATAAAAATGCTGAAACCGGCGACGCCGGAGGAGACGGCGATACTGGAGGAGAACCAGATACGCCGATTGCACATGACACACCGGAAGCGCGCTAGCATGGGGCTGGAGTTAAATATCCCGGTGCGGCATCACATCGCAATCCGTTCAATGATTCCAGAGCTGACGGACGGATTCACGGACAAAGAGACGCGCCGCAAGTATTGGCTAGCGTTCATGGGCGACGAACTCGCGCGTCCATACAAGGTGCAATGATGTCATTCCTGCGACACAGACAACGGGTCATGACTTCGCTATTTCCGCACGCTGGAAATAAGCAATTCATTATCCCAAAACGGTTTGGCTTAATCCCGAACGCGAGCGCGCACAAAGTCACATCTATTCTGGTTGCGTTCGATGGCGTGGACGTGGACGGGACCGCAGTCACGACCGGCTTTAGCGTGCTGCAGGACAGCACGCCGGTCGCTGTTGTCTCAGCGGTTGAACCAGGGCCAAACGAGATTCTGGTATCGCATGACGCGGTAGCGCTCGGCGTCAAAACAACGCTTCACTATGACGGGTCCGGCGACTGGCGCGGCGACAACGGGTACATCGTCGGACCGTTCACGCTAACCGGGGTGACAGTATGACCAAAGACGAACTGCTGCAGCTCGCCAAAGACTACTCGCACCGCAATGATTTCGATTCGCTGTTTGATGCGTTTCTGGCGTTCACGGAGTCGCGCATCGCCGAGAAGGTGCGCAGCTCGGAAATGGTCGTGTTTACCACTATCGACACGGGCGCTGTTTCGCCGGTCCAGGGCAACGCCTACGCGCTGCCGGATGACTACCTGGAAATGAAAGACGTTAGCGTTAACATCAGTGGCGGACGCGTCGCCACGTTGCGCGCAGTCGGACGCGACGAAATCAACGCGGCATCATCGACAACGGCGGGCGGTGTGCCGTCCGTTTACAACGTACAGGACCTGACCATCGAGGTGCGACCAGGACCGTCTGAGCGCATCATCAATTTGACCTATTACGGACGCCTGGCCGAGCTGGTCAACGGCACGGACACGAACGACCTGCTCGGACGCTACACCGCGCTTTATCTATACGGCATCCTCACCGAAATCTGGAACTGGTCGCAAAACGAGGACCAGCGCGACCTGACGCGCGCCAGGTTCGAGGGCGAAATCGAAGCGATTAACAATCTAACCTGGAACCAGGAGTTCGGCACCGCGCCGACCGGATTCTCTGGCAATAATTATTCGGCGGTTGGGAGTCGTCTCTGATGGGATTAGAAACCGGCAGTTTCATACCGGACTTAGTGGACATTAACCCGAGCGGGACTGACCCGAAATCGGCAGGCGACGACCATTTGCGTTTAATCAAAACGTGCGTGCAAGGCTCGTTCCCTGCGTTCGTCGGCACGCAGGCTGTACCGGCGTCCGTCAATCTGACAGAGGACCAGTTAAATGACGCAGCGATAAAGTCGGACCCTGCGGTCATTGATGCGCTCTGGCTGCATAACGAGGACTTGCGGCTCGGCAATACGTTCGAGCTGCAGGCGCTGGATAGTGGCTTTTTTGTGCGCAGGCTTTGCGGGTTAACCGCAGCCGACCTGATGCAGTTCGGCGACGGACTGGTCGATGCAGAGCAGCGCGCGCTGGCGCAATGGGATATGTTTATCGGCGGGCAGCGCACCGCCAGGTGGGTGAACCAGGACTCAGGCTCGCTGCTGATACGCGACCGCGAGGACACGCAGCTAAAGGCCGGGTTTCGCAATCCCAAAACGGTAGTGCAAAACGCCGACATAATCGTTTCGCAGGATGACGAGGGAAAAGTGTTTCGTTGCACTGGCGTAAACCTGCAGTTCGAGATGCGCGAGCTGGAGATAGGCACGACAATGCGCATTCTTTGCACCGCAGGCAGCACGCAATTACTAATCGGTACGCTTAACCTGATGCGCTTTATGGACGGCGCAAACGGCATGACCGAAGTCGTCGCGGGCATACAAATGGAAATCGGCAGCGTGGCAGAGCTTTACTTCGGCGACGTTATTACGACCGTGTATGTGTTCGGCACTGGACTGGTCGAAATCTAATGTTCATGCCGTCCGGTGTGGCAGCAGCAGCAGGCGCGTCGGCGGGCGCTGGCGAGCTGCTGGTGCTGGTCGCTGGTGATGTTGTGCCGTTTCGCGGCTATGATATTTCACTGGTGATGGGATCGCTGACGCCTAATCGGTTCAACGGCAAGCTGTTCTCCAAAGTCTTAAACGATAATTTCCAGCCGAATTTCACAATCAGTTTCGACGTGACAGAGGGCGTGGTTGCCGACACTGACTCGGCCGCGTTCGCGGTGATGACACTCGACGGCGATTTTTCGGCAGGCAGCGTCCAGCAAGTCTATACGCGGCAATTCAGGGCGACATACACCGCAGGTCCGCCGTCATTCTGGACCTTCACCGCGCAGACGCCGATGATAAACGGGCGCACGTATCAGTCGAGGTGGACCTGATGGCGCGTCAACTGTCACAAATTGAACCAGTCGGCTTTAACCTGGACCTGCCCGCGTTCCAGGTGCCGGTGGAACAGTGGACGGGCGGCATCAACGTACACTCACGCGACGGCATCCCGGAGCGCATCGAGGGGTATGAGGATATATTCGGCAATCCATTGGGTCCGCCGATGTGGCTATTCCCGAAGCTGACAGAGACAACGGCGTTTTGGCTTTACGGAACCGGACCGGCGCTGCTGGACCAGGGGCTGTTCGTGCTCGACGGCGCGGCGCATTTCGACATTACGCCAGCCGCTGGCGTTGACTTTGGCGTCAAGAAAAATCCGTTTACCGGCACTGACTTTAACAGCGTCGCCGTCATCAATTGGGGCGACGGTGATGACCCGGTATTTTGGGACGGTCAGGTGGGCAACATCACGCAGACGCTGCCAGGCTGGCCGCCGAATACGTCCGTTGAATCAATGCGCGGTTTTCAGAATTACCTGATCGGTATGGACGTGACGGACAGCGGTCAGAACATCGAGAATTTAATTATATGGAGCGATGCTGCCGCGCCTGGCACGCTGCCCGGCGAATGGATACCGTCTCCGAGCAACCAGGCCGGGTTCCGTTCCCTGGCTGCAACGCCGGGTCCAGTGGTTGACGGCATACCGTTGCGCAATCAGTTTCTGCTGTTCAAACACGGCAGCACGTACTCGCTCGACCTGATCGGCGGGACCTTTGTGTTTGCATTGCGCAAACTGTTCCTCACGACCGGCGTGCTGTCACGCAATTGCGCCGCTGAGTTTTACGGGCGCGTGGTTTGCTTCGCTGACGGCGATATAACGCTAACGGACGGGCATACCGTTGATTCGATCATTGACCGCAGGATGCGGCGCTTTATCTTTTCGCAGATAGACACAGACAATTTTCTCAATTCGTTTGTTGCTAACTATTCGTCGCGCCGCGAAATGTGGTTTTGCTTTCCGACCGCAGGCAATGAGTTCGCAGACCTGGCTGCGGTGTGGGATTACGAACAGGACAAGTGGACCGTGCGCGAGCTGTTTAATACGCCGTTCGCGTCGCAGGGCGTTATCTCGCTGATTGGCAGCTCGCTGGATTGGGACAGCGACAACGGCGCATGGGATGACGACACGACAAACTGGAACGAGACGAACTTCAATCCCGTTGTTGACAATCTGGTACTCGCCGACAACGTGCGCGGATTTACTAACGTCGATGCAGGCGTGAGCTTGTCAGACGGGCGTCCGGTCAATGCGCTGTTCCTGCGCGAATCGCTAGACTTCGGCGAGCCGTTGAAGCTGAAAACGGTGCGCAGCGTCTGGCCGCGCATCACTGGCATTACCGGCGACATTGTTCGCGTTCGCGTCGGCGGGCAGCTAGACACAGACGACCCGATAAGCTACGGCGCGCCGGTTGACTTCGAGATCGGCGTCGATACTAAGGTTGATGTATTTGCGACCGGGCGTCTGTTGTCATTTCAGTTCGCATCAACGGGCGGCGCACCCTGGACGCATTCGGGCTTTGCGGTCGAGTTCGGCAGCGTGGGGAGTCTCTACTGATGCCGCGCTATTCACCAGGACCCGTACCGCAGGACCCGACCGGATTGCCGTCCTACCTCAACGGCGAGTTCGAGCGCATCGCGGACGTGTTGAACGGCGGCGTCAAGCTGTCATTCGGCGGATTGTTTCAGTCTGCGCCGTCCGTGATTACGCCGCTGACTCCGGTGCCGGTCATTTTCAATCCGTATGATGTGGAGCTGCCGTTCGGCTCGGAGCCGCAAGGCATCGAACCCAACCTGCTGACCGGCGAGCTGACGGTGCTAACCGCAGGCATTTATTCGATCATGTTCTCCAGCACCGGCATCAACGTGCCGGTCAATGCAGAGTATGATTTCGCCGCAACGAATAACGGCGTTGCAGGTCCTGCCGGTGGCAGCGTCGATCCGTCCAACCAGACCGACCGCATAACGATGGCATTCGGCGCAATTGTCGCGTTCGAGCGCGGCGACATTATTGCGATAACAGCAGCAAGCCCGAGCAGCAACGCATGGGAGTCTGCCAATTCTCAATTCCTGGCTTTCCGAATCTCGGACTCATCAGATTGAACATTGAGCAGCAGACGTTTGACACCATGAACGGTTCGCCGTTTCAGCGCGTCGAAGTGCATCGCCTGGACGGCAACCAGGTGGCAGACAATTGGAGCGTGTACGGTCCCTGGATCATGGACGTTATGAAACACGACCTGCAGCCAATTGACGCGGTTGAATGTATGCAGCGACTGCGCGGCGATAATTACGTTTGCCTGCAGGCGACCATCGACGGCTCGCCGGTCGGCATTGCTATCTGCGCGCAGACGTTCCTGGACAGCGGTCACGCGCTCGAAGTGGTAGCGCTGGCCGGAGATAATTTCGACCAGTGGATTGACCGGATGTTTTACGCGCTGAAAATGGTAGCAATAAGCCAGCGGAATAAGCGCATATTTCTGGTCGGACGCATGGGCTGGAAAAAACGACTTAACGCGCTCGGCTGGAAAGCCCGCGCAATCACGATGGAGTACGAAATCTAATGGCATCCTTTGGACGCACCAAATCTCGCTCGCAGCAGAGCGCCAGCACGTTTAGCCAGGCGCGGTCATTTGTCGACCCGAGCCAGCAGCCGTTCCTCAATTTCCTGCGCGGCCAGGGCGCAGGACTGGCGCAGCAGCAGCTCGGGGCAGGCGGACCCGGCGACGTGGGGCAGCGGCTCGGGCAGCAGCTCGGCGGCGTTGGCACGCGGTTGCTCGACCAGCTCCAGCTCGGGGCAGGCGGTCAGCTGTCCTCACAGCAGCTCCAGCAGCAGGCGGCAAATCAGGCCATACAAGGCATAGGGCCAGGTGCTGATTTCCTGTCACAGCGCGTCTCAGGCGACAATCCGTTCCTCAATCAGCAGATTCAGGCGCTCGGGCAGGATATTGGGCAGCAATTCCGCGAGCAGGTGCTGCCAGGCATCCGTGGCAGCGCGGTCCAGGTGGGCGCACTCGGGGGCGGTCGGGCGCAGATCGCGGAGGGGCTGGCAGCTCAGCGGTCACAGCAGACGTTCGGCAGCCTAGCCGCTGGACTGCGACAGCAGGACCTAGCGCAGCAGCAGCAGGCGGCGTTCGGATTGCAGCAGGGCGCGCTCCAGGGCGGCGCGCTGGCGGGCCAGGGCGTAGCGCAGCAGGGGCAGTTCGCAGAGGCGGGCTTGGGCAACCTGGGCGGTCTGTTCAATCTCGGGCTGGCGCCGTTCGGCGCGCAGTTCCAGCCGCTGCAGGCATTCGGCGGACTGCTCGGCGGTCCTACCGTGCTCAACCAGGCGACGGCTCGCAGCACCAGTCAGGGTACGTCCGGCAGCTCTAGTTTTAACTTGGGCTTTGGCAGTCTCTTTACGGGGTAGGAAATGGCTTTCGATATACGCAACATATTCGCGGAGTTCCGGCGCAATGAGGCGGTCCGCAATGAACAGTCCAGGCAGGCGCAGCTCGCTGATATTCGTCAGCAGGAAATCGCCGAGCTGACCGGCCGCGCGCCAGGCGTCGGTCCGTTCCTGCCAGGTCAAGGCGGCAGCGGATTGCTAGCGGACCCGCTGGACCCGACCAACCAGGCGCGATTCGCGGCGGGCTTAGAGCGAATACAATCAGGCGCAGGCGAGGGCTTGCTCGGCACTGTGTTCGAGCAAGGGCAGACGCCGCAAGAGCGCGCCGAGCTGGGGCAGCAGGAGTCAGAGTTCGCGCGCAGCCTGCAGCAGCAGGAATCGGAGTTCGCGCGCGAGCTGGTTGACCCTGGCGACGTTGACCCGCTGGACCCGTTCAAGCTGCGCGAGGCGCAACGCCAGGAGCAGCAGGCGCGCATCAATGACCCGTTCGAGGCATTTAGCGCGTTCAGCATGAACGCACCAGGAGCAGGTTCTGTCCGCATTGACCCGAGACAACAGCCGAAGCTGCAAGGCGAACACGACAGCAGCAACGTGATGCTGCGCGAAGTGAATCGCGCTATGGAACTGATTGACGAGTTCGGCACGGAGTTATGGAACGCGGAGGCGGTCGGCGAGCTGGCGAACATACGCGCCGACTTGCTGCTGCGTTCCAGCGCGTTGCGCGGAGCTGGCGCACCGCAGGGCGCAGAGCTTGAACTGTCCGGCAAAGGCATACCGGACCCGCTCAGCATATTTGCAAACATACTCGCGCCGCTCAATGTCGGCGAGCGTGACCGCATGGTCAGCGCATTCTCTGCGTTCGGCGACCAGGTGTCGGACCAGATGCTGTCCCAGCTGAATATCAATCCGACACTATCGAGCGTCATGCCGGAGCTAATTTCTAATCGGTTCCTGCAGTCGCGCGGCATCACGCCGGAGTTTTGGGAGTTTTTTCAGGAGACGCGCGGCCAGCGGATAAACTGATATGGCAATAACCGAAACACTAGCGGACGGGCGCACGCGCATCATCGAGGACGGGCGCTGGCGCGACGCGACGCAGGCAGAGGTTGAGATACTGCAACAGGGTGCGTTCGAGGCGACCGCGCGCGCGTCCGGTCAATCGTTCCGAGGACTGCGCGGTGTGCTCAATGCGCTCGGCGGCTCCGTGGCAGGCGCAGAGGCGGGCTTCGCGGCGGACGTTGAAACCATGCAGCTAATACAGCAGGCGGGCCAGGCGCAGACGCAGGGCGGACTGCAGGAAATCGCAGAGTCGGGGCAGGCTATCGAGGACCTTGAGTTCCTGCGACCTGGACCGGCGTTCGCCGGGCAGCTGCTGACGGAGGGACTTATCGAGCTGGCAACTGGCGGCTTTGGCGTCAAAGCGCTGGCGGGCAGAGGCGTGCGTCGCGGCGTGCGTGAGGCTGCGGAGGAAGGCATCGAGCGCGCAGCGCGCAGCGTGCCTGTACCAGCGGCAGGCATCGCGGAGAACATCATCACGCCAGAGGATGCAACGCAGCTCGGCGGGGTCCTAAAGTCGTCAGGCGGCGACCTGGGCGCAGCATCAAGCAAGGGCATACTCGCGGCGCTCGGGCGCTCGCCGACCATGCGCGCAATTCTGGAAAAGTTCGAGGACATTATCGGCAGCTCAAGGCAGGCGGTGACGCCGGACCAGCAAACACTCATCGACACTGGCGCAGCCGAGCGGCTCGGGTTCCAGTTCCTGCCAGGACAAAAGGAAGGCAATAACACCATAACGGAGCTGGTCAAATCTCAGCCATTTCTGGCTGACTCCCTGGACCCGATCATTACCGCGAACGCGAAGCGCGGCGGCGACCTGATACGCGAGGCGCTCGGACTTCCGCCAGGACCCCTAACGCGTGACACGTTCCGGGAAGCGGACGAAGTATTCGCGCGCGAGTTCGAGAATTTCTCGCGCGAGCTGCGACCGGCAGCGCTGCCGGACGAGCTGCGCAAAGCGATCGACAGCCCGGATATGCTGACCACGAAAGACCGGCGAGTGTTTCGGGTCACGGAACCAGGCGAGAAAATCAGCGGCGAACGCCTGCTCAATCTGCGCAGCAAATTGAATCGCTCACTAGCGAGCGCGCGGCGCGGCGACCAGGGCGTCCTGGCTGACGAGATACTGGAGCAGATGGACGCGCTGGACCTTGTGATAAAGGCGAACATCGAGGGCGGCGCGAAGGGCGCAGCGTGGGGCAGGTTCATGGACACGCGGCAGCGCTGGCGCGTTAACCTGGCGTTTAACCGGCCGGGCAGTTTCATGCCGGACGGGAATTTTAGCGTCAAGCGCTTTAGCAGCTCGCTGGAGCGCACGTTCGAGCGCGAGTATCGCAAGCGCTTGCTGCAGCGAAACGAAGCTGGAGAAGTCATCGACGCGCAGATGCCGGAGCAAGTCGCGGACCTGCTGGATTTTATGCGGCTGGGGCGGACGTTCGAGTCTAACTTGGGCGACAGTGGCACCGCGTCGCGGCTG
>SMVB01438078.1_pt1 | contig 16840 bp, 16 predicted proteins | sample 2456461 | NCBI WGS metagenome assembly SMVB01 (sample SAMN11095934, study PRJNA526329) | marine sediment metagenome | biome: Marine sediment; feature: Surficial sediment; material: Deep marine sediment; isolation source: Hadal surficial sediment | place: Pacific Ocean | collected 2014-05 | depth...
GAGATCGGGGCCGCGACCCTCGCAGCCGAACTCCATGCGGCGCGGGCCGGCGCGGACTATCTCCGAACCCACGACGCGGGTGCCCTGCGCGATGGCCTGACGATTCAAGCGGCGATCGAAAAACAGTGTTAGTCCGAATGGACTGCTCGGTTCTCGAATCCGACCGAAGGCGTCAGTGATCCACCCGTACGCGGGCGAAGATTCGATCGCGGGTCGACGAGACCGACCAGGCGGCCAGGATAAATCCCGCCAGGGTCAAGAGATGGACCCAACTCCCCTGCGGCCGAAGCGCGCAGGCGATGATCCGGGTCGGGTCGAAGCCTTCGATCATTTCATCGGCCAATCAAATTCGACGAGCACCCGCATCGCCAACCAACGCACCTCCACCCAGAGGGGATCCTCCCGACGCGCAGATTCCGTCCAGAGCGCGGCGTCCTTCACCTCCACCATCGCAGCAAGCTTCGTATCGACCGCCTGAAGGGCCAGCATCTGATCTTCACTGGGCAGCGCATCGAAAGCGTCCACGAAATCCGTATAGGCCTCATCGAACTCGAGAACGAGATTCTTCGAAGGGCCCGGAAGAGCGGTCGATCGCGCCACGCTCCCGGGCGGATCCGAAGGCTCCGCCAGGCAAAGCACCACACGCCAAAGACGCAGGGACCGACCCTCCGGAGGCTGCGTTTCTGCAGCACTCTTGACGTTCTCGCGACGGGGTTCATGAATCATCCCGGCTCGCGTCGACGCTCCAGACCCCCGCCCCCATGGCGGAGATGTAGAGGAACAGGAAGCAATAGAGAACCGCGAGTTCACCGCCGTTCTCGAAAGGCAACAAGGCGTTTGTGCCATGAGCCACCCAATAGGCCGCCGCCATCAGACCGCTGCACAGGAAAGCCACCCAGCGTGTCATCAGGCCGATCATGATCAGGATCCCCCCGACGAGTTCGATCGGTCCCGCCACGTAGATCACCAGATCCGGCACACCGCCCGGAACCTCGCTCGGAAAGCTCAGCAGTTTCTGGGAGCCGTGCCACAAGAACGTAAAGCCCGAGACGATACGGAGAACTGCGTAGAGCCGGCCGTGATGCGGAGCCATGAATTGGGCCACGAAGAGCCTCCTAACGTGACGGATCGTACGGGGTGAGTGCTCGAGACTGTGAGCGCGCGTCCAACGACGAGCATACCACGCCCTCGAGATAGCGACCGACGAACGATCGAAAGGGTCTGGCGAGTAGGGCGAGCCGGATGGGCATGGCGCGTCTGGCATGGTTGGTGCACCTGCCAGCAAGCCCGCTCCGAGATCGCCTAACGATCGAGTTCGCCGATCCGGCCACGCGCCTCGAAGGCCGACCGAATCGACTTCACGTCCTGATCGGTCAGCTTCCGATAAGACTCACCTTCACGAACCCAGACAGGATCCGTGCACTCCCATCTTTCGTCCCGCAGAACGCGCTTCAAGATCTTGTTCGTTTCGGTCGAAGGAAGCTCGGTCGCCACACGTACATAACGTGGTGCCATCTTCGTGCCGAGGTCCGCTTGCTTCGACAAAAACCGCGCAAATCCTTCGGCATCAAATTTCAGACCGCTTCGCAAGATCAGCGAAGCCATACAATCATCGCCAACGTCCGCGTTCGGGACCGCATACACCGCCGCCAACGCGATGCCCTCGTTGCGACACAGGATCCGCTCGATCGGACCCGCCGCAATATTCTCGCCGTCGACCCGCAACCAGTCCACGTTGCGTCCCGCGAAATAGAAGAAGCCGTCATCATCTCGATAACCCAGATCGCCGCTCCAGTAGATCCCGTCGCGCGTGCGTTCTTCGTTCGCCTCGTCATTCCGCCAATAACCTTCGAATTGTTGAGCACTTTCGGTGCTCACGATTTCGCCAATCGCATCCGCTGCATTCAGCAGGCGTCCGCTCTCCCCGAATCGGGCCCGCGGGCATTCCTCGCGGGATTCCGGATCGAGCACGAGCGTCCCGGGCGGGGCGATACCCAGCGACCCAGCGGGCGTATCGGGCGTCCGGCTGATGGCGATCCCGCCCTCGGTCGATCCATAGGAATCGATCACCTCACATCCGAATCGTTCCGCGAAACGGGCCAGGTCGTGCTCCGCGCCCTCATTCCCGAACGCCACGCGAAGCGTATTGTCCGCGTCGTCGGCCTGAGGGTCGGTCGCGAGGATATAGGTCAGTGGCTTGCCGACGTAGTTGAAGTAGGTGACGCCATAACGTCGTACATCGGGCAGGAAGCCCGAAGCCGAGAACTTACGACGCATCGCCCAGGATCCACCCACCGCCATGATCGGCGCGACACCGGCCATATGTGCGTTCGAGTGAAAAAGGGGCATCACGAGATAGCCACGGTCCTCGGCGCGGAGGCCACGCATCTGGCTGAGCATCTGTCCGGCTACCGCCGTTCGAGCCGAGGAACACAGCGCGGCCTTCGGTTCCCCGGTCGTGCCGGACGTGAAGATGAGCATGTAGACCGCCGCCGGATCGGGCTCGATCTGAGGCGCTTCGGCGCCCTTCCACGCTGCGATCGATTCACACCATGCGGAACTCGCGATGTCGAAGCGACGGTCTTCCGGGATATCGAAGGAAAGACCCTCCAACAGACCGGCATGCCGATCCTCGGTGATCAGGATCTGGCAATCGGTATGACGGATATCGCGCTCGAGCCCCGCGCCACGGCGCGTCGGATTGATTCCGACCAGCGTCGCGCCGGAAAGCACGGCGGCTCCGCTCAGGAACAGGTATTCGGGCACGTTCTCGAGCAGTACGCCGACGTGAAATGGCGCGCCACGGCGCCAGGAGAGAAGGGCTTCCGCGCGCTCACAACAAGCCGCCACGTACTCCCGCCACGTCCACTGCTGGTCTTCGAAAAAGAGCGCGGGAGAGTCGTCCTCCGCCCGGGCCAGGAGCAGGTCACGCATGGTCAGCATGGATTCGCCTTCGTTCTGGGCGCCGTAAGAGGTGCGTCGGGGAAGCCGAATACTGCCACAAATCCGAGCCCCCCAGCGGATCGAATTCCCCTACGTGCGGTCTACTTGAGCGAGGAAACCTCCTCGAGCCCTGCGATTCCCGCGTAGGGATTGGTCGGATTGCGTCCGGCTTCGATGTCCTCGTACCGAACAGCGAGGGCCCGCTTGGTCACATCGTGCGTGAAGATCCAGAACTGATCCGCGCGCATCGCGTCCATGATGTCGCCCGCGACCTGGGCCGGCGTGATTCCGAGCGTCGTGATCGCCTCGCGAAGAGGCGCAATCGTCGCGGTCTGGGAAGCCGTCATCTCCACGCCATCGTCACGATTGCGCTCCGAATTGAAAATCTGGGTCTTGACCAGGTTGGGGCACAGACAATGAACGCTCACGCCCGTTCCCTCGAGCTCGCGATAGAGCGACTCCGAAAGCCCGACGACCGCATGCTTCGTCGCGGTGTACATGCCGAGCACCGCACTCGAGACATGTCCGGCTTCGGAGGCCGTGTTGATGATATGCCCCTCGCCGGCCTCCTTCATGATCGGTCCGAAAGTCGTCACTCCGTAGGCCACACCGAGCAGGTTCACGTCGACGATCCACCTCCAGTCCTCGGGTGTCGTTTCGAGCATCGGCCCGGCGGGCCCAACGCCGGCATTATTGAAGACCACATGCACCGCGCCATATTGCGCGAGCGTTCGTGCTGCGAGATCCTTGACGGAGTCCGGATCCCGCACGTCGCAGACGACGCCGAGGACGTCGCCACCCTCGGCCGCGAGACTTGCGACCTGCTTGTCCAGATTGTCCTTCTCGACATCGGCCATCACGACTCTCATGCCCTCCTCGAGAAAGCGCTCGGTCAACGCCAGGCCGATCCCACTCGCCGCACCGGTCACGACCGCGACGCGGCCCTTGAAATCATCCATCGGGATCTCCCATTCTTGTTGTCCATCCCGATGCGCCGATCGGGCTTCACCGTCGACGCGTCTCCGGTCGGACGAGCGAGTCTAGCCCGCAATATTCATGAACCCCGTCGCGAGAACGTCAAAAGCACTGAATCTCCACGGCCTTCTCCCTGCCGCCTGCCCGACGTACTAGACTCGCGCCATGCCCATTCTCGACCGATTCAGAATCGATGGTCAAGTTGCCCTCGTGACCGGCGCCGGCCGCGGGATCGGCCGCGCCACCGCCCTCGCCCTCGCGGAGAACGGCGCCGACGTGGCCCTCGCCGCCCGCAGTGTCGATCAACTCGAGACCGTCGCCGAGGAAATCCGCAAGCTCGGCCGGCGTGCCCTCGTCGTCGAATGCAACGCGGCAAAGACCGAGAACCTCGCGGCCTTTGCCCAGCAAGCCGCAGACGAATTCGGCCGCATCGACATCGTCATCAACAATGTCGGCGGATCGATGCCCCGGGATTTCCTGAGTACGACGGAGAAGGAATTCACCGGCGCCTTCCACTTCAACGTGACGACCGCATTCGCGCTGTCGAAGGCCGCGGTCCCGCACATGCTCGACCGGGGTGGCGCAATCGTGAATATCTCGTCCTCGATCGGCCAGATGACCGGCAAGGGCTTCACGGCGTACGGGACGGCGAAAGCCGCGATGACCCATTTCACGAAGCTGCTCGCGCAGGATCTCGCACCCAAGATCCGCGTGAATGCGATCGCGGTCGGCGCGACGGCGACCTCGGCGCTCGAGACGGTGCTGACGAACGAAACCGTTCACAAGGCGATGGTCGAGGCGACCCCGCTCAAACGGCTCGGCGAACCCGAGGACATCGCCCTCGGCGCTCTCTACCTCGCTTCGCCTGCCAGCGCCTATGTCACCGGCTCCATCATGGACATCCACGGCGGCATCACGAGCGCGAACCTGGACCTCAATCTCGCCGGAATGTGAGCTCGCCGGAATGTGAGCTCGCCGGGATATCGGCCCGAAAAGAGGCGGGTTAGCCCTCCGTGATTTCGAGGGTGCCGGCCGTGATGTGCTTCTCGATCGTCGCCTCGTCGAGCCCCATCACATCGCGGGCGATCTCGTGGGTGTGCTCGCCGATCAGCGGTGCTTCGAAGACATCGATGTCCTGCATGCCGCTCGCATGGAAGGCCGGTCCCTCGAAAGCCATCCACCCGAGTCCCTGTTGATCGAGCCAACGCGCATAACCTCGCGCCTGGAAGTGGGGATCCGCAAGTTGATCCGAGGCCGTGTACATGGGTGCCGAGGGTACGCCAAACATCTGCAGGGTCGCCGTCACGGTCCGCTTGCTCATCGTCTTCGTCCACTCGGTGAGCTTCGCATCGATCTCGTCGTGGGCGGCGACGCGCCCGGCCGCCGTGGCCAGGGCCTCGGCGCGAGCCCACTCGGGATCCCCGAGTGCACTACACAGCCGGTTCCAATCCGAATCGTCACGAATGGTGATCGCGACCCACTGATCGTGTCCGTCGCAGGGGTAGGAACCCCAGGGCGCACCGCGCTCGTTCCGGTTCCCACGCGGCTGCACGCTGCCGGGTTCGAGCCCCGCCTTGAGCATCTGGCTGCCGAGCAAATTGGCCACCGTCTCGGCCTGGGCGACCGATCCGTGTCCACCCTCGCCCGTCCTAAGCCGTCGAATCAGGCCGGCCAGCGCGACGATCGACAGCAGTCGGCCCGCGAGATGATCTGGAAAAATCGAGGTCCCCCCCGCTGGCACGCCCTCTTCCGGGTAGTCCCAGAGATAGCTGAGTCCACCGATCGGCTGGGTGCTCGGGCCGTATCCGATCCAGTCCGACCAGGCTCCGTGATCGCCCAGGAGTTGACTGCTCGCCATCACGATCTTCGGATTCGCCTTGGAGAGATGTTCGTAGCCGACCCCCATCGCGGACATCATCCCGGTCGAACCATTCTCGGTCACGACGTCTACGTGCTTCGCGAGTTTTCGAAGGAGCTCGACGCCATCCTTGGTCTTGAGGTTCACGCCGAAAGCCCGCTTCGAGCGATTCGAAGAAGCGAAGGACCCGCTCATCTCCGTCGACATCACGACGCGGATGAAATCGGGGTAGCTGCGACTTTCGACCTTGATCACGTCGGCGCCGTAGTCCGCGAAGAAACGCGCCGCCTCGACGCCGACTCCCCCGATTCCGAAGTCGAGGACGCGCAATCCTTCGAAGGGTTGCGAGGGATCCGGTCGCGAACCCGGAGGCGAGGGCCGCGCGTCGGGCCAGAGTCCACCGGCGATGCGATCCGCGTGTTCCCCGATCTCGGGCGGACGCGTTCGATATCCGATCCGCTCGCGATCGAGTTCGAAGAACCCGGCGGCGATCGGGCCGCTCGCATCCTTCGCGTATTCCGCCTCGATAAACGTCTTCCGCGATCGGAAATGCTCATTCTCGATGACTTCGTTCGGCGCGAGGACCGGCGTGCAGACGATCCCCCGTTTCTGGGCCTCGAAAGAAACTTCTTCGTGGGTCATCGGTTCGAAGAGGTCACCGATCACGACCGCCAAAGCGTCTGCAATCTCCATCCGTCCCAGGAACGAGTCGTATTTCGGATCCTGGAGATAGTCGGGTTCGCCGAGCCATGCGCGCATCGCCCGCCACTGACGCGGCGCCATGATGACCAGTCGAACATATCCCCCCTTGCAAGGAAAAATCGGATACACCGGCCCGGAGCCCACACGCGTCTGCGGCGCTTCGATGCACTTCGCTTCGTTCAGCGAGCCATTCGAGAAAGACCAGTCGGTCTGCTGTGCCACCGCTTCGAGGACGGAGAGATCGATCGTCTGGCCCCAGCCGGTCCGTTCACGCTGGTAGTAGGCGGCCATCACGGAATAGGCCCCCATGATTCCCGCGATGTCGTAACACATGGCGGCCGGGGAGAGCAGCGGTTCGCGTGCCGCAACCCCCGCCTTGAACTGCATGCCCGCGACCGCAGACATCGTCGAATCCGTCGCGACCCAGTCTCGATAGGGACCCGTCTGCCCGTAGTCTGAGATCGAGAGTACGATCAGATGCGGGAAGCGTTCGGATAGCCCGGACGGATCGAGTCCCAGCTCGGCCATTCGCCCGGGCTTTTCCGACTCGATCAGGACGTCGGCGCGGGCGAGCAGCTCGACCAGCTGCTGACGATCGGCTTCGGCCTCGAGATCGAGCGCCAGGCCGAGCTTGTTCGAGTTGCGAAACGCGAAGTAGAGGCTTCGGCCCTGCGCGTCGAAGGGCGGCAGGCTTCGCGAGCGTGCTCCACTCGGCGGCTCGACGCGGATGACCTCCGCGCCGAAGTCAGCCAGGATGCGACCGGCGAGTTCTCCCTTCTCGTCGGCGAGATCGACGACACGCAAACCGGATAGAGGGGATTCGGTGGACATGCTCTTCTCGACTTCCTTCTTCCACGACACGGAATCGGTAGAGGCTTGGGCGGAAGCCCGGGCTGCCGGCGAAGGCAAAGGCTACAGCGGCCGGAAAGGGGACGAAAGAACCGGTCGCGCCATGTTCTGCCGATCCACTACGCAAACTCTTGCGGATCTCGGCGGATCGGGCTCCGAATCGCAGTGGGCCGCGCGGCACGGTTCGTCCGCGCGAGGAAGATCGATTCGGGGGCTCAAGGCAAGGCCCCGACGATCCGACGCACCGGTATCAGCCTGACCCGTGCGTCCAATGTGCGGGACGGCTGCCTCGCGCCCCACGGGAGTCGAATCCCGGGGCCCAGGGATCGGAGTACATCGATGGGAGCCGCGGTCTGGATCGAAAAAGCGCAATTCCGAATGAGTGCGGCGGGCGAACGTGCCGCGATCGCGGCCGTCAAGGCGGCCTTTCCAACGGAATCGACCTTTCTCTCTCGTGGCATTCACGAGAAGCCCTCGGCGTTCCGTGAACTCGCCGGTGCCTCGGACCTCGCGGGTGCGATGCGCTGTGTGATCGGGCTCGGTGAACATATCCTCGTTCACGAGATGCCGGAGGGCGGCGTCAGCAGCATCGGGCGCGAAGGCATGATGGACGAGCTTCCCGCCCGCGCCATGGCGCGATTCTTCGAGCCGATTGCCCCCTTCGTCGAGCCCGGCAGCTTCATCGAGTTCGAGTCGGATCACGGCGGGATGTGGACGCGATTCGAATTCAACAACGGATGTCTGCGTGTCGTCGAACGTGAACTCGGAGCCGATGAACTGGGCGACTGGGGCGTGATCGAACACGATCGGACGGAAGTCCTGCTCGACCCCCTTCCCTGAGGCCTAAGGCCTGAGGAGGGATCCCGGGCCGCATCCGGCTTGCGTCAAAGGCCGTTCGCTCCTCCGAACGACGCGCCCCTGGACGCGGCAGCAGGACCCGTCGCCGAGTCTCCTGTGCCCCGATCCCCGCGCTGAACGAAGCTCGAAGCATTGGCCGATCGCCACGCGCGCGCGAAGCTCTCTGGCAGATCGTCCCGCAGCAGCGCGCCGGGCTCCAGGTAGTCGACGATCTCGCCGTAGTTCCGCGTCTCGAGTTGTGAAACCCGGCGCAGGATATGCCAGGGCCGTAGCTCCGTTGGCGTCGACAGACCGGCCGCCCCCATCAAATCGACCGCCGCATGAACCGTTTCGCTGTGATACCGCGCAACACGGCGAAATTTCTCCGAGACGACCAGGCCCGCGGTCAGTGACGCCTTTTGCGTGGTGATCCCGACCGGGCACTCATTGGTATTGCATTTGCGTGCCTGGATGCAACCCATCGACATCATCATCGCGCGCGCCGAATAACACACGTCTGCGCCGAGCGCGATCATGCGCGTCAACCCGAATCCACTCGAGACCTTGCCCGACGCGAAGATCTTGATCTCGTCGCGCAAACCGATCCCGACGAGTGAATTCTGAACGAAGGTGAGGCCTTCGATCAGGGGGCATCCCAATCGGTTGGAGAACTCGAAGGGCGCGGCGCCGGTCCCGCCCTCTCCTCCATCGACGGTGATGAAATCGGGTGCGAGACCCGTTTCGAGCATGGCACGGCAAATCGACAGGAACTCTCGACGTTTTCCGACGCAGAATTTGAAACCCACCGGCTTGCCACCCGACAACGATCGCAACTTCGTCACGAACTCGAGGAGTTCGATCGGCGTCGAGAACGTCGAATGGGCGGGCGGCGAAATGACATCGGCCCCCATCGGAACCCCACGAATGGCCGAAACTTCCGGCGTGATCTTCGCGGCCGGCAGGATCCCACCGTGCCCCGGCTTCGCCCCCTGCGAGATCTTGATCTCGATCATCTTCACCTGCTCGAGCTGCGCCCGCTCGGCAAAGGTGTCTTGATCGAAACTCCCGTCGCGATTTCGACAGCCAAAATAGCCCGTCCCGATCTGCCAGATCAGATCACCCCCATGCAGATGATAGGAAGTGATCGATCCCTCACCCGTGTTATGGGCGAATCCACCTTCCTTGGCACCCCGATTCAGGGACTCGATCGCCTTGCCGGACAACGCGCCGAAACTCATCGCAGAAATATTGAAGATCGAAGCCGAATAAGGCTTTTCACACCGCTCCGCTCCGATCAAGACGCGCGGCCGCGGGTCGTCGGGAGTCACGGGCACCATCGAATGGTTCATCCACTCGTAGCCCGCAGCGTACACGTCGAGTTGGGTCCCGAAGGGCAGCGTGTCCAGCGCGCCCTTGGAGCGTTGGTAGACGAGCGATCGGTCCTCGCGGTTGAACGGCTTCCCCTCGATATCGGACTCGACGAAATATTGCTGGATCTCGGGACGAATCGTTTCGAGGAGATATCGAATGTGTCCGATCACTGGAAAATTTCGACGAATCGCGCGCTTCGTCTGAAGCATGTCCGCGACGCCGAGCAAGACCATCGGACCGACCAGGATGAACCCATATACCGCCGACGGCTCGAAGAAGCTTGCGATCGCGAGCCCGCCGACGGCAACGACCGTCGTCGTCACGAAGATCGTCCGTGCGGAAACATCGCCCTTCGAGATTCCCCAGAGGCTCAAGACCGAAAAGGGACCGACGACCAGATACGCAAAGAGCGCGGGCGGCCAGTTATAACCGAGCGCCGCCAGGCTCGCGAGCACGATGACATTCAGCGTAATGAGGATTGCGTTCACGTTTGCCCTCTTCGCGGAAAGTATCAGGGAATCATAGAGCGTCGACGAGCCGGCTGGGTAAAGACAACACGAAGAAACACCCGCCGACTTTTCACGAGCAGCCGACCGAAACGATTGAGCTCAGAGTGGTTTCCAGCGCGGGTCACGCTTCTCCCGAAATGCGTGCATGGCTTCGACCATGTTCCCGGTGAATGTCCCCAGGACCTGGGTGCGGTTTTCGAGCTCCATCGCGTGCCGCAAGCTCGGCGCGTCGAGATTCGCCCACATGCCGGACTTGGTCATCCAGACACCGTACTCGTTGTTCTGAACCATCAGCCGGGCGGATTCGAGCGCCTTTTCGACTTCCTGTCCCTCCGCGACGACGCTCTGAACGAGCCCCATCCCGAGCGCTTCCGCCGCATCGAAATGCCGGCCGGTCGTCATCAATTCGAACGCACGCCCGGGCCCGACGAGTCGCGGCAGGAAATAGCTCGTCCCAACGTCACAGGACGAGAGACCGACCTTGATGAAGACCGATCCGAATTTCGCCGTCTCTGCGGCAACGCGCATATCACTGGCGAGAGCGAGCGCGAGTCCGCCACCGACCGCTGCGCCGTGCACCGCCGCGATCACCGGCTTCGGGAGTTCGTGAACCGCAAGCATCATCTCCGCGAGATGCTCCTGCATCCGGTAGATGAAGCCGAGCTCGGACAGGCCATCCGCCCCAGGGAGCGAGTCTCCGCCCTGCAAGAGATCAGCACCCGAACAGAAGCCCCGCCCCGCGCCGTTCAAGATCACGACTCGAGTCGCCCGATCGTGCCGCAGGCGTTTCATCTCCTCCGTCAGATCGGTGACGAGGCTCATCGCCAGCGCGTTCCGGCGCTCCGGCCGGTTGAGGGTCACGAGCGTAACCCCCTCTTCGATCTGCTTCGTCAGGATCGTCGACATGCTCGCCTCATCCGATCCCGACGGAACGCGCCTGGTCCTCGAGGAATTTGACGATCGCGTCGTCGATTTCCTGGCCCTTCGCCGCAGCCATATCCCCGAAGCCGCGCATCGTGACCAGACGATCGACGCCCACGTCTTCGAAGCGTTTGGCCAGGTCGCCGTCGACCGGGCCCGGAGGCGTGATCGTGATCGTGAGCCGCCCGAGTGAGTCCGGACGTTCCGTGCTCTTGGCCGTCTCCTCGAGCGCCTTGATCATCGCCGCCGCCGCGTCGACATCCATGAAGAAGCCGTACCAACCGTCGCCCTGTGCGATCGCGCGCCGCAGCGCCGGCGGCGAGTTCCCGCCAACGATGATCGGCGGGTGTGGCTTCTGGATCGGCATGGGATGAGACTGAAGACCCGAGAATTTCGTGAACTGGCCATCGAAGCTGGGCTTCTCTTGGGTCCAGAGCGTACGCAGAACCTCGATGTGTTCGGTCGTCCGCGCGCCTCGTTCCTCGTAGGGGATCCCGAGCGCTTCGAACTCGCCCGGGACGTAGCCCACGCCGAGCCCGAAAAGCAGACGGCCCTTCGAGAGGACGTCGACGCCGGCGAGTTCCTTGGCGAGCACGATCGGATCGCGCTGCGGGAGCAGGATGATCCCGGAACCGATCTTGATCCGTTCGGTCTTCGCCGCGGCGAAGGCGAGACTCGCGATGGAATCGACGAAATTCGACTCCGGCGGAACGGGAGACGGCGGCTCGTGGGGATCCATCAAGATGATGTGCTCGCCCGTCCAGATCGACTCGTAGCCCAGTTGCTCGGCGGCCACGACGACTCGCTCGATCGAGTCGGCGTTATTGAGTGGACCCACGTTGAATCCAAAATATCCGAAATCCATGTTGTTCCTCTTTCTTTCGCTAGTCCATCACCACTTCGGCGACCGCCTGAAGCGAAGCGGGATCCTGCGCATGAAGAAGGATCGTCGTCACACGGCTCTCCTTCCAGGCCTGCAAGCGGTCCCGAATTCGCTCCTTCGTTCCGATCAGCGCGATCTCATCGATGAACTCGTTCGGGACAGCCGCGATCGCCTCCGCCCGCTCCCCCGCCAGGAAATGATCCTGGATCTTCTGGGCGGCCTCGGGATATCCCATGCGCCCCATCAGGTCTTTGTGGAAGTTGCGATCCTTCGAACCCATTCCCCCGATATAAAAGCCGAGCATCGGCCGCAGCGCGTCGAATGCACTGTCCATGTCGTCGGTCACGTTGACGGTCAGGCCCTGCACGATGTCGAATTTGTCAGGCGCGTGGGTCAACGAGTCGGCGTAGACCTCCTCACGATACGGTGTGTACCAGAGTGGAATCCAGCCGTCGCAAGTCTCGGCGGCGAGCGCCACGTTCTTCGGGCCCTCGGCGCCGAGATAGATCGGCAGGTCCGCGCGAAGAGGATGGGTGATCGGCTTGAGCGGCTTACCCATTCCCCAGGCCCCTTCGCCCTGATAGGGCAGCGGATAATGTTCGCCGTCACTCGTAACCGGTCCCTCACGACGCAGCACCTGACGCACGATATCGATATATTCGCGCGTGCGGGAGATCGGTTTGCTGAACGGCCGGCCGTACCAACCCTCGACGACTTGCGGACCCGAGACACCGAGGCCCAACATCAATCGCCCCTTCGTGAGGTGATCGAGGGTGAGCGCGTGCATCGCGGTCGAGGTCGGCGTACGCGCAGAGATCTGAACGATCGACGTACCGAGCTTCAACCGGGTCGTGTTCGCACCGATCCAGGTAAGCGGCGTAAAGGCATCCGAGCCCCAGGCCTCGGCGGTCCAGGCCGAATGGAATCCCAGCCGCTCGGCCTCCTGGGCCACCTCGACGAAATTCGCGGGCGGCTGGGCCTGCCAATATCCAAACATGACACCAAAGCGAAGGGAGTTTCGCGAAGCGGGGTTATCACTCATCGGAAAGACTCCTGATCCGACGCGCCGGGGGGCTGAATCGCCGCATTCGCGATGCGATCCCGTGCTGCCCGGCTGAATTCCGAGAGTTGCTCGCGTCGGCACCAGGCGTCCACACGCGGAAGCCGGTCGAGCATAGCCCTGGTATTCCCGTCCGGGGCCAAAGCTTTCGACCGGCGAGGACTCTCCTCAGGCCGAGGCCCCAATCGTTCGATAGGGGGACGATGGCTGTCTTCGCTGGAATCGCAGGCTTGATTTCGATCCTGATCGGTTGGCTCGTCACCGCGCGCCTGTTCGCGCTCGCGCGACGTACGCGGGCCGTTCCGGAGCGCCTGCTCGCGCTCGGCTTCGGCGGGCTTTTCTGCGTCGGCTACCCACTGGCAGGCGCGAGCCGCTTGCCCGCGCTCAACACCACGAACGAGGGTGCCCTGCTCTTCGCAATCGGGGCGATCGGAATGGTCAGCGGCATCGCCGCCCTCGGTCGCTTCCCCCAGGTCGTCTTCCGCCCCGGCGAACGCTGGGCGTCCTTGCTGAGCGCCGGAATCACGGTCGCCGGCGCCATCGGCGGAGCCGGCTGCGCCGTTTCGGTTGCCCGCGCGCGCAGTGCCCAGGAAATGATTGCACAGATCGAGCCCTGGGCCGTCCTGCTCATGGCGACGGTCTGCGTCTGCTCCAGTTGGAACGGCGCCGAGTCCACCCGCTACTACCTCATCATGAAACGTCGCCTCGCGCTCGGCCTCGCGCAGCCCGAAACGACCCATCGCTTCCTGCTTTGGGCCATCGCCAGCTGGTGCACCGCCGGGCCCGTGGCCGTGATCACCCTCATGCGCGCGTCCGGCATCGCGATTCTCTCCGCTCTCCCCATGGCGGCCATCGCCTGCACCGGCCTGATCGCCTCCACCTGTTGGTGGCTCGCCTTCTTCATGCCCGACGGCTACCGCTCGCGTGTCCTCGGCGTCTGTCCCATTGAGACCGCAAGGGCCGACTGAGACCCACCCCGATACGCCACGATCGGCCGCGTCAGCCTGCTAGCTTCGCGCCATGGATCCGCGCGTTTCCGCTCTGCTCGATAAACAGGAGATCAAAGAGGTCGTCCTCCGCTATTGCCGCGGAATCGACCGCCGCGATTTCGATCTCGTTCGTTCCTGCTACCACCCCGACGCTCGAGACCATCACGGCAGTTTCTCGGGCGGTGTCGAGGAATATATTGCCTGGGTCGACAAACTGACGGCCCGCTATCGCTGGTCGATGCATCTGATCGCCAACGTCCTGATCGATCTCGAAAAGGACCGCGACCCCGGCGGAACCACCGCGGACGGCGCCGCCTGTGAGACCTACGGTGTCTCGCTCCATCGCAGTGACGACACCAAGCCCTACATGAATCTCGCGACCGGCTTTCGCTATCTCGATCGTTTCGAACGGCGCGAAGGCGCCTGGAAGATCGCCGAGCGAACGGCGCTCGGGGAATGGTCGATGAAGATTCCCAAGGACGCCTGGTGGGAGATTCCGGAAGATCAGCTCTCCGGTAGGCGGGATCCCGGCGACGCGCTCTACACGTTGCTTGCAAGCCTCAGCAGGCAAAAGGACTAGCATGGTGCTCGAAACCCTGGAGACCCTCGAGACCGAGAAGACGAACGCGATCGGCCGAATCCGATTGCGCCGCCCGGAAAAGCGCAATGCCATCAGCCCCATGATGGCCACGGAGCTCAGCCAGGTCCTCACGGATTTCGAATCCGACCCTGACGTGAGGGTCGTGTCGCTGCGCGGCGCCGAAGGCAATTTCTGCTCGGGCGGCGATCTATCACCGGGGGGCGAGAGCCCGGCCTTGGACGGCTCCCCCACCTCGATCACCCTCGATCTCATGAACCGCGTCTACGGAGAAACCATCCGAAGGCTTCACCGTTTCCCGAAACCGGTCGTCGCGATCGTCGAAGGCGTCGCTGCCGGCGCCGGGGCGAATCTCGCGCTGGCCTGCGACCTGGTCTACGCCAGCCCCACCGCTCGCTTCTGCGAAATATTCATCAAGCGGGGCATCGCACTCGATTGCGGTGGCTCCTGGCTTCTGCCCCGCCTGATCGGAATGCAGAAGGCGAAAGAACTCGCGTTCTTCGGGGACTGGGTCTCGGCGGAGGAAGCTCGATCGATCGGACTCGTGAATGCAGTCTTCGAAAGCGACGTCTTCGAAGAAGCGGTCGAAGAGAAGCTCCGCACGCTGGCCTCGCGGCCACCGGTAGCCCTCAATCAGATCAAACAGAGCCTGCACCGGGCCAGCTCCGTCACGATGAACGAAGCACTCGAGATCGAGGCGCTTGCCCAGGCCACCTGTACCGGAACCGAGGACTTCGCCGAGGGCATGCGGGCGTTCATGGAAAAGCGCGAGCCGAAATTCAAGGGACGTTAGTCCCGATCCGAAGCCCAGGCGACGAGAATCCTGGGCAGGCTCCTCCGGATGGTACAATCGACATCCCAAGCGAGGATCAACGCTCCCGGATATGCCTGGCAAGGACCCGACTTCGGATCGCAACTCCCGGGCACTCGGCCGCTCGTCGATCCACCCCAGCCTCACCATCGAGCACCTCTTCGGGGACCCGCGCCGCTTTGCGCAATGTCACGCGCCGACGATCGTCGCCCTCGAAGGCCGCGCCGCCCTCGCCGCCTGGTTCGGCGGAACGCGGGAGGGGCACGACGACGTCGCGATCTGGGCCGCGCGCCGCGATCCGATCTCGGCCGCGACGAGGCCCGACTCGCTGTTCGGCGCAGGCTGGAGCGAGCCGATCCAGATCGCCAAGGTGTCGGACGAACCCCATTGGAATCCGGTGCTCTTCGCGCTCTCGCCGGGCGGCCGCGATCTCGTTCTGCACTTCAAGGTCGGTCGACGCATTCGTCATTGGGTGACCTGGTCGAAGCGATCGCGAGACTCTGGGCAGAGCTGGCAGGATGCGCGACCGCTCGTCGCCGAAGGGCGGGGTGGGCGGGGTGCCGTTCGCAACAAACCGATTCGGCTCGCCTCCGGCGCCTGGCTCGCGGGCGCATCGCTCGAGCGCTGGCGCAGGTGGGACGTCTTCTTCGATCGGAGTGCGAACGGAGAAGACGGCTGGATCGCAACCCCCCTCGTCGAGATCGACCGCCGTCGTTTCAGGGGGAAGGGGCTCATCCAGCCCACCCTCTGGGAGTCGAGTCCTGGCCGGGTCCACGCCCTCTTTCGAAGCACCGACGGCCGTGTCCACCGATCCGACTCCGACGATGACGGCCTGACGTGGTCCCGCGCCCGAGCCCTCGATCTTCCGAACAACAACAGCGGACTCGATCTGGCGCGCCTCCCGAACGGCACCCTCGCCCTGGCCTGCAACCCCGTCCCCGGCAACTGGGCGGCGAGAACGCCGCTCTCCGTGCTCTTCTCGAGGGATGGCGGCGAGAGCTGGCCCGGGCGAATCGACATCGAAACCAGCTCCGGCGAGTTTTCCTACCCCGCGCTCATCGCGGATGGCGATGACCTCGCCCTCGCCTATACCTGGAATCGCCGCCGGATCGCCTTCGTACGCCTTCCACGGGAACGAATCGAAGACGCCTGCGCGAGCAGTCCTGCATGAAACGGCGGGGATGCTCGATCGGGCGAAATCCCTATCCTCCACCCGGGGACACACCCGGAGCGGGAGAAACGAATATGGCGAATCAGTTTGGAGCCGAGACGAGCGCAGAAGAAGCCGCCGGCGACATCGATCTCTCGGGCAAGACCATCGTCCTGACCGGCGGCTCTGCTGGCCTCGGCGTCGAAGTGGCCCGCGTGCTCGCCTCCCGCGGCGCCCGAATTGTCAGCGTCGTACGCGACGAGGCCAAGGGCCGGGCTGCAGCCGACACGATCCGCGAGAGCGTCCCCGACGCCAAAATCGAGTTGGCCGTTCTCGACCTCTCCGACCTCGACTCCGTTCGGAAGGGTGCCGACGACATCGCGA
>SMVB01050357.1_pt1 | contig 16838 bp, 6 predicted proteins | sample 2456461 | NCBI WGS metagenome assembly SMVB01 (sample SAMN11095934, study PRJNA526329) | marine sediment metagenome | biome: Marine sediment; feature: Surficial sediment; material: Deep marine sediment; isolation source: Hadal surficial sediment | place: Pacific Ocean | collected 2014-05 | depth 0-1...
ATCACTTCACTTAATAGTATGGGTGCAGACATCGCTGATATAAATAATGATGGCAGCCCTGAGATTATGACTACAGATATGCTGCCGCCGGATAATTATCGGCTAAAAACTATGACTCAGTTTGAACCATATAGAATGGGAGTCTTGAAAATTGACTCTATTTATCATCATCAAATTATGCAAAATTGTCTTCAGCTCAATAATGGTAATGCCTATTTCCAGGAAATAGCTCATATGGCAGGAGTAGCTTCTTCCGATTGGAGCTGGGGAGCCTTAATACTTGATCTGGATCTTGATGGATGGAAGGATATTTTTGTGAGCAATGGAATTCAAAAAGATTTGACAGATTTTGATTTTGTCGATATCATAACCAATAAAAATGTAGTGCAAAAAGTGGTTGGCGAAACCAAAAGGGCCGACTTCAGAGATTTTTTACCCTTTATGCCTTCAACAAAAATTGCAAATGCTGCTTTTATTAATCAAAAAAATAATGTTTTTGAAAATAAAGCCGATGAGTTAGGGTTAGCCATTCCTTCATTTAGCAATGGCGCCGCATATGGAGATTTAGATAATGACGGAGATCTTGATTTGGTCATTAACAATGCCAACATGCCATGTTTCTTATACCAAAATAATGCTGTGCAAAAGGCGACCAATACCTATTTAAAAATAAAACTGAAAGGTTCTGAAAAAAACCCTCTGGGAATTGGCGCTAAAGTCATCGTATCCAACGGACAGCAAAAGCAGGAATTACAACATTTTTTGTCCCGGGGTTTTGAAAGCTCAGTAGCGCCGGGTTTGATCTTTGGCCTTTCAGGTTTAGATAGTATTGATGCCTTAACAATAATTTGGCCTGACAAAAAAATGCAAATACTTTCCAATTTAAAATCGAATCAGACGATCACCTTGGATTACCGCAACGCAGAAATGGTTTGGGCAAAACCAGAAATAACCCATACTCCAATTTTTGAAGTGCTCCTTGATCCGATTTTTCAAGCTTCATCTAAGCATATTGAAAACCCATATAATGATTTTCAAAACGAACGACTTTTACATAAAATGATATCGACTGAAGGACCTAAGATAATTTCCGGTGATGTAAACGGTGACGGGCTTGAAGATTGTATCTTATTGGGAGCCGCAGATGATGAAAACAAGCTGTTTATTCAAAAACGAAATGGTCTATTAATCAGAAAGCATCAAACTGCTTTCAGAAACGATAGAAAACTGGAAAGTACATGTGGGGCTCTTTTTGATGCGGATGGAGATGATGATCTGGATTTACTTATTGGGCATGGTGGAAATGAGTTTCATAAAGGGCAGGATAATTTTTATATGCGATATTACGAAAATGACGGAGAAGGAAATTTTAATATCAATATTCAACAAACCCCCCAGGTCGCTGGAAATTTTTCCTGCATAGAGCCTTCAGATTTTGACCGCGATGGAGATATAGATTTATTTATTGGGGGAAGATCTGTGCCAGGGCATTATGGTCTGGTACCCAGTAGTTTTCTGTTACAAAATAATGGTGATGGAACCTGGGCTAATATTACAACGGAAGAAATTGGCCGATTGGGTATGGTCACTGCGGCAAAATGGAGTGATGTGGACAATGACAATGATATCGATCTACTTGTAGTTGGTGATTGGATGCCAATCACAATTTTTGAAAATATTCAAGGTGCATTAAAGAAAAAAGGTATAGTCCCGGATAGTTATGGGTGGTGGTCTGCCTTGGAAGTCAAGGATTTGGATAAGGATGGTGATGATGATTACATACTTGGGAACTGGGGATTAAATAGCAAATTCAAAGCGAGTGTAGATCGGCCATTGAAATTATATGTAAAGGATTTTGACAGAAATGGGCAGGTTGAACAAATTTTGGAATGGTTTCCTCCTGAAGAAGAAACAGCATTTCCTTTTGCTTCCAAAGCGGATATGATTGCCCAGATACCACATCTTGCCCGGAAAATTCAAAAATATGCGGAATATGGAAAAGCTACATATGAAGACCTTTTTGAACCAGAGCAACGACAAGGAGCGCTTGAACTAAAGTCAACCTACCTTCAAAGCGCTATTCTTTGGAATGATGATAAAGGCTTTAGATTAGAGGCATTGCCCAATGAAGTTCAAGTCTCACCTGTATTTAGTATTGTAGCGGAAGATCTTGACAACGATGGAAATATGGACCTTTTGTTTTTTGGAAATTTTTATGGATTAAAACCTGAAATAGGGAGACTGGACGCTAATAAAGGCGTTATGCTGAAAGGACTGGATGGTGGGAAATTTAGAAATGTCCCTTCGTCACAAAACGGATTATATATAAATGGTGAAGTCAGGGACGCACTTTTAATAGGTGATTCTCATGGAGGAAAAAAATTGATTGTTGCCAGAAACAATCAAAGCGTTATTACTTATACATTGAATAAAAAATAAGCTCTTTTACAATCAGAAATTCATTGGGTCATCTTGAACACCTAATTTACAAGGCGTATATTTTAGGATAAAAATTTTTGTTATCACAGGTTCTGTATGAAATTATTCTGGCTACAAAGTTTCAAAGTGATTTTTCTGAAAATCTGCATTAATAATAATTGGAGGCTGTCTATTAAGTCAGAGTTTGTTCAGAATGTTCGAGATCAAGACTTGCGTAGTTTCTTAAAAACGGAGTTTACGTATGTAAATGAGTTTTTTAGAAACAAGCCTGCCTACGGACAGGCAGGCGTAACGCAGAGATCGAACATTATGGACAGACTCTAATTATACTCTCCAGATCATTATATTATGGATACAATACGACTTCAGCATAATAATCTAACACTTTTATTTTCCTGGAGGATTGGGATAAGTAAGAGTTTCCATAATAAAATTCCTGTTTTCTGATCTTTCCATTTTTAAGTTTTATTTCAGCCCAGACTGCGCTCTTTGGATCAAGAATTTTATGGTTGTTTTTGATTATATAGGAGTGTGAAATTAATGAGTCTTTATTTTGAGTTGTCAGAATTACCGCATTTCCCGAATGATCAAAAAGACCGGCTATACCCTTTGAATCTCCTTTTACTATAAATCCAGATTCATAAGGCTTTAAAGCTTTAAAATTCCCATCTCCTTTTCCCAGCAATATCAAACCATTTGAGGCGTCAATTCTTCCGGACATTAATTCTAATGAATAATCATTACCTACTAATAGAATATCCATAAAACCATCCTGATTAAAGTCCTCGGTAATGATTCCGAAAACTGGAGCAAATTGTGTTTCAACAGGTAATGGTTTTAATTGAAATTTCCCATTGCCATCATTGATTAAAATAGAAGTCTCAAAATGTGACGCTTCTCTGGTATAACTTTCATTCAGTTCTTCCAGCGTAAATAAATCAGTTATTGTTGCTCTTCCAAAATCCCTGTACGTTGGTACTCTTTGTTTCAGATTACTTACTTGCGTGAGCATGTCATCACGCGTGTATATCGGGAAAGGTTGCATTTCAAAATTCTCATCTTTACCATATTTAACTATTATTGGATCGACAACACCGTTGAGATCAAAATCTTTGGCATATACAGTAAGAGGGTATTCCATAGATCCTCCAAATATGGAATTTGTTCCCAGGTTCCCGCAGATGTAATCCGTATCTCCATCATCGTCAATGTCGCAACCTGCAATACAATTCCACCATCCCGATGAAGCAGTAGGAAGCGCTTTTTCTGATACATCAATTAATTTTCCATTCGTGTTTTTATAGAACTTAATATCCATCCATTCCCCGACAACAATCAAATCAATCCATTGGTCATTGTCAAAATCCGTCCAAATCGCATCGGTCACCATTTCAGAAGCAGCTAGTTCCGGGCATATTTCATGGGTGGCATCAGTAAATATTCCTTGATTATTTAGTAGGATATGGCTGGATTCAGAATAAGGGTATTCACCTGGTTTGCTTCTCGTTCCGATAAAAAGGTCTAAATCTCCATCTTTGTCTATATCCGCAGCTTTTACACATGAACCGGATTTTTTCAAATCCGGAAGAGCGGATTTTTGATAGGAGAAGAATCCATTTCCATCATTGAGATAAAGCCTATCCGTATAAAAAACATCAGCAGCAGATTTTTCTATACCACCACTCACTATATACAAATCCTCATCCCCATCTCCATCCGCATCAAAGAATAGTATTCCCATATCTTTTGCCAATAATTCGTCAGAGAGAATAATTCTATTTTCTTCATGAAAATTTCCTGCCTTATCCTGAATGAAAAATAAACCTGGAGATTTGCCATTTCCACCAATGTATATATCTTCCAAGCCATCTTTGTTTATATCCGCCACAGCGATTCCGGGAGTATATTGTGATAGTTTGTGTGGAAGGGTTCGTTGGTAATTAAATTCAAATAGCTCCTTTTCCTGATGTAGATACTGGACTGAATGAGGTTTATCCGTCCACTCAAATATTGGTTTTTCACTAGTTTTCAATAAATATTCACTGAGACCATAAGTCTCATCAATATTACCTTCTTCGAAGTTTATTTCTATTTCCCGATTTGACGAGATATTGTATTTGCCGGTAACAGCATTGCCCGGCCAAAAAACGATCAACGAATCTATATGCTCAATTTCTCCCATACCAAAATGAATTACGGGATCAACGCCAGACATAAATCCCCGGTATAAGCTATGCTCGTGAAATTGAATTTGATTACCTGAATAAAGAATGACCTTAGCGCCAATTCCAGCAGGATTCATTTCAGAACCCTTTAATCGAACTCGTAAGAAATTTACATTATCACGGGAATTTGAATTTTCAATAGTGTAGTTTTTATAAAGTGTGGATTTCCCATTGATATTATTGGTAATGTAATCGAGATCTCCATCATTGTCAAAATCTGCAAAAGCTGCTCCATTGGAAAATGTCTTTTCTTCAAACCCCCACTCTTTCGTCATTTTAGAAAAAGTCAGGTCGCCATTATTTTTGAAAATGTAATTGTCAATCTTTACCTCAGGAATTGTGTCAAAGAGCTCTGATCTTCGTCCTACAAAGTTTTGAAACCGGTTCATATAATGTGCAAAATCCATATCTGTGACATCTCCTGGAAACCCATTTGCTACCACTAAATCCTTTAATCCATCATTGTCAAAATCAGCAAACAAGGGAGACCAGCTCCAATCTGTCTCCTGGATTCCGGATAATAATCCTATCTCACCAAACAGCACATTGCCCTGCTCGTCCGGCCCCATGTTGAGATGTAACATATTTCTGACAAACTGGGGGTCATAATTGAATTTTTTGGCATTGATTTGATTCATTGGATTGCTTCTTAAAAGCATGGTTTTTTTTCGATAATTGATTTCCGGCAGCATGTCCAGCACTATAATTTCCTGTAGGCCATCGTTGTTAATGTCTGCTATATCGTTTCCCATAGCAGAGAAACATTGATGCTTTAAGTATTCTGAAACCTTATCGGTAAATGTGCCGTCCTGGTTATTTATATATAAAATATCATTGGGTAAAAAATCATTGGTGATATATACATCCGGCCAACCATCCAAATTTAAATCGCGAATTGAAATACCATGGCTATATCCTTCTATCAATATACCGGCTTCCTCTGAAACATCCTTAAATGTTTCATCTCCCATGTTTTTATATAATTTGTCAGAATTTACGGAGCTGCCATCCACGATTGTGGGCCTGAACTTACTTGGAAATTTCCTATCCATAAAATTATTAAGGACGAAAAGATCCAGATCTCCATCCAGATCATAGTCAAAAAAAGCAGCATTGGAGGAATGTCCGCTTTCCTCAATACCCCAACTCTTTGCCTCTTCACGAAAGGTGGGAATCCCGTCCTTATTCAATCCATTATTGATATATAACTTATTCAGTCTTTTCTCACTCGTGCCATGGATGGAAGCACACACATAAATATCGAGCCATTCGTCATGGTTAATATCTACCACCGCAATTCCCTGCGACCATATGTCAGCCGCTTCTACTTTTGCTATTTTGGTGATGTCTTTAAATTTGAACCCGCCCTCATTTAAATATAATTTATTAGAAACCTGGTTTCCGGCAAAATATACATCCTGAAGGCCATCATTATTAAAATCTCCAATGGCCACACCACCGCCATTATAGATATAATAAAAATCGATCACGTTAAACGTATCACTTGCTTCTATTGTATTTGAAAAATCAATGCCGGAATACTCCGGTGTAATTATTTGAAATTTTTTATCATTAGATCCGCCGGTGCACGCGTAAATAAAAATGCATAGGATTGGTAAATAGTTCGCAACTCTAATATTCATATAAAATATACTTCCAGTTATTGTGATAATTATTCCTAAAAATGAAAAATTATATTTTGGATTCATAAAATAAAATTACGCTGGTTTTTTTCTGAGATATCAAAAGATATTGTCTGTCTATTATTTTTTTACCACGGAAAATTCTTCTGATATTCACCTAAGAAAACTTAACAATAAAATCGTCATGAGATTCATCCACTTTTTAATCTTGTTTATAGCAGCCGATTTTTTATTGTTATTCAGTTGTAAAAGTCCAGAGCAAGAAAGATTTGAAGCCTATATAAAAGAAGGCGAAATATTAGCGGCAACATATTGCACAACTTGCCATAGGGAAAGTCCACCTGAGCTGCTCAATAAAAAAACCTGGGTATTTGATGTATTGCCACAAATGGGACCGAGATTGGGAATTCGTAAATACAAGACCCTGCATTATAATAGAATTCATTCCATGTTGGGAGCAAAATTTCCAGTAATGGAACAAGAACAGTGGGATAACATTGTTGATTATTTCTATGCAAGTAGTCCAGACTCTTTGCCTAAACAAGATTTCAATAAGCAACCAATAATAGATTGTAAAACATTTTTAGCTTACCCATTTACAAATGATCTTTCCAGCAGTTCTATTATTACCTTATCTGAAATCGATACTGCAAAGAAATACATTTTTGTTTGTGATGCCGGTAATAGTACATTATTCAAATTTGATTATGCAGGAAATCTTTTGGATACAATGCAATTAGCCAGCCCATCAACATCAATGCATATTGAACATGATTTTTTTGATATGACCCTTGTTGGTATTCTACATCCAAATAACGAAAATCTAGGTCAGATTGTCCGGTATGAGTATAATGAAAAATTCGAGTCAGAAAAAAACGAGGTAATTATTGATTCGCTATACAGACCGGTATCCAGCATATACTTTGATTTCAATTATGATGGATTTAAAGATTACCTGGTCTGTGAATATGGAAATGACATTGGACGTTTGTCTCTTTATTTTGCAAAAGAGGATTCGCAATTCGAACGCTATATTATAGAAGATATACCGGGATCCATGATGGTAAAAATTCATGATTTCAATAAAGATGGCTTTATGGATATTGTCGCGCTTTTCGCTCAAGGTGACGAGAAGATTATGATTTATTACAATGATGGAGAAGGAAATTTTAGAAATAATTTTTCTATGGCCGCACGTTTTCCGTCCGTCTACGGTTCCATGTATTTCGATATTCATGATTTCAACCAGGATGGATTTATGGATATAGTGTATGTAAATGGAGACAATTTCGACTATTCACAGATTTTAAAACCTTACCATGGGATCAGAATTCTTGAAAATGATGGGAATAATTTATTCAATGAAAAGTACTTCTACCCTATTTATGGAGCTGGAAAAGCAAAAGTAGCGGATTTTGATTTGGACGGGGATTCAGATATTATAGTGTCCTCAAATTTTGCTGATATGGAAAACAATCCGGAAAGAGGAATCATATACCTCGAAAATATAGAGGAGTACCATTTCAATGCGTATGCATTTGAAGCGTCGGCACAAAATCAATGGAATACCATTGAGGTGGAAGATTTCGATGAAGATGGGGATCTGGATGTGATTATTGGCGCCATGAATTTGAGTAATGTATTGAAAGTTCAAAAAGGTCAATCGAAAGAAGATATAGTTATAAATAGAACTTCTCTCTTGCTATTAGAAAATAAAACGTACTAAAATTAACATGTGTAACATATACAATTTTAAAGAGATAGCAGGAATTCAACGATTGGTCTTGATGATTACTCTTGATAATATTATGGCCGTAAATGCTTGGAAAATTCACGAAAATGTATTTAACTTTAATAATGATAAAGTTTGAATTACTTAATTATTTTATATGAAAATACTTATACAAACAGATATTTCTTAATTGTTAAAAAACCCATGAACTAAATGATATAGATGTGTCATATAGAACGATGTAAGTGTATAATTTACATTATTTAATAAAGTGTGATTTTATCATTTTATTATGTAAAAATTTTAAATGAAACACTTTGACGATTGCATTTATTAAAGCGTAGAAACCTGACAACAAATTAATATTTAGGAGAACATTCAGTCGTTTGACTTTGTGTATATAAATAAATGTTTAACTTAAATTAATTTATTATGCGTATTTCTACATTGTGGAGAGGTGGCTTACCGTCTCTTCTCTTAGTTGGCTTTGCAATTAGCTTAGCCTACGCTCAGGAAAGCACGGTTACAGGCCAGGTATCTTCTGAAGAGGAAGGAGCTCTTCCGGGAGTCAACGTCCTTATTCAGGGATCCGGACAAGGTACCGTGAGCGATGTTGAAGGCAACTACAGTATTGTAGTTCCTGGTCCAGACGCGGTTCTGGTATTTTCTTCTATTGGTTACACTACAGAGGCTGTAACTATCGGAAATCAATCAGTGATTGACATGATACTTGTCCCTGACATCACATCTCTTAAAGAGATTGTGGTAACCGGCTATACCTCTCAGTCCAGGCGGGATATTACGGGAGCCATATCATCTGTCAATACTGAGCAAATGACCGAGATGCCTGCTGCTAGTTTTACACAACAGTTACAAGGAAGGGTGGCAGGAGTTACCGTGGGTCAGGATAACCGTCCTGGAGGAGCTCCAATGATCCGAATTCGTGGATGGGGTACGATCAACAATAACGATCCATTATATATTGTTGATGGAGTACCAACAAAAAGTGAAATTCAATCGATCAATCCTGCTAATATTGAATCGATTCAAATTTTAAAGGATGCTGCTGCTGCTTCAATTTATGGGGCACGAGCAGCAAATGGAGTAATCATAGTCACGACGAAAAAAGGCAAATTAGGCGCACCAAAAGTCACCTTCGATGCCCGATTTGGGGTGCAACGTGCAATGAACCAGCTTGATTTACTCAACACACAAGAATTAGGAGAATTGCTTTTTACAGCTGCTCGTAATGACTATGTCGATGTGAATGGATCGGATGCCGGCTTTGCATTCAATCATGGACAGTATGGACCGGATCCTAATGCATCCAATTTTATTCCGGATTATATATTCCCTTCAAGAGCATTTGAAGGCGATGCAAGTGTGAATCCAAGTTTATATAGTCTTGATCCTTTTTATGGCATCACAAAAGCCAATAAAGAAGGAACTGACTGGTATGATGAAATATTCACCACTGCTCCAATTCAAGAATACAACCTGGGTATTAGCGGAGGCACCGAGAAAGCAAGATACTTTGTTTCTTTAAATTATTTTAACCAGGAAGGAGTTGTTACACTTACCGGATATGAAAGGTTTACCATCAGGGCAAATACCGAATTTTCAGCTAATGATTGGTTCAGAGTTGGTGAAACTTTTGAAGTGACCTATTCCGAACGAGTTAGTGAAGGTAATAATACAGAAGGCAATTCAGTGGCTGAAATATTCAGAACTCAACCGATCATACCTGTTTTTGATATTAATGGGTTCTATGCGGGTACTAAAGGCGCTAGCTTAGGAAACTCTGATACACCATTTTCATCACTGGATCGGAATAAAGATAATGTTCAGGAAAGATGGAGAATGTTTGGTGGGGCCTACATTGAAGTAGATATTATGAAAGATTTAACATTCAAGACTCAATTGGGTTTGGATTACAGGAATTTTTATCTATCGGCGTTTACACCACAGAACATTGAAGGATCTGAGCCAAGCTCAAATCATGCATTGGCAGTTGATTACAACTACAATTTTGACTGGACATGGTACAATACCTTGAACTATTCAAAAACTTTTGCAAATATTCATCGATTAAATGTACTTATAGGTACTGAAGCAGTAAACCAAAAATTCAGAAGCTTGGGAGCTGACAGAGTAAATTACTTTGTTACAGACCTCAATTACCGTTACCTGAATGCTGGCTCAGGCGGTATTGCAAACAGTGGTTCCGGGAGTGAGTCTTCTTTATTCTCATTATTTGCAAAAATCAATTATGTCTATAATGATAAGTACCTGTTTGATGCAACAGTAAGAAGGGATGGATCTTCCAGGTTTAGTGAAAACAACCGATATGCTACTTTCCCGGCTTTCAGTGTGGGTTGGCGATTGAGTGAGGAAGCTTTCATGAGCAATGCGAGTTGGACAACAGATCTTAAGTTGAGAGCTGGATGGGGTCAGATGGGTAATCAGGAAATTGCCAATTACAACGAGTTTACTACCTACAGAAGTGGTCTCAATCAATCAGCATATGATATATCGGGATCAAATACAAGTATTGTGGCTGGGTTTGATTCTCAACGTTTTGGCAATCCTGATGGTGTTTGGGAAACCACAACTACCCTGGATATAGGATTTGACTGGACATTGTGGAATAAGTTGACTGTTAACTTTGATTGGTATGACATGACTACTACCGATATGTTATATGTGTTAACACTTCCCGGTACAGGAGGCAGTGCAAATTTTCCGTTTCAGAACGTGGGAGAAATGAACAATAAAGGTATTGATCTTGCCATAAATTGGAGTAGTTCTTCATCTACAGGTGATTTCACCTATGATATTGGTTTAATCATTGGCCAGTATAATAATGAGATCGTTAAGCTGAGCGATAATGCCGCAGAAGGATTCTTTGGGGCTGCCCGACGTGAGCAAGTATATACCAGGAATGAAGCAGGCGTTCCCTACTCATCTTTCTATGGTTATATAATTGATGGCTTTACAGATGGGTCTGAAGCTGAGAGCGCTTTTCCGGGTTATTATGGATATGGTGATGGCAAAGGACGGTTCAAATATAGAGATGTTGACGGTGATGGAGTTATTACAGATGGTGACAGGACATTTATCGGAAACCCACATCCTGATTTTACCTATGGTCTGAGTTTCAATGCGAACTATAAAAACTTTGATTTTGCTATATTTTTCCAGGGGTCAAAAGGGAACGATCTAATAAATTATGTAGGTCGCTGGACAGACTTCTGGATGTTCCAGGGTAATAGAAGTAAAAAAATGCGTTATGAATCATGGACGCCTGAATTAGGTAATGCAGCAAAACTACCTATTGCCAGCGCCAATGATAATATAAGCACACGACCTTCTACTTATTTTGTAGAAGATGGTTCTTATATGAGATTGAAAAACTTGCAGGTTGGTTACACTATACCTAATCTTCAGGGTATTGAAAGGCTAAGGGTTTATGTCCAGGCTACAAACTTATTTACGATTACAGATTATAGCGGATTAGATCCCGAAGTTAATATTCAGGGCAGTGGTTCTAATGCTAACCTAGGATTTGACGAAGGTTACTATCCAACTAGTCAACAGTTTTTGATAGGCGTTAATTTTGGATTTTAAATCATTAAAAATTTAAAACGATGAAAAAATTTAATATAATATTAGTAATTATTCTCCTTGGTTTTGTTACCTCTTGCGAGGATGATTTTTTAAAGAAAGAGCCTTTAGGAGTTGTAGGAGATTCACAACTTGCCAACAATAAGGGTCTTGATGCATTGTTGATTGCTGCTTATGCTCAACTTGATGGTTTGGGACATGCAAATAACGGAACATGGCCAGGTGGCGCTTCTAATTTTATTTGGGGAAGTATTGCTTCTGATAATGCCTACAAGGGTACGGATGCCACCGATCAGGTTCCGATGACCGAAATTGAACGATACGTTCATACCCCACTTACTTCATATATGGATCAGGAATGGAGAGGCCTTTATGATGGCGTATCCAGAAGTAACGATGTAATAAAAATTGCTGCTGTTGCTTTAGAAGGCGGAACGATTTCGCAGGCTCAGCATGATGGGTTTGTCGCTGAAGCCAGGTTCCTGCGTGGTTATTATCATTTTGATGCAAAACAGGAATTTGGGAACATACCTTATACCGATGAGACCGTAGAAGATCATTTCACAGTTGGAAATGTTACAGAAGGTGGTGAATATATTGACGCCTGGCCAAAAATCGAAGCTGATTTTCAACATGCAATAGATAACCTTCCTGAAGTAAGATCTCAAGTCGGCCGATCTGACAAATGGGCGGCAAAAGCGTATCTTGCCAAAAGCTACATGTGGCAGATGAAACTATCATCGGCAAAGCCGCTATTGGATGACATTCTTGACAATGGGCCTTTTGAGCTTGTGGATAACTATCACCATAACTTTAAGATTACTGAAAATAATAATAAGGAAAGTATCTGGGAATACCAGGCATCCGTGAACGATGGGACTTCAGGGAACAATGGAAACTGGGCTGATGTATTGAATTTTCCTTATACTGGTGGACCGGGGACGTGCTGCGGTTTCCATCAACCCTCAATAAACGGGGTGAATGCGCATCAAACTGATGGCAATGGCCTTCCCTTACTCGATACATTCAATGATACGGATGTAGTTAATGATCAGGGATTTGGCTCTGCTGATCCCTCCTTCATCGAACATGCAGGACCACTGGATCCAAGACTGGACTGGTCAATTGGTAGAAGAGGTATTGCTTATCTTGATTGGGGTGATCATCCGGGTAAAGATTGGATAAGAGACCAGGATTACGGAGGACCCTATGCTCCTAAAAAGAATGTTTACTATAGTTCAGAAGAAGGTTCTTTAACAGATGCAGCCGGATGGACGAGTGGCGCTACTGCTAACAATGTGAGAATTCTTAGATTAGCGCATGTAATCCTTTGGAGAGCGGAAGTGGCTGCTGGCGAAAATGATCTGACTACAGCCATGAATATGGTAAATCTATTAAGAGCAAGGGCTGATAATTACCATGTTCAGAATGACGATGTTGACGGAAACGCAATTGATGATGATGGTTCACATGCGGATGATGCAGCAAATTATGATGTACGGCCATATACTTCATTCCTAAATCAGGATTATGCATGGAAAGCGATTAAGTTTGAACATCGTCTTGAATTCTTTATGGAAGGTTTCCGTTTCTTCAATCTTGTTCGCTGGGGCGATGCTGATGCTGTGTTGAACAAATATTTGGATAAAGAGAAAACCCACAGGGCATATCTAAGTGGAGTTTCTTTTGTGGCAGGGAAAAATGAAAAATACCCTATTCCTCAAATACAAATTGATGTTCTTGGACCTGAGGTTCTAAAACAAAATCCTGGGTATAATTAGAATTAATTAAACAATTATAAAAAAGCTGCCTTGGAAATGGTGGCTTTTTTTTTGCCTTTATTGCTAAAATTATTTGCCTATTTTTATATCAAAATTTGAATTTCAAAACGGAAAAAATTATTTGAACTCTAATCCAACAGAAACATTTTCTATCTACCGCTCCTCCGCAGGTTCTGGTAAAACCTACCAACTCGCCATCGAGTTTGTGGCAATGGCAATAAAAGATCCCAGTCTGTTCAATAAAATCCTTGCGGTTACCTTTACCAATAAAGCTACTAAAGAGATGAAAGAGCGTATCCTTTCTTTTCTAATAAAACTGGCGAATATAGAGGATGAGGACCTTTTAATACAAGTTAAAGCCATTACTGAACAGCAAGATGAAGACATCGCTGAAAATGCCAAAATTGTCATTGGAAAAATATTGCATCAATATTCACAATTTTCAATCAGTACAATCGATGCATTCTTCCAGAAGATCGTAAAGTCCTTTGCTAAAGAATTAGGATTATTTGGGAATTTTAAAGTCGAGCTGGATCAGGATAAGATCAAGTTGGAGGTTATTGACCAAATTATAGATGAGCTTGGAGAAGACAAAGATTTGACAAACTGGCTGGTCGATTTTTCATTTTCTAAGGTAGATGAGAATAAATCGTGGAACATTCGGCCACAGGTAGAAACTCTTGCCAATGAAATTTTTAAAGAATCATTCAGGCAAATTGAAAAAAGTATTCATGAAATAGATCGAGGCGCTTATAAAATCTTTCTTGAACAAGTCAGAAAAATAAAAACCCGGTTCGAGAAGCACATGAAATCCATAGCCAGGCAAGCGCTGGATTTGATAACATCTCATGAACTTTCGGTGCATGATTTCACATATAAAGCCTCTGGCCCCGCTGGATATTTTGATAGGATTTTAAATAAAATGGACTGTGAACCAAAGAAAAGGGTACTTGACGCGATCAGCGATCCGGAAAAATGGTATTCAAAATCCTCCCCAAGAAAGAGTGAAATCCAGCTTGTTGTGGAAGCAGGGCTTCAGAACTATACCGAAGCTCTGGTGGATTATTATGTCAAAAACATTCAAGAATATACAACGGCTGTAGAAATTCACAGGAATCTCCATGTGTTTGGCATATTATCTCAAATCATCAAAAAACTAAAAGAGTATCGTCAGGAAAATGACTTGATGTTGATCTCTGATGTAGCGGTATTTCTAAAAGAAATTATTGCCGGAAACGAGACTCCTTTCATTTATGAGAAAACAGGCACATGGTATCAGCATTATCTGATCGATGAGTTCCAGGATACTTCAGGATTTCAATGGCAAAATTTCAAACCGCTCGTGGAGAATGGACTGTCCCAGCAATTAAAAAGTTTGTTGGTCGGTGATGGTAAACAATCCATCTACCGATGGCGTGGAGGTGATTGGAATTTAATCCTGAATCAAGTTGGAGAGGATCTGCATAAATATTATCCCACAGAAAAATATTTGAATACAAATTGGCGAAGCGCAAGGAAGATTGTGGAATTTAACAACGAGATTTTTGCTTATCTTCCGACATTAATCAGCAGCGACCTAAAAAATAAAATTGATGGTTTGACTCTTCCGGAACAAGAAAAAGAAATGTTGTTGTCCATGTCTTCAGATGTAGAGAAGCTTTATGAAGATGTGAAGCAAAAGGTGGCTGCCAAAAATCAGGAACCATCCACCGGTAGAATTGAAATAAATGCCTATCAAAAGGAAGCCAGGGAATCATGGAAAGAAAATGTATTGGATGAGTTGCCCTTAGCTATCGAACGGTTACAGGATGCCGGATTCCAGGCACGTGATATTGCCGTGCTGGTACGTAGAAGCGAGGAGGGTAAGCAGGTAATGGAAAGGCTGATAAAATACAATAATTCCGAGGATGCGAAAGAAGGGTATTGCTATGACGCCATCTCCAATGAATCTCTTTTTCTTGGGAATGCTTCTGTAATCCGGCTGCTGATCAACACCATTAAATACGGAATAAATCCAGAGGATAAAATTTCATTTGGTGAAATCTGCTACTATTACCAGCATCTCACAAAGGAAGAAAATAGATCTTCAGTAAATGAAGATCTTCAGTTCATTCTTGATGGTAAGGGGCTTCCAAAAGACTTTTTACAAGAGACAGAATCCCTGATCAGACTTCCGGCATATGAAATGGTAGAACGCATCATTCAATTGTTTGGTTTGAAAAATGCACAGCACAAGGGATATTTGCAGGCGTTTCAGGATGTGGTGCTGGAATATTTTTCAAGTGAAAGCAAAGATATAAATGACTTTCTTTCCTGGTGGGATGACAAAGGGAAGCGAACACCCGTGCAAATGCCGCAATCCGTCAATGCAATTCGAATCATGACCATTCATAAATCTAAAGGGCTTGAATTTAAAGCTGTGTTGATACCATTTTGCAATTGGAAGCTGGATCATGATGCCACAAAAGATAATTTTCTTTGGTGCAAAACCGATAAAAAACCATTTGATGAAATAGGGTATATGCCTTTAAAATACAGTAGCAAACTCGAACATACCTTTTTTACCAGAGAATATTTCGAAGAAATGTTAAAAGCCCATATCGATAATCTTAATTTACTTTATGTGGCGCTTACCCGGGCTGAGGAATTTTTAATGATCAATTGTCCGCCGCCATCAAATGGGCTAAAGAATGCCGGTGACCTGGTAATCCAGGCTATGGAAAAGTTAACCCAGGCTCAGGATGAGAATAGTACGTTGGTATCCCGTAAAGAGGAAGATACGATAATAAGATATTCCATTGGCTCAATGGGGGTTGATAAAATTAAAACCAAACCGGAAACTCAACCTATCAAAAAGTTCGCATATGAATCGTCAGACTGGAGGCAGAAAATCGCTATCCGTAAAAAAGGAGCTTTGCTATTCGGTCCGGATGCATTGGAAAAGAAGGCCAAAATAAATTATGGACTTCTGGTCCACGAGATATTAGCATCAATTCAGAACCAAAATGAAGCAGATTTATTTCTGGAAAAGTATTATGTTGAGGGTCAAATATCCAGTGAAGATAGAAAAACCATAAGTGACCAATTGGATAGGCTGTTCTCAAATGTACAAGTTCAGGATTGGTTCAATACAGATTGGGAAGTAAAAACGGAAGCTCCTATTATTATAAAAAATGGGCAGCCGAAACGTCCGGATAGAGTTCTGCTCCATGGGAAAAACGCTATTGTTATTGATTTTAAAACCGGTATGGAAAAATCGACAGATAAAAGACAGGTTATAGAATATAAGGAGATTTTGAAGGAGATGGGATACATGGATATTCGCGCTTATTTACTTTATATAAAGTTGAATAAAGTAATGGAAATAGCATAAAATGAAATCGTTGTTTTACGA
>SMVB01133020.1_pt1 | contig 16834 bp, 18 predicted proteins | sample 2456461 | NCBI WGS metagenome assembly SMVB01 (sample SAMN11095934, study PRJNA526329) | marine sediment metagenome | biome: Marine sediment; feature: Surficial sediment; material: Deep marine sediment; isolation source: Hadal surficial sediment | place: Pacific Ocean | collected 2014-05 | depth...
ACCAAGAAGAGGCCCTGTTCGTTGGGGACGTAGTGGCGGTCATGAACGAAGGAAAGGTCGAGCAAACCGGTTCCCCAGAGGAGATTTTCCACCATCCGGCCACCAAGTTTGTGGCCCAATTTATCGGAATGGTGGACTTTCTTCCCGCTCGGCACGACGACGGAAGGCTGCACACGGAGGTAGGTTCCGTGGATTGGCCCGAATTGAGATTGGAAGATCTGGCCACGGCGAACGGCACAGGTCAACTTGAAGTGATGGTCCGGCCGGACTGCCTGGACTGCCTGCCCGCGGTGAACGGCACGGGCGTGGTGGTGGAAAGGGAGTTTCGCGGGGCCTTCTATCTGTACCGGGTCCAGTTGCCATCGGGCGCAACGGTCCGGTGTCTGCTTTCCCACACCGCCGAATATCCCCTGGGCACCAGCGTTTCAGTCAGTCTGCGTCAAGGGCACCACCTGCGGCCCTTCGTCGGAGACCGCCTGGTGGCCGTTCCCCACAACGGAAACGCCCCGGGGCATTAACCAACAGAATCGGTAGGGCGCGGGAGGTGTGTGGCTTTGTCTTGGTTGTTGCCCGCAACGGCCCGTCCTCTGGATTTCCCATAGACGATTAACCAGCCGATTCACCGTGTCTGTTTCGACAGTGCGGTAAGGAACACAAGAACTCCAATGGCCCCACCAAAAAAGCGCAACGGAAGTGGCAACGTCGACTCAAACGGCGCCGACCCACGTCTGTCTCCAGGAACAGAGAACTATCTGCTGTGCCTTTATAAGCTTTGGGAAGACGATGAAACTCCAACGATCACCCAGCTAACCGACAGCCTGCGCCGACTGCCGGAGACGGAAGGCTTGGGCACTTCCGTCCCTTCAGTGGCTGGGATGATTCGCCGGATGCAGCGGCAAAATCTGGTCGAGGTTGGTCAAGACAAACGGATCCGCTTGACCGGTCAGGGGCTAGAAGGTGGCGAGGATATCGCTCGGCGGCACCGGTTGGCCGAGTGGTTGGTGGTGAAATTGCTGGGAATGGACCTACACCAAGCCCACAACGAGGCTCACCGGCTGGAGCACGGCATGTCCCAGGACTTCCAAGAGAAGTTGATTGAGCGGCTGGGCTATCCCAAGCGCTCCCCGTTCGGAAGGCCAATACCCGGCAGCGGGGAACCCAAGATGCCGGGCGGCGCCCTAACCCTGGACGCTGCCCAACTGGGCGAGACCTACGTGGTAGACCGAGTGCCCGAAGAGGATTCCCAGTTGCTACGGTTCTTGGTTGATTCCATGATTATTCCGGAGCAGTCAATCACCGTGGACGAGGCTGCGCCCTACCTGGGAGTCATGGAAGTAACCACCCCGTGCGACCGTGTGTCCATCGGTTACAACGTGGCCCGGCAGATCGTGGTGAGGCCCAGTGGCGGGGCTTCGACTGACTAACCCCGGCGAATAACCCCGGAACAGCCCCTACTCTGGTCCTTCCTCCCGGCCAGCCTCCGGATGGGTCAAGTTCTCTCTCACCTCGGCCCAGCCTTGGGCCATGGTCCGCTCCGGAAATGGCAACTGGATACCGTCCCGGAACACTTTCACACGGACGAACACCGGACCAGTCTGGCGCATCACATCTTCCAGGCCAATCAAAAATTCTTCCAACTCGTCGAACTCATAGGTCTTGGCGTAGCCCGAACTCTTGGCCATCTGGACCAAGTCCAGGTTGTCCAACGCTCTGATGGGGACACCCGAGGTGGATACGGCGGAAACGTCGTCGAAGACGAAGTGGACCAGGTTTTCCGGACTGGATTCACCGATGGTCGCCAGGCCGCCTAGGTTGGTCCTCAGCGTGGAATCGCAGTCCAGCACCAAGACCTTTCCCTCGGGCCGGGCCAGCGCCAGTCCCAGGCCCACGGCAGGCGCCCGGTCCATGCAGTCGGACAGGTCAACGTCCAAGTCTCGGCGTTCCGATACCTGGCTCCACTCCCGTAGCGCGGAAGAGGTGGAAACAACCAACGCGTCCTTGCGGTGGAAGTTGACCGCCTTCGTCGCCTCCATAGATGGTATGACTGGACCTCCCGGTAGTGTCCGCCGGTTAACTGTCACTCGGGTTTCTCTCCATAGATGGCATAACTGGACCCCACGGTAGTGTCCGCCGGTTAACTGTCACTCGGGTTTCTCTCCATAGATGGTATAACTGGACCCCACGGTAGTGTCCGCCGATTAGCCGTCACTCGGGTTTCTCTCCATGAACGCTGTCACCGGTCCCTCCGGTATATTCCTCTGGCGGGTTGTCACTGGGCTTTTTCACCTTTCGGATCCTGGGAGATCCGCCAAACCGGGCGAAGGTGTCTCGCCAAACCCCGGTCATCAGATACATTCCGACTATGATCAGAGCGCCGCCGACGATCCCGGTCAGTATGTTGGACCGCTCGAACGCCTGGAAGAGGAGCCAGAACCCCAGCGCCAGCACGGCGTAGGCCCCGACCCGTGGGAAAAGTCCTCCCTTAAGCATACGCCTAGCCGTTCCTATCTTCCGATTAGAGTTTTTGGCCTGCTGGAGGCAGGGTAGTGCAAAGGTAAACCTGGGCAGCACGGCCCCGGTTTTTGGTCCCAATCGTTCTGATTAAAACCCTAGTTACTCACGCCCAAGACCTCGGGCAACTCTTTGATGGCGATTTGCGTTGTGCGCGTGGCCCGGGTGCGGAACGCCACCGGAGTGTTCTCAATCTCGGGTTTAACCAGCAGGTGGACGAACACTGGGCCTTCCGCGGACAGGGCCTCATCGATGCCGTTGGTCATGTCTTCCAGGTTGTCGAAGGTGAACACCTTGGCGTAGCCCGCCGATTTGGCCAGGCCCTCCCAGTCGGTTTTCTTACCGCCTGGTATGGGCTGACCGCCGGTGACGGCGTAGACATTGTTGTTGAACAGGATATGCACCAGGTTCTTCGGGGCCTTGTCGGCGATGGTCACCATGGCGCCCAGGTTCATCAGCAGGCTGCCGTCTCCGTCGAGGCACAAGATCTTGTGGTTGGGTTGGGCCAGAGCGAGCCCCAAAGCAACGTCTGAAGTCTTGCTCATGGCCCCTGAGACGGGGAAGTCCAGTTTTTCATTGGTGGTCAGGCTGGGCAGGCCGAAGGAGACGTTGTTGGCGTTCATAGTGGCCACGAACACCGCACCGTTCCGTTTGCTGTCCAGAAGCTTCACCGCGTCACTGTTGTCAATCATTTAGCAATCTCCATTAGTTTGGCTGGTCGGATGGCTGGAGGCCCGGGTCAGGGGGCGCTAGGCACCGAACTCGGTTCCCATCAAGACGGCCACCGGCTTCGAGGTCCGTTCCGCCTCTTCGACGGCCAGGCTGATGCGGTCGGCGTCGTCATCGGTCTCGATCAGGTAGTAGGTTATGCCCCAGGCGTGGAGGATGTGCTCGATGAACCGGGCGGCTGAGTCGGTCGTCAAACCGTGCCGGCTCCAACCCCGGTAGCCCACCAGCATAACCAGGGGCTGGTTCACGTCCAACGCCAGGCCGCGGATGGAGTCGCCAGCCTCGAAGATGCCGGTATTCTGAATCAGCACTATGGGCCGCTTGCCGCCAACCCAGAGCCCGGCGGCGATGGCCATGGTCTCGCCCTCGCGGCAGACCGGCACCAGGTCAAGGGTCGGTTCGTTGGTCAACAGTTGGTACATGAAGTTGGTCTCGCTGTCCGGAAGCCAAACAACGTGGGTGATGTTGTTCTTCTTCAACTCCGCAATCACCGACGCGGGGTGTAGCACGACCTCTTGAGTAGTCATTGTTGCTCCTAAAGATTAAAAGGCGAATGGGAAAGCCGACTGGAAGTTCCGGCCTATCCAGGCCCCGGCCAACGCTCGTCTAGCTACGAGGAGAGGACGTCCCATTATATTAGGCTGCGGGAAATGGAGTCAAATGAAGACGGGCCAGCCTTAGGGTCTTTCGATTTCCCGAGACCGATTTCCGAGACCATGGTTCCGAGCCCGTAGTTCCGGGACCATAGTAAGGAAACCCGTTCATGGCGAGCTTGTCGAACCACCGCTTCGCACGGACGCAATTGGCTTTCACGGGGAACTCGGCTAAAGCTAGCGCTTCAAGAGCCTCATGACGAATGGGATAATCGACCCTCGGACGATGATCGAAAGACCTTAAGGTGGGCCGCCCTAGTCGTTTTCCAGCACACTGACTTTGGATTTAGCTTCAGCCCAAGAAATGTCATGGGAGACCGGGCCACCGGTCCGTTCGAGCTTGGCCCGCTGCTCCCTGCCCGTAACCAGCAGCGCGCCGCCGGGCGCCACGTCCTCAAGGCCGACCATTCGCCGTCCGGCGGAACCAGCCTCAGCCTCGTCATTGGACATAATCATGGCCGCCAGTCCCTGCGGTTTCAGGTACCTGGAAGAACACATCTCGAAGAAGGCGTGAGAGCCGGAGGTCACCAGCCGGCCGGGCCGGCGGCGGGAGAAGGCCTCGGGGGCGGCATTGTTCTGGACCATGTGCAACCAGAGGGTGCCCTCGCCCTGGATGTGGAGTTTCACCAGGCTCCGGGCAGTCTCCAGCAGGATGTCCGCCTGCGTTGACGTCAGGGCGTCCGGGACCGGGGTGCGCAGCTTGGGGACAGTCAGGTAGTTATAGTAAGCGTTCATCACCTCCTGCACCGCCTCGTCCTCGGACTGCATGTGCAACCGCAACTGGGCCCCGTCCATATAGTTGGTCAGCCGCCCCAGCAACCAGTCCAGCATCATGGGGTTCTCTATTAGAGGGTCCGGTAGCGGGAAATCGCCTGCGGGTGTCGACACCAAGACCGCCACATCGTCCTGCCTGTCTGGATCGGATGCAGCGGGTTGGGCCGCGTCGGCCAGATAGACCGGAACCAAGATTGGCGGGTGTTCTTGCTGGACAAAATCTCCCAAGGCCAGTAGGTAATTTAGCCGGGCCAGGGCCACCGCCAGTGGGTCGCGGTCCATCCCCTTGACCAATTGAGGCATCCCAAATAACACGTCAAAGGAATCGCTGCCCTGCTCCGTCATGTTCCGGGAGATAGTCCTGATGGCGGCGGACAGGAAAACGCCAGTGCCGCAGGCGGGGTCCAGCAACGACAGGTCCGGTTCCATCGAGACTCTCGACCTGCGGCCGGAGCCTGGGCCTTCCGCCAGCCCCAATTCCTCCTCAACGACGTACTCGGCCAGCCAGCGGGGCGGCCGCGGCTGGGCCGCATCCGGGACCGTTTGGCGGTGCAGACCATCCAGGATGCCGGGAGCCGCTTGGGTGAAGTCATAGGGGGCCAGGGCATCCGACAGGCCCTGCACGGTTTCCAAGACGAGAGATTCGAGGCCCAGTTCCCAGCGCGGTTCCAAAATGACCCAGGAAAAGATATCTCCTTCTCCAAAATTGCCGATGCCCCGGCGGCTGAAATAGTCGCAGTTGATGATCTCCAGAAGCTCCTCGGCACCGGAGACCGGTCGGCGGGGCGCAAGGAAGCGCCGGGCGACGAGCCGCGCCAGCAGCACCAGGTAGCTCTGGTGGATGAACGATTCTTCGCCGCCGGGGGCTTGGCCGTGGATACTCTCCCGAGACCGACGCCACTCGCGGAACCTGACCGCCACTGGAGGGGTTTGGCCTGCTTGGGAGAAGATTCTGCCCAGCCGCCCGGTGGTCTGGATGAAGATGGGGCTGCCAGGGCCAAAGGCGGTTTCCATCTCGCCGGGGGAAATCGGTCCGGACCCAGAAGGAGGTCCGTTTGTTTGACTGGAAGGTGGCAGCCTAGAACTCCACGCTCTTGGGAGTTCTGGGGAAGGGGATGACATCCCTGATATTGGCGACCCCGGTCACGAACTGCACCGTGCGCTCAAATCCCAAGCCGAACCCCGAATGGGGCACCGTGCCGTAGCTTCTCAAGTCCAGATACCAAGAATATTCGTCGTGGGATATTCCCGCTTCGCTCATTCGGTCTTCCAGCACGTCGCGGCGTTCCTCGCGCTGGCTGCCTCCGATGATCTCGCCGATGCGTGGCACCAACACGTCCATGGCGCGGACGGTCTCTCCGTCGTCGTTCATGCGCATGTAGAAAGCCTTGATGCCCTTGGGGTAGTCGGTGACAATCACCGGTTTCTGAATCTTCTGTTCCGTCAGATAGCGCTCGTGCTCGGACTGGAGGTCCGTGCCCCAGGTGACCGGATATTCAAAATTCTCGCCCGACCGCTGCAGCAACTCCACGGCCTCGGTGTAGGTGATGCGCTCAAAATTGGAGTTGGCGATGCTTTCCAGAGTGGCGATGGTCGTGTCGTCGTGCCACTTGTTGAAGAACTCCATGTCCTCGCGGCAGTTCTCGAGCACGTGGCCGCACAGGTATTTCATGAAATCCTCGGCCAGTTCGGCCAAGCCATCCAGCTGGCAGAAAGCGACCTCCGGTTCCACCATCCAGAATTCAGCCAAATGGCGGGAGGTGTTGGAGTTCTCGGCCCTGAACGTCGGGCCAAAGGTATAAACGTCGGACAGGGCCAAGGCGAAGATCTCCGCTTCCAATTGGCCGCTCACGGTCAAGAAGGCGGGCTTGCCGAAAAAGTCCTCCTCGTCGTTCACCGTGCCGCCGTTCTTGGGTAGATTGTTCAGGTCCAAGGTCGTGACGCGGAACATGGATCCGGCGCCCTCGGCGTCGCTGGCGGTGATGATGGGGGTCTGGATGAACTGGAACCCCCGTTCTTGGAAGAAGGTGTGGATCGCGTAGGCCATGGAGTTTCGGACCCGTGCCATGGCGCCAAAGGTGTTGGTGCGGGGCCGCAGATGGGCGATTTCGCGGAGAAATTCGGGGGAATGGCGTTTTTTCTGGAGGGGATAAGTCTCGGGGTCCGAGCGGCCCACAACTTCCAACGTTTTGGCCTGAATCTCGTACTTCTGGCCCTGGCCCGGAGATTCGACCAAGACCCCCTCCACGCTCACACTGCACCCGGTGGTAAGGCCGGCCGCTTGGGCATAACTGGGGTTTGACTCATCGACTACGATCTGGAGGTCCTGAAGGGTTGATCCGTCGGTGATCTGGATGAAGGTAACCGACTTGGACGACCGCCGCGTCTTTACCCAGCCCTGGACTAAAACGTCGCCTCCAGCCTGGCTGCGGCTAAAGATATCTTTAATCTTGGAGCGCTGCATCAGCGCCTCCCAGCCTGAGATTTTGGACTGAGCATCGAGGTGGCGGCGACCGGATTATCGGATAACGGGCGTGCGGGCTAAACTGCGGCAGGTGCGTCGGCCCACTGGTTGGCCCATTCCTGAATCGCTTCGGCCACCTTGCGGAACGCCTGGCCCTTGGGGGTTAGAGAATACTCGACTAACACGGGCCTGCGGTCGAATACCTGGCGTTGCACTATGCCCTCGTCCTCCAGTTCTTGAAGACGCTGGGAGAGCAGACGGTCGCTCAACCCATCGACATACGTGGAAATCTCGGTGAACCGTTTGGGCTCAGCCAACAGGCATCGCAGAATCAAGCAGGTCCACTTCTTGCCCAGGACCTGCATGGCCTGTTCGTACTTTGGACACGGTGTGTGGCAGTCCATAACGTTCCTCGCCGGGATGGTTGGCTCAAGTTTAATATAGATTATACCCGAATTTTTATTCTAACTAATAATTAGGTACTTGACAAATATAACACAAGAGACTAATATTTAATAAGTGACTACGATTTCACTAGGGCGAATAAACGGGGGGATCAAAAATCAAAGACCGGAACCGGTAACAGATTGGAAGCCCTGTATGAAACGAAGTCCGAATTTCAGCATCGAGGAATATAATGGCAACTCTTAACATCGCAAACGCTCAGCGCATCATCGGCGTGCATAGCAATAACAAATCTGAGGCAGTAACCCCCCAGGAAAATAGCTTCCTGTCTCGGTTCGCATCGGCTGCCTACATATGGGCCGAGAAGTACGGTGAGTACAAGTATAACCACAGCGATTGGCGTGCGTTCCGCTTTTAAGCTCCGTACCCGACCGGATTTTGGGCCTCAGGGAACCTCCCTGGGGCCTTTTTCATATCGCTGGGCGGGCATCGCTCCATTGGGTGGCCGATTCGTAGGCGTGGGCGGTCCGCAGCAGAGTCTCTTCGGAGAAATTGGGGCCGATCAGCTGCATCCCCACCGGCAAGCCGTCTGAGAAACCGCAAGGCACCGATAGGCCCGGCAGACCCGCGATGTTCACCGGCAGCGTGCAGACGTCAATCAGGTACATCTGCACTGGGTCGCCAATCATTTCACCAATCTTGAAGGCAGTAACCGGAGAAGTTGGCGTGATTAGCGCGTCCACCTCTTGAAAGACCCGGTCAAAATCCTGTTTGATCAAGGTCCTCGCCTGCTGGGCCTTCAGGTAATAGGCGTCGTAATAACCGCTGGAGAGCGCGTAGGTCCCCAACATCACCCGCCGAGTGACTTCCGGTCCGAACCCGTATTCCCTGGTCTTCTCCATGGCCTCCCACATGTCGCTGGTGTCCTGGTAGGAATAGCCGTATTTAACACCGTCGTAGCGGGCCAGGTTGGCCGAGCATTCCGCGGGCGCGATGATGTAATAGCAGGCCAGCGCATACTTGGTGGTGGGCAAGGAGACAGAGCGCACGGATGCGCCCAGCCCCTCCAAAGTTACCACCGCCTCTTCCACGGCCTTCCTGGCGCCGGGCTGCATCCCGTCCACGAAGTACTCTTCAGGCACACCCAAGCGCAGTCCCTTGATATCTTGGCCCAAGCCGGCGGTATAGTCCCGAGGTTCCTGTGACACGGAGGTTGCGTCCCTCGGGTCGTAACCGGCTATCGCGTTGAGCACCATTGCGCAGTCGGTCACGGAGCGGGTCACCGGCCCGATCTGGTCCAGAGACGATGCAAATGCGATGAGCCCATAGCGGCTGACCAATCCGTAGGTGGGTTTGAGCCCCACCACACCGCATAGGGATGCCGGTTGCCGGACGCTTCCTCCCGTGTCCGAGCCCAATGAGTAGATGGTCTCGCCGGCCGCAACCGATGCCGCTGCTCCGCCGCTGCTGCCGCCGGGCACCCGGTCTAGGTCCCAGGGATTCATGGTTGGGTGGAAGGCCGAATTCTCGCAGGAGGAGCCCATAGCGAATTCGTCCATGTTTCCCTTTCCCAACATCACCGCGCCTTGACCAATCAGGCGTTCCACGGCGGTGGCGTTGTAGACTGGGACGAAATTTTCCAGCATGCGGGAAGCGCAGGTGGTGGGGACGCCCTTGGTGCACATCACATCCTTGATTTGCACCGGCACTCCGGTCAAAGGTCCACCCTTGCCAGCGGCCAACATCTTGTCCGCCTCCTTCGCCTGGGCCAGAGCAATCTCCGGGGTCAAGGTCAGGAAAGACTGTACCCGGTCTTCAACAGCGTCGATCCGGTCCAGACAGGCCTGGGTGAGCTCCACCGAGCTGATTTGCCGGGACTTCAGTTGGTTGTGGGCGTCCTGGATGCTGAGCCAGTTTAGTTCGGACACGGCCCTATTCCTCCAGCACCGCATTGACCCGGAAGAAATCCCCCTCCCGGCGCGGTGCATTGCTCAGCACGTCTTCTGAATCCAGAGAATCCTCGGCAACGTCCTCCCGCATCACCGTTTGGAGTCCTCCGGCGTGACCGGTGGGGACCACGCCTGAAGTGTCCAGTTCCTTAAGCACCTCGAACTGCTCCAAGATGTTTGACAGTTGTTCGCCGAACATCTGGATCTCCTCCTCGGTGAGACTGATGCGGGCCAATGCGGCGATATGTTCGACCTGGGACCGTTCAAGGGGCATACCCTGACCTCGATTTAAATGATTGATCCGTTCGATCTAGAAGCTCAACCGTGGGAATGGCCGTGTTCTGCCTCGTGGCCATCGCCGTCGGCAGGCCCGTGTTCCGTGTTGCCGGGTCCATGGCGGTGGTGCTCCTCCCCGGCTTGGCCCACCGGGTCCACATGCACTGTGGCGTTGGACAGATATTTTAGGTTATGGAGCAGCCGGTGGTGCACGTCCTCGGCGATATCGTGCCCGGCTTTCACCGACAAACCGGGATCCACGGCGATGTTGACCTCCGCCAGCATCTTATGACCCAGCCAGCGCACCCGGACCTCGGCAACCTGGCGCACACCATCGGTGGCAACCGCCACGTTTCGGACCTCGTCGGGAACCTCAGGCTCTACACCGTCCAGCAGGCGCGAGAACACGGATTTGGACGTCTCGACAACTATACGCAAAATGGCGACGGATATCACCAGCCCCACTAACGGGTCGGCCAGCGGGAAACCCAGCCAAACTCCGATGGCCCCGAAGAGCACCGCCAGGCTGGTCAGGCCGTCGGCCCGGGCATGGTGGCCGTCGGCGATCAGCGCGGTGCTGCCAATCTCCTTGCCGATCTTGATCCGGAATAGCGCGACTGCCTCGTTGCCAATGAAGCCAATCACGGCGGCCAGGGCCACGATCCAGATGTAGTCGATCTCCGGAGGGTCGGCCAGCCGGGTGATGGACTGGTAGGCGGCGATGATGCCGGAAGCCAAGATGACCAACACAATCAACAACCCAGCCAGGTCTTCAGCCCTGCCGTAGCCGTAGTTGAAGCGCTTGGTCGGTGGTTTCCGGGACAGGGTGAAGGCCGCCCACAGAGGGATGGCGGTGGCGGCGTCGCCGAAATTGTGGATTGTGTCGGCTAGGAGGGCGACGCTGCCGGTGAGCCACACGAACACCAATTGGACGAGGGCCGTCGCCAGCAGCACCGCCAAAGAGATCTTGGTGGCCCAGATCCCGCGGGCGCTGGCCAATATCTCGGCGTTCACCGCGCCGTGAGAATGGCCGTGGCTTGCGGACCCGCTCTCTTCTTCATGAGTGTGCATCTGTATCTGCTCCGGTGGCTGCAACCTAAATCTATCATCCGGCGGTTGAGGGCCATAGCTATGCCTGAGACCTGTGCCGGTGATTCTACCGTGGCCGTGGTCCGCGATCATCGTAACTGCCGGATACTGATTGCTGTATCATTTCATAGTGTTTTGAGATGAGCAATTTGACAGGTTCTGGGACGGCCAGCCCGTCAAGGCCCGCCGCCAGGCGCCTGGAAATCCCGGAGCAGATGCTTCAGGCCGTCCCGCTATCACGATTCTCCGAGGAAGATGCTTCGATCTATTCTTAACTGGCGTCTCCGGACGCCGTTTTATTACGGATGGCTGGTGCTAGCCATCACTTCCGTGGCCACCTTCGCCGCAAGTGGGCTTACCCAGGTGGTGTTGGGCGGCATCCAGGTCTACATCACCGACGAAAACGGCTGGGATAACGGCAGCCTGGCCCTCGCCTCCACTCTCGGCACCTGGGGCTCGGGCATAGTGGCCCCCTTTATCGGCCGGTTGGCCGATAAAATCGGTCCCCGGTGGCTCATGCCCTGCGGACTGGTTGTTGCCGGTGTCTGTTACTTCGTGCTCTCGGGCGGCGACGCGGTCTGGCAGTTCTACGCCGGATTTGTGGTCGGCCGGATGATGGTCAATTCGGTCCTGATTGGATTGGTGCCACGCACGGCGGCGGTCAACTTCTTCCGGCGGCGGCGCAACATGGCGCTGGCCATGGTCTCCATCTTCCGGCCCACCGCGGGCGCCATAAACATCCAGATCATTTCGGTGATAGCCGTCCGTCAGGGTTACCGGGCGGCTTACCGGTACATGGGTGTGTTGAGCCTGGTCCTGATTCTGCCGGTGATGCTGTTCATGAGGCGCCGGCCCGAGGATATCGGCTTGCTGCCGGATGGGGCCAGCCCGGAACGGGTCCCAGCATCCGGCAGCGGGGCTGGGACCCGGCCCTCAACGCCGGAGTTCAGTTGGACGGCTAGAGAAGCCGTCAGGACCCACGCCTTTTGGCTGTTGGCTACGATCACCTTCTTGGGGACCATGGCCTCCAGCGCCACCGGTTTCAGCCTGGTGCCCTATCTGGTGGAAGATGCTGGGTTGTCCATCGCCGCCGCCGCTGGCGTCTTGAGTCTCGGCACCTTCCTGGCGGTTGCCAACCTGCTCTGGGGCTATCTGGCAGACAAAATCACGCCCCGCCGGTGTCTACTCATCATGATGGTTGGGGCCGGTGGGATGACGGCGTTCTTGATCGGGGTGAATTCCCTGGCGGCTGCATTGGTCTTCGCCATGGTCTGGGGAGTGTTTTCCGGGGGTCTTGGGTCGCTGGAGAACATGGTGCTGGCCGAGTATTATGGCCGTGGTTCGTACGGCACGATCCTAGGGTACTTTTCGCCGATGCAGATGGTTGCGCTGGGCCTGGGTCCGGCCCTGGCCTCGACGGTCAGAGCGGTGTCAGACAGCTACGATGTTCTGTACGGCGCCATGATGGTGGCCTATCTCATCTCGGCGGCACTGATGTACGTCGCCCGGCCGCCCCAGCGTCCCATCCGTGAGCCCGCCGATGCGGTCCCCTCCAGCGGCTAGCCTATTTCCATATTGGTCCGCTCTCTTAGGGAGCAGCCATGCAGGCAGCGGTGTAGATTACCGGCAACGTCCGCCGCCAACCGGACCGAGCCCGCAACCTACGCGGCCCGGCGTGGACTGGCCGCGGACGAGGCGTCTGTTAGTGGAGGCTAGCCTAGTTCATCACAGACCGCCGGACATGCTGCCTGGTGATGACCTAGTTCATCTCAGACCCGCCGGACACACTTATCGAAAGACCGGTAACGTAGTCGGACTCAGCGGAGGCTAGGAAGGCCGCCATCCGCGCGATGTCGTCGCCCTGAGCGATGCGGCCCATGGGCACCCGGAACGCGCGTTCCCGGACCATGTCAGCCCGGTATTCCTCGCCCGATTCTCCCTCCGGGGCCAAGGCGCTGGCGATGAAGTCGACCCGCTCGGTGTCCACCAGGCCGGGGCAGATGGCATTGACGTTGATTCTGTATACAGCCATCTCTTGGGCCATGGCCTGGGTGAATCCGATGACCGCGAACTTCGAGGCGCAGTAGGCGGCGTACCGGGCGATGCCCTTCTTGCCGGCGCCCGAGGATATGTTGATTATCTTGCCGCCGCCTCCCCGGTTAACCATGTGGGTCGCCACCGCCCGAGACACCAGATAAGTGCCCCGCACGTTGACCCGCTGGACCTCGTCGAAGGCCTCTTCCTCCAATTCCAATACCGGCACCCGGTCCTTGCCCGGTCTGGACCCGGCATTGTTGACTAGGATGTCGATGCGGCCGAACCGGTCCAGCGTCTTGGCCACCATGTCGGCCACTTGGGGGCCGTCGGAGACGTCTGAAAAGAGACCGAGAGCCTGGCGGCCTTTGGATTCAATCTCCTCAACCACGCTGTTCAACCCCGCCCAACCGGCCTGCCGGTCCTCGGCGCGGATGGCCGTCGCGCTGGCTTCGATATCGGTGACAACCAGGTCGGCCCCTTCTTCGGCCAGGCGCAGGGCGATGCTGCGGCCGATGCCGTGCCGCCCACCCGCTCCGGTGATCAGGGCTACTTTGCCGTTCAGGTCATACATTATTTATCTTCCTCGCAAGGGCATGATGCTGGTGAAGCTAATGCAGTTTAGCGAATGGGGACGGCGTGTGCCAGTGGCGGCCGGCCGGGCGGTTATTCGGGCGGTTATTCGGGCGGTTATTCGGGCGGAAAGGAAGGGGAACGCCAGAGCTGCCAGACCATTCCCTTGCTGGGGGAGAACAAGAGCGCCGTCAGGAACATGCCGGTGGCGACGACCACGATGCTGGGCCCGGTGGGAAGGTCGGCATGAAAGGACAGGTAGAGCCCGGCCACGGTTGCGGCCAGCCCGGTTAGCACGCTGCAGGCCATGATCCCCGGCAACCGGCGGGCCAGCAGCGCCGCAGTGGCCGCTGGCGTGACCAACAGCGCCAGCACCAGAACGATGCCCACCGCTTTCAGCGAGGCCACGGTGGTGATGCCCACCAAAAGAGGCAGCAGGTATTGGATGAAACGCACCGGGATGCCTGAAGCTTCGGACATGGTGGCGTCGTAAGCCGTGAACAAGAGTTCTTTATAGAGGGCGGTGATTGCCACCAGGATCCCTCCGGCAACCAGGCCGATCAGCGCGACCTCTCCCCAGGAAACGCCCAGAACGTTGCCGAACAGCAACCCAAACAGGTCGGCGGTGTAGTTGCTGACCCGGCTCATCAAGATGATTCCCACGGCGAATCCGCTGACGAAGATTATCCCGATGGCCGTGTCCAACCGCAGGTTGGTCCGGCGGCTGATGAACGTGATGGCCAACGAAGCGGGCACCGCCCAGGCGAAGGCCCCCCAGAATACGCTGCCGCCGAAGAGATAGGCCACCGACATTCCGGCCAGGGACGAGTGGGCCACGGCATCGCCCATGAAGGCCATGCCCCGCAGCACAACGAACACACCGACCACCGAGCAGACCAAGGCGGCCAACGAGGCGGCTAGCAACGCCCGCTGCATGAATGCGAATTCCCAGGGTTCGCGGATCCCGTCGATCACCTCCATCATGGCCGCTCTATCCTCTTGACTCTGCTGCTGGCGGGGTTTTGGAAGTGGAGCCATTTGCCGGAGGCACGTCCCTCAGAGAACCGCCGGTGTGGGTGTGGTGTTGGTAGGCGTAGGCCTGACCGTCCAGATGCACCATGAGCAGATGAGTGCCAAAGGTGTCCCCAAGGACCTGCTCGGTCAGTACTTCGGATGGCTTTCCGAAGGCAATCAGCCGACGGTTCAGGCAGGCGACTTTTTCGCAGCGTTGCGACACACAAGACAAGTCGTGGGTGCTGAGCACAACGGTGGCGCCTTTGGCCCGCAGCTCGTCTAGGAGGTCTAGAAGATGGTGTTGGGCAGTGGCGTCCAAGCCCGCCATCGGTTCGTCCAAGAGCAGGAGCTCCGGATTGTGGGCCATGGCCCGGGCCAAGAGCACCCGCCGTCTTTGCCCGCCGGATAACTCGCCGATGAGCCTGTCCCTCAGGTCGAATATCTTGACTAATTCCAGCGCCGCGTCGGCGGCCTCACGGTCCTCCTTGGTCGTCCGCCGGAACAGGCCTCGGCGGGAGTAGCGGCCCATGAGGGCTACGTCGGCCACGGTCACCGGGAAGTCCCAGTCAACCAACTCCGTCTGAGGGGTATATCCCACCAGATGGCGTTCGGGAGCGCCGTCGCGGCCCAGCACCGACACTTCGCCCCTTAGCGGCTTCACCAACCCCAAAACGGTCTTGATCAAAGTTGACTTGCCGGAGCCGTTGGGTCCGATTATCCCCACCATATCGCCCCGGTGGACCCGAAAGCTAATACCCTCCAAGGCCGGTTTGCCGTTGTAGCCAGCCCACAGGTCGCGGACTTCCAGAGCCGGAAGGGCTTCCTCTTTATTCTCGGTTTCTTCCTTGATTGCAGTATTCATTAGTCTTTGGCGTGATTCACTCTACTTGAGAAGCTTAGCCAGGCTATTGGCATTGAAGAGCATCATGTCGATGTAGTTTGTCACGACGACGTCCAGCACGTCGGAATAGATGATACCGACCTCTACCCCCGCTTCTGCCGCGGCGTTCTCCAACACGTCGGCGCGGAATTGTGGCTCGGCAAAGACCGCCGGCAAGATATTATCCCGGACCTGTCTCAGAATCTCGACCACCCTGCCAGGAGAGACGTCTCCACCGCCGCTGGCGAGCAAGGCGGTAACCTCCCAACCGTAACGCTTGGCAAAGTGGCCAAAGGCGTCGTGAAAGGAGATTAGTTGACGCCGGGCCGGATCGACCACGTTGAGGATGCTGGCGATATCGAGGTCCAACTGGGTCAGTTTTTCTTTGTACGATTCGAAATTCGCCCGGTAGGCCGCGGAATTCTCCGGGTCGGCTTCAATCAGTCCGTCCCTGATGCCCTCGGCGTAGGTCACGGTGAATAGCGGGTTCTGCCAGAAATGAGGGTCGGTTTCTCCGGTCGCCAGAAGCGGCGCGGCGGTGACGACTCGCACGGCCCCATCGGACAGCGAGGATCGGATCAAAGGATCCAAGAATCCGTCCAGTTCGCCACCGTTGGAAACCACCAAGGCGGCAGCATTTATAGCCACGCTGTCCGCAGGCGTGCTCTGAAACGAGTGCACCTCGGCCCCTGGGGGCACCAAGGCCGTGACTACCACGAGATCGCCTCCCACGTTCCTCACGAAGTCCGCCATCAGGGCGGTGGTCGCCACCACCGCCAACGGGCTTTCGCTAGGGGATTGGGTCTCCTCCGAGGAACCACAAGCAGAGACCAGCAGCAGAATCACGATTGTTGCCGGGATAGCCCAAACCGCTTGGGCCAACCGGGATTTTCGCCGCGATTTATATCTTTCCGGTATCAATTTAGCTTTGTTTTGAGAGCAAGTATCAACATGAGTTAGTTTTGAGATGAAGTATCAATAGGGTTAAAAAAAGAGACTAGACCGCCGCCAATTCCGACGCGCTGCATGAACGGCAGCGACCGTAGACCTCCAGCCAATGGCCGCTTAGTTCAAACCCATGACTGGCTGAAGTCTGCTGCAGCAGTTCTTCGATGTCGCAGCCCAAGAGATCCTGAGATGAGCCGCATTCGACACAGAGCAGGTGATGATGGTGTCCCCGGTGGCTTAACTGGTAATGGAGGTCGCCGTCTTCCAACAGCACCCGGCAAAGCACGCCCGTCTCCACCATCAACTTGAGGGAGCGAAAGATGGTGGCCCGCCCCAGAGAAGGCAGTTGCCTGCGCAGGTCTTCGGCGGTGAAGTGCTTTTCTTGGTTGGCGATGGTCTGGGCCACCGCCCGCCTGGGCGAGGTGGACCGGTAGCCCTGTTCTTCCAGGGCCTCCAACAGTTGTTCTGCCAGGACGTTTACCCGCTTGCGCATCTGGCCCTTTGCCCGGCCCCAAATGAGACCAAGTATCTATTA
>SMVB01269599.1_pt1 | contig 16830 bp, 19 predicted proteins | sample 2456461 | NCBI WGS metagenome assembly SMVB01 (sample SAMN11095934, study PRJNA526329) | marine sediment metagenome | biome: Marine sediment; feature: Surficial sediment; material: Deep marine sediment; isolation source: Hadal surficial sediment | place: Pacific Ocean | collected 2014-05 | depth...
ACGGAACCCTGGGGGTGCTTCCGCGGATTGCCCGCCCGCAGCAGGAGGGCGTCAAGATATCCGGGCTAACGGGAAGGATCCAGTCGCAACCAGCCCGGCGGGACATTCAGCCGCCGCGCTTCGGCCTGCAGATCGGTCGCTTCCTGCTCCAGCTCCGCGAGCCGGGCTTGGGCGGCAACAATCTGCGTTCGAGTCTCCGCTGTCGACCGGTGCGAGAACAGGAACGCTCGCTCGGTCCGTCTCAGATCTTCGATCTGCAACTCGACCTCTTCGCGCTCCGCCGTGATCGCACCGACCCGCCCCTGCCAGTAGTCACGGGTCGTCTGCTCCGGCGGAGTTTCCTCTTCCTCGGGATCAGTGGCGGGACCCACCTGCGTATCGTCGGCCGCGGCAGGCGGCGGCGGGGGTGCTCCCTCGGGCTCGACGTTCTCATCCTTGACGATGCGATCGACCATCGACATCGGAATGGATACTTCGCCGCCGTACTGCAGAAAGATCACCTGGTCGCCCTCGATACGAACCTGGGAGCTACGAATCGAGCGGCCGTTCTTCATGTAGATCGTGTCCGCCATCGCCACGTTGGCGAGCGCCAGCGTGAGCGCGGCGGTGACGACGGACAGCACCAGTCCCTGTATACCGTGCGGTTTCAGCATCCGTTCAGGCTATCATGTCGCGATAGAGAATATGAAGTATTGTTTTACCTGGACGGAAAAACCCAGCCAAACGAGTCGAACGGGCCTGGCGCCGTCAAATACATATATGACGACACTCGAAGGCACTTCTGCGCAGATAAGCGTCGTCGTGCCACTGTTCAACGAAGAAGACAACGTCGAGCCGATGCTCGACGAGCTGTTCGCCGTGCTCGACGGGCTGGACCGCAGCAGCGAGGTGATCTGCATCGACGACGGCAGCAGCGACGCGACCTTCGAGAAGCTGCGCCGCGTCGCCGCCCGGCGGCCTTCCCTGTCGGTATTGCGCTTCGCCAAGAACTACGGTCAAACGGCCGCCCTTGCGGCCGGCTTTCACACCGCCACCGGTGAGATCGTGATCACGATCGACGGTGACATGCAGAACGACCCCGCCGACATTTCCCGCCTCCTCGAGGTCTTCGACAGCGGCTATGACATCGTCAGCGGCTGGCGCAAGCACCGGAAAGACGGCTTCCTCCTGCGCACCGTACCGTCGCGTATCGCCAACCGCCTGATCTCGGCCATCACCGGCGTCCATTTGCACGACTACGGGTGCACGCTCAAGGCCTACCGGCGCACGCTGCTGCAGCGCTTCGAGTTGTACGGGCAGCTACACCGATTCATCCCGGCGCTCGGCGCCTGGGCCGGCGGAACCGTCACGGAGATCGAGGTCAACCACCGGGCCCGGCAACACGGCGCGTCGAAATACGGCATCGGGCGAACCACGACCGTGCTGCTCGACCTGATGGTCGTCAAGTTTCTGATGAGCTACGGCTCCCACCCGATCCGCGTGTTCGGCATGGCTGCGATGGCGTCATGGCTGCTCGCCTTCACCGCGCTGGGCGCCGTCATCTATATGAGACTGGTGCCCGAGCCGACCGTCGACATGACCGGAAACCCGCTGCTGTACCTGGCGATGCTGGGCCTTATGGTGGGTGTCCAGTTCCTGCTGATGGGGATCCTCGCGGAGATGCAGATGCGTACCTACCACGAGGCCCAAGGCAAGCGCATCTACGTGATCGTCGAACGCCTCAACAGCGATTAGCTCGCCGGGCGCTGCGAGCTGCCGGCTTGCCCGGCCTTCCTGGCGGCCGGCTACGGCGCCGGGTGCGATCGTGCGCCCCTGACCGGCCTCAGCTTCCCGAGGACGTCGAGCGACGGACGCGATCGCCGATCTGCACGCCGAGATCGCCTTCGACGATCAAGACGGCGGCGGCCTGGTCGCCGACGGCGACAACCAGTCCGATCGCCAGCATCAGGGGTGTGAATTCCGTCCCGCCGGTCTGGGTCTTGAGCGTTCTCTCACCGCGGTACAGGTCGACGATATCGCCCGCGGACCATCCGTCAGCGGATCCCTGGTCGATGATCACGACGTCGCGCTGCGCGTAGGAGTCGCGGCCCATGGCCGCGACCCGTTTCACACCGGACGCGGATATCACCGACTCCAGCTCACCGAGGATGACCACGGGGTCGGCGGCATTGGGGGTAACGAGGCGCGCGGGAACGTAGTCCGGAAAACTATCGACCTGCGCCGTCAGCCGGATATCCGGCTCGACGAGCGACTCGCCGATCTCGATCTCACGACACGCTGTGGTGATGCGGACGACGGCGCGGTCGGGACCGACTTCGACGACCTCTGCGAGGCCGAGGTACGCGATGGCCTCGGCGATGACGACGTTGGTATACGGGTGCCGCACCTCTCCGAAGTGACGAACGAACTGAAGCTGCTGTCCGACGGTGAGGCTCGCGACGCCCGTTCCGGCGACGAAGAGCTCGTCGTCCGTGCCATAGGACTCCCTCCCGGGTTCCCGGCTCCCCACCACACGGGGAACATCTCCGGGCGCCGAGCCGGTAACCACCAGGCACTCCGTGCCGTTGGCCGGCGTCAAGACGCGCTGCGCCTCGGCATCGCCGATGAAAAAGGGAAGTGCGGTCCCAGCGATGGCAAACACCGCCACCACAACGATCTTCTTGGTCGCCGTACGGTTCATGGCCACATATCTCCTGACGAACGGTTTCAGGAAACCCACCCACCCTAAGTGCAGCGGGTCACAGCAGCGAGTCACACCCCGTTGATCTCTCGAATGCGCTTTTCAGCGTCTTCGACGAGCTCACAGTCCGGATACTCGCTCGTAACCTGCTCATAATACCGAACGGCGTCCTCAAATTGCTCCCCCTGTTTGTAAGCCTCCGCCATTATGAAGAAGAGGTCGCATTTGAGCGTCGTTTCGGGATACGCCTCGAGGGCGAACTTCACGCGGTCGATGGCGGCATCCCAAGCCACGTCGCGTCTGGCTTGCCAGCGCGCCACCTCGATCTCGTGCTGAGCGAGGCTGTCGATGGCCTTTCCCCGCTCCTCGACGACGGCGTCGCGCAAGAAGCTGTCCGGGTAGCTCTCGAGAAAGAGCTCGAAGGCAGCAATGGCGCTCCGGGTCGGCGCCTGATCGCGATCCGGGGTCCGCATCTGCTTCACGTACGTCATCGCGACCATGTACTGGGCATAGTCGACGAATTCGTGCGTAGGGTGGTACGTCAGGAAGCCCTGGAACGCGTCGATCGCCATGATCAGGTTCTCGACCCGGGCCAGCTCGTAGTGCGCCCGGCCGACGCCTAGGCGCGACTCGGCCAAGTACGGGCTCGACGGGTAATTGCGCAGGAGCGCGTCGAAGGCGGAGATCGCGTCGCGCCAATCCGCGGCGACCAGGGCATCCTGGCCCTGCTCGAAGAGCGGCGTTCCCGCAGGATCGGAGGTCAGCAGCGGGGAGGCACCGGCGCAGCCGGCGGCGACTACCAGCACGACAAGGCCGCAGACGAGTTTTACCGGCGAATATGACGAGGATGAGTTCATGTCAGATTCCAGAGTCCGCCGCCGCCAGCCACTCCCACTGCTTGGCGAGACCCTCTTCCAAAGACGTCTCGGGGACGAAGTCGAGTATGTCCTGCGCGAGGCAGCAGTCCGCCACGGTCGACCGAACGTCGCCCGGCTTGCCCGCCTCATGATTCACTTGCAAGTTGACGCCGGACACTGTTTCGATCAAGGTGATCAGCCTGTTGAGTGACACGCGGCTGCCGCCGCCAATATTGTATACGGTGCCGACCCGGCCCGTCTCGGCGGCGCGGCGGGTGCCTTCGACAATGTCGCCGACATAGGTGAAGTCGCGGCTCTGCAAGCCATCACCGAACACCCGGATGGCGGTAGCGTCGCGCGCTGCCAGCAAGAAGCGCTGGATCGCCATGTCGGGCCTCTGCCGCGGCCCGTACACCGTGAAGTACCGCACGCTGACGGTCGGCACGCCGAAGTTGCGGTGGTAGAGGCGCACCATATGCTCGGCTGCCAGCTTGGTGACGCCGTACGGCGAAAAGGGCCGGGTTGCGGCGTCCTCACGCATCGGCAACACGTCGGTGTCGCCGTAGACCGAGGATGACGAAGCGTAGACGAAGCGCTGTATGCCGGCGTCCTTGCAGGCCTCGAGCAACGCCTGGGTCGACATCACGTTGTGCGACAGGTAGTCGGCGAAGGTGCGCCCCCACGAGGGACGCACGCCGGGAAGCGCGGCAAGATGGAAGACGCGGTCGACACCATCGAGAAGCCGTGCGAGGTCGGCGTCGAGAATCGCCGCCTCGACCAATTCGAATCTCGCCTCGGCGGCGAGCCCGGCGAGATGCGCCTCTTTGAGCGCGCGATCGTAGTTATCGAGGAAGCAGTCCAGACCGACAACGGTGTCGCCGCGGCGAACGAGATCCTCGCACAGGTGGGAACCGACGAAACCGGCCGCTCCCGTCACCAGCGTCTTCATGGTCGATCAGCCCGCGGCCCGCATACCTCAACGCGCTCCTGCTGCGGGCTCGCCGGTTGAGAAGTCCGGGCCGGCAAGCCGGCAAGCCGCGTCACCCTCACAGGCCGGAGCGAGCTTCGGCTAGAAGCTGGTCGACGGCCCGACGCGGATCGTCCGACCGGTACACCGACGAGCCGGCCACCAGGATGTCGGCGCCGGCACGAACGATATCGGCCGCGTTGCCCGCATCAACGCCGCCGTCGATCTCGAGCTGCACCGAGGAGAGCCCCTTGTCGTCGAGGCCGACCCGCAAAGCGGCGAGCTTCTTCAGGCTCGACGCCAGGAAGCTCTGCCCGCCGAAGCCCGGATTTACCGACATCACGAGGACGAAATCAGTGTCGGCGAGAACGTATTCGAGGCCGGCCGGGTAGGTGCCCGGGTTGAGCGCGACGCCGGCGCGGGCACCGGAATCACGGATGCAGCTCAACGTCCGCTCGAGGTGCGGCGCCGTTTCGTAGTGCACGCTAATCCAATCGGCGCCGGCGTCGCGGTAGGGCCCGATCCAGTCGTCCGGGTGTGCGACCATCAAGTGAACGTCGAAGACGGCCTCGGTATGCGGGCGGAGGGCCCCGACGATCATCGGCCCCATGGTGATGTTGGGGACGAAGTGCCCGTCCATGACGTCGATGTGGAAGACGCCGACAACGTCGTCAAGCAGCTCCACGGCGGCACCCAAATCGGCGAAATCGGCCGCCAGAAGCGACGGGGCGAGTTGGACGTCGCGCCCCCCGCTCATTGGTTCCGGTACAGGGTTATCGGCTCGCCCATCGTGACCGGAAACCCCGGAGAGGGCACGTGTCCGACGATCGTTTCCGCCGAAAGACCGCGAACCACGGCGCCGTGGTTGCGTACGCGAACCTGGAACCCGAGACGCTCGAGCTGTGTCCGCATCTCGCCGACGCTCCGATAGGCCAGATCCGGCATGACGTACGTCGTCGGCTGCGGCCCCAGCGACACCAGCAAGCGGACGTTCACGACCTCACCCTCGAGAAGGTCGGTCGTGGTCGGCTGCTGGGCGATGACCTGATCCTTGGCAAACGCGGCGGAATAGACGCGGGCGACATACTCGACCCCGACGTTCTGCTGCTGCAGGGATATCTGGGCGTGCTGCAAGGCGTTGCCGACCGTCATCGGCACGGCGCGGCGCGGCGGCCCCGACGACAGGGTCAACTGGATGCCGCGTCGGCGCTTGATGGCGGTGCCCGCCAGGGGATTCTGCATCAGCACATGGCCCCGCGGAACCTCCGGGTCGGTCAACCGGTCCGGGTCGATGTCGACGATCAATCCGTTCTCGGCGAGCAAGCCGACGGCCTCGTCGAGCTCCATACCCTTGACGTCGGGAACGTCGAATTCCTCGGCGCTGAGGGCCCATTGGACGCCCATGTAACCGCTGATGACGAACAGTGCGCCGAGGACACCGAGCACCAGGCCGATCTTGAGTAGAGACAGCAGAGTCGAAAGGAATCCGGACATGCGAGATCGCGGAAAAGTGGGAGGAACGCCCCCTATTTATAGCACGCGGGCAGCACCGGGCCATGGCGGCGTCCGGCCGAGCGCAACGCCGTAGACGCGCCCCTTTTCGCCCCGATAGCACTCCGCCGAGGGATGCCGGCTAGCCGGTCTTGGCGAGCAGGGCGGCAAAAAAACCGTCCAGCTCCGCAAACAGCGGGTAGGTCCGAAAGTACCCGTCGGCGGCGACGAAACGCACCTCGGCACCCGCCGGCAGGGGCACCGGACGGCGCTCGAGATCGGTCCGGGCGCCGACAACGGCGTCGACGACATCCTCGTTTTCCTCCGGCTCTGTGGAGCAGGTAACGTAGAGTAGGCGCCCCCCGGGCGCCAGGGTGTCGGCGGCATGATCGAGGATACGGCGCTGCAGCTCGGCGAGCCGGTGCAACGTCTCGACGTCGTTGCGCCATTTCAGCTCGGGCCGGCGGCGAACCGTGCCCAGGCCGCTGCACGGGGCATCGACGAGAACGGCCGAGAAGTCGCGAGCGAACGGCGCCGGCACCGACAGATCGGCGACCACGTGGTGGATCTCGGGAACGTGCGCGGCGATTGCCAGGTGCCGGGCCGCCGCGACCCGCCAGGGGCTGATGTCGCTGGCGACAAGGAGGGCGGGGGCGGCGTCCTCGGCAATCTGCAGCGTCTTGCCCCCGCGCCCGGCGCAGGCGTCCAGGACACGGTCCGCCGGCTGGATGGCCAGCAGGCCGGCCACCAACTGGCTTGCTTCACCGCGGAGGGCGAAGGCACCCTCACGCAGCAGGGGTGACGCCACGGGATTGCCGACCACCACGCGCAGCGCGCCGGGGGCGTAGGGCGCGGCCTCGAGCTCGATCCCCTCGGCCCGCAGCCGCTCGTGGAGATCCTCTGGAGCCACGCGCGGGTGCGGCCGCAGCACCAAGGGAGTCGGTGCCAACGTCGAGGCGAACCAATCGCCGGCGACTTTGTCGCCGTATCGTTGCCGCCAGCGAGCCGCCCACCACTCGGGAACGTCGGCGAACACAGCGCCCCCCGGCTCGCCGCCGTCCGTTGCGCGCCCTTCGCGGGCGAGGGCGCGCAACACCGCGTTGACGAACCCGACCGCACCGCGGGCGTGGGCCTTGACCGCGTTGACACTGGCGTCGACCGCGGCGTGCGGGGGCACCCGGTCGAGATGCCCGAGCTGATACGCGCCGAGGCGCAGAGCCTGCAACACCGGAGCGTCGAGCTGGGTCAAGGGCCGCTTGCTGTGCGACGCGATCCGCCGGTCGAGGCTGAGCCGCCGCCGCAACACCCCGTAGACGAGCTCGGTGGTCAGCGCGCGGTCGCGTTGATCCAGTCGGCTTGCCCGCAAGGCACGATCCAGCGCCCGATCGCTGGCCGTCCCACGATCGACGCGCAGCAGAACGTCCAGCGCCGTTTGCCGCACGTCGTCCGGACTCACGCCGAATCCGGCCCCCACCGCTCACCGACCTCGATCGGCCTGCCGCGCAGGAAGTCGGCCGTCGCCTGGCGGCGGCCACCGGATCGCTGCAATTCGACGACCTCCACCGCCTCCCCCGCCGCGCAGGCAACGCGAACGGCGGTCTCGCCGACCCGCAGAACCGTCCCCGCCGGGTCATTGTGCGAACCCCCTTCAGGGAGCGGCTCCACGCGCCACAACGCCAACCGCTCATCGCCGCGAAACGTGAAGGTCCCGGGCCAGGGCTGCAACGCCCTCACGCGGGCATCGATGGCGGCGGCCGGCAGACGCCAATCGAGCGCCCCGTCCTCCTTCTTGAAGCTCGGCGCCAACGTGACCCCGTCTTCTGGCTGCGGCTCGGCGAACAAGCCTCCGGCTTGCAACTTCTCGAGGGTCTCGACGAGCAGCTCCGCACCGACTACGGCCAGCTTTTCGGCCACCGCCGGGGTGGTATCGTGCGGTCCGAGGTCGATCGGCCGCCGCAACAGCATCGGACCGGTATCGAGACCCTCGTCCATGAGCATCGTGGTGATACCGGTGTGCGCGTCGCCCTCGAGAATCGCCCAGGCGATCGGCGCCGCACCCCGATGTCGCGGCAGCAAGGAAGCATGGACGTTGACGCAACCCAGAGGCGGAGTCTCGAGGATCTCCGGGGGCAGGATCAACCCATAGGCGACGACGACGATCAGATCGGCGCCGTAGGCCGCCAGCCGCCCCTGGACCTCGGCGTCACGCAACGTCGACGGCTGCTCCACCGGCAGGCCGGCCTCGACGGCCCACTCCTTCACCGCCGAGAAAGACGTCCGCCGCCCCCTACCCCGACCCTTGTCGGGGCGCGTCACGACCGCCGCGACATCGTGCGACGCGGCCACGGCGCGCAGCGTCGGCACGGCAAACGCCGGCGTCCCCATGAACAGGACGCGCACCGCTCACCAGTCTCCGGCGCGAATCCGTTTGGCGATCCTGCGCCGCGTCATGTCGCGCTTCAGGGGGCTGACCCGGTCGATGAACAACACACCGTCGAGGTGGTCGATCTCGTGGGCCAGGCAGCGCGCCATGAGCCCCTCCGCCTCGATCGTCACCGGTTTTCCTTCGAGATCCTGCCCCGAGACCACGACGCGCGCCGGGCGCTTCACCGTCAGGATGACCTCCGGAAACGACAGACAGCCCTCTTCCTCGTGGCTCTCGCCCTCCTCGAGCTCGAGCTTCGGGTTCACCAGCCGGAGCAACGCTTCGGGATCGGCTCCGCCCGACAGGTCGATGACGGTCAGCCTGACCGCTTCGCCGACCTGCGGCGCGGCGAGCCCGATCCCCGCTTCGGCGCGCATCGTCTCGACCATATCGTCGGCGAGTCGATGCAGCTCGTCGTCGAAGGACTCGACCAGCCTGCTGGGCTCCTGGAGGCCGGGATCAGGGTATTTGACGAGAGTTCGTGCGGCCATTGTTGAAGGATAGCGCCCGCGAAACATGCCCGCATCCTGTCGCGGTAGCATGAGCGCCCATGCGCATCCGACTCACCGTTTCGTACCGCGGCACGCGCTACGCCGGGTGGCAGGTACAACCCGAGGCCGCCAGCGTTCAGGGCGAGCTGCGAGCCGTCGTGGCGCGCCTCACGGAGAGCGCGGCCAAGGTCACCGGGGCGAGCCGCACCGACGCCGGCGTCCACGCATTGGGGCAGGTCTGTCACTTCGACGCGCCACCCTCGATCTCCACGCAGCGATGGCTGCGGGCTTTCGAGCGGCTCCTCCCCGAGGACATCCGGGTTGTCGCTTGCGAAGAAGTCGGCGGCGGCTTCCACGCCCGCTACGACGCCCGCCAGAAGACGTATCGCTACTACGTCGACCCGGCGCCGATGGCGTCGCCGTTCCTGTCGCCGTTCGCCTGGCACCGCCCCCGTCTGGAGCACTTCGATGCGATGCATGAAGCCACCGGACACCTGCGCGGCGACATCTGCGAGCGTGTGTTTGCCGCCCAACCCGTGGGTGATCGCGACATCCGCACCATCGATCACTTCTCGGTCGAGAGGGATCGCCTCGTGGTCTTTACGGTAAAGAGCCGCGGCTTCATGCGTCACGCCGTGCGCGGCATGGTCGGCAGCCTGCTCGAGGTCGGCTACGGACGCCGGCAACCGGGCGATATCCGGGCGATGGCGCGGGCCGCGGCGGGGCACCCGGCGACGGTCAAGGCGCCGGCCCACGGCCTGTTCCTGGCGCGCGTCGACTACGAGTAACGTAACGACCGCGTGATAGACTGCGCTTCTTCCGGCAGGGTGTGGGAAAACTCCCCCGGGACTTCCCGAGCGCCCTGCGTCGCAACCAGACCCATCGCAGTAGCCACCCGTTGAGAAGTCCGGGCTAAAAGATCTCTTCGCCTATGCACATCCTCGTCACCGGTGGTGTGGGCTACGTCGGCAGCCACCTCGTGCGCGCCCTCGTCGACGAAGGCCACGACGTCACGATCGTCGACGACCTGTCCTCCGGCCACCGCGAAACGCTTGCCGACGGGGTCGATCTTCACGTCGGCGACTGTGGCGATACGACCGTTCTCGACGCCGCCGCCGGCGACCATGGCTTCGACGCCGTCATGCACATGGCAGCCAAGTGTTCGGTGGAGGAGTCGGTCCGGGATCCCCGTCTGTACTACCGAACCAACCTGAGCTGTAGCCTCGACCTGATGGACTGGATGGTGGCCCGCAAGATTCCATTTCTCGTTCATTCCTCGACCTGCGCCGTCTACGGCTGTCCCGAGACGACGGCGATCGACGAGAACGTGTGCCCCGACCCGGCCAACCCCTACGGCGCCAGCAAGCTGGCCGTCGACCTGGCCATGCGGGCGTACGAATCGGCGTACCCGCTCCGAACCATCGCGTTGCGCTACTTCAACGCCGCCGGAGCCCACCCGGACGGCTCACTCGGTGAGGACAAGACGCCGGCGACCAACCTGATACCGATCCTCTTCGAGGCTGCCCTCGGCCAGCGCGACCGGGTCGCCGTGTTCGGCACCGACTACCCGACCCCTGACGGCACCGGGGTTCGCGACTACATCCACGTCATGGATCTAGCCGCCGCCCATATCGCCGCTCTCGAGCACTTGGCGGCGGGCAAACAGGGCGCCGTCTACAACCTCGGGACCGGCGTCGGCCACAGCGTACTGGAGATGATTGCCCTGGCGCGAGAGATCACCGGGGCATCGATTCCGTCGGCGATCGTCGGCCGGCGCGCCGGCGACCCGCCGCACCTGATCGCCGACCCGACGCGCGCCGCCACCGAGCTTGGTTGGCACACCTCCGCCGACATCACCGCGATCCTCGCCGACGCCTGGCGCTGGCGCTCGGCCCACCCGCGCGGCTACGGCGGCGAGGAAACCACGTGAGCCCGCGCACTGAAACCGCGACCGCGCCGAACGATCTGGTCGAGTACGTCGGCTCGAGCGACGCTGCGATCGAGCTGGTAGACCACATCGATTGGACCCGGCTGCCGCGCCAGATCGCCGTCATCATGGACGGCAACGGACGGTGGGCCGGCCAGCGCAACCTGCCGCGGATCGACGGTCACCGCGCCGGAATCAGCGCCGTGCGCGAAGTCGTTGAAACGGCGGCGCGCGCCGGCATCGGCGCCCTGACCCTGTACGCCTTCTCGGTCGAAAATTGGAAGCGACCGCAATCCGAGATCGACGCCCTCATGGAGCTGCTAAAGGAATACCTGGCGCGCGAGCTGCCGACGCTGCTGAAGCACTCGATCCGGTTCAGCGCCATCGGGCGGCTCGACGGGCTGCCGACGAAAGTCCAGCGCGACGTTCGCGCCGCCACCGCGGCGACGGCGGCAAACACCGGCATGCGTTTCGTCATCGCGCTGAACTACGGCGGTCGCTCGGAGATCGTCGACGCCCTGCGCGGTGTCATGGCCGACGTCGCCGCCGGCAAGATCGCCGCCACCGAGATCGACGAGGACAGACTCAACGACTACCTCTACACTCATGACCTCCCCGAGCTCGACCTCCTGATCCGCACGAGCGGAGAGCTGCGGGTTTCGAACTTCCTCCTCTACCAAATGGCCTACGCGGAAATCTGGGTCACAGACAAGCTGTGGCCTGACTTCCGCCGCCTCGACCTGTTGCGGGCGATCGTCGATTTTCAACGCCGCGAGCGACGCTACGGAAGCGTCGACGCCGCCGACGCCTGAACCCATCGAGCCTTGATCCGAATCCTGACGGCTACCATCTTGCTGGCGATCCTGGCGGGCGCGCTGTGGCTGCCACCGATCGCGTTCGTGGTCGTCCTTTCCCTGTTCCTCGCCGTCGCCTGGCGCGAATACGAGGACCTGGCCGCTGAGGCCGGGGCTACTCCGCTGCACGGCTTCGGGGCGCCGCTGTCGATCGCCTGCACGGTGTCGTTCGCTGCCCCGGATCCGCGCACACCGATCGTCGTGACCGGCGTCACATTCCTGTTCGCGGCCACGTTGGCGCTGGCGGCGGGACGCCAACACCCCGCGCTCGCAGTGCGCCGCGCGGCGGCGACGGTCGGGGGAATCTGCTGGCTGGGCGTGCTGCCGGGCTTCTACGTTGCCCTGCGCTACGAACCCCACGGCGTCGCGTTGATCGCCCTGCTGTTCGCCGCCGTGAGCAGCGGCGACATCGCCGCCTTCTATGGCGGCAGCCTCTTCGGCCGCCATCAGCTAGCCCCGAATCTGTCGCCCAAGAAGACCATCGAAGGAACCGTGTTCGGGCTCGCGGGCAGCAGCATCGGCGCGGCGGTCGTCGTTTATTTTTGGATCGACGGCGCCACCTGGCCCGTCGGGCTCGGCGTCGGGCTGCTGCTGGGCGCTGTCGGCCAGGCCGGTGATCTGTTCGAGTCGGCGCTCAAGCGCGCCGCGGATGCCAAGGACTCCTCCGGCATCCTGCCGGGACACGGCGGCATCCTCGACCGTCTCGACGGATTGTTGTTCGCCGGCGCGGCGCTCTACGCGATCGTGTATCTCGGGTTCCTCTGATGCCCCGCAAACGTGTCGCCGTTCTCGGGTCGACGGGATCGGTCGGCGTGCAGGCGCTTGACGTCGTCGCCCGGCACCCGGATCGCCTCGAGGTCGCCGCGCTCGCCGCCGGCTCCAACGACGCGCTCATCGCCGATCAAGTCAGGCAATGGAAACCCGCCGTCGTCTCGATGGCGACGGAGGCCGCGGCGCAAGCGCTACGGGATCGCCTCGGTGCGGGTGGCCCCGAGGTCGTCTGCGGAGACGACGGATTGGTGCGGGCGACCTCCGGCGTCGACGCCGACATCGTCCTGAACGCGGTGGTCGGTGCCGCCGGGCTGTCAGCCACCCACGAGGCGGTGTCGCGCGGCATCGATGTGGCGCTGGCCAACAAGGAATCGCTGGTGATGGCGGGCGAGCTGATCATGGCGGCGGCGCGGGCCAACAATGCGGCGGTACTTCCCGTCGATTCGGAGCCCAACGCCCTGCACCAGTGCCTGCGCGGCGCCGATGCCACCGATGTGCGGCGGCTCGTGCTCACGGCCAGCGGCGGCCCGTTCCGCGGTTGGAGCGCCGACGAGCTCGCCGGCGTCACCCCCGAGCGCGCCCTCCAGCACCCGACATGGAAGATGGGCCCGCGCGTCACGATCGACTCCGCCACGCTCATGAACAAGGGTTTCGAGATCATCGAGACCCACTGGCTCTTCGGACTCCCGGCCGACAAGATCGACGTCGTCGTGCACCCACAGAGCATCGTTCACTCGCTCATCGAGTTGGTCGACGGCTCGATGATCGCCCACGCCGGCCCCACCGACATGCGGCTACCGATTCAAGACGCCTTGTCGTTCCCGGCGCGGTGGGCCGCCGCCGTCGAGCCGCTCGACCTGATCGCCAGCGCCCCGTGGACCTTCGAGCCGGCGGAACCCGAGCGCTACCCGGCCCTCGGCCTGGCGCGCCGGGCGCTGGCCGCCGGCGGTACGGCGCCCGCGATCCTCAATGCCGCCGACGAAGTAGCGGTGGCCGCGTTTCTCGAGGGGCGACTCGCCTTCGACCGCATCGTGCCGGTTGTCGCCGCGGTGCTCGACGCCTGCGAGGTCACCGTTGCCGACAGCATCGAGACGATCTTCGCGGCCGATGCCGCCGCTCGTTCCGAGGCACGGCTACGCCTGGATGAGTGAAGCAGCCGGGGAGCTGATCGAAAGCACCCCGTGTTGATCAGACCGCGGGCGACGGGTTTCCGTGTTAACCGCCTCAACACGGCCCCTGCTACAGTTAGAAGATCATGTTCGACATTCTGACCAACACACTTGCTCTCATCTTCGTGCTCGGCGTGATGATCTTCGTGCACGAGTTCGGCCACTTCGCCACCGCCAAGTTCTTCGGCATCCGTGTCGATGTCTTCGCCCTCGGCTTCGGCCCCCGCTTGTTCGGCTTCCGCCGCGGCGACACCGACTACCGCATCTGCGCCCTGCCGCTCGGCGGCTACGTCAAGATGAAGGGCGAGGACCCCGACGAGGAGATGACCGGGGCGCCCGACGAGTTTCTTTCGCGCCCCAAGTACCAGCGCTTCTTCGTGTTGGTCAACGGGCCGGTGATGAACGTCGTGCTCTCGTTCGTGCTCCTGACGATGGTGTTCACGCACGGCATGCAGGTCGAGACCTGGCGCGGCAATCCGGTCGTCATCGGGTCGATCGACCCGGGCTCACCGGCGGCGGCGACCGACCTTGCCCGCGATGACCTGGTCGTCGCCGTGGACGGCAAGCCGATGGAGAACTGGCAGGAGTTCGAGCTCCAGGTGCTGATCTCCGGCGGCCAGGAGATCGAGATCACGTTGCAAGACGACTCCGGAACACGGCTCATCTCGGTAACGCCGGAGCGCGTCGGTTCGTCGGACCAGGGATGGCTGGGCGCCTTGCCGCCCTTCGCCCCCATCGTCGCATCGCTGCTCGCCGACAGCCCGGCCGAGGAATCCGGCCTCGAGCCCGGTGACCGCTTCGTCGAGATCAACGGCACGCCGGTGACACACTGGGCCGAGCTCACCGATGTCGTCAGCGTCAGCGCCGGTATCCCGGTGGACTTCGTCGTCGACCGCGACGGCACCAGGAAGCAATTCACGATCACGCCGGCAACGCGTCCCGAGGACGAGGGCGGCGGTGGCGCCTTGGGCGTGTTCCGCCTGCGAGAAACCGAGCTGCGCAGCTTCAGCTTCTTCGGGGCGATGGGGCAATCGGCCACGGAGATCCGCCAGCAGACGGCGCTGATCGGCGAAATCTTGTCGCGCCTGTTCACCGGGCGCATGTCGTTCCGGACCCTTTCGGGCCCGATCGAGATCGCCCGCTACTCCGGCGCCGCGGCCCGCACCAGAGACCCGTTCCTGCTGTTCTGGTTCATGGGGATCGTGTCGCTGCAGCTCGGCCTCTTGAATCTGATGCCGATCCCGGTCCTCGACGGCGGCCACATCGCGGTGCTCATCTTCGAGGGGATCACCCGCCACGACCTGAGCCTCAAGGTCAAGGAGCGCATGATGAAGGTCGGCGTCGTGTTGCTCGTCACGCTGATGCTGGTGGTCATCACGTTCGATATTCTGAAGAGCTTCGGCGCCTAGTGCTTCGTTGCAGAATCCCACGATCCGTGGCCGTCTCCTGACAATGAGCATGAACGTTGATGCGCCGGACAAGACGCACTACGCTGTAGTGCATGAAAAAGTCGGAAGTCTACAGCTGGCGCGTCGACCCGCAAATGAAGCAAGCGCTCGAGGAACGAGCCCGTGACGACGGTACGAGCATGGCCAAACTATTGGATCGAATCGTCGAGGACTGGTTGGAGCACAACCTGACCGACGAAGAAACTGAAGAACAGCGGCGACTCCATGCCGCCGCCGCGAAAGTGATCGGATCGATCCGGTCGGGAAACCCCATCGGGGCGGAAAACGCCGGCGAAATTGTCGCCGCCGCAATCGAAGAGAAGTTCGAGCGCCGGCGCGCGCGCCGGTCGCCCCCGAATCATGCTGGCTGACCCGCATATCTCAACGCCCTTCTCCGCGCCCGCAGCAGGAGGGCGTTGAGACATGCGGGCTAAGGGCCTCATAGACACCGGGGCGCTGCTCGCGCTGCTCACTGCCGATGACCGGTGGCATGAGCGTTGTCGAGACGCATTCGCGAACGCGCGGCTGCCTCTCGCGACCACGTCAGCGGTGATAGCCGAAATGTTCTACTTCCTCTTACGGCGCGGAGGGTCCGCCTCGCCCGGATGGAAACTGCTCCGCTCCGGCGCCGTGCGCGTTCTGCCAATTACCGACGCCGATTCCGCAGATCTCGAGCACCTGATGGAGAAGTACGCCGACCGCCCGATGGACTACGCCGACGCAACGCTGGTGTGGCTGGCCGAGCGCGAGTCACTGAGCACGATCCTGACGATCGATCACAACGACTTCGAGACCTATCGGATCGGCGCGAAAAAGCGTTTTCGCGTCGTGCCGGCCAGGTAGAGCGCGGCCACGCTTGAGCCGGCACCACCCTCCACCGACGCGCAAAGCGGGCAGCGAAGGCGCGAGATGTCGGGGGCGGGTGGCCGCAGATCAAAAGAAAATTGGCGTTAGCCGAGCACTTCCCGCTCGGCGAAGAAAAACGCGATCTCGGCGGCCGCCGTCTCGGGCGCATCGGAGCCGTGCACGCTGTTGGCTTCCAGGCTCTCGGCGTACAACGCCCGAATCGTGCCCTCGGCGGCTTCTTCCGGGTTGGTGGCACCCATGACGTCGCGCAAGTGGGCGATTGCGTTGTCGCGCTCGAGCACCAACGCGCAGATCGGGCCCGCGCTCATGGATTCGGTGAGACTGCCGTAGAAGGGACGCTCGGCGTGGACGGCGTAGAAAGCGCGCGCCTCGTCGAGGGTCAGGCGCAGCTTCTTCAGGCCGACGACCTCAAAGCCTTCGCTCTCGTAGTGGGCAACGATCTTGCCGATCAGGTTCCGGCGCACGGCGTCGGGCTTGATTATGGCGAGGGTGCGTTCAACGGCCATCGTTCGGTTCCTTTTCCTTCGTCACCACGGCGCCGAGAAAACTCTCGTCACCCGGCTAGAGTTCCAGCTTGGCGATCGAGTCCTTGACCTCGGCGACCGAGTCCTCGAAGGCTTTGCGCTCGTCGTCGGACAGGTCGATCTCGAAGACCTTCTCCATGCCGCCGGCGCCGAGCTGTGCGGGCACGCCGACGTACGCATCCTCGACGCCGTACTCGCCCTCGAGATGCACGGCGCAGGGCAGGATCTCCTTCTTGTCCATCAGGATGGCCTCGATCATCCGGGCCACCGACCAGGCGGGCGCGAAGTAGGCGCTGCCGGTGCCGAGCAGGTTGACGATCTCGGCGCCGCCGTCGCGGGTGCGCTGAACGATGCGGTTG
>SMVB01317226.1_pt1 | contig 16829 bp, 11 predicted proteins | sample 2456461 | NCBI WGS metagenome assembly SMVB01 (sample SAMN11095934, study PRJNA526329) | marine sediment metagenome | biome: Marine sediment; feature: Surficial sediment; material: Deep marine sediment; isolation source: Hadal surficial sediment | place: Pacific Ocean | collected 2014-05 | depth...
CGAGATGGTGATGCCAGGGGATAACACCTCGCTCAATATCGAGCTCGGCACGCCGATTGCTCTCGAGAAAGGCCTGCGCTTCGCCATCCGTGAAGGCGGCCGCACCGTTGGCGCCGGGACCGTAACCGAAGTCATTGAGTAGTGAATAAAGAAGAGTAGTGGCCCAGATTTACTTACCAGAATTGACTGCCAAGATTATTGAAAGGGAACCAGACACGGCATGGCACGCGAAATCGTCTCATTGGCCTGCTCCGATTGTAAGCGTCGGAATTATTCGACGACGCGCAACAAGAGAAAGTCACCGGATCGATTGCAGCTCAAGAAATATTGCCCTTTTTGCCGGACGCACGTTCTTCACAAGGAGTCGAAGTAGGCCAGTAGCTCAATTGGCAGAGCACCGGTCTCCAAAACCGGGGGTTGGGGGTTCAAGTCCCTCCTGGCCTGCCAGACGCCCCTTGTTTTGACCGAGTGTGGATTTATAACGGAATGGTGACGAAGTGAAGATTCTCGAATATCCCAAGAAAGCGAAAGTGTTCCTCGTCGAGGTCCGAGCGGAGTTCAAGAAGGTGACTTGGCCCCCCCGGAAAGAGGTCTACGGCACCACCGTCGTTGTCATTATTACCGTGTTCTTTTTCGGCTTTTATCTATATGGGATGGATGTAGCGATGTCATATCTTGCCGCCGCGTTGACCCGATTGGTGGGAACCTAGGTGACTACTACTATGACCAAGCAGTGGTACATCGTTCACACCTATTCTGGCTTCGAGAAGAAAGTGTCCGAGAGCCTCAAACAGCGGGTTCAGGCATTCGGTCTCGAGGAGCAAATCGGTGACGTTCTCATCCCGACGGAAGACGTGGTCGAGATGAAGGGTGGCAAGAAGGTCGTGAGCGCGAAGCGTTTCTTCCCGGGCTACGTGCTCGTCCAGATGGAGATGAATGACGAGACGTGGCACGTCGTAAAGAACACGCCGAAGGTGACGGGCTTCGTCGGCGCGGGCCAGAAACCGGCGCCTTTGACCGACGAAGAGGTGGAGCAAGTCATCCATCAAGTCACGGCGGCGGCCGCGGAGAAGCCGAAGCCGAAATATACGTTCGATTGCGGCGAGAGCGTGCGCATCATCGATGGCCCTTTCAGCAATTTTTCCGGAGTGGTGGACGAAGTCAATTCCGACCGCAACACGTTGAAGGTGATGGTCACGATTTTCGGGCGCTCGACCCCGGTAGAGCTCGATTTTCTTCAGGTGGAAAAGACCTAGTGCACTAGTTCTGAAGCCAGACAACTAAAAACGGACAATGGGAAACTGAAAAAAAATGGCAAAAAAAGTCGTGGGGATGATCAAACTGCAAATCCCGGCTGGCAAGGCGACACCGGCGCCGCCGGTAGGCCCGGCTCTGGGTCAGCACCAAGTCAACATCATGGATTTTTGCAAGGCCTTCAACGCGAGAACGGCCAAGCAAGAAGGGCTCATCATTCCGGTCGTCATCACCGTCTATCATGACCGTTCCTATTCCTTCATCACCAAGACGCCCCCGGCCGCCGTGCTCCTGAAGCGCGCCGCCGGTATCGCAAAGGGGTCGGGAGAGCCCAACCGAAACAAAGTGGGGACCGTCACGGACAAGCAAGTAGAGGAGATAGCCAAGACCAAGATGCCCGATCTGAACGCGGCCAATATCGACGCAGCGAAGAAGATCATCGCGGGCACGGCGCGGAGCATGGGTCTTACGGTCGAGGGTTGAATCATGTCACGTAAGCAAGGCAAGAAATACTTGAAGGCCAGGGAAGAGGCGGGATCTGAACATTCGGAGAGCCTCGAGAGCGCCATCGAGCGAGTAAAGAGCGCCAAATTTGCTGGCTTCGACGAGACGCTCGAGCTCGCGATGCGGCTCGGGGTCAACCCAAAGCATGCCGATCAGATGGTGCGCGGCACCGTGGTGCTTCCGAACGGGCTCGGCGTTACACGTCGTGTCTGCGTCATCGCGAGTGGCGAGAAGTTGAAAGAGGCGGAAGAGGCTGGCGCCGACATCGTTGGAGGCGACGACATCGTCGAGAAGATCCAAAAGGGCTTCATGGATTTCGACGCCGTGGTGGCGACTCCGGACGTCATGCGCAGCGTCGGTAAGCTCGGCAAGATCCTCGGACCGCGCGGGCTCATGCCGAACCCGAAGACGGGTACGGTCACTTTCGACGTCAAAAAGGCCGTCGAGGAGATCAAAGCCGGTAAAGTAGAGTTTCGCGTGGACAAGACTGCCATCGTTCACGCGCCCGTCGGGAAGTTGTCGTTCTCGGACGACAAGCTCCTCGAGAACCTGAGAACGCTCATCGACATGGTCGTGAAGGCGAAGCCCGTGGCCGCCAAGGGCAAGTACATCAAGAGCATCGCCATCTCCTCCACCATGGGGCCGGGCATTCGCATTAATCCCGCCATCGCCACTGCCGTCGTGGCTGGGAAGTAAAGGATTCGTTGTGGAACGAGCAGAAAAACAGGCTGCCGTCGAGGCTCTGCACGAAAAGCTCGGTGTAATCGCGGCCGTTTTCGCCGTGAATTATCGCGGGCTCAAAGTCGAAGAAGCGACGGAGTTTCGAAACAAAATTCGCGAGACAGGCGGAAGCTATCGCGTCGTCAAGAACACGCTGACCAAGCGCGCGCTCGAAGGCACGAATCTTGCGTCGCTCGAGCCGCATCTCGAGGGGATGACCGGGCTGGCCTTTACCGAGACCGACCCCGTCGCTTTGGCAAAAGCGATTCACGACTTTGCAAAGGGTGTTCCGGCCATCGTTTTCAAGGGCGGCATTCTAGACGACCAAGAAGTCGACGAAGCGCAGTTCGAGGCGCTTGCGGCGCTCCCGAGCAGGGAGGTGCTCTACGCGCAGCTGCTCTCCGTGCTGGAAGCTCCCATCCGCAACCTCTTGGGCGTCCTCTCGGCCCCCGCACGAGACTTGGTTCTGGTATTGAAGGCAAAAGCTGAAAAAGCTGAAACTGAGACCGGTGACGGGTAGCCGGTAGCCCATCGAAACACGATCAAAGGAGCAACGAAACAAAATGGCTGAGTTAAACCAAAAAGATGTAATCGACCACATCAAAGGCATGTCCGTCTTGGAAGTTTCCGAGATGGTCAAGACGCTCGAGGACGAGCTAGGTGTGAAAGCTGCCGCTGCCGTCCCGGTAGCGGCGGTCGCGGTCCCTGGAGCGGGCGGCGAAGCGGCCGAAGAGAAGACTGAGTTCGACGTGATTCTCACCGCCATCGGAGACAAGAAGATCAATGTCATCAAAGCGGTGCGCGAAGTTACGAGCCTCGGTTTGAAGGAAGCCAAGGATCTCGTCGAGGCCGCGCCAAAGGCAATCAAAGAGGGTATTTCGAAGGGCGAGGCCGAAGAGGTCAAGAAGAAGTTCGAGGCTGCGGGAGCACAGGTGGAGCTGAAATAGCTCTTGTTGACAGTCGAAAAATCGCCATCCAGGGCCATCAGGCCACAGGCAAGCTGGGTCCCAGGACCACAGTCAAGCTGGGCCATATGGCCGCGGTCGAGCTGTGTCTTCAGCCCTTTGCCTTTATTGATAGTTGACAGTGATAGCCGAATGCTGATAACGCGCGACGGACGTTCATTCGCGTTCCCGTCGCGCTAGGAGCTTCAATGCAAAAACTTGCGGTCAATCCTTATCGTGAGCGTGTGGATTTCTCTCGCATCAAGGCGATGATCCCCATCCCCAATTTGATCGAGATCCAGCGGAAATCCTACGATCGTTTTCTCCAGATGAACTTGCTCGCCACCGAGCGCCAGGATCTCGGCCTTCAAGCGGTGTTCAAGTCCATCTTCCCGATCACCGATTTCCGCGAGAACTGCGAGCTCCAGTTCGTCGAATATGCGATCGGGGTCTGGGAATGCAAGTGCGGGAAGCTCGAAGGCCTGTCGCATCTGCGTCGCAAATGTACCAACTGCGGCGCCACGATCCGCACCAACCCGCTCGGCGATCGCGAGATCGCCTGCCACTCATGCGGCAAAGGCAACGAGAACCGCGGGACCATCTGCGACACCTGCGGCGATTCTGTCGCGCTGAAGCTCAAATATGACATGGAAGAGTGTCAGGAGCGGGGGATGACCTATTCCGTCCCGCTCAAAGTCACGATCCGTCTCACGGTTTACGACAAAGACCCCGAGACCAACGTGCGATCCATCCGCGACATCAAGGAACAAGAAGTCTATTTCGGCGATATCCCATTGATGACCGATAACGGGACGTTCATCATCAACGGGACGGAGCGCGTCATCGTCTCGCAGCTCCACCGCTCGCCCGGCGTCTTCTTCCACGAAGTCGACAAGAACTCCTATCTGGCTCAAATCATCCCTTATCGCGGATCGTGGGTCGAGTTCGAGTTCGACCAGAAGAATCTTCTCTATGTGCGCATCGACCGGAAGCGAAAATTCCTCGCGACGGTCTTTTTGCGCGCTCTCGGGCTGAAGAGCGACGAAGATATCCTGCGCGAGTTCCACCGCGTCGACACTTTGTCGCTGCGTGACGGCAAGCTCTATCTGCCCGTGACCAAGGAGCTAATGGGCCGCAAGCTCAGCCAGGAGATCACCGCTCCAAACGGAAAAGATATCGTGGTCGCCGGGGGCAAGCGCATCACGAAGCTCGCGTTCGACAAGATCGAAAAAGCTGGCATCACCGAAGTCGAGCTGGCAGGTCCCGATCTCAAGGACGCCTTTTCCGTCGCTGACGTGGTGAGCACCGAGACGGGTGAGGTGCTCGTCGACTGCAACGACGCTTTGCCCTCTGACATTCTAGCGATGCTTGTCGAGAACAACATCGACCAGCTCGAGGTCTTCTACCCGGAGGTCGAGGATGTGGGCAATATCATGTCTCTCACCGCGAAGAAAGACACCGTGCGAAGCTCGGAAGAGGCGCTCATCGAGATCTACCGCCGCTTGCGGCCCGGTGACCCGCCGACGCTCGACAGCTCGCGGCACCTGTTCCAGGGCATGTTCTTCAACTCGCAAAAATACGATTTCTCGCGCGTGGGCCGGCTCAAGCTCAACACGAAGCTCAACCTCGAGGAAGGTGAAAGCGGCCTCGAACAGCGGTTGCTCGAGTCCCGCGATTTCTTCGCGGTAATCAAGTACCTCCTCCGCCTGCCGCGCAATGTCGGCACGGTGGATGATATCGATCATCTCGGGAACCGGCGCGTCCGCTCCGTGGGGGAGCTCCTCGAGAACCAGTTCCGCATCGGCCTCGTCCGGATGGAGCGCGCCATCAAAGAAAAGATGAGCGTCTATCAGGAGATGGCGACTGCCATGCCGCACGACCTCATCAACGCCAAACCGGTGATGGCGGCCGTCCGCGAGTTCTTCGGCTCTTCGCAGCTCTCGCAGTTCATGGACCAGACGAACCCGCTATCGGAAGTCACGCATAAAAGGCGTCTTTCGGCGCTCGGGCCCGGCGGTCTCTCTCGTGAGCGCGCCGGCTTCGAGGTGCGCGACGTGCACCCGACGCATTATGGCCGCATCTGCCCCATCGAGACGCCCGAGGGTCCGAATATCGGGCTCATCAGCTCGCTCTCGTGCTACGCGCGCATCAACGAGTACGGGTTCATCGAGAGCCCCTACAAGAAAGTCGTCGACGGCCGCGCGCTCGACCACGTCCAGGTCACCGCGACCGGCGACACCGAGCTCCAGATCGGTGAGATCGTGGATCATGGCGCCTTCGAGCGCAAGGCGAACGAGATACGTCGCGACGGTGGGAAAGCTCCCGAAGCGTCGCCTTTCGCGTTCTATCTCTCCGCGTGGGAGGAAGACCGGCAGATCATCGCTCAGGCCAATGCGAAGCTCGATGAGCAAGGGAACCTGACCGCGGACCGCGTCAACTGCCGTCAAGCGGGGAACTTCATCCTAGCACCCCCGTCTCAGATCAACTATATGGATGTTTCGCCAAAGCAGCTTGTCTCTGTCGCGGCCTCGCTGATCCCGTTTCTCGAGAATGACGACGCCAACCGAGCGCTCATGGGCTCGAACATGCAGCGTCAGGCCGTGCCTCTGCTGCGCGCCGACGCTCCGATTGTGGGCACCGGGATGGAGCACACAACGGCTCGAGACAGCGGTGCGGTCGTCGTCTGCAGGCGCAGCGGTGTCGTCGACTCGGTCGACTCCCGGCGCATCATCGTTCGGATCGAGGAAGGCGCGGGCAAGCGAGCCAAGGAGATCGGCGCGGACATCTACAACCTCACGAAGTTCAAGCGCTCGAACCAGAACACCTGCATGAATCAGCGCCCTATCGTGAGGGTTGGCGACCGTGTCGAGAAAGGCCAGATCATCGGCGACGGGCCGTGCACCCACAAGGGCGAGCTAGCGCTAGGAAGAAACATCTTGGTAGCGTTCATGCCGTGGCGCGGTTACAACTTCGAGGACGCCATCCTCGTCTCGGAGTTGCTCGTCAAAGACGACGTCTACACCTCGATCCACATCGAGGAGTTCGACACGGAGTCGCGCGACACGAAGCTCGGCCCGGAGGAGATCACGAGGGACATTCCGAACGTTTCCGAGAACTTCCTCGCGAGTCTCGACGAGTCCGGCATCATCCGCGTCGGCGCCAACGTGAAGCCTGGCGACATCCTCGTGGGCAAGGTCACACCGAAGGGTGAGACTCAGCTCACCCCCGAGGAAAAACTGCTGCGCGCCATCTTCGGTGAGAAAGCCGGTGACGTGCGCGACGCGTCGCTGACCTGCCCTCCGGGTATCGAAGGCATCGTCGTAGATGTCAAGATCTTCTCCCGCAAGGGCGTCGAGAAAGACGAGCGCGCCAAGGCCATCGAGAACATTGATTTGGCTATGCTCGAGAAGAACTTGAACGACGAGATCCGCATCTTGAAGGAAGAGCGCAACAAGCGGGTCATCGACCGGCTTGCGGGAAGCACGCTCGAGGAAGACCTCGTCAACCCGCGGACCGGTGAGAAGATCCTCACCAAAAAGTCCAAGCTCACCACGGATATGTTGCGCGAGCTTCGGGCCGCCTATCTCGGTCTTCTCGAGACCGATGTGAGCGCCGAGGTCTTAGACGAAATCCAGGAGATCGAGGACAAGACCGAGCGTCAGATCGAGGTCTTGAAAGCGCTTTTCGAAGAGCGGATGAACCGTATCCAGAAAGGTGACGAGCTTCCTCCAGGCGTCATCAAGATGGTCAAGGTCTACGTCGCCATGAAGCGCAAGCTCTCGGTTGGGGACAAGATGGCTGGCCGCCACGGCAACAAGGGCGTCATCGCCAAGATCGTTCCCGAAGAGGACATGCCTTATCTTCCCGACGGAACCCCGGTCGAGATCATCCTCAATCCGCTCGGCGTGCCGTCGCGGATGAACGTCGGGCAGATCCTCGAGACCCATCTCGGATGGGCCGGCAAGGTACTAGGCCTGTATTTCGCGACGCCTGTCTTCGACGGCGCCTCGGAGCCGCAGATCCGACAGCTGCTGGAGGAGGCCAACGAGAAGGTGAAAAACGAAGGCTCGCTCAAGGCCAACGTGCTGAAGCGCGGCAAGACAAAGCTCCATGACGGCATGACCGGGGAAAGCTTCGAGCAGCCGGTGACGGTGGGCTACATCTATATGCTGAAGCTCTCGCATCTCGTGGACGACAAGATGCATGCTCGCAGCATCGGGCCTTACAGCTTGATTACCCAGCAGCCTCTGGGAGGCAAGGCGCAGTTCGGTGGTCAGCGTTTCGGAGAGATGGAAGTCTGGGCGCTCGAGGCCTATGGCGCAGCCCATACGCTCCGGGAGCTTCTGACCGCCAAGTCGGACGACGTCTACGGCCGCGCGAAAATCTACGAAGCCATCGTGAAGGGCGACACGTCCTTCGCGCCAGGCCTTCCTGAATCGTTCAACGTGCTCATCCGCGAGCTTCAAAGCTTGTGCTTGGACGTCGAGCTACTGAAGACGAAAGACTGATCGAGATTGTTCTGTTTCCGTGTTTTTTTCTGCTCCTAACACACTGGGAGGAAGAATTTGAAAGCGTTCGCAACTCTTCGCGACAAAGGTAACTTGGTGGTAGATTTCGATGCCATCAAGATCAGTTTGGCATCGCCCGAAAAGATCCGCGCCTGGTCTCATGGCGAGGTGACAAAGCCGGAGACGATCAACTACCGCACCTTCAAACCGGAGCGGGATGGTCTTTTCTGCGCCAAGATTTTCGGGCCCGTAACCGACTGGGAGTGCCTGTGCGGCAAGTACAAGCGCATGAAGCACCGCGGCGTCATTTGTGACAAATGCGGTGTCGAGGTTACTCAGTCGAAAGTGCGGCGCGAGCGGCTCGCTCATATCGAGCTCGCCTGTCCCGTGTCGCATGTCTGGTTCTTCAAAGGTCTCCCGAGCCGCATCGGTCATCTGCTCGACATGTCGCTCCGCGACCTCGAGCGTGTTCTCTATTTCGAGTCTTATGTGGTGGTCGATCCTGGCGACACGCCTCTCAAAGAGAACGAGCTTCTCTCCGAGGAGCGCTACCGGGAGGTGCGCAAGGAATATAAGAGCAAGTTCCAGGCCGAGATGGGTGCGGAGGCTATCAAAGAGCTCTTGCGGCGCATCGAGATCGAAGATCTCTCGCAAGATCTTCGCGAGGCGATGAAGACGGAAACGTCACTTCAGAAGAAGCTCAAATTCGCCAAGCGTTTGAAAGTCGTCGAAGCTTTCCGTAAATCGAATAATCGGCCCGAGTGGATGATCCTGGATGTCATCCCGGTCATCCCGCCCGAGCTTCGGCCTCTCGTGCCCCTCGACGGCGGCCGCTTCGCGACGAGCGATCTCAACGACCTCTATCGGCGCGTCATCAACCGTAACAACCGATTGAAGAAGCTGATGGAGCTCAAAGCTCCGGACGTGATCGTGCGCAACGAAAAGCGCATGCTGCAAGAAGCGGTCGACGCTCTTTTCGATAACGGCCGTCGTGGCCGTGTGCTCCGGGGCGCTAATAACCGCCCGCTGAAATCTCTCTCTGACACGTTGAAGGGAAAACAAGGCCGCTTCCGCCAGAATTTGCTCGGAAAGCGCGTCGACTATTCCGGGCGTTCGGTCATCGTGGTCGGGCCCGAGCTCAAGCTCCATCAGTGTGGTCTTCCCAAGAAGATGGCGCTCGAGCTCTTCAAGCCGTTCATCTACAACAAGCTCGAACAGGTCGGTCTCGCCACGACGATCAAGGCCGCGAAAGAAATGGTCGAAGCGCAGCGACCCGAGGTGTGGGACTTTCTCGAAGAAGTCATCCGCGAGCACCCAATACTGCTCAACCGCGCGCCGACGCTTCATCGTTTAGGGATTCAGGCTTTCGAGCCCGTTCTCGTCGAAGGTAAGGCCATCCGGATCCACCCGCTCGTCTGTACCGCGTTCAACGCGGATTTCGACGGGGACCAGATGGCGGTCCATATCCCGCTCTCGCCCGAAGCGCAGATCGAAGCGTCGCTCCTCATGCTGTCGTCGCGCAACATCTTGTCGCCGGCCAACGGACAGCCGGTCGCCACCCCGACCCAGGATATGGTGCTTGGTTGCTACTACTTGACCAAGGACAAAAAGGACGCGATCGGCAAGAACCGTGCCTTCGCGTCGGGCGACGACGTGATCCTCGCGCTAGAGAACGGCCACGTCGAGACTCTCAGCCCAATCCGTCTCCTGTTCTCGGGATCTTTCATGGATCTGACCACGTCGTTCAACGACCAGGACGTCGTGCACGCTGAAGTGCTCGAGCTCGAGAACGAGATCATCGAGACCACCGTCGGCCGCGTCATCTTCAACGACGCTCTTCCGCCCGAGATTCCGTTCATCAACGGCCTGTTCCGCAAAAAGGGCCTCGCAAACCTCGTCAACTATTGCTATCTCCGTTTCGGTGTTCCGAAGACGGTGGAAATGCTCGACTCGCTGAAGGATCTCGGCTTCCTCTACGCGACGAAGAGCGGCATCTCGATCGGGATCGAGGACCTCGTCATCCCGAAAAATAAGGACAAGCTCGTGGCTCAGGCCCTCGCCGACGTCAAGGAAGTCGACGACCAGTATCGTGAGGGCGCCATCACGAAGGGTGAGCGCTACAACAAGGTCATCGCGATCTGGTCGAACGTGACGGACCGCGTCGCGCAAGAGATGTTCGAGGCGATGGAGCAGCAAGAGCGCGACGCCAGCGAGTTCAACCCCGTCTACATGATGGCGGATTCCGGCGCCCGCGGCTCCAAGCAGCAGATTCGGCAGCTCGCCGGCATGCGTGGCCTCATGGCCAAGCCCTCCGGTGAGATCATCGAGACGCCCATCACCAGCAACTTCCGTGAAGGGCTCACCGTGCTGCAATATTTCATCTCGACTCACGGCGCGCGCAAGGGGTTGGCCGATACCGCTCTCAAGACGGCGGATTCGGGCTATCTCACGCGCCGGCTCGTTGACGTTGCCCAGGACGTGATCATCTCCGAGCACGATTGCGGCACTGTAGGCGGTATTTTCGTCAGCGCCATCGTCGAAGCCGGGGAAGTCATCGAAGAGCTCCGCGACCGCATCGTCGGCCGCGTCAGCCTCGAGAAAATCAAAGACAGCTTCTCCGGCGACACGATCGTCACGCCCGGTGAGGAGATCTCGGAAACCCTCGCCAACGACATCCAGCAAACCGGCGTCGAGCGTGTCAAGATCCGCTCGGTGCTCTCGTGCGAGTCGCGACGCGGCGTCTGCGCGCAGTGCTACGGGCGCAATCTTGCGAGCGGCCGTCTCGTCGAGCTTGGCGAGGCCGTGGGCGTCATCGCGGCGCAGTCGATTGGTGAGCCCGGAACGCAGCTCACGATGCGAACCTTCCACATCGGCGGCACGGCGAGCCGCGTTGCCGCGCAGTCGACGCTCGAGTCCAGGAGCAAGGGCACGGTCAAGTTCGACCGTCTGACCACGGTGAAGAACAAGGATGGTGACCTCGTGGTCATGAACCGCGCCGGACAGATCATTCTGCAAGACGACAAGGGGCGTGAACGCGAGCGGTACCCGGTCGTCTATGGCGCGAAGATCAAAGTGAAAGACGGCCAGTCCATCGGCGAGAACGTGACTTTCGTAGAATGGGATCCTTACACGTTCTCGATTCTCACGGAAGAGGGCGGTACGGCGCATTTCATAGATGTCGTTCAAGGCGTCACCGTCCAAGAGGAAGTGGACGAGGTCACGGGCCTCTCGATGCCGGTCATCGTGGAATCCGCGGACGAGAAACGTCAGCCCGCCATCGAGATTAGGGACGCGAAAAAGAAGGAGCTCAAGACATACCTCTTGCCGTCCGGCGCGCATCTGATGGTCGTCGAAGGGCAGGTCGTTCGTCCCGGCGACGTTCTCGCCAAAATCCCGCGTGAAACCACGAAGACGAAGGACATTACGGGTGGTCTTCCTCGTGTTGTCGAGCTCTTCGAGGCGAGAAAACCCAAGGACCCGGCGGTCATTACCGAGGTCGACGGCGTCATCAAATATGGCGGTATCGTCAAAGGCATGCGCAAGATCTCCGTGATCATAGAGACAGGCGAAGAGCGTGAATATGCCGTGCCCCGCGGTGTTCACATCAACGTGCAGGAAGGCGAGCATGTCAAGGCTGGTGAGCCTCTGATGGACGGGGCGATCAACCCGCACGATATCCTGAACGTTCTCGGTGAAGGGGCACTCCAGGAGTATCTCGTCAACGAAATCCAGGAGGTCTATCGTTTGCAGGGCGTGCTCATCAACGACAAGCATATCGAGGTCATCTCCCGTCAGATGATGCGCTGGGTGAAGGTCGAAGAAGTCGGTGACACCGAGCTCCTCATCGACGAGACCATCGACAGCTTCAAGTTCGCCGAGGCCAATGAAAAGATCCAGGCGGGAGGCGGCCGGCCCGCGAAGGGACGCCCGCTCCTCCTTGGAATCACCAAGGCTTCGCTCTCGACGGACAGCTTCATCTCGGCAGCTTCGTTCCAAGAGACGACGCGGGTGCTGACCGAGGCGAGCATCAGCGGCCGTGTGGATTATCTACGCGGCCTCAAAGAGAACGTGATCATGGGCCGGCTCATCCCGGCGGGCACTGGGCTCGAGGTCCACCTGCAGGTTGCAATCCCCGACGCCCAGCCCATGGATCGCTACCCCGAGCTCCCGGGTGACGAGCTGGACCGCGAAGTCCAATATTTAGTAGAAGGCCAGCAAGAAGGCGAAGCCCCAGAAGGCCGCTAAATGATCAGGATTCAGCATTCAGCATTCAGGCCCGCATACAGTGATAAAGCTCTCCGATACGAGCTCGTCCCCTCATACCGGAGAGCTTTATCACTAAGTGCGGTCCTGAATGCTGGATGCTGATCCTGAGTATGCTGAATGCTGCTGGATGCTGGACAAGCTTGACCCGTGGCACCGATTTTGCTAGACTCGGCAGGTTGTCCTGAACTCCGGCTGCCTTGGGGTTCAGGATTTCTTTTTCAGCAGCTGAAGACTTTAGAAGGGCCTTAGAAAGGAAGACGAAGGCGTTGCCGACTTTTAGTCAACTGGTTCGAAAGGGACGGAAACGGGCCGTTTCCAAGACCGATAGTCCCGCTCTTTCGGCGTGCCCGCAGAAGCGCGGTGTTTGCATCCGGGTGTTTATCTCCACACCAAAGAAACCAAACTCTGCGCTTAGAAAAGTCGCCCGTGTCCGGCTCACTAACGGCATCGAGGTGACGACCTATATCCCCGGCGTCGGCCACAACCTTCAAGAGCATTCGATCGTCCTCATCCGGGGCGGCCGCGTGAAGGATTTGCCGGGTGTGCGTTACCATGTGGTGCGTGGGTGTCTCGATGCTGTCGGCGTCGAGGGACGCAAGAACGGCCGTTCCAAGTACGGAACGAAGCGGCCGAAGGTGTAAGACCCTATGCCCAGACGACGCGAAGTACCGAAGCGCATACCTCAGCCGGACCCGATTTATAACAGCGGACTGGTCTCGACCTTTATTAATGTCGTGATGAAAGAAGGCAAGAAGTCCACGGCCGAGAGGATTGTCTATGGCGCGTTCAAGAAGATCGAAGAGCGCACTTCGGATGACCCTTTGAAGGTTTTCAAGAAGGCTGTGGACAACGTCAAGCCTAGTCTCGAGGTAAAGAGCCGCCGCGTCGGAGGCAGTAACTACCAAGTACCTATCGAAGTGCGCCCGGAGCGAAGGACGTCTCTCTCGCTTCGTTGGCTCGTTAACTTCGCCCGCTCCCGACCGGAGAAGACGATGGTCGACAAGCTCGCTGGCGAGCTGCTCGACGCCTCGTCTAATCGAGGTGGGGCGGTCAAGAGGCGGGAGGATACGCACCGCATGGCGGAGGCCAACAAGGCTTTCGCGCATTACCGCTGGTAAACGGTTCCTCCTAGCTTCCAGCCAAGCATCCGTACCTTGTCAGCCTGGTAGGCACGAGCGGATAGCTATTGTATCGAGGGCGCTAGCCCTCGGCGAGAGACGGAAAACGCCTCGGCAAGAGACGGAAAACGCCTCGGCGAGAGACCGAAAAAGAAAGATAAGAAGAGTACGAATGCACTTATTTCCGGGTCCGTCCCGATTTCTATAAAAGCCAATGCCTCGACAAGTACCACTAGAGAAGACGCGCAATATCGGTATCATGGCGCATATCGATGCCGGTAAGACGACGACGACCGAGCGCATTCTCTATTACACCGGTATCACCTACAAGCTGGGTGAAGTGCATGAAGGTACTGCGACCATGGACTGGATGGAGCAGGAACAGGAGCGGGGCATTACCATTACCTCGGCCGCTACGACCTGCTTCTGGCACGACCATCGTATCAACATTATTGATACACCCGGCCACGTGGATTTCACCGCGGAGGTCGAGCGCTCGCTCCGCGTCCTGGATGGTGCGGTAGCCGTGTTCTGCGCCGTGGGAGGCGTCGAGCCGCAGTCCGAGACAGTTTGGCACCAAGCCGATAAATACGGCGTCCCTCGTATCGCTTTCGTGAACAAGATGGATCGCGCGGGCGCGGATTTTCTCCATACGGTAAGCATGATTCGCGAGCGCCTCGGAGCCAACCCCGTGCCGATTCAGCTTCCGATCGGTTCGGAAGAGAACTTTCTCGGTGTCGTCGACCTCATTCGCCAAAAGGCGCTCTTGTACAAAGACGAGACCCTTGGCGCCGAGTTCGAAGAGATGGAGGTCCCGGACGAGCTCGCCGCGGACGTGCAAACCGCCCGCGAAAAATTGATCGAGGCGGCCTCCGAAGTCGACGATGCCCTCATGGAGAAATATCTCGACGGAGAGCCGCTCACCGAGGATGAGCTCGTCGCGGCCATTCGCAAAGCGACCCTCGCGCTGCGGCTCGTTCCGGTCTTGGCCGGCGCGGCCTTCAAGAACAAGGGCGTGCAGCCGCTCCTCGACGCCGTCGTCGCCTTTCTCCCGGCGCCGACCGACATCCGCGCCATTGTCGGACGGTCGCCGGAAGACGGCTCTTCTGTTTCGCGCCCTGCATCAGACGACGCACCGTTTTCTGCGCTGATCTTCAAGATCATGACCGACCCCTATGTCGGTCAGCTCGCCTTCTTCCGTGTCTATTCGGGCATTCTCGAATCTGGCTCGCACGTGGTCAACGCCACACGCGGCAAAACCTACCGCATCGGCCGGCTTCTCAAGATGCACGCGAACAAGCGGGAGGACATCAAGACAGTCTATGCCGGCGACATCGCTGCCGCCGTGGGACTCCGGAACGCACAGACGGGCGACACGATCGCGGACAAGAACGCACCAGTGATTCTCGAGTCGATGCAATTTCCCGAACCGGTCATTGCCGTCGTCATCGAGCCCAAGACCAAGGCCGACCAGGTAAAACTCGGTGTGGCGCTAGGCAAGCTCACCCAAGAAGACCCGACATTCAAAGTTGCAACGGACCCCGATACGGGACAAACGATCATCAGCGGCATGGGCGAGCTTCATCTCGAGATCATCGTCGATCGTCTGCTGCGCGAGTTCGGTGTGGCGGCCAGCGTCGGCAAGCCTCAAGTCGCTTACAAAGAGACTATCCGGCGAGCTGCGAAAGCTGAAGGTCGCTACGTGCGCCAAACGGGTGGCCGCGGTCAGTACGGCCATGTTCAGATTGAGATCGAGCCCAACCCTGGCGGTGGGTTTGACTTCGTCAACAAGGTCGTCCGTGGTGCGATTCCCAAAGAATTCATCAAGCCGACTGAAGCCGGCATCAAGGAGGCGACCGAGCAAGGGACTCTTGCCGGTTATCCCATGGTGGATATCAGGGTGTCCCTTTGTGACGGATCGTTCCACGCCGTCGACAGCTCGGAAATGGCTTTCAAGATTGCCGGCTCGATGGCCTTCAAGACCGCTGTCAAGAAAGCGGACCCGGTGCTCTTGGAGCCTACGATGTCCGTCGAAGTGGTTGTGCCGGAAGACTATGTGGGCGAGGTCATCGCGGACCTCAATGCGCGCCGCGGCCGCATCCAGGGAATGAACCCGCGCGGAAACGTACAAGTTATCGGCGCCCTCGTGCCTCTCGGGGAGATGTTCGGTTACGCCACCGATCTTCGCTCCGCCACCCAAGGGCGGGCAACTTTTACAATGCATTTTAATCAATACGAAGAAGCGCCCAAGAGCGTCGGCGAAGAAGTCGTCGCCAAAGTTACGGGGCGTTGACTACGTCAAGAACGAAGGAGCCCTGATTCGCCATGGCGAAAGAAAAATTCGATCGAAGTAAGCCGCATTTGAACGTTGGGACGATTGGTCACGTGGACCACGGAAAGACGACGTTGACGGCAGCCATCACGAAGGTTTTGGCAAAGGGAGCGAAGGACACAAGTTTCCGGAGCTTTGATTCGATCGACAACGCACCGGAAGAAAGAGAGCGCGGGATCACGATCGCGACGGCGCATGTGGAATATTCGACGGCGAACCGCCACTATGCACACGTGGACTGCCCTGGTCACGCGGATTATGTGAAGAACATGATCACGGGAGCGGCGCAGATGGATGGCGCGATAGTCGTAGTATCCGCGGCGGACGGACCGATGCCGCAGACGCGAGAGCACATATTGTTGGCGCGCCAGGTGGGGGTACCGTACATCGTGGTTTTCCTGAACAAGGTTGACATGGTGGACGACCCTGAGCTTCTGGATTTGGTGGAGCTGGAAGTGCAAGAGCTGTTGTCGCAATACGAGTTTCCAGGGGATGACATCCCGTTCATTCGGGGCAGCGCGTTGAAAGCGCTCGAAGGCGATTCGGAAGAGGACGAGAAGCCGATCCACGAGCTGATGAAGGCGCTCGACGAGTACATACCGCTACCGGAGCGCGATGTGGACAAGCCGTTCCTGATGCCTATTGAAGATGTGTTCTCGATTTCAGGCCGTGGGACGGTGGTGACGGGCCGGATCGAGCGCGGGATAGTGAAGGTCAGCGAAGAAATCGAGATCGTGGGGCTCAGCGAGACGCGCAAGAAAGTGGTGACGGGCGTCGAGATGTTCAAGAAGCTTCTGGACCAAGGCCAGGCGGGCGACAATGTGGGCGTCCTTCTTCGGGGCACGGAGCGTAGCGACGTCACGCGTGGGATGGTACTGGCGAAGCCGGGCTCGATCACGCCGCACATGAAGTTCAAGGCCGAGGTATATGTGTTGTCGAAGGAAGAAGGCGGTCGCCACACACCGTTTTTCAACGGCTACCGTCCGCAGTTCTTCTTTCGGACGACGGATGTAACGGGCTCGGCGACGCTGAACGAAGGCGTCGAGATGGTGATGCCAGGGGATAACACCTCGCTCAATATCGAGCTCGGCACGCCGATTGCTCTCGAGAAAGGCCTGCGCTTCGCCATCCGTGAAGGCGGCCGCACCGTTGGCGCCGGGACCGTAACCGAAGTCATTGAGTA
>SMVB01380887.1_pt1 | contig 16820 bp, 14 predicted proteins | sample 2456461 | NCBI WGS metagenome assembly SMVB01 (sample SAMN11095934, study PRJNA526329) | marine sediment metagenome | biome: Marine sediment; feature: Surficial sediment; material: Deep marine sediment; isolation source: Hadal surficial sediment | place: Pacific Ocean | collected 2014-05 | depth...
AAGTATAGAACAGGGGGGGAGACGTTCCCGTGTTGACGTTAACAGCACACTCCTCCATGGCACATCCAGTCCTGGAGCATGCCATGAATTGAACGATAGCCGAAGTGACACAATCGTTCGCCTTTCGACCCTTCGACATGCTCAGGGCTCAGGGTGAACAGAGGAGGCTATGATTGAATGTCATACAACATGAGGAAGCGGGCTAATCTATGAGCATGCCGTGCGGCACGGCGCCGACTACGACGCCGACTCTAAGACCTTTGTAATCAGGGCCTGCGCTTCCTCCTGGATTTTCCTGAGATGGGTTTCGCCACGAAAGCTTTCTGCGTAAATCTTATAGACATCTTCCGTTCCTGAAGGGCGGGCGGCAAACCATCCATTCTCCGTTATGACTTTCAGCCCGCCAATGGCGTTCCCGGTTCCAGGAGCTGAAGTGAGAATGCCGGTGATTGTTTCACCCGCTAATTCTGATGTCTGAATCTGCTGTGGCGCAAGTTTTTTGAGAATGGCTTTCTGTGCAGGTGTCGCCGGGGCATCGATGCGTTCGTAGACCGGATCGCCCAATTCTTTCGTGAGGTTGCAGTAGAGTTGGCTAGGATCTCGTCCCGTTTTCGCCATCATCTCTGCTGCCAACAGATCTAGAATGATGCCGTCCTTATCCGTCGTCCAGACGGTTCCGTCACGACGAAGAAAGGAGGCGCCGGCACTCTCTTCGCCTCCAAACCCGAGGGACCCGTCAAGCAGTCCATCCACAAACCATTTGAATCCGACCGGCACTTCCATGAGCCGCCGTCCCAACTTCGCAGCCACTCGATCAATCATGCTGCTACTCACCACAGTCTTTCCGACTGCGGCATCTTGCCGCCAGCCTGAGCGTTGGGTGAACAGATATGAAATGGCCACAGCCAGATAGTGGTTGGGATTCATCAATCCTGCGGTCCGTGTGACAATGCCATGCCGGTCGTAGTCGGTATCGTTGGCGAACGCAATATCAAAACGATCCTTTAAGGCAATCAGTCCAGCCATGGCGTAAGGGGAGGAGCAGTCCATTCGAATTTTTCCATCCCAGTCCAGATTCATGAAACGAAACGTCGGATCTACTCCCTCATGCACAACTGTGACCGCAAACCCGTACCGCTCGGTGATGGGTCCCCAATAGTCTACTCCCGCTCCACCAAGCGGATTGACTCCAATGGATAGCTGTGCGTTGCGGATTGTCTCCATATCGATCACGTTTCCCAAATCTTCAACATACGAACCGACATAGTCATGCTGGTGCGTGGTCGAAGCCCGGCGGGCTTTCTCGTAAGAGATACGCTGTATTCCGCGAAGATCGTCAGCCAGTAACGTATTGGCCTGCTGCTCGATCCATGTGGTTACGTCGGAATCAGCCGGGCCGCCATGGGGCGGGTTATATTTGAAGCCACCGTCTTCGGGCGGATTGTGGGAGGGGGTGATGACAATGCCGTCGGCTAAGCCAGTTTTCCGGTCACGATTGTAGGTCAGGATTGCATGGGAAATCACCGGCGTCGGGGTGTATCCGTTGTCGCGGTCCACCATCACAGCCACACCATTGGCGGCCAGCACTTCAAGCGTACTTGCCATGGCAGGTTCTGAGAGCGCATGCGTATCCATGCCTAAAAAGAGAGGCCCGTCAAGGTGCTGTTGCTGGCGATAGAGACAGATGGCCTGCGTGGTTGCCAGGATATGCGCTTCATTAAATGAGAGCGTTAACGAGGAACCGCGGTGGCCCGATGTCCCGAATGCCACTCGTTGCCCGGGCACCGAAGGGTCAGGCCGGCCAGTGTAATAGGCTGTGACTAACCGGGGAATGTTGGCGAGCATGGAAGGCTCGGTAGGTTGTCCTGCAAGCGGGCTCACGTTTTTCATAATTATCTCCACGTTCAGAAATAGGTGAACATCTCATCTTCTGCTTTCAGAGAAACGACGAAGACCTTATAAATTAGATTTTGTGACAATGGAGGTTATACTGGAAGGGCCGTGATTTTAGCTGACAAGCAAGCTTGGCGCAGCTTGGTATCAAGTGTCGCTAATGGCAGATCACGTCGCTTGGCCAACTCAAGGTACGAGGCGTCGTAAGTCGTGATGTTGTATTTTTTTGCTAATGACAGAGTTTCTTCTAACGCTCGTTCAGTACAAGTGGAATCGATTTCCAATGGCAACGCACAAAGTTCTGCGATCAAGTGACTCACATCTTTTGCTGTGAGTCGTCCACGTTTGACTGCGACAAGTAAGACATTTCCAATCTCTAATGGCCAAACGGGTGGAACATGTGCGATCTCAGTTGTTAGGCGATCGCAGAGGTGATCAAGTGTAGGATTGGCTTCATCGGGAAGGATCCAGGCCAATGCGACCGAACTGTCTAGGACAAAGGACATTAATAACGGTGCCCTCGATGAGCCAAGTCCCGAAGCGATTCGACTTTCTTGAGAATGCGCTTGGTGGTGACGCCTCTTTTACGAAGGGTTTCCCGGAAAGCGCGGATACCCTTGATTGTGTGGAGAACCACTTCGGGATCCTTGCGGGACACGGGGACAAGTTCGGCTACCGGACGCCCATGCTTGGTAATGGTAAAGCGTTCTCCCTTTTGGATCCGCTCAAGCAACTTGGGTAAATGTGTTTTGGCCTCATAGGCTCCAATTTCAGGCATGGCGAACACCCCTCAATTTAGACTAGACCTAGACTAGTTTATGGTGAAGACCAGAAACGTGTCAACATGCTGCTCTGTTTGTTGAAATTCTATGAGGCCAAAGTGGGTAAGAGGATGTGGTTTGAGATGAAATACCAGGCAGGACTCAAGTGGCCAAGGAATGGGAATGGCAAGTGCAGCGCCAGAGAACTTTTCGTGCAATCAAACGATGTGGTCTTCCCCTAATTTATTGAGTAAAGCAGTCATGATATGTGATTCCAAAATTTTACTCTTCCTCTGATCGAGTAGGTGAATGTTAGTTATACCTTCGATCTTTCCTTACATGCTCGCGATCAATGATTGGGATTCCTTGTGTTGTGATGGAGTTGACCTCACATCGAGTTCTTTTCAATCATTCAGCGGTTCGATTCTTCCTCTTTGTAAGGAGCTTGGGTTCGAAGAGGACTCAAGGAGGTGGGGTAGAGTCGTTCAATTGGCCACTACACATTGTGCACATCGGAGATGCGTTTGAAGAAGAGTAAGGGGAACACGTAGGTCTTGAAATCTGCTGCATCTACCGGGCCGCGCAAGAGATTAGCGGCTTCCCAGAGATGAGATTCGAGCTGACTCAAATGAACCGACGTATTGTTCATGAGGAAAGTAAAAGGCGGTATCTTCCCATCACCTCAAACAACGGAACCGTTTCGGGTTTCATAGCTGAATTTCTTGTTGCTTGGCAATCAGCATGGTTTTGTGTGTAGTGAGATAAATCCCGAATTGGCATGAGCTTGTTAAGAAATGCTCAGGTAGCAGACAGGTTTGAGGATTTAGTTCGGTCTCTTTTTGTCTTTTTAGACTTTTTCCATGCTACTCAATCTGTTGAATAAAGAACAGAATTATTGTTCATGAAGGTTTGGTTTTGACCAACTGCAGATTGTCGGTTAAAGGGCAAAGATGGATTCCCGCCAATAGCCAATGGGAATGACAGCAGAGGGGGAGGATGGAGAAGGATGGATTCTGGCCGGCGAGGATGACGATGAAGAGAAGATGGAGGATTTGAAACTGGTCCGTGAGTTCACGGTGTATTTGAATTGTCTGATAGGATCACACACACGATCTCATGCGGAAGCCGGAAATTTTTCAATGCTAAGAATGGTTGTTATAAGAATCATTGTTGTCTGTGTATTCATGTTGTTGTCGGGTTGTGCCACATACCAACCTCGTAACCCCGATAATATCTGCCATATTTTTTTCGGTGAGACGGACTGGTACGAAGCGACTCGGGACGCACAACGTCAATGGGGAACGCCCATCTATGTGATGATGGCTATCATGCATCAGGAATCGCGATTTGTTGATGATGCGCAGCCGGCACGTCCCTGGTTCTTAGGTCTTATTCCTCTACCACGGGATTCTTCCGCGTATGGCTATGCGCAGGCTCAGGATCCTGTGTGGGAAGAATATATGAAGCATCGCGGCAATTCGGGCGCCGACCGTGACAATTTCGAAGACGCGATTGATTTTATTGGCTGGTACACTCATGGCACTCAGACGCGTCTCAAGATTTCCAAGTGGGATGCCTATGGACAATATTTAGCCTATCATGAAGGTCGTGGCGGGTATGAGAGAAAAACCTATCAAGGAAAGCCCTGGCTGAAAAAAGTTGCCAAAAAAGTCAAACGGCGGGCTCTCCGGTACAATCAACAATTGAAAATCTGTCAGGCGGAGTTGGATGATGAGGTTGATGGTTGGTTTTGAAATGAACTCTGTGTTCATTTCAGGAGGGAACAGCAAAGAGTGATAAGTGTATGCCGAGATCTGATTACCTAACCCTGACGAGCCGGATGCAAACAAGAGGAAACTTCGTGAGGCGTGAAGCGTAAAGCGGGAGGCGAGAAGAAAAGAACAAGACGAAGGTAAAGAAGAATGCCCATTTTGAAAAAAGTTGGATGTATTCAGAATGGCCTTCATCCCCTTTATAGACAAAGCTTTTGGAACATCACAAAAAAAATATTTCCAGGAAAATACAGGAATTTCATCCTAAGAGACTCAGTTGAGCGATTGTTATGGATGAGCTGTGTCAAAACCTTGGGATGCCAGGGTGTTTGAAAAACGCCGGAAGACTCATTCGGTCTGTCGAGGCTTTTCACATATCCCTGGTGCGCAAGAGAATGGTGCGTCTCGCAGAGCGCGATTGGTGTTGAAGATCGCCATCAATAATCACTCAATTGCATCAGGGTGTACGGGGAAAATATGGAGGAGGGTTGAGAATGTTTCTTTTTAACACCGAAGAGATGAGAACTTGCCCTGGCCTCTCTATAGTGATATCATTTATGCTAACACTATGGGGAGGTAAGTGATGGGCCAAGTTATTGTCCGAAACCTTGATGACCATGTTATTGCAGCATTGAAAACGAAAGCTGAAATACGCGGGCATTCCTTAGAGCAAGAGCTACGAGGAATTTTAGCCGAAGCTGCCAAGCCCACCATTCAAGATCGTCGAACCTTAGTCGATCACATTCGAGCCATGACTCCTTCCATTCCTCAAACTGATTCCACGGCCCTATTACGAGAGGATCGAGATCGGTGACTTTCGTCATTGATGCGAATGTCGGTGTAAAATGGTTTATCGAAGAACCTCGCTCCTTAGCTGCGAGGAAAATTCTTGAAAAAGGGACTGCATTCATTGCTCCAGATATTTTCATCCCGGAAATCTGCAATGTGGTCTGGAAAAAGGTGAGGAAACAGGAAATTACGGCAGAACAAGGGCAAGCAATTGTGAATAATATACCAACTGTCCTTGATTATTATGTCCCTTCTTCAGACCTTGCAAGCCGAGCCTTTGTTCTGGCTGTGCAATACAATCACCCTGTGTATGACTGCTTGTATCTGGCCCTGGCTGAACGTGACTCCTTCACTCTCGTTACGGATGATGCCAAATTGGTCACTGTAGCCAAACGAGCCAAGCTTGCTGGTGTAGTTCAAGCTCTTTAGCCTGGAATCGTAGAGCTTCTCCCAATTCTTCTCTGAGAAATTTACGCGGCAGATTCTCCGATACCAGCAACAATTGAAAATCTGTCGGGACGGGTTGGACGATCAGGTTGATAGTTGGTTTTGAGTTGCCAAAGTTAGTATTTCGCGAACCATTACGACCGGGTAGGTGAAAAGATGAGGAACACTTGGTTCGGGAGAAAATCGAACTGTTGGTCAAGTATGTAGCCCGCTTCTTGTAATTCGCGTTGAATGACTTCGTCGGACGTATAATGGCCAATAATCTGCTGGAGCCAGCTTTCACCATTAAAATCGATGATGGCTATGCGACCATCAGGATGAAGGTCTTGTCGTATGTTCAAAAAGTACGTTATCCGGTTTTCGAGGTGATGATAGGCATTACTGGAGAAGATGAGATTGATGCTGCGATCAGGTAATCCAGGGTCGTCGGGTTGAGCCAATAAGACTTCGATGTTTTGGTACGCTTTGGCTTTGACTCGCTTCATGAGATCCGCATTCATGTCTGCATCGATATCAACCGCATAGACTCGTCCGGTTGGTCCCACCGCATCCGCTAGCCGAAAGGTGAAATACCCGCTTCCCGCCCCTAAGTCTGCAATGTGGTCGCCCGGCTTGATTGAGAGAGCGTGGATGACTTCGTCAGGGCGTTGCCATTCATCACGATCAAATCCTTCATAGGCCCACTTTTTTATTTCTGTGCAGGCCATACCTCCAAGCAAAAGAAGGATGAGGACGGTGTGGAGAATGGTTCGAGACATGGTGCGTTCGTGAGGGAAATGAACCTAAAGACGGCAGTTGAACGCGAAAAAGCTGTGCAAGCAATTGATGTGCATAGGGAATTGAAAATTTGCGTGGTCACCTTTTGGGTGATGAGTCAAATTTTCAATTCCCTAGGTGCGTCAAGGGGTTGTGCAGACTTTCGTGATCCAACTGCTGTTTTTAGGTTAAATGGTCAAGAAACTTGTACGTGTTCTCCTTAGACGTTGGCAAGTTTTTTGGCATTTTTGAGTTAGGATCTCTGTCCCTTGAGCAATGATGTTCTTGGGATTGAATAGGGGATGTGACTTGTATGGGAGAGGCCAGTAGGGCTAGAGAGATTTTTCCGATATTTGTGTAGGGAGTTCCCGAAGGTGGGTGGCTATCTTTGTAAACCAAGGGCCTAGTGCTTCAGTGTAGGGATTTTGTATTGCCCAACGGGAGCCTTTCTCACAGGTGTAGAGAGCGCTTTGTAAGGTGACGCCGACTTTATCGCGGCTCAGGCAATACTCATAATCCCACCATGGTTTATCTTCTTTGTATCTGCAGATTAACCCTAGGCGCACCGTTAAATGAAACACGCCATACGCATAGAAATAGTGGAGGGCTTTCTCATAGGGTAAGTCGTCAGCGAAGTGGGGGAGGTGGTTCGCTAAGAGGCGTTCTTCAACGGCTGGATATCCTGCAACATACTCGTCCGCAAGCAACCACACCATGTCGTCAAGTCGATTTCTGACGCCACAATGCTCCCAATCAAACCAGTAGACACGATCATCTTTCGTGACCATGGCATTGCCTGGTCGTGAGTCCCATTTAATAAATCGTGGTTTGCGTACCGAAAGAAATGTTTCCAATTGAGAGAGCTTTGGTCTTGGTGCCGGGATGTTATAAAATCGCCCGATAATAGCAGGGCGGTCCAACAATCCGACCATCCATTCGTGCGTATTCCCGAGTGTCGGGAAGGTCTGGTCCCATCCAGATTTAGATCCAGCCAGGTGAATAGAGGAAAGACTCGTTAACGCGGCATCAAGGAGCCGCTCAACGCGGGATTCTTCCTGAGCATGTAAGGCCTGCGACAGTCGCTCTCCATGAATCTCTTCCTGAATCAGCATAGCCCGTCCATCACTGGCAATAAACCGAGGGACGAGGGAACCTTGTGAGGAAAGCGTTTGCAAGACCGTGCCTTCAGTTTTCGCATGAAAATGATTCTCGCGAATGGAAGCAATCACGGACAATCCGTCTTCGAGAAGTACCCTGAACGATTGACGAGAACGTCCTCCAGGGTACTGTATGGACGAAACCCTTCCCCCCAAAAGGCGCTGACATTTTGAGACAAGTGTCTTGTGATTGCTGCGGCCTGTGTGACGGCCTGCCTTCTTGCGAACGCGTGGTTTTTGAGAGACTGTGCTGTTTGTCTTGTGGCTCATAAGTAACTGAAGCCTTGCACGTCATTGTGAGGTTGACTCATATCATTCCTTCATCTTTTGTCGTGAACCCGAAGTCGCACCGAATGAGACCATATGATCGGATAGCCATAAGTCATATCCCTTCTAATCCTGTCTGAATGCCCGGTTGAAACTTTTAAGAATCGGGTCAAAGAGGTAACTGAAAGCGGTCCGTGTTCCCGTAATAATCAAGACCTCCGCTTGCATGCCTGGATAAATGGGGGCACCGTTCAAGACTTCTTCAGGATTGTCAAGAAGCTCAATTTTTGCGAGATAGTACGGCTCATTGGTAATAGGATCGATTAACCGATCAGCCGAGATCAACGTCACCCTGCCTTGCACTGCCTCTGTTACCCGTTGATTGAATGCCGAGAACTGCACTTCTGCAAATTGTCCGATTCTCACCGTGTCCCGATCCATGGGATTGACTCGTGCCTCAACGATCAGTCGACCGGAATTTGGAACAATATCCAGTAAGGGTTGTCCGGGGGCAATGACGCCCCCTTCGGTATGGACCTGGAGATTCATAACCACGCCGGAAATGGGAGCTCGAATCAGGGTGCGTTCAAGGGTGTCTTTTGTTGCCGAGAGGTTTTCATCGAGCCGAACAAGCTGCTCGCGAGTCAGCTCAAGTGCATCCAGAATTTTTTGTGTGTGCGAGGCGATGAATGCGACCTTTTCCATTTCCAGATCATGGATTTCTTGATGAGTCGAGACGAGAGCGATCTTGTTAGCGCTATATTCGGCCTGAATCGAGATACGCGCTCTTTTTAGCTCGAACACTTTGGTTTGTGTCACAATTCCTTTATTCGCCAATGAGATAAATTTATCCAGTTCTTCCTGATAGATGTCTCCCTCTTCGGCGAGGATCATATTTTCCTGCTCTAATGCCTCAATTTTCTGTTTGGCACGTTGGATTCGTTGGGCAAGAATATGTAGCAGTTTCTGATGTAAGGTATTGCCAATCTTTGCCGCAGCAATATGTCCCTGAATGGCCACGCGCACTTGCGGGGCCATTGAGTGAAGATCCAGCCATTCTGGAATGATGACCTCGTTATGTCCGGACTGCTCCGCCAAAAGACTGGAGACTTTTACCGTGGCAAGTACCTTCTGTTTATACAACAATTCAAATTCCGAGCGAGCCTGGATGTCAATCAATTCAATGAGCGTTTGTCCGGTTGTGACTGTACTGCCGTCTTTCACAAGGATGGTATGAATAATACCTCCCTTAAGGTGTTGAATGGTTTTTCGATAACCGTCTTTCCCAATGACCCCTGACGCAATCGAAGCGCTTGATAGTGGAACGAATGCTGCCCAAGCGATCGCTGAACACACAAAGAGCGCCACTACGACTATTCCGATAGCAATTTCTGTCTGGGCTATCGACACATTCGGATCGAATTTCTTGTTGATGTCTGATCGTGTCATTCCCTGGCTTAGCTCGGGATTGAGCAATGCGTTCATTGGTTGACCTGTTTGAGGGATTCGAGATTCAGCACATGTGAGCTGTCGACATGAGCGGATTTATTGAAATCGATTGCGTGAGGTTCTTGATGAATAGAAGGAGTGTCGATTCTGCCTTTCCGCAAGGTCAAGACGTAATCCGAAAAATCTAACACGCGTTGTTGATGAGAAATTAAGACAATCATTGAGCCCTTGCTCTGTAATTCCTTCAGGACATGCGCAAGAGCTCTTTTGCCTTTCCGGTCTAGATTGGTCTCGGGTTCATCCAGAACGAGAAGCTTGGGTTCCCCGTACACCGCACGTGCCAGCGCAATCCGTTGACGTTGCCCCCCTGATAAATAGACGCCTTCTTCACCAATTTCTGTGGCATATCCATCGGGAAATTGCATGATCATGTCATGAACTCCGGCCAGTTTTGCGGCATTGATGACTACCTCTATCTGACTTTCACCCATGCGCCCGATGTTTTGCTGGAGCGTCCCGGGAAAGAGTTGGCTATTTTGCGGGAGGTAGCCGATAAAAGGTCCTCGGTCATCTGCATTCCAGCGAGATAACTCAATCCCACCGAATTCGATGGAACCCGAATCAGGCTCGGCCAGGCCGACCAAGAGTCTTGATAATGTGGACTTCCCTGAAGCGGTCTCGCCGGCCAATCCCACGATTTCCCCGGGGTGTAATGTCAAGGTCACATTCTGTAATGTCGGACTGGACCGTTTTGGATAGGTGAAACTAACGCGTCGAATCTTGAGGTCACCACAGGGTATGGGTAGGGTTTTCCCCGAGTCTAATTCAGAAGCATAGTTAAGCTGTTTGCCGACACTGTCGAACGCATTGCGGGCTTTCACTAGTATTTTCCATGAGCTGATCGCCTGATCCATAGGCGCTACGGCTCGACGCATAAGAAAGGCACTGGCAATCAACCCCCCGACTGACAATTCATGAGATAATACCAACCATCCCGCTGCGCCGATTGTGATGATTTGAAGAAGCATTCGAAAGAATTTCGCTATGGTGACAATCCGGTTACTTTGGTTGCTGGATCGCGTTTGGATATCAATGGCCTCATGATGTTGTTGTTCCCACAATTGGATGACATGGTGTCGCATGCCCATGGCTTCTATCACATCAGAATTACGTAGCAATGCCGCGGTATACTTGAGAGATTTCGTGAAAGAAAGATTGCCCTCATGGATCAGGTCTCGGGTACTCAATTCATTAAACAGCGCGAGACCAAAAAGACAGATGGCGCCTCCAAGGGCAATCAACCCGATGACGGGGTGGAGGAAAAAGAGCACCATAATAAAAATAGGTGTCCATGGCAGATCAATAATAGGGAAAAGCTCTGATCCGGCAAACAGCTTTCTTATGGTTGTTAAATCTCTGATCCCCTGGCTAGAGGATTTGCGACCTTTTTTTATCGAACGAGCAATGGACCCACTGAGGACAAACTTACCAAGTCTTTTATCTAACCATGTGCCGAACTGGACGAAAATATAACGTCGGAAGGATTCCAAGGTAGAAAGTGTGATCAGGGAAACGAGAACAATACCGGTGAGAAAAAACAGGGTATCAGTACTTTGGCTAGGCAGGACACGATTGAAAATTTGGAGGAGGTACAAAGGTACGGTGAGATGTAAGACATTGATCACCAAGCTGAATAGAATCACGGCGAGAAGGCTTTTACGTTGTACTGCGAAGCATGTACGAAAAAAAACGTTTGACGTCATTTTTTCAGTTGTCAACGCTGTGTGTCTCATGGCACCCTACAAACCTTCTGAGTCTGTCTGCGTTATCTGCAGCCAGCCGATATGGGTTAACCGTCAAGGCATCCAGTTGATGCCTTCCTTGACCTACTAAAGAATATCGGCCTGGATCTATTAAACATCCAGACCTGATATTCATTTTCGGTATTAACCTAAAGATCCATATCGTCATCTTCACCATAGTACTCATGCGTACTGGCCTCAACAGGACTTTCCTCATATGAATAGCTCTCACCGCCACTTCCGGAGCCGCTGCCAGAGCCTTTTCCCGATCCTTTTCCGGAGCCTTTTCCCGATCCTTTTCCGGAACCTTTTCCCGAGCCTTTTCCGGAACCTTGTCCCGAGCCTTTCCCCGAGCCTTTCCCTGAGCCTTTTCCGGAACCTTGTCCCGAGCCTTTGCCAGACCCACTACCGGAACCTTCTCCTGATCCGTTACCCGAGCCACCACCCAAATAATCACCAAAAGTTAAATCATTGTAATCGCGCATTGATTTTTCTCCATGATTAAAAGTTTGAACAATCGATGAGTTGACACTTTCCGTTAACGTTGAAGGGTAACGGAATCGTCAGTTTGCCTACGCTCAGTATTTCACAGACCGGTCGTTCGTAATCCGTCTGCATTCCAAAGCTCATGTGTGTTATATGCAAAAAGGAGGCAACCTCATAGACTTCCCTCTCCATTTATGATGGGAAGGGTTACGATCACGAGTGGCTTATAATCCTAGCTTGACCTCATTTTTTATTTTTTTCCTGAAAACTGTTTATCGTCATAAATGTTAAAAACTTGAGTAACTTTTAAGCCAAAAAGACACACAAAGTGCTTGACACGTGTTTTTTGATTTCTCCACTCCCTGCTGCGGCTGCACCCTTGTCGCCAGGCACCCCCTCGCGGGGCACTGAAGCTTGCTGAGCGGGAGTGGGTAGGAAGGCGACCAGGGGCACGTCCGTCTCTTTTTTCTGCCTCGGCGTGGAAGCTCTGGACGAAGATTTTGTCCGGGAACCTCGTGCTATTCATGCAGGCGTGAGGGACCAAGCCTTTGTGCTGTGTGTTCTGAATCCGTCGAAGGGTTGAAGAATTTCGTTCGTCAGTACAGGAGATTTCCATGAAGCTTTATGGGGCTCAAACCATGATTTCGATATGAATTATTTTGTCTTCAAGAGATTAAGTTCACAATCTTCTCAATCTGATCATGATGCTCACGGAGGAACTTTTCTTTTTGCCGTCCATATGGTTGTCATTCCATTTTTTGTAATTGCGTAATCCGGGCAATAGCCCTCTTCAATACAGCATCGGTCTTACCGAGGAAATCGTTTGGTGCGGGGGAGATCCTGATATCCACATCAATCCCATTGCCATCGTACAGCATGCCGTTGGGGCGAAACGACGCCATGGAGGATAGCGCGATTCGTATTCCCGATTGAGGAAGATCGAAATTTTGTATGGCGCCACTTCCACCGCTACTGGGCTGACCGATTAATGTCACCTTGGGAAGATCCGCAAAGACGCTGAGAAAACCATCGGTTGCACTAAAGGACGCGGCATTACACAGCACGACAACCGGTTGCCGGTAAAAGTATTGTTGAGAGCTCATTGAATGACCAAGGACCATAAAATGCCAGGGACTAAATTGATTTTGGGGGAGTGGCCATTTTGGGTGGAATACCTCAAGCGTGCGTTGAATAGCTTGGCGTTTTGCGATGGTCCAACCTAGATGGTTTCGTGTGTAGGTGGGGCGATAGTGAAGATGATCTTCAGAAAAGCGGCGGCTCAATCGATAGGCCGTAATATTTGCCACATAGGGAGGAGCTGTCTGCGGAAGAAAGAATCCATATAATGCCTGCAAGATTCCATAACGACCTCCCGTATTGTTGCGGACATCAATGATTAAGCCATTCGTATGTTTGAAGTCGTGCATGGCAGAAATGACCTTGTCGATTCGAGAATTTTTCATACGGCTAATTCGTAGATACCCAATGTTGGCTTCTAATGTTCTCGTGTCCCCAATTGGTATGGTTCCATGTGGTAATTTTTTGTGGCTGAGGGCCAATCGTTGTATGATTCGTTTTTTGCCGTTGCGGGATGTGAGCGTCAGACGAATGAATTCAGAGGGGGGAACGCCTAAGTCGTGACGCAGTTGATCAATCATTCGCATCTCACGTAAGGAGCGATGACGGATTAATTGGGGTGACGCCTGTGCGACATATTGACTGGCTGTTTTGAGCCATGTAGACATGGCTCGCCCATCGATGGCGACAATGAATGGATAGGTGCTGGCGATAAACCCACTGTGATCAGCTTGTAACGCCACCGGTCCATCCCGTGTGTCTGCGAGCGAAAATGGCAGAAAGCGGACATTGGGATCATCAAAATGTGTGACGACTTTGGCATGTGCATCGCCGAGTTGGGCAATAAGTTTTTTGAGCGCGAGAGCAAATTGCTGTGTGGAGATCCTTGGAGATCGGGATTGTCGTAAACGGGAGAATGCTCCTCGGAAATCATAATCTCTGAGCTGGAGATAGGAGGCTTGATCGTGAAAGCGTTGCTCCAACGCGTCAAGGTCGGCGAGATATTCCTTTCCCGATATCATGAGAGGGATCACGGGATTGGGGGTTTTGCGAGTGGTTAACACTAGATCGAGTGAGAAATCACCGCTATTCACCGACCGATTGAAACCCTGAATAGCCAGGACATTTTTACCCTGCTGGAGTCATGCCTTTGGATGGTGTATCTCGAACGCTTGACACGTCTTTGCCTCATGATCAGCCACGGCCCGGTGGTTAGTCCGCCATGTGACACCTGCACTCGCCACTTCGTGCCCATTGAGATATGCGACAAAACCATCATCATCGCGGAGGTACAAGAAGAGTTCTTTGTACCAGGACGGGCTGAACAACAGGAAAACGGTAACGTATTTTGACCGAGTCATAATGTCCATGCATTGAGTTCAAGACAGTACGATCATCCCCATCCCCGAAACCGGCTGGACCCTCCAACCAATGGGAATCGTCGAATTTGAGTCGTGCCCAATCTATAGGGGGAGGCGCTGCATTCGCACGGTATTTCCAATTGGCATGTGGGGCAATGATGTGTGGGTGTTCTGTGTTCGCCGCGCAAATGCTGGTATCAAGTCCAAGACACAGTACTAACAGAGACAACAGAATGCGATGGTTCATTTTCCTATATTACCAACGCCATTGATTTCACCTATATCATGTCTATGAGCTCAAGATTGAGGTTCAATGATGCCAAACCGCCATAAACGAGGTATCCAGCGCTGCTTGAAGCTGTTGAACTCGTTCTTCATCCATTCCAGACGTGTTGCCTCATTCGCCTTGCGGAGTGCAGAAGGCCAGCACCCGGAGAAATTCCTGAGACTGCGCATCATATAATTCGGTGCGTCATCTGTGCTGCCGGCATCAAGTGCTAAGAGCGATAAACCACGCATCATAGTAAGACGCACGGCTGAGCCCAGCACGGCTGAGCCCACATACACTTTCCTATCTTCAAATAATCGCTCTTGCAACAGAGAACGATTGAGTGAAGAGGTCAGGCGCCAGCGGTTTTGAGGAATGGCGGCTGGCGTACTCGCTTTTTTGGCATAGGATTGAAATTGCCCTCCAGCTATAAGCTTATGAATAGAGAACATGATGTCTTTTTTCGGGAAACTTTTTAGCTGAGGATATGTGCAGATATCAGCAATGGATGTGTCACCCGGCACCAGTAAGGGAATCAATGCCTCGTAAAGCGGTCCCGAAAAACTGGTTTCGCGACGCCCTAACGTCACGTCTGTTTTAATATCACTGAGTAATGCATTGCTCCCCACAACCAGCTCATCAAGCAGTTCCTTGCGCTGCGAGTGTGAGACGAAATTTGCCCCTCGACAATAAATATCCCGTCTGAAGAAATCATTGCGAATGAAGCTTGTACGCACTTCATGGTCCATGAAGTTTTTGGCTTGGTTTAGGTGGTCTTTGAATCGATGGGATACGACGCAATCGGTATGATTGTTCACCACTTTGGCATCACCGACATAATCGAGCCCGATGTGAGTCATGTCCGAAGCAACATCGGAAAAATACAGCGGTTCAAAAAAATCATTGCAAAATTCATGGGCGATATAGCGGAGATCTCTTGCCAGGAGACGATCGACATACTTCGTCACCTCTGGACTGCGAAAATAGGACGCATGATTCTCCCGCAAATACGATAAATGCTTGAGGCCGACACGAGCTTTGTTCAAGGAATCGGTTTGTAAATGTGCGGTATAGTAATGAAATATTTTCCAAATCGGCAGCAATTCGGCCCATCCGGGTAATGCATTATACGAGACATAGACCAATCCCCCGGGCTTGAGGAAGGCATCAATAAACTGCAGGATTTCCTGGCGTCTCTCTTCACTGATCCAGCTATACACGCCATGTAAGGTAATATAATCGAATGTAGGTAAATCGCTTGTCAGCAGTTTCGCAAAACTACTCTCTATGAAATGCACGTTTGCAAGATTGCCTGCTTTGGAAAAATACTGACTGTTCACAATATGTTCAGGATTAAAATCAATAGCATAGAACTCGCCCTGTGGGAGTGCATCGGCCAACAGGTTGCTGGTCACTCCATTGCCGCAGCCTAACTCGCAATAGGTAAACGGTGTATCCGGAGACCTCGCAGATACACCATTCAAGCGTGCGATATATGTAAGTAATGGTGGACTTTGAAAATGAAAAAAGCTCCACGTATACGGTTCATCTACAACATAGCCTTCCTTCACTCTTGTTGACGTCGTTTCCAAAATGATCTCCTACTGGTAAGTCTTTGCTTTATCGGCAATCTTTGATCCACGAAAAGAGTCGTGTGAATTTTTTTGGAACACGAGCCAATTCTTGGTCATTCATCTTTAAAGGAGGCTGCTTGCCGTAATTGACACAATCTCTAAACCAAGGCCGCTGGTAGACCATGCTCAAAACCGGACGGGGACTGTCAGATCGGTTAGCTCGGCCATGATGCGAGAGTCGATAATCCATGAAAAAACACGAGCCGGAACTCACGGGAGACTCTTGGACGGCCATCTGCTTGGCATCATCGGAAGAGCAATGATGGCTGCCTTTGATCACTCGAGTGCCACCCACGGTTTGATTCAACTCGACCAACGGGACGAGCATGGTGACAGCAAAACTCGGCAACTGAGGTGTGGAATGTTGATTCAAACTTTGGTGATCGAAAAGTGCGGGATGATCTTTATGGACGTGTTGATCAATCGATCCCGCAAGCGAGGTAACGGATGTCAGACTGCCTAAAATGAAATCATCACCGAGAATTTTTTCTAAAAATTCCAGCACGAACGGGGAGCCGTATAATTGTGGTGTATTGAGGGGCCATGCAATGTCTAAGGTAATCATCAATCGTTTGTCGCCCACTCGCAGCGCATCTGAATGGTGTGTGTCCTGCAAATACGAACCGCATGTGTGAAAAAAATAGTCTCGAATATTTTGAATGAATTCTCTTGGAAACACATTCTCGATTATTAACACGCCATAACGATTGAACAACGAATTGGCCAAAGCCAGCTTGGCCTCACCCAACTTATTATTGTGGGTTTCTGTAGGGCTGATCGTGATAGTTGGTACCGTATGCGAGAGCTGAGCATGCTCAAGTGCTGACTTGAGGGTGACAGCGGTGTCAAGATGCTCTTGCACCAATAGAGAAGATCCATCAAGCGTCAGCGCCTCATGAAA
>SMVB01309306.1_pt1 | contig 16814 bp, 15 predicted proteins | sample 2456461 | NCBI WGS metagenome assembly SMVB01 (sample SAMN11095934, study PRJNA526329) | marine sediment metagenome | biome: Marine sediment; feature: Surficial sediment; material: Deep marine sediment; isolation source: Hadal surficial sediment | place: Pacific Ocean | collected 2014-05 | depth...
CGTTCAGGCGGCGGGCGTCGTGGTCGCCGCCGGCACCGACGCCGGCAATATCGGCACCCTGCACGGCCCCGCCCTGCACCGCGAATTCGAACTGATGGCCGAGGCCGGCCTGACGCCCGCCCAGATTCTCGCCGCCACCACCACCGGCGCGGCGCGCGCCATGGGCCGGCGCGACCTGGGCGCCATCGAGCCGGGCATGCGCGCGGACTTGGTCATCCTCGACGCCGATCCCTTGGCCGACATGCGCAACGCGCGGCGCATTTACCGGGTGATCAAGAACGGCGTGATTTACGACCCGGAAACGATCCTGTCCGACTTGCGCCGATAGCGGATCAGCCGCGCGACGCCCACTCGGTGACGACGCCGACGAAGCGGTCGGTCAGCAGGGTGAGATCCTGTTCGGAAATCACGAAGGGCGGGGTCAGGTAGATAATATCCTCGAATGGGCGCACCCATATCCCGCTGTCGACGAAGCGCCCCTTGAGCCAGTCGAGATCGCGTAATTCTTCGACCTGGACCACGCCGATGGCGCCCTTGGCGCGCACGTCGACCACGCCGGGCAGGCCGCGACATGGCTCCAACGCGTCGCGCAAATGGCGTTCGATGGCGCCGACCTGCTCCAGCCGCGGCTCGCTCTCGAACAGGTCGAGGGAGGCATTGGCCGCCGCGCAGGCCAGCGGGTTGGCCATGAAGGTCGGCCCGTGCATCAGGGCGCGCGCCGGATCGTCGCCGAGGAAGGCGTCGAACACGCGGTGGTTGGCGACGGTCGCGGCCAGCGCCATGGTGCCGCCGGTCATGGCCTTGGACAACGCGATGATATCGGGTACGACGTCAGCCTGTTCGCAGGCGAACAGGGTTCCCGTGCGGCCGAACCCGGTCATGATTTCGTCGAGGATCAACAGCACGTCGTGGCGGTCGCAGGCGCGGCGCACGGCGGCCAGGCTTTCGCGGGCGTGGAACTTCATGCCGCCGGCGCCCTGCACCAGCGGCTCCATGATCACCGCCGCGATCTCGGATCGGTTGGCGGCGAGGAAGCGGTCGAATTCGTCGAATTCGGCCACTGTTCGCGGCAGATCGACGATGAATTGGTCGAGCAGGTTGCCCTTGAAGGCGCCGTGCATGCCTTGATCCGGATCGCACACCGACATGGCGCCCAGCGTGTCGCCGTGATAGCCGAACCTGAAGCCGACGAATTTCGCGCGTCCACGCTGGCCTTGGTTGAGCCAGAACTGTACCGCCATTTTCATCGCCACCTCGACCGCGACCGAACCGGAGTCGCTGAAGAAGACGTGGTCGAGATCGCCCGGCAACAGTTTGGCCAGGCGCGCCGCCAGGCCCATCGCCGGCTCGTGCGCCAGACCGCCCAGCATGACATGGGGCATGGTGGCCAGTTGCTGCGTCACGGCGCGGCGAATATGGGGATGATTGTAACCGTGGCAGGCGGTCCACCACGACGATATGCCGTCGATCAACTCGCGCCCGTCCGCCAGGGTCAGACGCACGCCGTCGCTGGCCACGACGGCCAAGGGTGGTGGCGTGGTTTGCATCTGGGTATAGGGCAGCCAGATGTGGTCGTAGCCGTCCCGGAACCATTCGGGGTCGGTGTTTCGCGGCGCGCGGCGCGGCGCGGCCTCGTCCATCGGGTGGCTCAGATCCGCGTCGGCTCGATGCCGAGCGTATCGAACAGGCGCCGGTCGGTTTCGCGGTCCGGGTTGTCGGTGGTCAGCAGCTTGGGCCCGATGAAGATGGAGTTGGCGCCGGCCAGGAAACACAGCGCCTGGGTCTCCTGGTTCATATGTTCGCGCCCCGCCGAAAGACGCACCACCGATTGCGGCATCATGATGCGCGCCGCCGCGATGGCGCGGACGAACTCGAAGCTGTCCAGCCGGTCGCCGCCGTGCAGCGGCGTGCCCTCGACCTGGACCAGCATGTTGATCGGCACGCTTTCCGGGTGGACCGGCAGATTGGCCAGGGCAAGCAGCAATCCAACTCGGTCGTCGCGACTTTCGCCCATGCCGACGATACCGCCGCAGCACACGTTGATCCCCGCGTCGCGAACGTGGCCCAGGGTGTCCAGGCGATCGTCGTAGGTGCGCGTGGAAATGATCTCGCCGTAGAATTCGGGCGAGGTGTCGAGATTGTGATTGTAGTAATCCAGGCCGGCGCGCTTCAGCCGAAGCGCCTGGTCGGCGGTCAACATGCCCAGCGTGGCGCAGGTCTCCAGGCCCATCGCGCGCACGCCCTTGACCATGGCGCAGACCTTGTCCAGGTCGTGGTCCTTTGGGTTGCGCCACGCCGCGCCCATGCAATAGCGGCTTGCGCCGGCGGCCTTGGCCTGTGCGGCCCCGGTCAGCACCACCTCGACATCGAGGAGTTTTTCCGCCGCGACGCCGGTGTGGTATCGCGCCGCCTGGGGACAGTATTTGCAGTCCTCCGGGCAACCGCCGGTCTTGATGCTGAGCAGCGTGCTGAACTGGACCCGGTTGGGATCGAAGTGGCGGCGGTGGACCGTCTGCGCGCGAAAAATCAAATCGCTGAACGGCAGATCGAACAAGTCCCGGACCTCGTCCGCCGTCCAATCGTGGCGTGGCGCGCCCGTGGCCAGGGCCGCGGCCTCGGTCGAAACCATGGATTGCTTGTTCATGCTGTTTCCGTCGGCTGGCGAGCGGTCGGTTCCGCGCGCCGCGAAGGATAGACGGATGCCGGGGCCGGTCAAGTCACGCCGTTGACAGCGCGCCCCCGACGAGACCACAGTGACGGGGGCACAGACTGAACATTATGGAATCGCTGAACGAATTCGCGGGCGATAAGCTGGCCGGGTTGGAGGCGCGGCGGCTTAGGCGCCGGTTGGTGGAGACCGAGCGTTTTGGCGCGGCGCGGGCGCGCCGCGACGGCCGATCGTTGATTTCCTTTTGCTGCAACGATTACCTCAACCTGTCCCATCACCCAGAGGTCAAGCGCGCCGCCATCGCGGCGACCGAACGCTATGGCGCCGGCGCCGGGGCGTCGCGCCTGGTGACCGGCAATCATCCCTTGTTCCGCGATCTGGAACAGCGGCTCGCGGCGCTGAAGGGGAGCGAGGACGCCTGCGTCTTCGGCAGCGGTTATCTGGCCAATCTGGGCATCGTGCCCAGCCTGGTCGGGCAACGCGACATGATCCTGGCGGACGAATTGAGCCACGCCTGTTTGCTTGCCGGCGGCGACCTGTCCGGCGCGGCCATGCACCGGTTCCGTCATAACGACATGGGCCATGTCCGCGACCTTCTCGATGAACACCGCGCGCGGCATCCACGCTGCCTGATCCTGACCGACGGCGTGTTCAGCATGGACGGCGACCTGGCGCCGTTGGACGAGTTGAGCGCGTTGGCGGAGCGTTTCGACGCCTGGCTGATGAGCGACGACGCGCACGGCATCGGCGTTCTGGGCGAGGGCCGGGGCAGCGGCTTCGTCCATCGCGGGCCGGTCGAGGTACCGCTTCAGATGGGGACGCTGTCGAAAGCGATCGGCGGCTATGGCGGCTATCTGTGCGCGTCGCGCCCGGTGATCGATTTCATCAAAACACGGGCGCGGACCCTGATCTATTCGACCGGGTTGCCGCCGGCAACGGTGGCCGGCAGCATCGCCGCGCTGGACCTGATCGCGCGCGACCCGGCCTTGTGCGCCCGCCCCCTGGCCAAGGCGCGGCTGTTCGCCGCCGAATTGGGTCTGGCGCCGCCCGAGAGCACTATCGTTCCGCTTGTTCTGGGCGACGCGCCACGCGCGTTGGCCGCGTCGGAATTGTTGCGGGCCGAAGGTTTTCTGGTCGCCGCCATCCGCCCGCCCACCGTGCCGGAAGGCACCGCGCGGCTGCGCTTCACCTTTTCCGCCGCGCATCGCGACGACGATATCGTGAGGCTCGCCCGGTTGGTCAAATCCCGCGTGATCGAGGCCCAGGCCGCGTGAAGTGCGTTTTCGTCACCTCCTCGGGCACCGAAATCGGCAAGACCTTCGTGGCGACCCTTCTCATCCGGCAGGCGCGGGCGCGCGGCGCGCGCGTGGCGGCGCTGAAACCGGTGATCAGCGGCTATGGCCCCGAGACCGCGGCCGAGAGCGACACGGCGTTGCTGCTCGCGGCCTTGGGAGAGCCGGTCGATGCCGCCGGGATCGAACGGATTTCGCCGTGGCGCTTCGCGGCGCCGCTTTCGCCGGATATGGCGGCGCGGCGCGAAGGCCGCGCCATCGATTTCGACGCGCTCCTGGATTTTTGCCGGCGCGCGCGCGCGGCGGACGGCGACTGCCTGATCATCGAGGGCGTCGGCGGGGCGATGGTGCCGCTGACCGGGGACAAGACCGTGCTCGACTGGATCGCCGCCTTGGACGCGCCGGCCATCGTGGTGGTCGGTAGTTATCTGGGAACCATCAGCCATACGCTGACCACCGTTGCCGCGATGCGCGCCAAGGACGTTCCGGTTCGCGCCGTGGTGGTCTGCGAGTCGACGACGAGTCCGGTGCCGCTGGACGAAACTTGCGCGACCTTGGCGCGCTTCATTGCCGGGGCGCCGGTCGTCGCGCTGCCTCGCCTGGAGGACGCCGCCGAAGCGCCCGACCTGTTCAGGCTGCTTGAGCCAGAGCCATGACGATGCGGCGGATTATTTCGTTTCGAAATGAAGACGCGCGTTGAGGTTCTTGTCGTTGCGGCGCCGGGGGCCTTTTTTGGGCACCCTGTGGCGCAACTTCTCGGCTCTTCCGCTTGACGGCAGGCGGCCTTGCACGCCCGAGACGACCCGGATCAGCATCCATCCGAGGAAACACCATACGATCAGGCCAATGCCGGCGGTAATCCAGCCCCGCGTCATGCTGCAGGCCGCGAGTACGGCGTCCGCCAGCCACGGCATGTCGGACGCGTGGGCCAGCGAGATGGTCGCCATGACCAGCAGATCGCCGGGCATGAACAACAACTTCTCCAAGAAACCGTCACGAACCAGGAAATACAGCGCCTGCTGCGCTTGCTCGGACAGTTTCGGGTCGGACGGCGCGTACCGGCACGTGCTGTCGCCGCTCAGGCCCGCGCTTTCGGCGAGGCTGGCGCGCAAGCGGGTCGCCTTTTGCTTCTTGCCGAAACTCGCCGAGCCCTCGGCCGCGCAGGTGAACCATTCCAGCGCGGCGGCGGTGTCCCTGGTGACGCCGCGGCCTTCCGAATACATCAGACCCAGGTAATATTGGGCGTTGCCGTCGCCGTCTCGCGCTAGCGGCGCGAGAATCTTGCGCGCGCTTTCGTAATTGCCGCGCTCAAAGGCCGCGACGCCGCTTTGGTAACCGGCCCAAGCCGGCATCGACCCTATCGACATGAGGACCGCGAAAACGGCCGCTATTTTGGTTATACGCTGAAACATCACCGAACCCTTCCGGAGGTACGGATACAAACAATCACAGGCACTTATGCGCCGATGGAACATGCGTGAATTAAGACGGAAGCCGCGCCGCGTCGCATGATGCGAACGGACTACGCCATGGCGGTTTCTATCGGAAAATCAGCGAACCTGTGACGGCCGTCACAAGACCCGGTCGGCGCCGGTGGACGGGCGCGTGGTTGCGCCCCACCACGTGGAAATGGTCAGACGGCGGCGAGCCGGCTATAACCGGCGCTTCCCCGGTGATGGCCATGTCTTGATTCCCACCCTTATTCGATACGCGCGCGTCCTGCTCCTCTTGGCGACCCTGATCGTGGTGGCCGGACAAGTGGCCCCGGCGCGGGCCGGCATGGAGGATCCGCTGGCCAGCCGCCTGAGCGCGGCCGTGGTCAAATCCGCCTTTCCCGACGCCGACGGCATTGGCGACGTCGTCGGCGACCCGCCGGTGGCGCCAGCGCTGAAAGACGGCGAGACCGTGGGATACGTGTTTTCGACCTTCGAGACGGTCAGTCCGCGCGGCTTCGGCGGCGAGCCGTTCGACATCATCGTCGGGCTCGACGGGGAGGGGCGGATCACCGGCAGCCATTTGCTCGAGCAGCACGAACCCATTATCGGCGACAAGATGGTCCCGGAATCCGCGATGGTTCATTACCTCGATAGCCTCGACGGGTTGGATATCAGCAAGCCGATCCGCAAACGCCGGATGCGCGGCGTGGACGGCGTCGCCGGCGCCACCACAAGCGCCACGTTGATGCACGGCGCGATCGTGATGTCGGCGCGGCGCATCGCGCGCATCAAGGAAATTCTGGTCGATAACGGCGGCGCCCTGGCGCTCGATCTCGACGTCCACGCGCCGCTTGATTGGCGGGGACTCGTCGAGTCGGGATCGGTAACACGCTTGCATCTCACCGGCGCCGACGTGGCGCGGGCCGGCGGTTACGCGGACGACAACGACAAAACCTTCATCGATCTCTACACGGCCCTGGCGACGCCGGCCGGAATCGGCCGCAATCTGTTCGGCGACCAGTGGTACGGCCACCATCTCTCGCAACTGGAACTCGGCGCGCAGTTGGTGATGATCGCCAGCCGCGGACACTACGCGTGGAAACGCCTGAGCGCCAACCAGGCCGGCCTGTACGAGCGCCTGCAAATCGTCCAGGGCGATCGCACCATTCGCTTGACCAAACAACAAAGTCTGCCACCCAGCGCCTTGCGCGCGCCGGGCGCGCCCGGGATCGACGAAATGGGATTATTCGGCCTGGACAAGGCATCCGGCTTCGATCCTTTGGCGCCGTGGCGCCTGGAACTTCTGGTGAGCGGGCCGGACGGCGCGGAGCCTGTATCGTTCTCGCTGCCGTACCGAATTCCCGGCGCGTTCGTTATGGGTGACGAAATGGCGCTGGAAGACGCCGGTTTCGCGGAGCCCAACTACGTGCTGTTCGGCTGGCTTCGCGAAAGCGCGTTGAATACGTGGCAACGCATTTGGGTCGAAAGCGCGGCGAATATCGCCATCTTGTTGGCCTTGTTGACAGTGCTGACGCTGTTGCTGATTTTCCAGGACACGCTGAGCCGGTCGCGGCGCTGGCACGCCATCGTCCGGGTCGGATTTCTGTCGTTCGTGCTGATATGGCTGGGCTGGATCGCGGGCGGGCAGCTTAGCGTCATCAATCTGTTCAGCTATGGCCGGAGCTTGCTCGGCGGGTTCGACCCGCTCCCGTTCCTGGTCGAGCCGGTGATCCTGATCGTCGCGGTGTACACTGCGGTGTCGCTTGTTTTGCTTGGTCGCGGTGTGTTTTGCGGCTGGCTGTGCCCGTACGGCGCCTTCCAGGAACTGGCCAATCGGCTGGCGCGGCTGTTCCGCGTGCCACAGTTAAGCATTCCTTTCGCGCTGAACGAAAAGTTATGGGCAATCAAATACGTCGCGATCATCGCCCTGGTGGGATTGGCCGGCTATTCCATGGACGCGGCGCGCGTCGCGGCGGAGATCGAGCCTTTCAAGACCGCGATCACCTTGAAATTCGAGCGCGCCTGGCCCTACGCCCTTTATGCGGGAGGCTTCGTCGTGGCCAGCCTGTTCGTCGAGCGGATATTCTGCCGCTTCCTATGCCCGCTGGGCGGTGCGTTGGCGATCCTGGGCCGGCTGCACATGTTCCGCTGGTTGAAACGCCGCCCCGAATGCGGCGGCGCCTGCCATATCTGCGAATCCTCATGCCCGGTCCAGGCGATTCCGCGCGGCGGCCGGATCAATATGAACGAATGTTTTCAATGCCTCGATTGTCAGGTCGATTATTTCGACGAAACCACGTGCCCACCCCTGGTCGCGCGGCGCAAAAGGCGCGCGCGAGCGACCGGCGCGCCGACGCCGTCGTCTTATGCGGCGGCAGGGGCGGCTTTCACCCGCGATGGCGGTCGGTAAGGTATTGTATTGTGCGGGACATTCGGTAAGGTGAGCGACGGGGAGCAGGTCATCCGGCCTAATTATTGGTCATCTCGGTAGCTCCGGTCCGGTCCTGATCGCGTAGCACGGGGCTGACGGGAGCGAAGTCCCGAGAGGGGACCGCCCGACGTTCGATCGCGAGGCCGCGCAGGCGGTGCCCGCGATGTTGGGTTGACGGGTTGACTGGCTATCCCCTTAGTGAGCTACGGACCCAGTTAGGGAGGAACTCAGCTAGTGCAAATCAAATATTTGAAGTCTCATAAGCCAGTGACGTTGGGCTTGGCGACCGCGGTCGTCGGCGCGATGAGTCTGGCCGCCGTGTCATCGGTTTCGGCGCAGCCGACCGGTGAATTCGGCGCAAAGCCGCAGCAGCCGAACTACGTTTCGGACGAAATGCTGCTCAATGCCCACGTGGACTCGGCCAACTGGCTCCATTACGGCAAGGACTATCAGAGCACGCGCTACAGCCAGGCTTCGCAGATCAACCAGGACAACGTGGTGAACCTGGTGCCCAAGTGGCAGGTCTCGTTCGGTACGCTGGACGGACAGGACAGTGAAGGCGTGGTGGTGAACGGCACCGTCTACGTGACGACGTCGTACAACCGCGTGATTTCGATCGACGGCCGCAACGGCGACATCAATTGGAAGTACGAGCGCGACCTACCGGCCGACGTCTTCCCCGAACTGTGCTGTGACGTGGTGAACCGCGGCGTGGCGCCGTACAAGGACGCCGTCTATCTGGCCACGTTGGACGCCCATCTGGTGGCGTTGGACAACAAGACCGGTGACGTGATCTACGACGTTCAGGTCGGTGACTACACCTACGCCGAGACCATGACCATCATGCCGATGGCGCTGGACGGCAAAATCATCGTCGGCACGGCCGGCGCCGAGTACGGCGTGCGTGGCTGGGTCCAGGCGCGCAGCGCCGAAAATGGCGATCAAGTCTGGAAGACCTTCTCGATCCCCGCCACCGGCGAACCCGGCGCGGAGACCTGGAAGGGCGAGTCCGAAAAGTATGGTGGCGGCTCGGCCTGGGTCACCGGTTCCTACGACCAGGAACTGGACCTGCTGTACTGGCCGATCGGCAACCCCGGTCCCGACTTTGACCGGCATGTGCGTTGCGACGACTACAGGGTTCACACGAACCTGTACTCGAATTCGACCATTGTGCTGAATCCCGACGACGGCGCGATTCAGTTCTACTTCCAGTACACGCCGTGCGATCCGTATGATTATGACGGCGTCAACGAAGTCCTGCTGGTCGACATCGCCGGCAAGAAGGTCTGGCTGCATGGCGATCGCAACGGTTACCTGTACTCGATCGACCGCACCAACGGTAAGTGCAACTGGGTGGTCGAGATAAGCCGCGTCAACTGGAACAAGGGCTTCGAGGGCAACTGCCAGCCGATCTTTGACTGGCCGAAGATGGATGTCACCTACGACAAGGTCACCAAGGACATCGCCCCGACCCTTGACGGTGGTAAAGAGTGGCACCCGATGTCCTACAGCCATCGTACGGGCATGGTCTACGTGCCGACCTACAACTTCTCGATGGACCTCCAGGCGGATCTGATGGAGTGGCGTCGGGGCGAGTGGTATCTCGGCTCGAAGGTCTTGGTCTTCAACAAGGGCAACGGAGCCATCAACGCCTATGACGGCGCGACCGGCGCTATCACGTGGACCCGCACGCAGACCGGCCCGGCCACCAGCGGCATTTTGTCGACGGGTGGCGGCTTGGTGTTCTACGGCGATCCGGAAGGCTACATCCACGCCGTTCGCGACGACACCGGCGAAGAGCTGTGGCGCTTCCAGACCGGCAGCGGCATCCACGGTAACCCGACCACCTACACGGTGGATGGCAAGCAGTACATTCTTGTCGTTACGGGCGCTGGCGGCGGCGGCATCTGGCCGTTGACCTTCGGCGATTGGCTGCAGACCCACACCAAGGGCGGTATGATCATCGCCTTCGGTTTGCAATAAGCCGTAACACGGCTTAATCTACGCGGAGGGGGGCAGCTTGACTGCCCCCCTCTTTTTTCACCCCATGGAGGGAACTGTGAAACAAACTCTGACGGTTTCCGCGGCCGGCGCCGCCTTGGCGACCTTCCTGCTCGTCTTCGGCCCCGCTCAAGCCGCCGAGACATCGGGCCAGACCAGGGAAAAGGGCGTGATCACGGTCTGCGCCGATCCCTATATCTACCCGGCCTCCGCCCAGGGGTACCCGCCTGGCTACGACATCGAAATCATCCGTAAGATCGCGGAAGACGGCGGCTACCGCGTGAAACACGTCTGGGTCGACACCGGCACCCGCGGCGGCCTCGGCAAGGCGATCCGCAATTCCATCGGCAAGGGCCTGTGCGATGTCTTTCTCGGCATCGGCGTCAACGACATGAACATCGACGAGCTGGCGGAGAAAGACCTGGTCTTCACGGACCCTTATCTGGGACTCGCCTTCATCCTGGTGGTCCAGGGACAGGCCGCCAATGCGTCCACGCTGGATGATCTCAAGGACATCAAGATCGGCGTCCCCATGTCGACGCCGGTGGACGGCTACCTGTTCGACAACGATTACAAGCGCGAGATCTACCTTGGCAACCGGCGCGTCATGCGCGGCATGGTCGACGGCGAGATCGACGCGGCGCTGATCTGGTCGCCCAGTCTGGCCAAGGCGAAGAAGGAATTTCCGGACAACGAATTCCTCGTCGCGGCCGGTTGGAAGCCGCATCCGGACCTGCGTTGGAACGTGGCCATGGTGGTGCCGGCGGCGCAAACGGAACTGAAGCAATACCTCAACGACTCCCTTCGCTCGCTGACCGAGAGCGGCGACATGCAGAAAATCGTCGAGCGCTACGGCGCGATTTATTTTGCACCGTTCGAATAGGTCAGGCTGGACATGATTGAATTCGATGCCCCCGTGCGCGGCGCGTTCGTAAAGACCCTGGGCGTCGCGGCGCTGGCCGCCGCGTTCTTCCTCGTATCCCCGTCCGACAACGCCGCGCTTGCTCAGACCGAAGCGTTGGACGAAGACCTCGTGAATCCGTACGAGAACGATGCCGAGGCGATCGCCTATGGCAGGAAGCGGTTCGGTCGGCGCTGCGCCTTTTGTCATGGCGGCGGCGGCCGCGGCGCCAAGGGTCCCGATCTAACCGACGACAAGTGGAAATTTGGCGGCCGCAACGTCGACCTGTTGCAGAACATCATCGGCGGCATTCCGATGACGCAAATGGGCGGATTCGGCACGTGGATGGACGGCGACGAGATCATGAAGATCATGGCCTATATGCGCGACGAAAACCGCAAACGTCACGAATCTGGCGAACTGCCGGTAAAGAAGAAGAAGAGAAGGTAGCCGCCGGCGCGGCCAGACACGCGCCACCTTTACGACGTCATTACCCCGGAAACCGCGAAGCGGTTGTCCGGGGTCCTTCCTTTGTACCGCGAGGCGGCTACCGTTATTTCGCCGCGATGGCGGCGACGTGGGTCTTGGGCTCCGTCGGCGCCTGGGCCAGCGGCGGGCCGATCTCGCGGATCAGTTTGCGTAGGATCGACGCCGCGAAGTCCTCGTAGTCTTGCGCCAGCATCATGAACGCGCCCGGGCCGCCGATCACGCTGTCACGGTAGTAGCGGTCGACGAACGGTTCCTCGTTGACGATGGCCAGGCCGTTGATCGTGACGCCCTCGGCCACCGCGCGGTCGCGGGCGCCCATCGGCCGCGATCCGGAATTGGCGCGCCCGTCGCCCGAAACGTCAATGGTCCGGCGCCAGCCGCGATAGGGATTGCGCGCGAACTGCGTCATGGCGAATTCGATCGCGCCGCCAATGCCGGTTTGCCCACCGCCCACGAGGCGCGGCGTTCGCCTGATCTTGCGCGCCAGGGCCGCGGCGGAAGCGCCGTCGCGGACCAGGGTCCAGTCCACCGCTAGGGCCTGTTCGCTGCGGTCCGACCAGTGAATCACGGCGACGGAAATTCCCATGCCGCCGGTGTTTTCGACCGCGGCCACCAGATCGGGATGGCGGAAGGCCTCGGACAGCCCGCGCACCTGCAGATCGAATTCTTCCGAATCCACGCTCGACGACAGGTCGATCGCCAGCACCAGTTCGAGATCGACCATGATCTCGGTCTGCGCCCGCGCGGCATCGGTCGACCAAACCAGGACGGCAAGGGCGGTCAAGCATACAATTGCTCGGGGAAGATCGTGGCGACGCATGACGCGGATAATAACGAACCGCCGCCGCTGGGCAACATGGGCCGCGCCGGCGGCCTATTCGCCTGGCGTTTCGAGGGCGATCCATTCCAGCGCGCGGTTGGCCGCCAGGCGCACGTCGGGGTCCGCGTCGCTGGCGGCCCGGGTGAGGGCGGGGATCGCCGGCCGGGCGCCATCGCCGATGTCCTCCAGCGCCTGCGCGGCGATGCGGCGCACGGCCGGATCGGCGTCGGCCAGGGCCGCGACCAGGATCGGCACCGCCGCCGCGCCCTGTTTCGACAGCGCCCGCGCCGCCGCCCAACGCACGTTGCTGTCGGGATCGGCCAAGGCGCGTCCGAGCGGCGGCAGGGCGAGAGCGTGGTCCTCGATATTGCCGATGGCGCGCGCCGCCGAACGGCGCACGTCGGCGTCCTCGTCGTCAAGCGCCATGACAAGGGCCGGCGCGGCGGGCGCCGCCTTGGCGCCGATATTGCCCAGCGCGCGGGCGGCGGCGAAACGCACCGCGCGGTCGCCGTCCTCCAACGCCTCGGCCAGCGGCGGCACCACCGTGTCGCGCACGCGGGCCTGAAGCTCCAACACCTCGGCGACGCGCCGCTCGATGGTCATCGACTTGGGAAACACCCACTCGTTGCGATATTCCTCGGTGTAGGCGTTCCACGGTCGCTCTTCCGGCCACACCTTGCCACCGGCGATCTTACCCAGCGCCACGGCGGCGGCGCGGCGCATGTCGGGGCTGAGGTCCGCCATCGCCTCGATCAAAAGCGGCACCGCGCGCGCGGAATGGACGCCGATTCCACCGAGCGCGCCGGCCGCCGCGATACGGACGTCAAGGCCGCGTCCGTCCAGGACTTTGTACAGCGCCGCCACCGCGAGCGAGCCCATTTTGCCGAGCGCGCCGGCGGCGGCGTAGCGCGCCGAGGCATCCGGGTCCTCGAGGGTCTCGATTAGGGCCGGTACGATCTCCCCGCCGTGCTTTGTGAACACGCCGAGCGCACCGGCGGCGGTCCAGCGTACCGCGGGGTCCGGATCGTCGAGCGCCGCGATCAAGGCCGGCACGGCGATGTTGGCCTCGGAACCGATCCGCTCCAGGGCGCTGGCCGCGGCGGCGCGGACCGTGCTGTCACCGTCGCCGAGCCGCGCCGCCACCGCGAGGACCGCCGGCTTGGCGTTGGAGCCGATATCCGCCAGGCCCTCGACGGCCGCCAGGCGAACCGTGGCGTCGGTGTCGCCGAGCCGCGCGACCAGACCGTCGGTATCGGCCACCGTGAACCGCTGGCTCGGCCAGGACGGCGACGCGACGGCGATCGCCAGCGCCGCCACAATGACGAATCCCTTGCCTGATACGCCGCGCACCGTCTTTCTCCTTGTTCGAATCCCCCGCACTATAGCGGGCCAATGGCGCCGCGCGAAGTGCCCGCGCCGAATACCGTCTCCTCAAGCGATTACACAATGACGTGAGTCTGGCGTTGCCGGCCCCAAAAGACGTTGGCTGGCGCGGCGTCCGGACCTACCTATTAAACAATGTTTCCAACCGAAGGAGCGGGAAATGCTCAATCGGATTATTTCCGCTGTCGCCGGCGCGGCGATTCTCGCCGGCGCTGCATTGGCGGCCGATCCCGGCAGCCCGGTCAACATGACGCGCATGGGCGACGCCATTCATGGCTACGACCCCGTCGCGTACCACACGAAGGGCCAAGCCGTGGTCGGCGACCCGGACATCGCCTACGAATGGCGCCACGCCAGGTGGCTGTTCGCCAAGGAGGCGCACCGCGACCTGTTCGCCGCCGATCCCGACAAATACATGCCGGCCTATGGCGGCTATTGCGCCTACGCTGTCACGTTCGGGCTCAAGATCGACGTGGACCCGCGCGCCTGGTCGATCGTCGGCGACCGCCTGTTCCTGAACGAAAGCATGGTGGTGCGGCGCGCCTGGCAGCAGGACACAGGGCACTACATCACCAACGGCGACCTGTCGTGGGAAGAAATCAAATACAAATAGATGCTACGGTCGTGCCGCGATCACCGGGCCGTCGCCCATCAGCGTGGTGCGGTGCATATCGCGGCGGGCGCGGGGGTCGAAGGGGGTGACGATGTGCATGGTGCAGCGGTTGTCCCACATCAGCACGTCGTCGGCGCGCCAGCGGTGGCGGTAGACGAAGCGGGGCTGGCTTGCCCAGGCGACCAGGTCGTCAAGGAGGTCTCGGGTTTCCGTCTTCGATAGCCCCACGATCGATTCCATGTAGACCGGGCTCAAATAGAGCGAGGTTTCGCCGGTGGCGGGATGAACGCGCACCAGCGGATGGGTGACCGGCGGGACTTGCGCGGCCTCTTCCGGCTTCATCGGCGCCGGGTCGTGCTGGCGGCGCATATATTCGAAGCTGTGCCGCGCCCTGAGGCCCGCGATCCGCGCCTTGGTTGGCGCCGGTAGTTCCCGGTAGGCGGCGCGCAGATCGGCGAACAGTGTTTCGCCGCCTTGTTCGGTCACTTCGATGCCGCGCAGGATCGCGCCGTTGCAGGGAATCGCCCGGTAGCAGCTATCCGAATGCCATTCTTGCACCGCGGTCAGGTATTTGATGTCCGGATTGTCCGGCGGCAAAAGCGCGCCGTCCTCGCCTACGTTCGAGACCCGGAAGATTTCTGGTTGGTCGACCGACCGGTTGGCGCCTTGCGGGAAGATTTCCAACTCGCCGAAGCAGCGGCTGAACGCGACCTGCTCGGCGTCGCTGATCGCCTGGTCGTGGAACACCAGCACGCAGTGTTCCACCCATGCCGCGCGCAACGTCTCGATCACCGCGTCGCCGTGCGCCGCCGCCAGATCGATGCCGGAAACTTCCGCGCCGATGGTCGGGTGAAGCTTGCGAATGGTGAGCCGGTTTCCGTCGTCGGCCATACCTGGATCCTTTTCGAACGCGCCGGATATTACCACGGGAATCACGCGGCGGCCTCCCGCAACATGTCGAGGGCGGCCGCCACGCTGGCCAAGCGGACTTGCGCGCGGTCGCCGGGGAAGTGGTGGCCGGCGTGCGCCGTGTCGTGGCCGCGGTGGGCCACCGCGACATGGACGGTGCCGACGGGCTTGTCGGGCGCGCCGCCGTCGGGGCCGGCAATTCCGGTGACGGCGACGGAGAGATCGGCGTGGGCGTGGGCGAGGGCGCCTTCGGCCATGGCGCGGCACACCGCCTCGCTGACCGCGCCATGTTCGGCGATCAATTCCGCCGGCACGCCGAGGAGCTCGATTTTCGAATCGTTGGAATAGGCGACGAAGCCGCGCTCGAGCACGCCGGACGATCCCGGCACCGCCGTCAAGCATCCCGCGATCAGCCCGCCGGTGCAGGATTCGGCCGTCACCAAGCGCAGGCTCGCCGCGTGGCAAGTCTCCAGTAATTTACGAGCGTTCTCGACGATCTGTCTGGGATAACAGGTCATTTTCCGAATACTTCGACCACGATCAGAAGCACCGCGCCCGCGTAGACGCCGGCGATCCCGTCGTCGACCATGACCCCCAAACCACCCTTCAGGTCGCGGTCGGCCCAGGACGCGGGCCACGGCTTGACGATGTCGGCGAGGCGGAACAAGGCGAAGCCGAGAGCGTAGGCCCACAACGAGGTCGGCGCGACAACCAATGTCAGCCACTGGCCGGCCACTTCGTCGATCACCACCGACCCCGGGTCGGCGTCGGAAGACCGCGCCACGTAACGCGCCGCCGCCCACCAGCCGGCCAGTCCGACGACGGCGGTGGCTGCCAACAGGCCCCACGGCCCCCATGTCGTTTGTATGACCCAGGCGAAGGGCAGGGCGGCCAGCGAGCCCCACGTACCGGGCGCCTTGGGCAACAGCCCGACGCCGAACCAGGTGGCGAGAAGGTGGGCCGGGTGCCACGGAGACAGGCGCGGCGTCTCCGGTCCGGTCACTTTTGTTCCAGCGTCCAGACCCCGTCCCAGTCCGCCTCGGGCGGTTTATCGGCATAGAAGTGACAGCGGTCCACATAGAGCCGCGCGGCGGTGTCCTCGGGGCGATGACAGAGGAAATCCTGGAACCGGGTCTCCGCGTCTTTCCATTGCCGCGCGCGATATCGCTCGAGTCCTTCATGGAAGATCGGCAGCGCGCCGAGCATCGTGTCGCGGACCTCATCACGGTGATAGCTCAGCGGTTCGTAAACCAGGGTCGGCTCGGTCTTGCCCTTGACCCGCAATCGGTCGATTTCGCGCAGATCCTCGCGGTCTTTCAACTGGGCGACGGTGTTTTCGCTGACCAGCACGGAGGTGCCGAAAAACTTGTTGGCGCTTTCCAGGCGGGCCGCCAGATTCACGCTGTCGCCGATCACGGTATAATCCATGCGTTTTTCGGAGCCGACGCTGCCGGCGACCACGTCGCCGGTATTGATCCCGATACCGATTTCGATGGCCTCCAGGCCGTCGCGCCGTCGGCGGGCATTCAGCTTGTCCAGCGCGTGGATCATTTCGATGGCCACCTTGACCGCGTTATCGGCGTCGTCCGGGCCCGTCAACGGAGCGCCGAAAACCGCCATGATGGCGTCGCCGATATACTTGTCGAGAAGCCCGTTGTGGCGCAGCACCACGTCGACCATTTCGGTGAAATATTCATTCAACATGCTGACCGTTTCGCTGGGCCCCAGGCTTTCGGTCATGGTGGTGAAGCGCCTGATGTCGGAAAACAGCATGGTGGCTTCCTGGGCCGAGGCGATGAACGGCTCGTCGCCGCTGGCCAGCACCTTGTCCACCACTTCCTTGGCCAGATAGCGGGCCATGGTGGTGCGGA